>Ga0208789_1000419_pt1 | contig 41752 bp, 38 predicted proteins | sample Methanotroph_Enr_FD_187368 | JGI IMG/M metagenome (GOLD analysis project Ga0208789, IMG submission 187368) | Enriched soil microbial communities from Old Woman Creek wetland in Ohio, USA - Methanotroph_Enrichment_5 (SPAdes) (version 2) | ecosystem: Environmental > Terrestrial > Soil > Wetlands...
CACCCAAAGAACCCATGCCGCGATAAGATTTATAAGACCGGCCTTGAAACAGCTCAACCTCTCCGGGCGCTTCTTCAGTACCGGCAAACATGCCGCCCAACATCACCGCATAGGCACCGGCAGCCAGTGCTTTGGCGACATCGCCGGAATAACGGATACCGCCATCGGCAATCAACGGCACGCCGGTTCCTCTTAACGCATCGGCAACATTACTGACGGCGGTAATTTGCGGCACACCGACACCGGCAACAATACGGGTCGTGCAGATAGAACCGGGGCCGATGCCGACCTTAACGCCGTCGGCGCCTGCCTCAACCAAGGCCAGTGCTGCGGCCGCGGTCGCGATATTGCCGCCGATAACCTGCACCTGAGGATAGTTTTGCTTTACCCAACGCACCCGGTCCAATACGCCTTGAGAATGGCCGTGCGCCGTATCGACGATAATCACATCCACGCCGGCTTCAACCAGCGCGGCGACGCGCTCTTCAGTGCCCTGTCCGGTGCCGATTGCCGCACCGACCCGCAACTGCTCGTGTTCGTCTTTACAAGCCAACGGATAATCCTTGGCTTTTTGTATATCTTTTACCGTAATCATGCCGCGCAAATGAAAAGCATCATTGACCACCAGCACTTTTTCGATGCGATGTTCATGCAGCAACGCAACCGCTTCTTTACGATCGGCATTTTCACTGACCGTAACCAAACGCTCTTTAGGCGTCATGACTTTTGAAACCGGCTCATCGAAGCGCGTCTCAAAACGCAAATCGCGGCTGGTCACAATGCCGACCAACTCATCGCCGTCGACTACCGGCACGCCGGAAATATTTTTCGAGCGGGTCAGTTTAATAACGTCGCGAATGCTCGCATCCGGCGAAACCGTGATCGGATCTTTAATCACACCGCTTTCGTATTTTTTAACGCTACGAACTTCGCGCGCCTGTTGCTCGGCCGTCATATTCTTATGAATAATGCCGATGCCGCCTTCCTGGGCAATCGCAATCGCCAAGCGGGCTTCGGTAACCGTATCCATCGCCGCCGCAACCAGCGGGATATTCAGCGTAATGCCGCGCGTCAGCTGTGTTTTCATTTCTACATCGCGTGGCAGCACAGTCGAGTGCGCAGGCACTAATAAGACGTCATCGAACGTCAGCGCTTCCTGAAGAATTTTCATAGACCACACCTTATAACTCAGTGAAAAATAACCGGGCATTATACAGCGTGGGAGGGGGGGAGTGCGAGTGAAAGGCGTAATTTGTTGAATAATTGGCGAGTTTGGGTTATGGAAGAGTATGTTTGCGGTGTCTACCGTTTAGGTTTACTATCTGCGACCGCTGTGAAGGGATGTTATTAAATTCCCGTGGTTTTATGGGATGCTGTCTAACGCTACGCTCAACCGGACCTGTGCAAAGAGCCGCGCAGGTCGGTTAGCTCCACGCTAGACTCGTCTGATTTTGTTTCGCTCGCAACTTAATTTACTCAAAAATGAACCACATGAAGTTTATTAAATATAGATGGGGAATATTCATAGCAATAATTTTGTTTTGCCTAATGGGAACTGTTGCATTAGGGTATGCCGCATACCAAACTCCACCGCCAACCTCCAGTTCAATTTTTATTGAAGTCACAAAAATTGTTTTTCTATGTCTTGGTGGTTTAGGCGTTATTCTGCCAACATACATAAATGCTACAAACTCTCTCGAAGCAAGAATATCGGACAAAATCGAAAATACTTTCCGTTTAATAGAAAAATGGGATGATCCTCATCTGTTCTCAGCAAGAAAGCTCACTAGGGATGAAAAAACCAATCGCTCAAAAATATGTGATGAAGACTTAATTAAACGTATTGAGTCCAACCAAGAGTTAAAGCAATCAGTTATATTGGTTTTCAATTATTTTGAGCAGGTAAGATTTTCAATTCTAAACAACAGAATAGAGAAAGAACAGTTCAAAGGAACTCTCGGAGTTGTTATTATTGATATTATTGAAAGGTTTAAACCTTTCACAGATAAGTGCGGTGGCCCGCAAATGACAAAGGATTTGGACCAATTAAAAATGTTTCTAAAATAGTTCTGTAGCCGGAATAAGCCTGTTCGAGCGATAGCGAAAACCGGTGTTTCCGGCATACACCTCGATCTGCCACCAAGCCCGCGATGCTTATTTTCCCCACCTACACCGCAGTTCAGTTAGCTATAATTTAAGTTTTCCCCTACAATTGCACGCTTTTTTATTAATTTTAGGGAGATCAAACTTGAAAAAACAACATTTACTAACCGCTATCGCGCTGCCATTATTCCTTTTACTCGCAGGTTGCGAAGCCACTAATCCGACCCAGGAAGCAACTGCCGAACCCGTTCAAGCAGCAGCGGTTAGCAACCCAACCACCGCCCCAGCACCAGCTGTTCAACCTGCCGCGTCGCCGGTATCGGAAGCCGAACATTGCGCCAAACATCAACATGGCAGCAATCATAACTGCACCAAACATTGCACGACGCACAAAGGCAAAATGGACAAAGCATGCAAAATCCATTGCTCACATAAAGCGGTTGCCGATCACAACTGCGTAAAACATTGCGCCGACCACAAAGGCGAAAAAGATAAAGTGTGTGCCGAACACTGCTCAAATGACCCTGCGGCCAAAGCACATACTTGCGGCACTGAACATTGCGCGCACCACGAAGCTGCGGCTGCTAAAGACTGCAACGCCCATGCTTGCTCACATCACAAAGCATCGACAGCACATCAATGTGGAACCGAGCACTGTGAAAAACACGGCGGCAAGATGGCTGACTGTTGTGGAACCGGTGAAAAGTGCGACATGCCCGCGCATAAATAAATCGCCGCTTCGATCTTAACTTGATTGCCGACTTTTTATGAATTGATTAGTCGGAGTGCCGGGCAACGGAAAAGCCGTTGCCCGGCCTGCATAAATTAACTACACCAGCCTACTTCTTCGCCGCCTGTATTTTCAGCAACGCCAGCTTTTTCTTTTTCGCCCGCTCCGCTTTTTCAGCCTCTTCTTTTTCCTTACGCAAACAACGCGCATCGTAACGCCGCTTTGCCTGGGCGGATTTTTGCGCCCGGCTCCGTTCGGTATTGCTTGGCGGCGCAGGTTGCATGACGATGCAATCGACCGGGCAAGGGGCTATACACAATTCACAGCCGGTGCATTCCGAAGCTATAACCGTGTGCATGAATTTAGACGCGCCCAATATCGCATCGACCGGACAGGCGGCGATGCATTTGGTGCAGCCGATGCAGTCTTCTTCAACGATATACGCGGCGCTGGCAGGCTTGTGGACGCCGAATTTGGTATTCAGCGGTTTGGGAGAAACACCCAATAAATCGGCCAGATCGCGTATGCCCTCGTCACCGCCCGGCGGGCATTGATTGATGTCAGCCACGCTCGAGGCGATGGCCTCGGCGTAGGGGCGGCAGCCTTGAAAGCTGCATTGTCCGCATTGAGTTTGCGGCAGTAACGCATTGATTTGGTCAATCAAGGTGAGGGATTCAGGTGAAACAGGCATGTTCCGGATATTCTCGTCGCGCCGGTTAGGCAAGCAAATTATTAATAGTTCCCACGCTCCGGCGTGGGAATTCAGTACGCAACGCTCCAGCGTTGCGGGACGCTGGAGCGTCCACTACGGCATTCCCACGCCGGAGCGTGGGAACGATAATGAAGTTACTTAACCCGCATCCCCGGCTCAGCGCCTTCATCGGGACTCAAAATCCAAATATCCTTGCCGCCGGGACCAGCAGCCAGCACCATGCCTTCGGACAGGCCAAAACGCATTTTCCGAGGCGCAAGATTGGCAATAACCAGGGTCAATTTTCCTTCCAAATCTTCCGGACTGTAGGCGGATTTAATCCCGGCAAAGATGTTGCGGGTTTCATCGCCGATGTCCACGGTCAATTGCAATAACTTGTCCGCACCTTCGACATGATCGGCCTTGACGATTCTGGCGATGCGCAAATCCAGTTTGGCAAAATCTTCAAACTCGATGGTGTCGGCAATCGGTTCGCATTTTTTAGCTTTCAGAGGCTCGACGGTTTTTTCCAGGTTTTCTTTGGACGCTTCTATAATTGCGGCGATTTTATCGGCCTCAACCCGCGTCATTAACGGCTTGAATTCATTGATGGCGTGATTTAACAACGGCTTCGCATCAACCGGCCAAGCTTGGGATGCGATATTTAAGAAGCTTTCCGCATTGCCTGCCAGAACAGGAAGCACCGGCTTCAAATAAACGGCCAGCAAGCGGAACAGGTTGAGGCCCATGGTGCAAACTTCGTGCAGTTCCTGGTCTTTGCCTTCTTCCTTGGCAATCAGCCACGGTTTCTTCTCGTCAATATATTGATTGGCTTTATCGGCCAGCGCCATGATTTCGCGCATGGCTTTGCCGAATTCACGCGCTTCGTAAAGCTCGGCAATTTGCTCGTTGGCGGTAACAAATTCATGGAACAAGGCTTGCTCGGAACATTGTTCGGCCAATCGGTTGTCAAAGCGTTTGGCGATAAAACCGCTGCAACGGCTGGCGATGTTGACAACTTTGCCGACCAGGTCGGAGTTGACCCGCTGACTGAAATCGTCAAAATTCAAGTCAATATCATCGACGCCGGCGCTGAGTTTGGCGGCGAAATAATAACGCAGGTATTCGGGATTCAAATGATCCAGATAGGTTCTGGCTTTGATAAAGGTGCCGCGCGATTTGGACATTTTTTCGCCGTTCACGGTTAAAAAGCCGTGCGCGAAAATCGCGCTGGGCGTCCGGAAATGCGCGCCGCTGAGCATCGCAGGCCAAAACAAGGCGTGGAAATAGATGATGTCTTTGCCGATAAAATGATACAGCTCGGCATCGCTGTTTTTCGACCAGAATTCATTGAAGTCCAAGCCCTGCTTGTCGCACAGGTTTTTAAAGCTGGCCATGTAGCCAATCGGCGCATCCAGCCAAACGTAAAAATATTTGCCCGGCGCATCGGGAATTTCAAAGCCGAAATACGGCGCATCGCGGCTTATATCCCATTGTTGCAAACCGCCGTCCAGCCATTCGGCCAATTTGTTGCTGACTTCAGGTTGCAAGTGACCGGCATGGGTCCATTCGCGCAACATATCGCTAAAGTTAGCCAGATCGAAGAAATAATGTACCGAATCTTTATCGATAGGTTTGGCGCCCGAAATCGCCGAAACCGCGTTTTTCAGTTCGGTCGGCGCATAGGTTGTACCGCAGACTTCGCAGCCGTCGCCGTATTGATCGGCCGCGCCGCATTTGGGACATTCGCCTTTGATAAAACGGTCGGACAAGAACATGTTCTTAACCGGATCGTAAGCTTGGGTAATGCTGCGCGAGCTGATATGTCCGGCATCGCGTAAACGTTCGTAAATCAGCGATGAGAACGCTTTATTTTCTTCGGAATGGGTGCTGTGATAATTATCGAATGCCACGCTGAATTCGGTAAAGTCGGCTAAATGTTCTTTGCCGACCTGGGCAATCAGCTGTTCCGGAGTAATGCCTTCCCGATCCGCCCTGAGCATGATCGGCGTACCGTGGGTATCGTCCGCGCAGACGTAATAGCAAAGATTGCCGCGTTGTTTCTGGAAACGCACCCAAATATCGGTTTGAATATATTCGACCAAATGACCGAGATGAATAGGGCCGTTGGCGTAAGGCAACGCGCTGGTGACGAGAATTTTTCTATCTGACATAGTGTAAAAGTTCAATCAATTCGAAGGCAAAATCAGCTTGATATTATGGCATAAAATAAACGCAAGCTGCGATTATCGACCGGCTAAAACAAAGGACAGCGCGCCGTGACTGCGATTCAAGATACTACAAATTTGAAAATGCGAACCGCGAGTGTTAGTAAAACCCCTGCCTGAAACGCGTATTGCAGCTCATGTTCGGCCTGCTATCGTCTTTCCGACAGCCCCTTACCTGGCGTTAGACGGGAAGCATACCGAGCGGCAGACCTTCCAGGTTTTTAAAACCTGGAAGGTCTAACTGGCTACGCTCAGGACAGGCAAGGCACTGGATAACTATTTTCGGAATGACGACTTTTGGGCAGCGTTGTGTATAACGATGAGTGCAGAGAGCCATAAATGCCGCCCAGCATTTATTGACGAAAAACAACGCACTAGATTGCCATGCCGAAAGCAGCTTATTATTGACACCAGAAAAACTTAAAGATAACCTGCCATTGAACGCGCTATTTTATCCGTTAGCGCTTTCAGCAATGATTGCTCAGCTTTTACCGGACAATCATTTCACTTTCGTTGATGAGGAATTGTAAGTAACAGCGCTGTATTAACGTCAATTTAATAATAAAAATAATAACTTAAAGAGGTCTTTATGAAAAAAGGTTTATCGCTGATAGCAGCAGGACTGCTGTCAGTCACTTGGCTGGGACATGCCGAAGCAGCAACCTACACCCGGTACGAAGCGCATACGCCAGGAGGGCAAAAAGCATTAGCCTCCATGCGCAAGGCCATGACCGTACTGAAAGAGAGAGGATGTAAAGACCCCATCAGCTGGTATTACCAAGGCGCTATGCACTGGACTCCGGATGTGTCTTCCGGCACCAACTTGGAACAAAACCCTTTGTGCCCGTCTTACACCAAGAGTACCCCGGCGCTATCGACAGGTTGGGATAATTGCGCATCGCATAACCCGACGGGCGCCAATTCCGACATTCAATTCTTGCCTTGGCACAGAATGTATTTGATTTATTTTGAAAACATTATCCGCGAAGTTTCCGGCGATCCGAGTTTCGCCCTTCCGTACTGGAATTACGGCAGCAACTATGTGATGCCCACTCAGTTTCAGGCTTCCGACGGAGGAAGCCTATATGAAAAATCAAGACGAATTACCTTAAATGCCGGCAACCCGATTGATCCTTCCGCTCAAGCTACAATCTCGGAGGATCTTAAGCAGCTCAGTCAAGTTCACGACTATAAGACGTTCAACGATCAGCTGAATTTCGGTTTGCATGGGTTTATGCATGATTACATCGGCGGTCAAGATGGAACATTTAACCCCATTTACAACGCAGTCATCGATAAGGATATTGATCCCGATTGCATCGGCTGCGGCCTGATGGCGGAAGTCCCTAGCGCCGGCTTTGACCCCATTTTCTGGCTGCATCATTCAAATATCGATCGCTTGTGGCAAAACTTTATAACCGCTAATCCCGCTAACAATGTCACTTTAGCCCAGCTCGAATCGGTACAATGGCCATACGATTTTTTTAAGATAGAAAAGACAGCAACCGACTATACCTCTGAATTGGTAACGCTTTCGATGCCGGAGGTGCTGACTGATATTTCCTCGATAGACTATCAATACGATCAGCCGAAATTTAAAGCCGCTGCCAAAGCTAAAGCCGCGCTATTGCAGGAAAGCGTCTTAGTGTCGACAGAACCCAAGGTAGAGGCGAAGCATAACGCTCCGGCAAAACTGCATATCGGCATCCCTACAACGCTAAAAGCCCTGGTGTCCGAACCTGATAAAGCGCGCGTTATTCTGGAACTGACCGCGAGTTATAAAGAAAGCTCCAAAGGCCGTTACGAAGTATTTATCGGTCTTCCGGCCAATATTGCGCCAACCAGCAAAGAAGCCAAAGAGCACTATTTTGTCGGTGCAATATCGTTCTTCGTCAATGATCCGCAAGTGAAAGGCGGCACTCATACCTTCAGGTACGACATCACCGACGAGTTGGCGGCAGCCAAGATCGATCCCAAAAGCTTCGATATTTCTATCGTCAAAACATACGGTCCGGAAAAAGGCGTTGTCACTATAGATAAGGCGACGCTACAAACCTTAAAATAAAACAGTTTGTACGACCGGGGCAGGCAACAGCCGCCCCGGCCCTTCAGCCGAAATGCGATCAATCTGCTCATTCGCATAGATCATTTCATTTTTAAAGGCATCATTATGAAACAAAAACACTTAACCGAACTCTGCTCCTCGCTATTACTCATGGCGGGGCTTGCGCTTAGCCATCCTGCCGCGGCATTGGAAGCAGGCGCTAGCGGCCAGTCCGCAAAACTGGCCGAACCGGAATCTCAAAAAATTTACCAAACCTTGCGCACAATGAACGACTCGCTGGCCGGCAATCAGCGTCTTGATGCCAAAACACTGGAAAACATCGCCCTCTCTCCCTGCCGTAATTCATTGATGTACCTGGTCTCGCAATATCAGTCCGACCCGAAAGTAAAAGAAGCCATGAACACGGTGGCGGCCGGCATGCAACCCCTGCCTGTCGCCTATCGGCAGGAAAACCCCTGGAACTCGCACAATGGCGAGGAATTGTTGGTAAAAATACTCAAAACCTTTCCCGGCTGGTGCTCGGAACTGCCCAAAATCCGCGGCAGCTATGACAACGGTTTAGCCAATATCCAACGCTTCTCTTGGTTTTATTACCACAATCCGGCAGGACAGGATTTTGTCCAAGGAAGAAATCCGAACAAGCCCTCCGAAATACTGGAAACCGGACGAAAATTCACCAAGGACTTTACCCTGGAATACGGCAAATTCATGGATGGTCCCGAATCGACCTACACTATTCCTGAATGGATTGCCGATCCGATCATCGAAATACAGGATTACCAAAAGCAGCACGCTTCCGACTATAAATATTGGAACCAGTTTTTCGCCCGCGAGTTGATCGTTGACACCAAAAACCAAACCATCCCCAGCCGCCCTGTGACCATGCCGGATAGGGATTATGTCGTGGTTGCGCCGACCGATTGCATCATGAATTCCTTGGTGCAGGTCATCAAAGAGAACGGCGACAGCAATTCCCGTAAGCTGCTTGATAACCCTCTGCAAGAAAACACCGTGCTGGATGTAAAAGGCATTCCGCTTAGCCTGTCGGCATTGCTAAGCGGCGTGGAAGACAAATACCGCAAAGAGTTTGTCGGCGGCACCGGTCAATCCTGCGTACTGATGCCCAATACTTATCACCATTTCCATGCGCCGGTCGACGGCACCATCGTCCATGCTTCGATTATTAAAGACAATACTTTCGGCTATTACGACTGGCCTAACTGGGTGCCGACAACCGGCGACGTGGGCAGGCCCGGCACTGATTTCGACCAGTACCGCAATTACCAGCGCGGGGTGATTATCATTGAACTCAAATACAAAAACCTGGACGGCGTTATTTCGACCGGCTATGTTGCGGTGATCCCGGTTGGATTGGAAACCATAGGCTCTTTAGTGTTCAACAAGGATATTAAGCCGGGAACACACGTGAAGAAAGGCTATAGCGAGCTGGGCAATTTCTTCTACGGCGGTTCTTTAAATGTCTTGCTGTACTCTAAAGGCTTAGCGGGCAGTTCGGTGCAAGTGCGCATGGGCAACCAAATCAATGTACTTAACCTGGGCGAGCCTCTGCCATCGGAATAGCGGCGCATGATTGATGGGGGCTTGCGGTTAAGCAATATTGCAAGCCCCGTTATTTACTAACCCGCGAAAACCGCAAAAAGGCGTTGGTGAGTAAGGCGTGCTGTGCGCGCCTTGGTTTCTATGGCGCGCACGGCACGACCTACTCATTACGTCTCGCTTAAATCAACAGCCCGCCAGTACAATCAAGTTAAGGGCAACTCCTTAACATCTGCTCCCTATTTTCGCCTTGCCTATCGTCTTATTTTTTCCGTTGGCTTAAAGCGGCATCCATAATTCAATGAAATCAACGCCCCAATACTCGGTCATCTAAAAAGTGCAATGGCGTGGGCTAATCGGTAGAATGACCCTATCTTGAGTCAAACGCTTGGTTATTGATCAGGCACACTTTTTTACTTTTATGGAGCGTGAGCATGGCGAGCATCGAAAAATCCGATGTAGAAAATCTTCTGCAAATATTTATCGACCCTAATAACGGAGCCGATCTGGTTTCTGCAAAATCGGTTAAAGCCATCGCGATTGATGGCAATAATGTCAGCGTTAAACTGGAGCTGGGTTATCCTGCCAAAAGCTATGTAGCCGAACTCAAAGCGGCGGTTGAAGAGCACCTGAAAACACTGTCCGGCATTGGCGATGTCAATGTTGAAGTCAGTGTAAAAATCCTTTCCCATGCCGTTCAGCAGGCATTGAAACCGCTGCCCAATGTTAAAAATATTATCGCGGTCGCATCCGGCAAAGGCGGCGTCGGCAAATCGACGACGGCAGTCAATCTGGCTCTGGCGCTAGCTGCTGAAGGCGCTAATGTCGGTATTCTGGATGCCGATATTTACGGACCTAGCATCCCTACAATGCTCGGGCTTTCCGGCTATCCGGAAAGTAAAGATAACAAAACCATGACGCCTAAAGTCGCTTACGGCGTACAGACCAATTCTATCGGCTATCTGGTTGAGGCCGATCAAGCCATGATCTGGCGCGGCCCGATGGTCACCACAGCGTTGCAGCAATTGCTTAAAGACACCAACTGGGACAACCTGGATTATCTGGTTATCGATTTGCCGCCGGGCACCGGCGATATTCAGCTGACCCTGTCGCAACAAATTCCGGTCAGCGGCGCGATTATTGTGACTACGCCGCAGGATATTGCGCTGATCGATGCCCAACGCGGCTTGGGCATGTTCGAGAAAGTCAACGTGCCGGTGCTGGGTTTGGTTGAAAATATGAGTATTCACATTTGCAGCAACTGCGGTCATGAAGAAGCTATTTTCGGTGCGGGCGGCGGGCTGGCGATGGCCGAACGCAACCGGATTGAGTTTCTGGGCTCACTGCCTTTGGATATTAATATCCGGCAATTTGCAGATTCCGGCAGACCGACGGTGGTTGCCGACCCGGACGGGCGGCCTGCGCAAATTTACAAGCAAATCGCCCGCAAAACAGCGGCTAAACTGGCGTTGAAGGCTAAGGATTTCACCACGAAATTCCCCAAGATCGTTGTACAGAACACCTGATATAAAAGCTTTTCACCACGAAGACACGAAGAACACGAAGGCTTTTTCTTGACTATCGTTCCCACGCTCCGGAGACTGTGAAAGTATTATTCATATTTAAAATCAAATAGTTGTATCGCTATTTTTGGCTAAAAATATCGAAAATCAGCCAAGGCAGGCGCTTTTTCTCGATAATATTAATATAACCAATTGATAACGAATGAAATAATACTTTCACAGTCTCTCCGGCGTGGGAATGCAGTAGTAGACGCTCCAGCGTCCCGAAATCTGAGCGGGGCGAGGTGTTTTTTGCCGATAAGACGGTGTTTCGCAACGCTGGAGCGTTGCGGACTGAATTCCCACGCCGGAGAGACTGTGAAAGTATTATTCATATTTAAAATCAAATAGTTGTATCGCTATTTTTGGCTAAAAATATCGAAAATCAGCCAAGGCAGGCGCTTTTTCTCGATAATATTAATATAACCAATTGATAACGAATGAAATAATACTTTCACAGTCTCCGGAGCGTGGGAACTATATAGTTCCCAATGATCGTCGTGCAAAATACCTGATTGTATCGATCCTGTAAAAACCTATTTAGCCATCGAATACACATGAAACGCTGATGACGCTGATAGTTAATGATGAACACGGATAATTCGTCACTATTCAGCCCTAAGCGCAGCAACCCTCTCCAGCATGAGAAGGTAAGCTTCCAGCGATTTGTTAGTTTTTCGATTCGCTAAATAGTTACTAAAAATCTTACATATCATAATTATCGGCGTCATCAGCGTTCTATTTTTCTAACTGCTGAGTAATTACGTTCTATGTTAAAATCCGACTTTTTAAAATCAACCGGGTAGCAATACTTCATGAGCATTAAGTCGGACAAGTGGATACGCCGCATGGCGGAACAACAGGGCATGATCGAACCGTTTGAAAGCGGTCAAGTCAGGGATTCGGAACGCGGCCGGGTCATTTCCTACGGTACATCCAGTTACGGTTACGATGTCCGGTGCTCGGACGAATTCAAGATTTTCACCAATATCAACTCCGCTATCGTCGACCCCAAAGACTTCGACTCAAACAGCTTCGTCGATGTTAAGTCCGATGTCTGCATTATTCCGCCGAACTCATTTGCTTTAGCCAGAACGGTTGAGTACTTTCGTATTCCCCGCGATGTATTAACAATTTGCTTGGGTAAATCAACCTATGCAAGATGCGGCATTATTGTGAATGTAACGCCTTTAGAACCGGAATGGGAAGGCCATGTGACGCTGGAGTTTTCCAATACCACGACGCTGCCGGCAAAAATTTATGCGAATGAAGGCGTGGCGCAAATGCTGTTTTTCGGCGGCGACGAGGTTTGCGACACCTCTTACAAAGACCGGGGCGGCAAATATCAAGGACAGACTGGCGTTACTTTGCCGAAAGCGTAACGCTGCAAATACGAAAACACGAAGGGCGCGAAGCACAACATCCCTCTCCTGCTGGAGAGGGTAGGGTGAGGAGAATCAAAATAAAGCTTTTTTTCCTATTTAAATTCTCCTCACCCCGGCCCTCTCCAGCAGGAGAGGGAGCGAACTCTCCGCTATTTTCGATTTGCTGAGTAGTTACGTGGTTTTAAGCTTTTATTAACTTACTGAATTTTCAACGGCGCCGGCACATTAATCGGCGGCAACTGCACAAAAAAACCTTTCGTCTCCAAACTATCGATCACTTTCCCGGCATCTTCCTTAGCCAATTTCCGTTCCGGCGTCAGTTCCAAATCCATCACAAATTCCATTTTGCCAAAGCTGTTGAAAAGCGCTTCCGGCACTTTCGAAAAATCGTCTTTTGTATCGACATACAAATAAAGATGTTCTTTTTTCAGGCTTTTATAAATAAAACACAGCATATAGTCAGTCGCGGCAATGAATCAAAAACGGCTATTCTAACCATTTTTGATTAGAATGCCTTTTTCTTAGCGTTCAAATAAAGCAAATGGCTAAATATTCCATCAACCCTAGTGACTTTTTCAGCAAGGCTTGTGCTTTTGAAGCAGCCCTGATTTTGCTTGCAGTGGTTTTAGGCTGGATCGCGAACATCGATCCTTTCGCTTATCTGCATTTTTCGGAATCGGCTATCGCTTACGGCGTGGCCGGTACGATGCCGTTATTCCTGCTGTTCCTGACGATGGAACAGATGCAAACCGAATCGACGATAAAAATTAAAAACATGCTGTTTGAGACGCTAGGCCCCGGTTTATATCGTCATCATTGGACTGATTTATTAATACTGGCCTTGATTGCCGGGCTATCGGAAGAGCTGTTGTTTCGCGGCGTTATTCAACCCTGGATAGAGTCGGCCTGGGGAATGACCACTGGTTTGATCGCCGGCAATATTATTTTCGGCTTGGCTCATGCTGTGACGCCGCTTTATGCCGTGCTGGCGACTTTAGTGGGGATTTATTTAAGCTTATCCATGGATTACGGCGACAGGAATTTATTACTGCCGATAGTTATTCACGGTTTCTACGATTTCCTGGCATTTGTCACCCTAATGCGCGCCTACCGGACAAGCCTCGTAACCGATTCAAAAGAGTGAAATTAAATATCACCTAGAGCCACTTGACAAATAAACGACTGTCCCCATTTAATCCGATGAAAACGCATAATCGTTTTCAAGCTTGTTATTGAATTAAGACATTAATTTTTAGGAGACAAGAAATGGCTATTATTCGTTATGAACCTTGGGGTTTGTTGAATCAATTACAAAGAGAACTGTCGCTTTCGCGGGACGAAAAAGCGGGCGAAGGTTCGATTGCAACCGCCGAATGGGCGCCAGCGGTCGATATAAAAGAAGAAGCCGATAAATTCGTTATCCATGCCGATATTCCTGGAGTCAAGCCGGAGGATATCGAAGTCAGCATGGAAGCGGGCGTTTTGACGGTAAAAGGCGAAAAAGAAACCGAAACCAAGACTGAAAAAGAAGGCTATAAACGGGTCGAAAGAACATCCGGCTCTTTTTATCGCCGTTTCAGCCTGCCCGATTCCGCTGACGGCGATGCAATCAATGCAAAATGCAAACTGGGCGTACTGGAAATAATTATCCCCAAACGGGAAGCCATTAAACCAAAACGCATCAATGTAGCGATAGAGGAGTAGCTCAGGACGCTCATAGCCGCCGTTAAACTACGACTATCCGCGCAACTCACTGTATCAATACAGTGGGTTGCGTATCGGCATTACTTCTTCAAAAGAGAAGTAAGCAGGCATTCGGTGAATATAACAACCGGACCGCATCAAAACCTCAACGAGGAAAATAGAATGCCAAAAGTCTCTGTACCCAAGTATTTAAAACGCCTGTTGTTATTTATAGCGCTCCTGCTTGTTCATTATCTTGTCGTGTTCCTCCCCATAGCAGAGATTTTTTTGTTCTATATCATTATCTCTAAGCCGAAATGGCTGGATGGCTTTTAGACCTCAAAGGCCGGCTGCGTTGGCTGAATACATACTCTCGCCATTGACTGCTTTGCCAGAGTATGGAAACATCAAACCTACCTGGATTTCCAGGGCCATTCACTTGTAATCGAACCGGTCATTCAACATGGAATATAAAGATTACTACAAGATCATGGGGCTATCCAGAACAGCCACTCAAGACGAAATCAAACGCGCCTATCGAAAACTGGCGCGTAAATACCATCCCGACGTCAGCAAGGAAAAGAATGCCGAGGCAAAATTCAAGGAATTGGGAGAAGCTTACGAAGTGCTTAAAGATCCTGAAAAAAGAGCGGCTTACGATAGATTGGGCAGCAACTGGAAAGCCGGAGAAGATTTCAGGCCGCCGCCGCATTGGGATGAAGGCTTCGAGTTTAAAAGCGGCGGTTTTACCTGCGGCGATGCCGGCGCCTTTAGCGATTTTTTTGAACAATTGTTCGGTCGAGCCGGGTTCCGTCCAAGCGGCCGGGAGCAGCGCGATTTCCAGATGCGCGGGCAGGACAGCCACGCAAAAATTTATATCGACCTGGAAGACAGCACTCATGGCGCAACCCGTAGCATTTCCCTGAGTACGCCGGAAATGAATGCGCAGGGCCATGTACAGGTTAAGCAGCGCAACCTGAACATCAAAATCCCCAAAGGCATTAAACCGGGACAGCATATCCGATTATCCGGCCAAGGCGATCCCGGCTCGGGCGGCGGTAAAGCCGGCGACCTGCTGCTTGAAATAGCCTTCAACAACCACCCGCTGTACCGGATCTCCGACGCCGATATATACCTGGATCTGCCGGTTACGCCATGGGAGGCCGCGCTAGGTGCAAAGATCAAAGTGCCGACACCGGAAGGGAACGTTGACTTAAAAATACCGCCCAATTCCCGCCAAGGCAGCAAACTGCGTTTAAAAGGACGCGGGTTACCGGCCAAGACACCGGGCGATTTCCTTGTGGTGCTGCAAATCGTCCTGCCGCCTGCCAACACCGACCGCGCCAAAGCGGTTTATCAAAAAATGCAGCAAGAACTCGATTTTAACCCGCGTCTCTCTCTGGGGGTATAAAGCCTATGCAGTCACATGACTTATTGCCAATACATACCGGAACAGTCATTGAAGATGACAGCCTGACCTTGGAGCAACTGTGCGACGCTTGCGGCGTCCGTACAGAATGGGTCATCAGCCTGGTTGAAGAAAGTATCATCGAACCGCAAGGAAATGAAATACATGTCTGGCGTTTTTCCGGAGCAAGCTTGGTGCGGGTGCGCTCTGCGCTAAGGCTTCAGCATGATTTGGGCGTCAATCTGGCCGGTATCGCACTGGCGCTGGACTTGATGGAGGAGCTTGAAGATCTGCGTGCCGAACTAAGAAGAATGGGGCGTGATTGAGAATATCGGGTTTATAGAGCGCCAATTGAGGCACTCATGAACTCCTGGGTTATGCGCTTATTACTTGAATTCACGCGTTTTAATTCGGTGAATAGTGCTCCAGCTTCAGACCGCTAATAGGCGTAAAATGTTTAACATTACTTGTACAAAGCAATTCATGATGCTTCAACGCCGTTGCTGCAATCAGCGCATCGCCCATTTCAATACTATGACTTAACGCGTATTGCCTGACCATTTGCCGCGCATGGTAAGAAACAGAGTGGTCGATTTCATGAATAGTAAATTGCAGCGCCTTGAGCATTTTTTCAAAAACAGCGAGTTCCCGTTTATTGCGACAGAATGGTACATATTCCATATAGGTAACAGCCGATATTGATCTTTCCTCGGTACTCATAATCAGTTCCTTGGCGCTCAATACGCCGCGATCGGCATAAATCAAAATATTGGTGTCAAAGATCACGCAAGGAACTCCGCCGGCCCTGACGGATAGTGCGTAATTCATCTTCAACGGAGTCAATAGTTAAATCACGGTGCATACCGAAAAAACTCGCCATGGCATTTTCCTGTTCCTTGGTATTAGCAGAAGGCCTGACCGGTTGAACAATACCGAGTGTTTGACCATGATAGGTAATTTCAACAGCTTCTCCGCGCTTTAAGGCATCAATAAGCGCTTTGTGTTGCGACTGTAATTGTGAGGCGGATAATTGCATGGCTTTAATATAGCTATTTAAAAATAGCTATATTAGCAATGATTGGCGTATTTTAGAAAGAGATTCAATTTTATGCCGGCTTCCTGCCTCGAAAGACGGTGAACCGGCCAAAATTAGACACTGGATAGCAAACCCCATTCCGCTTGGTCCATGAAGAATGGGTTATCAGCCTGAGGGAAGAAAGTATTATTGAACCACAAGGAGATGAAATACATCTCTGGCGTTTTTCCGGAGCAAGCTTGGTGCGGGTGCGCTCTGCGCTAAGGCTACAGCATGATTTGGGCGTCAATCTGGCCGGTATCGCACTGGCGCTGGACTTGATGGAAGAGCTTGAGAATCTGCGCATCCAATTAAAAAAATGAGCCATAACTGAAAATGCCGAATTTACAAAAGCTGCTCGGCATTAGATACGGTCAAAATCTTCCGATAAAAAAAGCCGCGCTGGCTTATCCAGAGCGGCTTTTTATTGGCTAACAGCTTCAGCTTCGTTAACTTGATTTATAAATAGAATCCAAGCTAACGAAGCTTCTGCAATTGTTACCAGTCAAGCTGAATACGTGTTTCAAGCGCGTCCAAATCGGCATTGTTAAATGCACGGCTAGTCGTATTGGCAACTGCTCCGGTGTTAATATCCAGCGCATGAACCCAGTTAGCCATCACACGCACATGCGAATTAGGATACCAGTTGACGCCAAACTTAGCCGTTGTCGTTCTTCCGCCTTTTATATTAAGCGTGTTCAAATCGAGTGCATCGTAACCCGCTGCAAGCTCCCATGCACCCCAGCCGCCTTTCATATCGAAATTGCGATTAGGCTTCAACCGATCCCAAGCGCCGGTTTTAGATTTGTAAGCGCGAGATTCACCCGTTAAGAAATAGGTTACATAACCGTAGTAACCATCCAGAGTGTCATTGTCATAGCCTCTGCCGGTAACATTCGTCGCGATATATTCGCCTTGTGCCGAGAACGGTCCATAGACCAATGCAGATTCAGCACCAAAACGGGTCAGATGATTTGCTTGGTTCCCCGTGCGGTTGTTGCCTGAAGTCAGGTTCCCCGTGTTTGATATACTGGTACGATCCACGTTGTTATTGAGGCCGTGGGCAAACGTAATACCGCCGCTACGTAATGCACTACCGTCAGCCAAATAATTGTTATTAACATTGATATACGATCCTGATGTACCTACATGCAGGAACTTGGTTTTGCTTTCAAACCACGGCGTACCGCTCACACGGGCATTGACTTCCCAGTTAGTATCGCCACTGCTGCCGTTACGGTTACCGTTTCCGTTAGTGCCGGTCGCGCTGTTGCTGGCGCCGTTTGCGCCAACAGGTTCTGTTTGTAACGATGTAGCCACTTGCCAGCGATCGGTCGCATAGTTAGCGCCGATACCCATTTTGTAAGTGTTCAGGTCATCGACAAAAGTATCGACGGCTTGGTTACGCTGTATGAACGTGATATAGCGGTTACTGGTGGCTTCTTCCAAGCTGAACGGTTCTTTGAAAGCACCGAATTTAATTGAAAACGGTTTGGAAAAATTATAACGAATATACGCATCGGTAACTCCGGCGCCTGTCGTGCCGTTACCGCGAGTAAAATCGTACTCAAATTTGTAATCGGTATTTTTGAAAAAAGTACCTTCAACCCCCAGACGGGCACGACGAATCGACATACCATCAGACAATTGGTTATTCGGATTAGCTCCGGTAGCAGTGGCGACGCGGTCTGTAATATTGGTCTGTGAATCTACTTGCAAACGACCATTGATACCGGCAGTGAAGTTGCCGTCATTGGTAGCGAAATGAATGCCGTCATCCAACTTGACGTGCGCGTGAGAAGGCTTGTTCGCTTCTTCTGCATGTTCTTGCAATGCTTTGATTGCATTATCTTTTAAAGCCAAGTCTTCACGAATTTTAGCGATTTCCGCTTTATCTAATTTCTCTTCTTTGGTTGCTACTTTCGCAGGAGCACTTTCGACTTTTTCGAAATTACCCATCAGTTGTCTATGCGGGCCGGGCTCTGCATAAATCTGTTTGGTCTTGGTATCGACATAAAGATCCATGGCAAAAGCGCCGGATGTTGCGCCTGCCCCTAAAACGGTAGCGATTGCCAATGTAAGTTTAGAAATTTTCATACTTTGCTCTTGGTTGTTATTAAAAAAACTTGAGCAAGAATATGGAAATTAAATTACAGCTTAATGACAGATTTATTACATTTTGATGACAGCGCAACAAATCCGCCTTTACGTTGCCAATCTACAAACACTTAAATTTCTTGTTAATTTTCCCAATAAAAACCAATAACTTATAAATTATCTTTTTAGCAACAAAAGCCCTATAGACTGAATGCTAAGCCTAGCTAACTCGCACTCTCTACTCCTATCTGATCTGAAAAACGTCTAATTTTGAAAAAGTGCGGGGAGTGTCAGCCGAGGAGCGCCGTGAACCCATCCTTGGGGGCTTGACGGCAGCATCCTTGCTGCCGACATCCTCGCCTGACACTCCCCGCATCTTTCATAGTTGAACGATTTTTCAGTATGAAAGGAGTAAATAAGCCATGCCATTGCAAATCCGCTTCAGGACTCCTTAAAAATCAGCTCAATTCGAACACCGCCCGTTTCACCGGCGCTGCTTAACGAAAGCCGCGCTTTATGCAGATCGGCAATCTCTTTAACGATTGCCAAGCCCAAGCCGCAACCGTCTCCAGGACTGCCGGGAATGCGGTAAAACCGCTCGAAAATCCTGTCCATTTCAACCTCGGGTATGCCCGGCCCATCATCTTCGATGCTCAAGCACGGCGATGGATAACGCTCGACTTTAACCGCAATATTGCCCTTGTCACGACCGTAACAAATGGCGTTATCCAACAAGTTCGCCAGCAGCTCCCGCAATAAAACCTCATCGCCGCGCACATGCAAAGGTTGCTGCAAACCTTCAAAACTAAGCTCCATATGCCGCTGCAATGCTTTAGGCACCCAGTCCATACAGGTTTCTTTAGCCAGTTTGCATAAATCGACCGGCCGCAGTTCATAATCGCCATCGATAGGTTCCGATCTGGCTAAAACCAATAATTGCGTGGTCAGATGCGACATACGATCCGCACAGCCCTGAATCTGCACCAGCGCCGGCTTCATCGCCGACAAATCCTGTTCGCGTTGCGCGCGTTCGACTTGCAGTTTCAGGCCCGCCAGCGGGGTGCGCAATTGATGCGCGGCATTGGCAATAAAACGTTGTTGGGTGGCAATGGCTAAGCCGAGACGTTCCAGTAAGTCATTGATGGTATCGGTCAGTGCCCGCACTTCCAAAAAAACGTGCTGTTCGGGAATCGGCCGTAAATCGCGCGACGAGCGCTGGGCAATCTCATCGGCCAATACGTGCAACGGCTGCAAGCCGCGTTTTACCCCCATCACCAGATAAATACCGGCCAGCAGAACCAGCGCCATCTGCGGCACCAGGTCGGCCAACAAAATATCCATCATCATGTTGCGCCGTTTATTTAAAGTCTCAGCGACATGGACGAATACCTTTTCCGGGGTGTTTTCACGAGTAATTAACATGGATACTACCCTGACCGGTTCGCCATACATCTCGTCGTCAAAAAAAACCGGCCGCGTCCAGTCGGTTTCCACATCGAACGGCTCAGGCACGAATTTATCGCCCGCCAACATGCCTTTTTCTTCCGAGATGATTTTGAAATAGGTTTTGTCCGACTCATCCCATTTGAAAATCTCTAAGGCGGCAGGCGGCAATTCCACGAATACTTTGCCTTCGCGCACCTTGATTTCCTGGGTTAACGACCTCGCGGAATCGAGTAGCCAGCGATCATAAGCCACGTCGACATGATGCAAGGTGACAAAATAAGACAGGACCGACTCGATGCTGATAAAAAAAATCAATGGAATGGCTAGCCGTAAAAGAATTTCGGTTTTAAGACTGCGCTGTTTATTGATCATCCGAGCGCTCCAGCAAATAACCGAGTCCGCGCACCGTCCTGATCACCGCGCCATAAGGCTCGATGCGTTTACGCAACCGATGCACATAGATTTCCACCGCATTATCGGTCAGCGCGTCGCCGTCCACGGCCAGGCGTTGCGCAATGCGGTCTTTGCTGACGACTTTTCCGGCCTGGATCAGCAGGATTTCCAGTACGCCGTATTCCCGCGCCGACAGGTTGATGGTCTGGCCGTCTACCAGGACTTGATGATTATGAGTGTCCAGCGCCAAACGGCCGATCACAATATCGTTGCTAAAGCCGCCGTAACAACGCCGAATCAACGCGTGAACCCTGGCTTCCAATTCCCGAAGCTCAAACGGTTTGGTCATATAGTCGTCAGCGCCTTGCTCAATGCCGTTGATCCTGTCGTTGACGCCGTCGCGCGCTGTCAAAATTAATATAGGCAACGGGATTTTGCGGCTGCGCAGTTTGCGCAACAGTTCAAGGCCGTCCATATCCGGCAATCCTAAATCCAGTACGATCAGATCGAAATCTTGCGCCAGCAACAGCTGTTCCGCGTAACCGCCGGTTACGGCAGGCGTCACCGAATAGCCGCTAGCGCTCAAGGTATGAATCAAACCGTCGGCCAGAACGGCGTCGTCTTCTATTAATAAAATGTTCATGTACTCATGAATATTGCGAAAGGTTGTTGAAAGGTTAAAGGGCTAGGATAAGTGCAACTCAGCTATACAACGCAAGCCACTTAAATTAAGAAATATTTTAAAAATGAAAACGTTAACAAAAGAAATGCAAGCCGCCATTACACCGGCAATGGCTTTAGAGTTATTAAAAGAAGGGAATAAACGCTTTGTCGGCAACCTTAAAGTAAACCGTAACCTGTTGCAACAGGCAAATGAAACGTCCGACGGACAGCATCCGTTTGCGGTTATTTTAAGTTGCATTGATTCCCGTACCTCGGTCGAGTTGATTTTCGACCAGGGTTTGGGCGATGTATTCAGCGTGCGTATCGCGGGCAATATCATTAATGAAGATATTTTAGGCAGCATGGAGTTTGGCTGCAAACTAGCCGGCTCCAAAATAATTGTGGTTTTAGGCCATACCCGATGCGGCGCCATCAAAGGCGCTTGCGACCATGTAGAAATGGGCAACCTGACCGCCCTGCTAAGCAAAATCCAGCCTGCTGTTTATGATGAAAAAACGGTCACTGAAAATCGTAATTCACATAACGATGACTTTGTAGAAAAAGTCGGCGTTATTAACATAAAAAGAACGGTACATGCCATTTTGGAACGCAGCCCGATTTTAAAGGAAATGGTTGAAACGGGTGAAATCGGGATTATTGGCGGCAATCATGACCTGATAACAGGGGAAGTCAGTTTTTATGATGACACTGCAATTATCGGTTGATGAAGGGGACGCTTAGTAAATCTTACAAGTAGAAACAAGTCATTGCTTTTATAAGTTAATGCATCAAATTCTAATAAATAGCGTGTCCATTGCACGAGGAAATCGCCGATGATTTTGCAACGATTAAAACTTTTCAACACATTTTTTGACAGCCGCTGGGAGGATTTAACTCGCGATACCTGGATACAAACAACATACCGGGACTTTAGCGCCGGATTGATCGTAGCGCTGACCGCGATTCCGATGGCCATGGGTTTTTCAATGGCGATGGGACTTCGGCCTGAGCAAGGCATTATTGCCGGTGCTTTGGCCTGTGCGGTGGGCCGGACCTGGGGCGGCTCGAAATATCAGGTTTACGGCCCTACCGCCGCCTTTATCCCGTTAATTGCCGGGCTAGTGACCAAGTACGGCGAAGCCGGCGGCGGCACATTACAGTCGGCTCAAGGTTTCCTGGTGCTGGTGTCGATCATAGCCGGCGTGATACTGATGCTGATGGGCGTATTCGGCCTCGGCAAATACGCCAAACTGGTGCCTAACTCAATAGTCGTCGGTTTTACGGTCGGCATTGCCGCCGTTATCGCGCTAACCAATGTCGAGGATATTCTGGGCTTGGAAAACTTTAAGGACCTGCTGGGCCAGGATGAGAACATAACCGGCGGTATTTTGCATAATATTACGGCTGCCTACTCTAACCTGAACTTGATAAACGGCTGGTCCGTACTGATAGGCTTGGGTACCTTTTTCTTGACCAAGTATCTGCTGCGGGTTTCGATATTTATTCCGGCCCCGCTGATCGCCATCGCAACATCGACGTTGGTCACGGCAACATTACTGGGCGATAAAGGCATTGTCGTAGTCGGCGATATTTACGGCTCGATCCCCAATCATTTTTTCGTCTTTACGCCGCCTGTCATGCCGACTATGACCTCGGACGTTATCGTTGACATTGTTTATTTCGTATTAGCGATCGTCTTCGTATCAGGCGTTGAGAGCCTGCTTTGTTCATCAATGGCCGACCGTCTTGCCGATAACCGTAAAACCCCGTTCAATCCCGACAAGGAGTTTTGGGGCCAAGGTTTGGTGCAAATTATTGTGCCGCTGGTCAACGGCTTTCCCTGCACCGGCGCCCTGGCCCGGACCGCAACCAGCATCAAGGCCGGAGCCGTCACGCCGTTGGCCGGCTATTTCAAGGCTTTCCTCAAACTGGCTTTAGCTTATTATATAGCCGGTTATCTGGAACTGGTGCCGATGGCTTGTATCGGCGGTATTTTACTGTGGGTGGCGAGCAATATGTTTAAACCGGCTGAGATCAAAGAAGTCTTGAATCACAACAAGTTCCATGCAGGCTTGATGATTTATACGGCGATTATGGTACCCATGACCGACTTTTTGACCGGTGTTCTTTCGGCATTGGTTCTTTACGCGGTGCTGTTTAAATTCCTGGATAAACCGGTTAAGCGCGAACAAGAACACCTCGTCGAAATTACCGGCGAAATGCAAAAAATCATTGCCGCGCCCGGCCGGTTTAATTGCGTTACCGTGCCGCTGTCGATGACCGATGAAGATGCCGAATTGCTGCATTATGCCGCCAAACTTGCCGCGCGGGAGATGACTAAAGAATTCCATTTCGTCCATGTGATTCCGCCGCAAAAGCAAGCGATGCAGCCGAAACAGGAAGCATCGATCAAACAGCGCATTCGCGAGGAAGTCGAAAAATATTTCGATACGCCTAGCGAAGATTTGAAATTCAACTTTCACGTCATGAGTGGAGCATCGCGTCTCGACAAGCTGATCGAATATACGGTGACATCCGGCTCGGACCTGATTCTGCTGGGCCATCGTAAAAGCCGTACCGGGCAACGCTCATTGGGCCGCCGCCTGGCAATGGTCACCAAAGCCTCGGTCTGGATGGTGCCTGAGCATAGCGGCCGCGACATCAAGCGGATTATCGTACCCATCGATTTTTCCCAGCCTTCGGCAGACAGTTTGTCGCAAGCGACGGGGCTGGCGAAACTGCACGGCTTGAGCGAGATAACGGCAGTGCATGTCTATTTCGACGCTTCGACGGTACGTTACGAGGAGCATGTTAACGAGGTTAAATGGCATGAGGTTCATGCCTTTGAGGAGTTTTTGGCGACTATCGACACGAACGGCATCACGATAAAACCTGATTTTGTCGAAAGCGGCATCCCGGCCAATGCGATTTTACGAAGAGCCAAGGAGCTGGAAGCCGATTTGATCGTGATGAGCACCCGCGGTCACAGCAGCGCCGTGACTATCCTGCTCGGCAGCGTAACCTCGCAAGTCATGGCGGATTCGCCAATTCCAGTTATTGCGATTAAACATTTCGGCAATCAACTGGGACTTTTCGATACTTTAATTGCCAACCGGTTCTGGGAACGTTCCGATCTTAAAACCAGCTAATCTTTCCTTCGGCAAATACCGGCTTGCGACTATCAGGCCGGTATTCTTTTTGAATAGTTAGGTAAACAGGTTTCGCCTATGCCGATTGTCCAGCTATTTTGTGGCGACATTCTTGGTTGCCTAACGCCCTGTTTTTCTTGTCAAAGCCGACTATTCTGCGGCATTCGCCTTTATTCGCATTATTTAGCGGCCTGGAACGAACGGACTCAAGTATAAGATAGCTGTGTTCGCAGTATTGTGTGAGAGTCTGTACGTATTGAGTTAATGCAATATCGCCAGTAGTATTCAAACTTTAAAATCTGTTGCCGCATTACGTGCAAACAAGGTAGTGAGCGGGTATTAACTTTCGAGTCATGCCGCAAACAAGTCACAGGCTTGCTCTTGTCATCGCCGGAATGCTGGAGGTTGGGTAAACTACCGCTTTAGAACCAAAGGATTATTAATATGATACACAAACACGCGCAATATTATTTCCGTCATATTAAAGACGATTTTCCTGCCGGCATCGTAGTGTTCCTGGTCGCCCTGCCTTTATGCCTGGGCATTGCCTTGGCCTCCGGCGCCCCGTTATTTTCCGGACTGATTGCGGGCTTGGTCGGCGGGCTGGTCGTGTCCTGGCTAAGCGGTTCGCAACTTAGCGTTTCAGGCCCCGCTGCCGGTCTCACCGTCATTGTATTCAACGCGATTGAGACGCTCGGCAGTTTTCAGGGTTTACTGGTTGCCTGCGTTTTAGCGGGCATTATGCAGCTCGTATTGGGCTACCTGAAGGCGGGAATTATCAGCGCGTTTTTCCCTTCGGCCGTCATTGAAGGCATGCTGGCGGCGATCGGCCTGATACTGATAATCAAGCAGATTCCTCACGCGACCGGTTACGATACCAGCTATGAAGGCGACGAAAGTTATATGAGGGAAACCGCCCAATCCAGTTTTGTTGAGCTGTTTGACGCATTCAGCGGCATTACGCCGGGCGCTGTTATTATCAGCGGGGTTGCCTTGTTACTGTTGATCATCTGGGAAATGCCCCGGTTTAAAAAACAAGCATTGTTAAAACTGATTCCCGGCCCGCTAGTCGCAGTGGCATGGGGTGTCGGCTACAACTTATTCGCCGCGCAGTTCGCGCCCGCTTGGGCTGTCAGCGGAAAACATATGGTCAAATTACCGGTCTCGGAACAAGCCGCCGATTTTTTCAACAACTTCATGCTACCTGATTTTAGCTATCTGGCTAACCCGCAGGTTTATATTACCGCCGTGACGCTGGCGATCATTGCCAGCCTGGAAACATTGTTAAGCCTTGAAGCGACCGATAAACTCGATCCGCTAAAACGGCTCGCCCCGACTAACCGGGAATTAAAAGCGCAAGGCATCGGCAATATTATCAGCGGGCTGCTTGGCGGCCTGCCGATCACTGCCGTGATCGTGCGCAGTTCGGCCAACATCAACGCCGGCGCTCAAACCAGCCTGTCCTGTTTTATTCATGGCTTGTGCCTGCTGCTGAGCGTGATGTTTTTCGCGCATTATTTGAATTACATCCCCTTGGCCTGTTTATCGGCTATTTTGCTGCATACCGGTTATAAACTGGCGAAACCCGCCTTGTTTATGGAATATTACCGAAAAGGCATGAGCCAACTGCTGCCGTTTGTCATCACCGTACTTGCCATTCTGATAACCGATCTATTAAAAGGCATGGTCATCGGCTTAGGTTTCGGCCTGTTTTTTGTGATCAAGGCGAATTATCATGCGGCGATTACCTTGATTCAGGACGGATCGCATTATGTAGTGTCATTCAACAAAGACGTTTCTTTCCTGAACAAGGCGCTGCTTAGAAAATTCATCCTGCGCATTGAGGAAAACAGCACGGTGACTATCGATGCGAGCAAAGCCAAATTTATCGATCATGATATTCTGGAAACCGTCGAGGATTTTCTGGCGACAGCGCCCGACGACAATATTACGGTTGAAGTGATCGATTTATACGGCAAGGAAAAAATCGAAAAACACGAGAGCTTAGTGGTAATTAATGAGCGGGGGGCTAAAGCCTAACTGATTCGCTGAAACACTAATTGAAAGCAAACTGTACATTGGCTATTTTACACCCGGAGATCTTAGCAACCGTCCTGTTCCCTATGTAGTATGGGTAACGGTAATCGTGTTATCCGATCTTAAATAATGGTATATGGACATTTAAAAGCCAAACAATAACCTCAATTACTCCTTTCATACTGAAAAATCGTTCAACTATGAAAGATGCGTGGAGTGTCAGCCGAGGAGCGCCGTGAACCCATCCCTGGGGGCTTGACGGCAGCATCCTTGCTGCCGACATCCTCGCCTGACACTCCACGCTCTTTTTCAAAATTAGACGTTTTTTAGATCAGATAGGAGTTAGGATTGAAAATGAACGATTATGTCGCTTTGATTTTGGGTGTTGTATGCGCCGGCGTAGGCGGGGAGCTTTTTGTTCGCGGCGCGGTCGGGCTTGCGTTTTGGGCGCGGATTTCGCCTGGGATTATCGGTGCGACCGTTGCCGCATTCGCTACCTCAAGTCCCGAGTTGTCAGTCGCGATAAGCGCCGCCATGGCCGGAAAGCCCCAAATCTCCCTCGGCGACGCGTTGGGCAGTAATGTTGTCAATGTTGCCCTTATCCTTGCTCTTGCATTGCTCATTTCCGAAATCCAAAGCCCTCGCGACAGTATAAAGCGGGATTTTCCGGCGGCATTACTGATTCCCATAATAACGGGCGCCCTATTTCTCGATGGCGAACTTTCCAGAGTCGATGGTTTACTGATGTTAAGCCTGTTTCTCGCGTGGCTTGCGGCAGCGGTTATCGAGGCACGAAAACAACGCAGTGCTACCGAGGCGGTTCTTGGCGAACATAAAAGATGGTTGGTCGTTGTTTCCTGCATCGCCGGCCTTACTTTCCTTGTCGCAGCCGGAAAGCTGATTGTGACGGGAGCGAGAGGTATCGCCATTTCCTTTGGCATAGATGAATTCATTATCGGGGCAACTATTGTAGCGATTGGCACATCCGTGCCGGAACTCGCGACAACAGTCATTGCCAAACTTCGCGGACACGACGAGGTTGGACTGGGAACAATTTTAGGCAGCAATATTTTCAACGGCGTTTTTATCGTTGCTATTGCGGCCATTATCTATCCGATAACCATCGATTGGCACGAAGTAGCTATTACATTGGGATTTGGTCTCGCGGCACTGGTATTTACTTACCCCACACGCCAAGGCTTCATTGGCCGGAGACGTGGCGTATGGCTGCTGGCGCTCTATGCCGTTTATCTTACTATTATTTTTCAACGCCAAGCCGCTTAGGAACGTGTACAAAACAACTTCGGCAACTGCCCCCTCTCCTGCTGGACGACTGTATGGATGCAGGAGGTAGAGTAACGCAGGAGCAGTTACCGAGAGGGTTGGGGTGAGGAGAATCAAATGCTCAAGTTATTTCATCCGCGTTCCTAAGTAAGTCTACTGATTGTCTACACAATCCGTTTGCTCTAAATTAGTGTCTCTAACTGCCGGACACCGGAGAAATAGATATGAAAGCAAACATCGGCTTAATCGGCTTGGCAGTCATGGGGCAAAACCTTGTCCTTAACATGAACGACCACGGTTTTAAAGTCGCGGTTTATAACCGCACCACCATTACAGTCGATGAATTCCTGAACGGCCCCGCCAAAAACACGCAGGTTATCGGCACGCACTCGCTGGAAGAGCTGGTCGATAAGCTGGAATCGCCGCGCATCGTCATGCTAATGATTAAAGCGGGCGAGGCTGTCGATCAGACTATCGACAAGTTAGCGCCGCTATTATCGGCCGGCGATGTTATTGTCGACGGCGGCAATTCGCTGTTCACCGACACCAAGCGCCGCGCTCTCGCCCTGCAAGAAAAAAATATTCTCTACATTGGCGCTGGCGTGTCCGGCGGCGAGGAAGGCGCAAGACACGGCCCCTCTATCATGCCCGGCGGCAACAAAGCCGCATGGCCTATCGTCAAAACCATTTTCCAAACCATCAGCGCGCAAGTCGACGGCGAGCCTTGCTGCGAATGGGTTGGCGACAACGGCGCCGGGCACTACGTCAAGATGATTCATAACGGTATTGAGTACGGCGATATGCAGTTGATTTGCGAAGCCTATCAACTGATGTCCGAAGGCTTGGGCTTAAGCGCCGATGACATGCAGGCGATATTTGCCGAATGGAATCAAGGACTCTTAAGCTCTTACCTGATCGAAATTACCGCCGCCATCCTGGCTTATAAAGATGAAAACGGCCAACCGCTGCTGGAAAAAATCCTCGATACCGCCGGGCAAAAAGGCACCGGTAAATGGACCGTCATTGATGCGTTGGACCTGGGCATTCCGTTAACCTTGATCGGCGAGTCGGTCTTTGCCCGTTGCCTGTCCGCGCAAAAAGAGGAGCGGGTTAGAGCCGCATCCGTATTGCCCAAACCCATCCGGAAATTGTCCGGCAACAAAAAAACGATGGTCAACGCCATTGGCGATGCCTTATACGCAGCCAAGATTATTTCTTACGCCCAAGGTTTTCGTTTGATGCGCGAAGCGTCCAAAGAATATAACCTGTCGCTGAATTATGGCGATATTGCGTTGATGTGGCGCGGCGGCTGCATTATCCGCAGCCGGTTTTTAAACGACATCAAGCAGGCCTATGATGCCGATCCCGATTTGGAAAACCTGCTGTTAGCCGATTTTTTTGTCGACGCGATAAAACAAGCCGATCAAGGCTGGCGTAAAGCCGTTATATCGGGTATCGAGCTAAGCATCCCGACCCCGGCATTTTCTTCCGCGCTGGCCTATTACGACGGCTATCGCAGTGCCGGATTACCGGCCAATTTATTGCAGGCGCAAAGAGACTACTTCGGCGCGCATACTTACGAGCGGGTAGACCAGCCCAGAGGCCGGTTTTTCCATACCGACTGGACCGGGCGCGACGGCAAGACGGCATCGACTAGCTACACTGCCTAAATAAAACACTTTAGATTCCGCAGCTTTTTCTGTATTTACTGATTTCCAGGCTTCTGCTTAGGAATCAGTACAAAATCAATATTTGTATGGACATACTCAGCTTCACCCTTTATTGTGCTTACTTATGTTATAACAAGGCAATGTTATGCTAACCCTCAAACTTACAACTATTGGCAATTCCGTGGGCGTTGTTTTACCCAAAGAAGCATTGGACAAGCTGCACCTCGAAAAAGGCGACAAAGTCTACCTGACCGAATCCCCTGAAGGTTTCCGGCTGACACCCTATAATCCTGAATTTGAAAAACAAATGACCTTGGCACGGCAGATTATGAAAAAGCGCCGTGAAGTTTTGCATGAACTGGCAAAATAATGTCAGTCGTATGGATTGAAGAGTCCGTTGTCCTTGCTCTGCATGAGGAACATCTTGCAGAACATGGCGGCCCTGTGGGTATTCGTGATCGCGGCCTACTGGAGTCAGCGTTGTTTCGTCCGCAGAACTTAATCGGCTACGGTGATCCGGATCTCGCCGCTCTTGCCGCCGCCTATGGTTTTGGCCTTGCCCGCAACCATCCTTTTATCGACGGCAATAAACGCACAGCTTTCACAGTAATGGAGTTGTTCCTTGCTTTAAACGGACAGGAATTGATTGCCGACGATCCGTCATGCATTGTCACTATTTTAAAACTCGCTGAAGGTAACTTAACCGAAACAGAGTTAGCAGATTGGATCAGGGCAAACATTAAACCTAGCTGAGCTAATGTGGCATACAGCGCAATACACTATGCTAGTGTCGCCTAACTAACAGATCTGCCTTACCGCGTTCAAGATACACGGCCCCTACCTAAAACCCTAGAACCGGAAAAACGGCCATTCCGGATCAAGCCCAAGCAAAATTTGCCCGACCGACTCCAGCTTGCTCGCGCTCAAAAAGCCGTGCTGCGTGATCACATGAATGTCGCGGAAATGCCGCTCAAACTCATATTCATCGCGAATGCCCGAAGCACCGGCGATCTCGTGGATCAGGCTCACGGCCTTGGCGCATTCGAGCGTGGCATGGGTCATCGCCAATTGCATCCGGCCTTTCAATGTTACGCCGATGGGCCTGCCGGCGACAGCTTCCTGCCAAGCTTCCTCGAACGCGGCAAAGAAAAACGCACGGCTTGCGCCGAGCCTGGCTTCGGCCTGCGCGAGCTGCGATTGCACAACGGCATTATCCTTCAGCGTTTTCGCGCCATAGGCCGGCGTCTTGTTGACGATCAGCTCTATTGCTCCATCGATGGCCGCGCGCGTAATGCCGAGCGCCGGGGCGACCAGGGCCGCAATCGCCGGCCAGATCGTCAGCCGGTAAAGCGGCCCTTCATAAGCGCTGCCCGGCTTCTCCAACGGCCCCCACTGCGCGGCCCAGTGCTCGGGAATGACAGCATCCTGCATCTCGACATCGTGGCTGCCGCTGCCGCGCATACCCATCGTGTTCCAGTTGTCGACGATCTCGGCCTCGGACGCGGGCACGGCGATTAGCCGCGTCTCGGGCATGCCGTTGGCGTCCGTGCGTAGTGTGTCGCCATCGTAAATATGCGCAAAGCCGATAAAAGCCGTGGCATGGTGCGCGCCGCTAACGAACGACGTGCGCCCCGAAATGCGATAGCCATCTGTGAACGGAACGGCCTTGCGAGCGGGATTGAAAGCGCCGACCGGAATCGCGTCGACATGGAAAATCTCCCGCGCCGCCTGATCGCCGAACCAGGGCGCGAACATATCATGAGCGACCGCGATTTGCAGATTCCAGCCCGCGGCGCTGTCGATGCGCGAGACTTCTTCGATGATACGGAAGCCCGATACCGGATCGAGCTCAAAACCGCCGAATACCTTCGGCCGCCACAACCGGTAAAGCCCCGCTTGGTGCATCGCCTTGGCCACCGGCGTAGCCAACTTGCGCTCCCGCTCGGCCTCAGGCGCGTACTGCCGGATAATCGGCTCGATTTCCCGGACGGCGTTTAGAAGAGTATCGGTTGTGGACATAAAGTATCCTCTGTTGGTATTGGTATTTGGTTTGGCTGATGGCAGCCTTAACCTGCAAATAATACCACTTACAATATGAGGCAATAGACTTGAAAACGTGTATTTAGAACATTTATATCAAGTAACTATTCAGCATATGCCCAATAGAACACGGATTCGCTGGTTCCCAAGCTCCGGCTCTCGTCGTTATACACAAATTCAGTTGTCCCTCAGAACGTCGTCATACCGGCAGGGATGCCGGTATCCAGTGCCAGGGACGGTAACTGACGGCTCTACAGGTACTTGAGTAACACGAAGTTTCACCTCCCTGTGCCTGGGTTCCGGCATCCCTGCCAGAACGACGGCGTCTCGCAGACACTTGTGTATAACGACGAGAGCCGTAGCTTGGGAACCAGCGCAAGATACGCTGAATAGTTACGATAAAACTTACTTCAATTAATAAAAAAGCAGCCTAATAGTTTGATTTTTACTGAGTATCTACGCCACTGCAACATTCGGTGTTAGAATCCAGCCATCTCCAATCCCTACGGTGAAAGCCATGTATGCAGTAGAATTTGAAGCCCATATCGACAACGGCATCGTTCATATCCCTGCCCGCTATAAAGAATTACAAAACAGCCATAAAGCTAAAATCATCGTTATGGTCGATGAAATCGACGATAACAAAGATGAGCTTGCTTTTGATCGATTTTTAAAACAAAGCAAAAAAGTAGAAAACCTGACTGTTTTCAGCAGAGATGAATGCATGACTACCGATAAGGTTTTTTCGTCGATACCAAATCAAAAAATACCGTAACAAACGCCTATCTGATCCGAAACCGTTATCGGTACAGCTACTGGGATTCTTTGATTTTGCTTCCGCGCTGGAACATGGCTGCACAAAACTAATCAGCGAAGACATATGCAAAATCGCCAGTTCATCGAAGATCGGCTAAGCATCAGTAATCCCTTCGTGGATTAGCTCTTACTCTACTACGCATAAGTTTTCTCGTGCTCATGCAACGAGTAAGAATGAGAAAATGAAACAGATTTTGAACATTGCGATATTGAACTGATTAATACAGTTCTCTTTCAGTTTTTAACAAATCCAAAAATTATATTAATCATGGCGACTCAATTAATCAAACACCTAAAAGACTGCGCCGAAAAGGATGCTATTTATAAACCGCTGGAATCTCAATGGACGTTCGACGAGCGCTTAATTGCAAAAGCTTTACAAAACGTCGGCGTTTATTTTCCGCATTACAGCCGCCATGATGAATCGCATTCGCGGCAAATACTCGTCCACATTGAACGCTTACTAGGCCCGGACAATATAGCGAAATTAAGCCCGACCGATACTTGGCTGTTATTGGAAGCGGCATATTTGCACGATATAGGCATGATTATTTCCGATGACCAGCTTAAGGAAGATTATGACGCCATTAAAAGACACGTTGAAAAAGCCCGGTATTCCGCAACCGGCGACGTATTAACCGTGATGAATGCGTTGCTTGCCAGCAAAGAAAAAACCGCCAGTTCAATTTTTGCAAGCGTCGATATTTCGCCTTTCCAAGCCGTTAAATTGTTGCGCGAAATCATTGCCGATTTTTATCGCGCTCAACATCCGGACCGAGCCAATAAAATTATTCCGAATCCTTTTGACGAAATCGGTTTGAATTCGCCGCGCAACGAATTATTGCCGGCTCGTTTCTTTAGTTTATTAGGCAAAATCTGCGCTTATCACGGCGACAGCTTTGATAAGGTTATGGAATTGCCTAAACAGCAAGTCGGCATTGGCACGGACGATTGCCATCCCCGTTTTATCGCGTGTTTATTACGGTTAGGCGATTTATTGGATTTAGACGATAACCGTTTCTGCCCGGTCATGATGAAAGTGGCCGGCAAATTGCCGGAATTAAGCGAAGCGCATAGGCAAAAGCATTTAGCGATTCGCCATTTCCGCGCCGACCCTGACCGTATCGAAATTGAAGCGGAATGCCCTGATTACGAAAGCTATATCGAAACCACGAAATGGTTCGGTTGGCTGCGCGATGAGGTAAAAAATCAGATGAGCCGCTGGTTTGATATTGTGCCGGAGCGTAGCTTCGGTTTATTGCCTTCGGTGGGCGATTTAAAAGCCCATTTAAAAGATTGGCAAGTATTCAGCGAAAATCAACGTCCGCATTTTGAGCTTGATCAGGATCGTATTTTCGAATTATTGCAAGGCGCGGGTTTATATGAATGCAAAGAACAAGCGATGCGCGAGCTGTTACAAAACGCGGTGGATGCCACATTAATTAGAATCTGGCGTGAATATGGCGAGGATTGCCAACCACAACCCGAAATATTTATTAAGCGTGATAGTGCGCCGCGTTCCGACGAGGTGCAAAACATTCTCAGCCGATATGCGATTGACGTCAGCATAGAAAAGGAAAAAGAAGAGGAACAATACAATTACTGGCGCATTACCATTGCTGACCAAGGCACCGGCATATCCAGGGATGATTTAAAGTTCATGATGCAAATGGGTAGTTCAAAAAAGAATCATCGAAAGAGAACCATTATTGAAAAAATGCCGGTTTGGATGAAACCATCGGGTATTTTCGGCATCGGTTTACATAGCGTCTTTCTGTTAACGGATGAAGTATTAATTGAAACCCGCAGTATTGATACGGGCGAGACTCTTGTTATTAGGATGACCAATCCTACCGATGCGCAAGAGCATGGGAATGTTTATTTTCAAATTATTACTAATCCGGCAACGATTGAATTTAATAATCCAAATGCGAAGGAAAAATCACAAGAATTCAAACCTTGGGGGTTTTCACGTTATGGCTGTCGATTGAGCTTCATTTATAAGGTAAGTAAAACCAAGAACATAAGATATCAACAGGGCGATATAATTGATGACGCATTAAAAGGCATTGATGGATTAGTAGACTCGGTAGATGACCTTCATGCTCTAAAACTTATAAGAGAAAGTTATAAGTTCTTTAGTTATGGCTATTTATCAGGAAAATTGAAATTTATTGATGAATCTCAAAAGTTAGACATCAATAATAATCAAGTAGAAGATAAAGTGTATTTTTATGCAAAAAATGAAAAGTTGGAAATAACTAGAATAAACACTTACCAAACTCACCATTCAATTAATTTTAGTTATAGAAACCAACAGCTAAAAGACTACCCTTTTAGCTTCAATTTCCTAAATATTGATATTAACTTACTGGATGATGAAGCCGACAGAATTCTTTCTATCAATCGCAACAAATTTAAGGATAGTAATGTCACACAAGATATTTTTAGACGCGTTAGCAATGCTATTCAGGATTTCTTCGGAAATTTCAACATAAGTGATGGAAAAACATTTTACAAAAGCTTAAAAGATGAAGAAAAAATACAAATAGCTGCTGAATATGAACTGCAAAACTGGACAAGACCTGACTACTTTTTAAACTGGAATAAAAAATTGGTTTTAACTAATCATGGAGGAAAAGTAATAAAAAGTCTGAATAATTATTTTTTTCCATAATTATGGGCCTGTTGTTTCCTACGATACTTTTTATAAGCCTGATTTAAAAGAATATATAAATAATGATAAGACTGCTGTTATATCAAGAGATTCTTCAAGAACCATTTTTACCCTGATAAATAAATTCTTAGGCTCCAGTGGATTTAAAGCGGTATGCTTAATTAAAGGTGGCATTGACATAGTAAAGCTTAGTAAAAAAGAAGAGTTTATCGAAGAAGAAGTTATTAAAGAGTATTGCAGAAAGACTTTACTTAGCAATATGCCTAATACCGATTTTCTAAAAAGAAGAACTATTCCTTGTTTGGAAAATTACACTTCCTTAGCCTTGGATCAGCCTAATATATTACCTAGAATAGAAAACGGAATTCGTAATAATTGGGTTATACCAGATTTCGACTTAGACTTAATAAGTCCCCGCATGTTATTTCCGCTAGCAAGAATCAATGAAATAAATGGTGATGAAAACAAATACAAAATCACAGTAGGCGATTTAAATATATTATCAAAACGCGTTTATAAAAATCGCGCTGATGAAACAGTAACCGAAGACCAAATCAAACAAAAATATCAAGAATTCATCGATTTCTTGGATAATCTAATGAAAGACGAGGAAGACTGGATAAAATTACGCGGCAGTGAATTCAACCCTGCCCCAACCGATAACCACTCACACGGCGGTTAAAACATTATGCAAATGTTAATCAACGTTCCCGATACTTTACCCAAAGCCCTTGTTCAGCAGCGCATCAAGGAGCTTGAAGATCGCTTAAAACAAGAAGCGCAGCAATCTCAAAAAGCCGCTTCCAGATGGGAGAAAATGGTGCAACGCATTGAATCAAAGGCGTTTGATTTGGAAGATCACACCGATACTTTTAATCGGGACAGGCAAGAGTTTAGAGAATCTTTTAATTTTAAAGACAAGCCGGAATGAAATATCTACTCGACTCCAATACGGTTTCCGATATTTATAATCCCTCATCCGGCAACCATCATAGCGTTATTAAAAAATTACTGGCACTGGAAGAAAGCGACGATATTTTTATTTCCGTGTTAACGCTTTACGAGTTTGAATATGCGTTTGCGAATTCCCCAGTGCATAAAAAAACCGAAATAAAAGCCACTATTCAACAAATCCAACAAGACCTCATCGTTTTACCGCTTTCGCCAACGGCGGCGGAAATTTTCGGCGATTTAAAAAAGCTGTTTAAAGAGCTACGAAAAATAAACCCGGAAAATCTGAAAAAACATACTATCGATTTAATGATTGCCGCCAGCGCGTTAAATCATAAAACCGTTTTAGTCAGCGCGGACAAAATTTATAAAGACATTATTTCTCTTAATGCTGAATTAGAACTTGAAGACTGGACAATGTGAAAAACTATGGTTTTTCTGCTTCAATCCAATTTTCAACCTGCAACCCGTCAACGCGGACAAATTCCCGCTCGTTGTTAGTGACGAATATCCAGCCTTCCGAACGGGCATGGGCTGCCAGCCAAAGGTCGTTGTTGCCGATGATCTGACCGCTACTTTGCAGGACTGCGCGGATTTGACCATAGTGTTCTCCGGCGGCTTCAGGGAGTGGGGCAACCTGGATCACCGCTTCAAGTTGGTTGATAGAAGCCAGTGCGCGTTCGCGGGACTGGCTTTTTTCTGCGCCGAAACGAAGCTCTCCCAACGTGATGACGGACATAGCCAGCTCGGAGGCCGCGTGTCGGGCGAAGCGTTCGCGCACGGCCGGCGGGTTATGCTTGGCAATATAGATGCAGATATTGGTGTCCAGCAGGTAGCGCGCTCCCATTAAAACGCTTCCCTTTCTTGAGGAGGGGTGTCTTCACGGCCGTCCGCCATAAAATCGTCCGGCAGGCCGGCCAATGCGTCAAAGATCGCGGTTGCGTTCGCAGGATGCTCGCGCAGGACGATTTCATCCCCACGGCGGAAAATTTCCACCCGATCAACTTCCAAACGGAATTCCTTGGGCAGTCTAATGGCTTGGCTGTTGCCGGATTGAAATACACGAGCGTAAGTCATGATGATCTCCTGATTTTATTGTATGCACGGACTGTATATACGCTGGGTATTATTGTCAATCACCAGCGTTAATGGAATATGTTATTCTGACCATGATATTTTTGTGCTGTTGCCAAGCTCCAGCGCTTATCGTTTATACAAATTTTTAAAAGAACGTCATTCCGGCAGGGATTGCCGGAACCCACGACTGCAAGGATGCAGGAGGTAGAGCAACGCAGGAGCAGTTGCCGAGAACACAGGGATGTGATACTTGGTTTAACTCAGCGTCCGTTGTAGCAGAACTTGTTGCCTACTTCTGTATTGCCATCCCTGGCATCTGGATCCCGGCACAAATCCGTATGGAACGGATTTGCATTTACCCGAAGGGCTCCGGGCAGGATAGCTCGGAGTGAATCCCTGCCGGGATGACGCGTCTAATAAATACTTGTGTATAACAGAGAGCTCCGGCTTTTAACGTTCCGAGAAGCTGGATCTTGAAAACAGCGAGGTATAACCGATGAAAGCCGAACCCTGTACATACGTTATTTTTGGCGCCACCGGGAATTTGTCCCGGATTAAATTAATGCCGGCCCTGTACCGCCTGGATGCGGCCAATCGCTTGCCGGAAGGCACTTGTATCCTGGCGATAGGGCGCAGGCCGTGGGATCAGGAAAAATGGCAATCGGAAGCCAGGCAGATGATTCAGGATAAAGCGCCAGACGATTTCGATGAAGCGGTTTTTCAGCGTTTCAGCGCCCGGCTGCATTATCACCAGGGAGATATAACGCAACCGCCGTGCTATAGCGGCTTATCCGACAGACTCGGCCGGGAAAGCGGGTTTCCTAAAAACATGGCCTTTTATCTCGCCATCAGCCCATCGGACTTTGGCCCGGTCATAGAACAGTTAAACAATAACAAGCTATTCGATGAAGAACACGGTTGGCGCCGGGTGATTCTGGAAAAACCGATCGGCTATGACCTGGACAGCGCCCAGGCTCTGCAAAAACGCATCAGCCGCTATTTGTCCGAGCAGCAGATTTACCGGATCGATCATTATCTGGGCAAAGGCATGGTGCAAAACGTATTGGTGTTCCGTTTTGCCAATGTGATGCTGGAGCCGTTATGGAACCGCAATTATATCGACCATATCCAGATTACCCATTCCGAGGACATCGGCATAGGCAGCCGCGCCGATTATTACGACAAGGCCGGAGCGATGCGCGATATGCTGCAAAGCCATCTGCTGCAATTGCTGACCTTGGTTACGATGGAGCCGCCGGTTTCGATGGATGCCGAATCCCTGCGCGACGAGAAAGTCAAAGTATTAAAATCGATCCGCCCGATTCCCAGGGAAGCGGTGCATGGACATGCTTCCCGCGCCCAATACAGCAAAGGCCGAGTCGGCGGCGAACAGGTCAACGGCTATTTGCAGGAAGACGGCATTCCGGACGACAGCATTACCGAAACGTATGCAGCGCTAAAATTGTATATCGACAACTGGCGCTGGCGCGGCGTGCCTTTTTACTTGCGTACCGGCAAACGCATGGCGAAGGCGCAATCGACCATTTCGATTTGTTTCCGCCATCCGCCGTTACAGTTTTTCCGCGGCACCGAGGTGCAATGCATGAATCCTAACTGGGTGCTGCTGGGCATACAGCCGGAAGAATTCATTCGCATTGAAATGACGGTCAAAGAACCCGGCCTGGAGATGCGCACTCGCACCAGTATGCTGGATGCCAGTTTCCTCCAACAGAATGAAAAGCCTATCGATGCTTACGAAGACTTGCTGTTGGACGTATTAAAAGGCGACCGTTCGTTATTTCTGCGTTTTGATGAAGTAGAATATGCGTGGCGCATTGTCGACCCTATCCTGCAAACCTGGGCGATTGAACGTGATTATATTCCCACGTATCCGGCAGGCTCTTGGGGCCCCGAAGACAGCCGCCGCTTATTCGATAAAGAAAGCCAATCCTGGCGCAGCTCATTAATCCCGGAGTGTAAATAAATGCAAACAAACTGCCGCTGGCATTATCTGGAAACCGCAGAAGACGTCGCTAAAGCCGCCTGCCGGCAAATTCTCGACGCCGCCGAATCGGCAATTTCGGAACGAGGCAAATTCAAACTGGTTTTAGCCGGAGGCAGCACCCCGGAAAAAGTCTACCGACTGTTGGCCGAGTCCGATGCAGACTGGGCGAACTGGCATATTTACTACGGCGACGAACGCTGTTTACCGGTAGATCATCAAGACCGGAACAGCCTGATGGCAAGCCGGGTTTTGCTGGACAAAGTCGCTATTCCGGCCAATCAAATCTATACCATGCCTGCCGAACTGGGTCCTGAAGTTGCGGCCGATCGCTATAAACTGGCCGTCAGCAAAGCCGGTACATTCGACATGGTGTTGCTGGGCATGGGCGAGGACGGCCATACCGCCAGCTTGTTCCCCGGTCATCAGCATCAGCAAGACGAACTGGTTCATGCCGTTTACAACTCGCCTAAACCGCCGCCTGAGCGCGTTTCGATCAGCGCCAACGCGTTAAGCAACACGCGGGAACTGATCTTTTTAATCACCGGTGCGAACAAGCAGGAAGCCGTCAATCTGTGGCGTTCAGGATCGGATTTGCCGGTTGCGAGCATTACACCTGAAAACCCTATCGATATTTATATCGATAGCGATGCGTTTAAGCCGTAATTGATGGTAGGGGCAATCCCTTGTGGTTGCCCTGAACTACCACCGATACTCAAAAGTCGCCGATAGCGTATGCCAGTTGTCGCTCTTGGCCAGCTCGGCGTTGTAGGCCACATTCAGTTGCGCCGTTTCGCTGAAGCGCGTTACCAGATCGGCACCGACGACAGCACGGTTGCGCTCAAGCTTAGGGCCGTTGACGCTGTAAGCGGTAGCGGGTGCGGCCGCAAAATCGGCCGATAACCGGGAAAAGCTATCGGCATTCTCGCGTACCCAGGCGGCGTGCAACACCGGCTGTATCGACACGCCCCAGCCGGCCTTAACCACTTGACTCAAGCGCGCGCCCAGCAGCGTCCTGAAAGAATCCTCATCCGCTTCGCGCACTTTCAGGTTCGCCAGATTCGAACCGGTTTCGGTGAAACCGTCCCGGTTCAGGTGCAGGTATTGCAATCCGGCATAGGGTGTAAATGTCGCCGTGTCCAGCAATGCAACATTGCGGCCCGCTTCCAACGATGTGCCGGCGGTAGTGCTGTCGTAATCCGCGGCAGCGCTATCCTCAAACACGGTACGGCGCGACCCGGTTTGATGAAAACCACCTGCCACGGTACCCTTGATGTAGTTGTTGTCGCGCTGCCATTTGGCATAGGTGGACAGCAGATAACTATCCATGCCCAGATTGGCGGTAACCGCATCGACATTGCTGCGAACATAGCTGACAGCGGCGCCCAGCGTCGCATGCTCGCCAAATCCGGTATCGGCACCCAAGGCGATACCGCCGTTGTGGTTATCGGCGCGGCCGGCATTGCCGTCGCCATCGACAGAACCGAAACCGCCCAAGCCTTTCATCCAGAAATGCCAGCCGCGCGCTCGTTCACCATCGACATCATTCAAGCGGCTTAACAGCAGGTCGTTGAACTGCATGCCCACGCGGCGCACCATGAATTGGCCTTGCGTATGCTACTCGCCGCTCAGGCTGGCGAGTACGGCGGGCAGCTGCGCCGCGCTTAAAGTATCGAGACGATTAATCAGCCCGGTGGCTCCCCAGGCGGCGTACTGGGCATCCAACATCGAAGCCGCCGCCTGCTGGTTATGCGTCAGCGCGAACGGCATAAAACTGCCTTGATCAATGAGCACATCGAAATCCGTCGCGCTGCTGATCGTTCTCCACTGTAGCGCCGCGCCGAGAGTGGTCGATTGGATGGCGGCGAAGCCGGGCACGATGTTGCCCGCCCTGATCAGGGTAAAGCGGTTGCCGACGGCCGGGTTAAAGCCGAATACCAAGTCAAGCGTACCGCCCAGCGTGGCGGTGTTGTTAGCCACGATTTGGTCGTACTGGGTGCCAGCGGTCAAACCGTTGATTTCCATGCGCGTGGTGGAGCCCGGATTCAGCGTCAAGCTGTTCACCGTGAGTATGCCGGGACTATTACCCGGCGCGATAACACCGCCGCTGGCGACGGTGACGGTCCCGCCGATACTGCCCGAACAGCCCAAGGTGCCTCCGCTGTTAACCAAAACATTGGAAGCCATTGAGCCGTTAACAGACAAGATGCCGCCGTTGGCGACAGTCTGGTCGACGGTCAGGCTGCCAATATCGAAGACGCTGTAGCTGCCGATGCTATTGGAGGAGTTGATTGCACCTGGAATTGTCAACGCCGTCACCAGTGTGCCGCCACTGTTGCTACTGATCGACGTGTCACTGCTGCTGGACACATAAAGAAGAATGCCGGATTGTGCAAAGGCCTGACCGGAAGACAAGGCAATTGTCAGGCTGAACAGGCGACTAAGGGACTTCGCATCCCAATCAGCAAAACCGCGGCGGCTTGCCGGACTATAGGATGAATCCGCCGCTATGCGCGCATCCGTACAAGCCCGAATCGCGTTGCAAAACGGTCCTGCTTCTGTGCCGGGCCGGGTATTTAGTCCATTCGAAACGCTATAATCGAGGTTGCCACTCGCGACTCGCATAGGGCGGTTTAAGTCAACCGCATGACTAGAGTAAGAGGCTTCGGCCGTATCCGCAACCTGCGACTTGTCTAGGCCGCGGCTACGCCGTTCTGGTCGGGCGTCATTCCCGGCTGGGTAATTAGTGTGATTCATCGTGGTTGGTAGTTCTCAAAACGGGGAAGTGTAATTATAAACTTATAACATATAAGATTGTATCCCTCTAATCAAGGCGCTCACCACCTATCAGTTTAAGTCAAGAAATCGCATTGCTTAAATTTAAGAGGTTAGCTCAGTGATTTCTCTAATAATGGTCTTTAAATTACCTTGAAATAAATACTATAATTTTTATTAATCAGTTA
>Ga0208789_1000421_pt1 | contig 41721 bp, 37 predicted proteins | sample Methanotroph_Enr_FD_187368 | JGI IMG/M metagenome (GOLD analysis project Ga0208789, IMG submission 187368) | Enriched soil microbial communities from Old Woman Creek wetland in Ohio, USA - Methanotroph_Enrichment_5 (SPAdes) (version 2) | ecosystem: Environmental > Terrestrial > Soil > Wetlands...
TGCCAGATGAACAAGAACGGCTCGTTCACCCGATTCGGGACGATCAAACAATGAAATACCCCATAGGCGTGATTATAAAATTTTTTGGACTGTTCCTACACAAGCCGCTACCTTGCAGGTTTTCCGGAAATAAAGTGGGCTCATACCAAAAACTAATCATTCTACGCTGGATTCATGCTCATGCGGCATCTTCACCGCTTTACTCGGTACAATGGTCGATATGGCGTGCTTATAAACCATCTGGCTCGAAGTATTTTTCAGCATAACCACGTACTGATCAAATGAATCCACCTTGCCCTGCAACTTTATGCCGTTAACAAGGAAAATGGACACAGGTATATGCTCTTTTCTAAGCGCATTTAAAAAATTATCCTGTAAATTTTGACCTTTTGACATCCGATTTCTCCTTATTATTTTAATAACTAATGTTTAAGATAACTGCAAATACAATTCAACACAAATCAATACTCCTGTTTCAGAATATTTTCTTTGCCTAAGCTTTGCACATCCTGATTTCAGCTGATTTTACCTGACAATCGCAAAATATAATGGGGCTTGTTTTTGCAAATTCAAGCGTGATTTTCTACCCGTCGTAACTTAACTTAACTTTACTCAACCGCAACAGGAATCTTGCCGATCCTGGCCTGCCATAACTTAGGCGCGGTTTGATGCACCGAAACGCCCTGGGTATCGACGGCGACCATGACCGGCATATCCTCAACAACAAACTCGTGTATCGCTTCCATGCCGAGATCTTCAAAAGCGACGATCCTAGCCTTACGGATAGCCTTAGACACCAGATAAGCCGCACCGCCGACCGCCATCAAATAAACGGCTTTATGCTTTTTAATCGCGGCAAGCCCCTCCGGCCCGCGCTCGGATTTACCGATCATACCCAGCAAGCCGGTTTTGTCCAGCATCACTTCGGTGAATTTGTCCATGCGCGTCGCCGTCGTCGGCCCCGCCGGACCCACCACTTCATCGCGAACCGGATCGACCGGCCCCACGTAATAAATGAATTTGTTGGTGAAATCGACGCTTTCGGGCAATGCCTCGCCTCGTTCGAAAATCTCGGCCATGCGTTTATGCGCTGCGTCCCTGCCGGTCAGCAGCATGCCGCTAAGCAGCAAGGTTTCCCCCGTCTTCCAGCTTTCCAAATCCTGCTGAGTCACGGTATCCAGATTAACCCTGCGAGCCGCCCCTGTGTGCCAAGTGATTTCCGGCCAATCTTCCAGACGCGGCGGTTTGAATTCGGCCGCGCCACTGCCATCCAGCACAAAATGCGTGTGCCGGGTCGCGGCGCAATTGGGGATGATCGCAACCGGCTTGTTGGCCGCATGGGTCGGATAATCATTGATTTTAATATCCAGCACCGTGGTGAGACCGCCTAAGCCTTGTGCGCCGATACCCAGCGCATTGACTTTGTCATACAGCTCCAGACGCAATTCTTCTAGCGCATTGCTAGGGCCGCGCGCGATTAATTCCTGAATGTCTATTGAGCCCATGCACGCCTGCTTTGCCAAAAGCATGGCTTTTTCAGCCGTGCCGCCTATGCCTATTCCCAGAATACCCGGAGGACACCAGCCCGCCCCCATGGTTGGCACGGTTTTCAGCACCCAGTCAACGATGCTGTCCGATGGGTTAAGCATCGCGAACTTTGCCTTGGCCTCGGAACCTCCGCCTTTGGCGGCTATTTCGATGTCGAGCTTATCGCCGGGCACGACTTCCATGTGAATCACCGCCGGGGTGTTGTCTTTGGTGTTGATGCGTTTTCCGGCAGGATCAGCCAATATCGAGGCGCGCAGCACATTATCGGGGTGTAGATAAGCGCGCCGGACGCCCTCGTTAATCATGTCAGCGACGCTCATGCTGGCATCCCAGCGGACATCCATGCCCACTCTTAAAAATACCGTAACAATGCCGGTGTCCTGGCAAATCGGGCGATGGCCTTCTGCGCACATCCGGGAGTTGATCAGGATTTGCGCGATGGCGTCCTTGGCCGCAGGGTTTTCTTCCCTTTTATAGGCCTCATGCATGGCCTTGATAAAATCCAGCGGGTGATAATAGGAAATATATTGCAGGGAGTCGGCAATGCTTTGAATAAGGTCGTCTTGACGAATGATGCTCACTGGAAGTCCTCTGCTATACGCTTGCTAAGCCCTTCGACTACGCTCAGGGTAAAAATTCAGTTGGCATATTATATCCCCAATAGCATTATTTATGGATTAAGAACCGCCGCGCAAAACTATGCAACAAGGCCTAGTGCCGGTACAAAGCATTTTCTAAATCCATTGCAACGTTACCGCACAAACCAATTGATTTCAATCGCTATTATACGCCTATCAAAAACATATACCTGGCAACATAATAATCAACTTAGCGTATAAATGGATTGTTATCCAACGCAAAGCCCGCAGCGTTCTTGTGCCCTCCCCCACCAAAACTTTGCGCCAGATGACCTACATCGTAATCGCCGATTGAGCGGAGGGAGAAATTCCATTGCTGTTTTCTGCCGTCATAATGATAAGTCATGCCGAATGTGCCTGATTTATCGGCCAGCACATGTCCAAGATCGCTGGAGAATAATGACGGCGCATTCACAGCAAGCCCAACCCGCCCATCCACAGTGACGCTGTGCGCGGATTTGGCCAGCCTTTGCACCATTCCGGAAAATTGCTTAACCTGTATGCGGCCCACTGCCAACAACTCATCCAGATCAAGTGCGCCTATCTCGGCAAAACCGACCGGCAATCTTTCATATAGCGCCGTGGTTATTTCGCGGGTGCCGTCCAGCTTGAAATGCCAAAGATCGCGGTCTTCGATATGCAACAGGATTTGCGGGGGCTTTTGATCGGGGAAAAAATGCAACCAGGTTAAGACGCAACCGCTCCGCGACATATCGAAATTGATCGACAGATTTTCAGGCGGCGGCTGTACCTTGAAAAAGGTATCGCATTGCTCCATCGCCGTCATATGGTGGTCGATCAGGATGATCCTGCCCGCTTTCGCCGCGGCATTGACCATCAACTGGGGCGAGTAGGAAAAGTCGACGATATAAAGCACAGCCCCCGGTTCAAAATCGGGAATAGCGTCGCCGTAACGTGCCGGGATGTAGCGGGCCTGATCGCCAAACTTGTAAAATGCACTCCATGCCGCCCCTAAACCATCCAGGCAATCGGCGTGATAAATAACTAAGGTTTCATTGGCTTCTGACATGCTTTTTTAAAAATCCCTGCGTTGCTGAATAGGCGTGTAATTAATCGCATTTTACACGACTGGAGCCCTGATCATAAGCGTACACTCAGATTTTCCGGCCACCCAGCAAAACGATTTTGTTCTTAGTAAGTCTGCGTTAGATACGCATCAAGAAATTTGGCTTGAACAAGCCGGCGGGTTGTATTGAATATTGCTTGCTTTTCGCGGTCTCGGCGAGAATGCTTAAGTTTGTTCCAGAGGGTATATTGCTGATTTCTTCAGTGTGTCGTTAACCGCGTTTGCTAGTTTTAGCGCCGTTAGGCAATGGCAATAACGCTTCATTACGGCTCAAAGGCGTAATTTCTACAGACCCCAACCCCGAAATGCCAAGTTCTTTTGCGGCAGCGTAAGATAAATCCATCGCTCTTTTTCCGTGAAAAGACCCCCGGTCATTGATACGGACAACAACGCTACGATGATTTTTTAAGTTGGTGACTCTGGCGTATGATAAAAGAGGCAGCGATTTGTGTGCGGCAGTCATCGCATACATGTCGTATGTTTGGCCGCTGGCGGTTTTTCTGCCGTGAAACTCAGGACCATACCAGGAAACCGTGCTTTGATGATTATCTGGCTGATGTTTGTTTTTATGAACTTTTGAAACAGCGTGTTTGGAAACCTTATTAACCGTGCGATGTCCCGCCGCTTCAACTGTTTGAAAATAACTGCACATTAAAAAAACAGGAACTGCTAGCATGATTTTATTCATAGGATAGAGCCTTTTTTATTTAAATCTGGCCCAATCTTAACTTAAGAAGTCTTAAGGCTATCTTAAATGCGCAAAATCAATGCCTTATTAAATCTACAGCTTCACACCCTTTTCTACATTAACGCTTCAGCCTGACAACCGCAAACCTGGGCAACTCCTCCAACAGCAGCATCGCCAAGGCGAAGGGCAATATAAACAGCCATACTTCGGACAAATCGGCAAGATGCCGAAGATCAGCACAGCCCCAAAGTATGATGTGGCTGTTGAACAAACCGGCACCAAACACACTGCACCCGGCGTTTTACTCAAAAACACACTGCCGATTTGTGTAATATGCCCCCATACCTTTATCGAAACATTGGCTCGTCAGTTTAAAATACCGCATGTCTCATAATTCTTTCACCAACTGAATTACTAAGTATTATATTATTCCAAATATTTTTGAGATTTCAGGAGTCGATTATGAACAGTTACGAGCAGAGTAAAAAAGCCAGACGCATCGTTTCGGTGGTTTTTCTTTTGATAATGACAGTGGTGATGGGCGGAACATATCTGTCGCAACAGCAAAAGGAAGCGGCTGCAAACGCAGCACAAAATTCTCCGAACCAATAGCCCTGTCATGATCGCATTCACGAATGGCGTGCGGCGCCCACCCTATCTGGCTTCATTAGCCTGACTGAGGCCACCTCGCCAGTACGCGCATGACAAATCATGATAAATAATATCCAACCCCACAGAAAACCTAATAATGTTCACGCTACCCTCCATCTGGAACCTGATCATCTCCATCATGACGTTCTTCATCGCAGCCGGTTATATCCGCCGTTACCTGAATAAGCAGGGTTTACCCAAAGGCACGACACGCGGCACATTGGTGTTTACGCTCGCCTCGTTGATGTCATGGGGATCTGGAGAAATGGTGGACTGGAGTTTGGCTCTATGGGGTCATCAATTATACTCGCAACTCTGCGGGTAGCATTTGTCGCTTAAGGCAAGAACTTGGTGAGACCTCTTCTCAGGAAACGACAACTAGCGGTCGATAAAGCATCGCCGTCCATTGCAGCCCACTGACACACTAACGCGGACAAAAATGTGAAGCATTCCGCACTTTTGATCGAATAATTGCATCAACGCCTTAATTCATCATGTTGTAATAAATGCAATCTAGCCTTGTCGTATTTTAAACATGCAGGCAAGTCAATGTTAGATCAATCGTTATTAAATCAATCGAGAGCTGGGCTGTCCGAAATTGAGGCAGAATATATTGCCAGCAGTCTTCTACGAATTTGTCCTCCGGTATCGCCCCAACAAACTAATTTGGACGTTACTAAGCTGTTGAATGAGCATCCTGACCTGATCTCCATTGCCGTCGTCGAAGACAACAAGCCGATTGGCTTGATCACTCGCAATATTTTTATGGAAGGTTTAGCCAAACCTTTCCACCACGATTTATTCGATCGAAAAAGCTGCATTGCTTTTATGGACAAAGACCCGCTGGTTGTCGATCAAAACATGAGCATTCAAGAACTTAGTTTTAAAGTATTGGGCTCCGGCCGTAAAACGCTGAACGACGGATTTATTATTGCCGACGAAAATGGCGATTATCTGGGACTCGGCAGCGGTGAAGATTTGGTCAAAGTGGTTTCTTTCTTACAAGCGGAAAAAAACCGGCTGGTAACGGAAAGCATCAATTACGCAAGCGTTATTCAAAAATCCTTCCTACGTTCATCCAGAGAAGACATGAGCGCGGTATTGCAAGACTATTTCATGCACTGGGAACCGCGCGACAAAGTAGGCGGCGATTATTATTTCTGCAAAAAATTCGACGACGGATTCTTTCTCGCCTTGATCGACTGTACCGGGCATGGCGTTCCCGGTGCGTTTATGACGCTGATCATGGCTTCCTTTCTCGATCATATCCTGGTCGAAGATAATCGTCACGACCCTGCCGGCGCACTAGCGATAATGAACAAAAAGGTCAAAATGGCGCTTGGTCAGATTAATGACTCGGCCACTGACGGTTTCGATATCGAAAGGTTTTCTACCAAGCAGAACGGGCAATCCGATGACGGCATGGATACCGCGTTCTGCTGGGTCAATACGCAAGCCGGCATACTCACTTACGCAGGCGCCAAAACCCCCTTATTTTATATAGGCGACGCATCATCCGACGTACAGCTGCTGGAACCGGACCGCAAAGGCGTAGGCTATATCGACACGCCGATGGATTATGCATGGACCAATCAACAACTCCCGTTAACGAAAGGGATGTGCCTGTACCTGACCACCGACGGCCTCATCGACCAAATTGGCGGCGTTAAAAAAATCGCTTTCGGCAAAAAACGCTTTTCAACCCTGCTCCATGAAAATTATCTCAAACCCATGCCGGAGCAGGAATCTATTGTCATGCAAGCCTATTATGATTATCAGGGAAAACAGAAGCGACGCGACGATGTGTGCCTGATGGGATTCAGATTTTAATTAACCGGGAAATTTTATGCTTATCGACCTGTTTACCGTATTCCGCGAAGAGGCTGACGCTAGCGGTATTGTTTTTTATTACAGCGGTATTCTTTCGCAGAATGTCATTACCACCATGAGCGACTCTTTAAAACAAAAACTACAAACTCAGGATGACAAAGGTGCCAGATCCCGCAAGGTATTCTCCACTTTTATCGAAATGATACAAAATGCGCTGCATTACTCGCCCGGTACTCCCGATTCCGACGATACCAAGGTAGGTTCTGTCATTGTCGGAAAAAAAGATGATAAATATTTTGTTATCTGTGCAAATTTAATCCAAAAGCAACATGAAGCGCGCATCCGCGACAAGATTAACCCCATCCTGGAAATGAGCGCCGACGAAATCAGGCAAGCTTATCGTGCGCAATTGAAAAATGACCAGCACAGTGCCGATACGATCAGTAAAGGTGCGGGTCTTGGATTTTTAACACTGGCAAGAGATTCAGCCGAACCTATCCAATACGCCATCAAAGACGCGGCCGGATATGAAAATGAACTGTCTTGCTTTTATCTCAAAGCTACCATTTAAGGAGTTATCATGACCGACATCTACATTCCAGCCACTTCCGACACACCTGAAATCAACTTTAAGTTTTCAAGCAACACGCTGAGCATGTCCGGTGAAGCGTATCCTGAAAACGGCGTTGAATTTTTTCGCCCAATCCTTCGGCAACTGCAAAGCCATTTAAAATCGCTCAACGGCGATGCGATAGAATTTAATTTTCGGCTCACCTATTTCAACAGTGTCAGCACTAAAATTTTTTACAGCATGTTTGAATTATTAAACGAATATGCCAAAGCCCATCCAAATTGTGTTTTGTTGAACTGGCACCATGATGAAGAAGACGACACAATTTTGGAATTAGGTCAGGATATCCAGGAAGACTTTACCTGGATCGATTTCAACGCGATCGTGTTAGCGTAGAGTTAAAAGTTTTTTATTCACCACGAACGACTGCATGGAGGCCGGAGGTACGACCCCACGGATGGGGAGATAGAGCAACGCAGGGAGAGGTTGCCTCGGCAATGCAGGAGCAATTGCCGAGGCACGAAGAAAAAACATAAACTTCGTGCTCTTCGTGTCTTCGTGGTGAGAAAGCTATGCCCTACCAGAGAAATTCCCTTAGCCCATGTCTTAGTTGACATTCTGTTCGCTATATCCTACCTATTTATCTTGCACTCTTAACACCAACTTACTCAACGCCGGAAGGACGACAAACGTACAGGTCATGATCCAGAATATGCCGATGGTAATAATCAGGCCCATACTGGCGATCCCCTGATGCGGCGAAAAGGCCAATCCGGCAAAGCTGGAAGCGGTGGTCAGCGCACCGTAAAACATAGCTCTGGCGGTGCTCGATTGGTAGATATTCTGCTCTTCGGAAAGCGAGTGGTGCAATTTTTCAACCATATGAATACCGTTATCGACGCCCAGCCCCATTAGCAGCGGCAGGGCGATGATGTTGGCAAAATTAATCGGCGTGTTGGTGAGCACCGCACTCGCCATGGTAAACAGACCGGCCAGTATCAACGGCGTCATGACCAGCAGGGTATCGATAATATTGCGCCGGATCGCGAACAACAGCAAAGCGATGGTAACCAGGGCGATGACAATGGCTTCCTGAAAAGCTGAGACGACTTCTTTCATCGATTCCCAATACATGATCGGCAAGTCGGTGGTTTCAGGCGCTACCGATTGCACTTCGGTAATAAATTCCACCAAACTAGGTAAATCGTTCAAGTCTTTTTTAGGAAAAATCTGGATACGGTACGAACCGTTCTTACTCAGCCATTTATCCTTAATTTCGGCAGGCAGATCAGCCAAGGTAACCTGCCTGGCATTGAATCCGGCTGACAGCTCGCTCATCAGGTTCGGCAATGTACCCAACAGAGTGGTCTGCACTTTTTCAATGAACAAACGCCGACTGGTTTCCTGCCGCGCATCAAGCTCGATCAAAATATCCTGCAACTCATGTTTAAAATTAGTTAACGCGGTGAGCTCACGGGCATCGGTCTTTTTAGGCAAAATCGCGTCGATGGCTTTTATCAGGCGGTTAATGCCGGGAACCGGATCGTTGTCGGTTTTTAATGCGGGAAAATTCTGCGTCTGCGCGCCGAGCATCAGGCCCATTTCTTCAATCAAGGCCAGTTTGTCGTCCTGACCGGTCGGTTGAAAATCAAAAAGGCTGACGGTTTTATCGACCGAACTTAATGTCGAAAGCTTTTGCACCAAAGCTTTGGCGCTGCTTTCATCCTTGCCCAAAACGGTCAAGGTCATCGGCGTGGTCTCCTTGTCTTTCATCAGATCCTTGAACGCGATAACCGATTCGGTATTCTGGTCGCGCAGATTAATCGGATTGAAATCAGTCTTCACATGAAAAATCAGTACGATAGAGATAATAGCTATGACCAAGGTCGCGACGGAAATCGGTTTGGCGTAATGGAGCGGCAAAATCGCCAGTTTTTCCGACAGTTTTGCCAGCCCATTTTGGACTTCATCCTTCTCGAACTTTGCCGGAGCCGGAATGACCCTTAACAGCGCCGGTAAGGCGATCAACGTAATCAACAAACAGATAAACAGACTGGTTCCGGCTAGCAGGCCAAGTTCGGAGACGCCTTTATAATCGGTCGGGATAAAAGCATAAAGCCCGATGGAAGTGGTGCCTGCACATAATAGCAACGAAGGGGCAGTGCTCGTTAGCGTGCTGCGTAGCGCCAGCTCTTTATGAATGTGGTGGGTCAGATTGTCCCGGTAACGCAAACAAAAATGGATCGCATATTCCACGCCTAAGCCGATATTGGATACCGCAAAAGCCACGGAAATCAGGTTTAACTCTTTTACCGAAAAAGCCGCGAACGCCCCGCAAAAAAGCATGCCCAAGGCCAGCGTAACCAACGTGGCTACAGTCAGCAAAACGGAACGGTAGGCAACCAATAAAATAAACAACACCAGTACAATGGAAAAAATGCTGGCGGTAAAAGTACCTGTGCTCATGCCCGACAGCTCATCATCTTCTAAACCGACTTCGCCGGTAACCCAGACTTTAACGGCAGGCAGATTGGGATCCTGAATCTCGGCAACCGCTTTGCGGATAGTCTCGATCGCATTTTCGGCTGGACGGATTTGCGTAAAATCAAACTTGGGCGCGACGACAATAAAGCCGTGGTTGGAATTCGTTTTCTTGTCGCCAATCATTGACTCCCAAGACAGCAACGTGTTTCCATCGTTAAGCGTTTTATGCAAAGCCAGCGAAACTTTGTCAATCAGCGAAGTCAGATCGATAGGCACAGCCTGAGTCTTGTCTGTAGACGTTAGCGCATCCTCAAAAATTGAAAAAAAGCCGGTCAGATTGGGTTCCTGGGCAATTCGCCCGATAAACGGCTGGGCCTGCGACAGGTTATTGGACAAGTTCTGCAACTCGTTGGTATCGAGATAAAGCAGCCCGTTCTGACGGAAAAATTCGTTATCGTTGGGGATATAGGCTGAATTAAAGTGGTCTTTGTTAGCACTGATCAAACGTAGTAATCGTTTAGTGGCAGATTTAGTCAGCTCCGGCGTATCCGACTCGACCACCAGTAGCAACGTATGCAAGTCCTGCGAAAAGGCTTTTTCATAATTGCGGCGGTTTTTCTGAAAAGGCGCATCGGGCGCCACCAATTCGGCGGTGTCGGTATTAATGCTCAAATGACCGGCCGTGTATTGCAAGGCCAAAATGCTGAACAGGACAATGGTTAACAACACCTTAATCGGGTTGCCTAGCGTCAAGTCTCCCCAGCGGGAAAAAATAGTGTGACTGCGGGTTTTAAATGACATAACTATTAATGGATGGTGAGAGTGTTCAAAGTGCTTAGAGCATCACTTCGGGATTCGATAAGCTCGTTGCCTTGCAGTTCGATAAAAAGAGCGGGTATTTTTGCTATGTTTGCTGCGGCCATGCCGTCTTTGGGGCCCAAGCAAAGCAGCGCGGTAGACCAGGCATCGGCAACTGTCGGATCGCTGATCAGGACGGTGACGGAAACCAGGTTATGGGTAATCGGTCTGCCGTTGCGGGCATCAAGAATGTGGCTGTAACGCTGACCGTGGTCATCGAAATAATGCCGGTAAGTGCCGGAAGTCATCACCGCCATCGGCGAGTCCTTGGGCATGGTAACAATCTTATGCATCACCCGCTCTTCCGGCAGCGGCCTTTCCACGGCGATGCGCCAAGGTTGAAGACCCGGTTTAACACCGTTGGTTTTCAACTCGCCGCCGATCTCGACCAGATAATTGACGATGCCTTTTTGCGCCAGAACCTTGCTGATCCGTTCCACGCTATAGCCTTGGGCAATGGACGACAAATCGACTTTCAGATCGGCCTGCTTTTTGCGCAGATGCGTGTCATCCACGACTTCCAGTTTTGCCATGCCGATTTGTTTCAGCGTGGTAAGAATCGTCGAATCTTTAGGAATCGTCAGCGCATCGCCGCGAAAGCCCCATAAATCGAACAACGGTTTGATGGTCAAATCATAGCAACCTTGGCTGGCCTGATTGACGACTTGCGCTATTTTCACCAAGGATACGATTTCGCCGCCGACTTCCTGGCTTTCGGTATTCTCGACGCTGTTGAAGGTTTCAATGGTCGAATCGGGGCGGTAATTGGACAGCAGTTTATCGATGACTGCGAATTCGTTTTCGATGTCGGCTTTGATCGCTTTATCGTCCTCCGGTGATTCGGACCAGTAGCTGATATGGTAGGTCGTGCCCTGAGCCGGGCCTTCAAGCTTTTGAATGGTCGGTTCCGAGCAACCTGCCAGCATGATTAAAAACAGGCTAGAGATAAAGCCATTGCCGAACGTTAAACCGGATTTTGTTTTTATAGTGTTTGGGTTAGCCATCCATGTCTGCTGTTTTTTTATCATCACAGATTATCAATAATAAACTTCATAAAAAACGCGGCGCATCTTAACAAAACGTTGCTTTGAAAAGATGACTTACCGCGCCATAACTGCGCTCGCTAAATACCGGATTTAACAACGCTCTTTATTATAATCCGAAAGACATGAAGGTTTTTTAAAAAATGAAGTTTATACTGACAGCGCTAGCCATTCCTCCGTGCTTTCATTACACTCAGCTAAGATTACCGAATAGTACAAATAAGATTAGTGGCGACATCGCCACCAAAACGCCTAATGACACTTGCTAGACAATTGCTGTAGTACCGCGCGATGGCCGCTCACTTTCCAATCAAAGCTTTGCGGGAATGGCACGAGCTCAATGCAAATCGGAGCCGCGACTTCAGTCGCGCACGAAACCCAATAACAACCATTAATAACGAGACTCTCTGCATCGTGCGCGACTGAAGTCGCGGCTCCGAAAATAATTTGCTTATGAAAACCTTTAAACATTTGCATCATCACAGCCAACTAAACGCTACTCAGTTTGTCACCTTTAGAACACAAGATAGCTTAGACGCATACCTAAATCAGCTTATTTGTTCTGACCTTGAAATATCCAAAAAACAATGGCAGATTGACCAATATTTAGATAAATCGCCCGAAGGGGCTTATCTAAACGGTGATATGATTAGCCTTTTAGCAACATACCTGAAAAGTCTTGAGGCTGATTTTTATTATTTAATCGCCTTCAGTATCATGCCTAACCATGTACACATTTTGTTTACCCAGAAAACAGATCTACCCCGCCTTATGAAAAAACTAAAAGGCGAATCCGCAACACTTTTAAATCAGGCATTAGGAAAACAAGGGAAATTTTGGCAAAAGGATTATTACGACAAACATATACGCGATGAAAGGCATTATTGTATTGCCTACGAGTATATTAAAAATAACGCGGTTAAAGCCGGATTAAAAGATGCCGACAAACGGTTTTATGGCATTCACGAGGAGCCGCGACTTTAGTCGCACACGAAACCCAATAACAACGACACCCTCAGCATCGGGCGCGACTGAAGTCGCGGCTCCGTCATAACCAACCGAATCCGCCAAACATTACAAACATCATTTCTGCCCTGTCTAACGCCTAACACTGCTACTGCAAAGCTAAACAATGATATAGTCACCAACATTCCAAAATCGCCAATGTAACCTTCAAATGACCGATAAATTAACCATTAAACAGCCCGTTTCAAATTGGAACAAACCCATCAATCTTAGCTCCAAAGACTTTTTTACCGGGCTTGGAAAAATGGCGACATCAGGTGTCATGCTGGACTGGAAAGGCGTTGCCGATAGCGCTATCGACTTACTTAAAGACGCAGGCTTACACGATAAGCCGGAGCATTTGGCATGGGTGCTTATTTATCAATCCTTAATCCGCACCTTAACCGACTTGGTAGAAGAATACCGCAACGTGTTTAACCAAGACATAGATGACGCAAAGTTGGAATCCTTGGCGCAAACACTTGAAGCCGCGTTAAATGCCATTGAGGTTAGCATTGATGCCAACTTTTTTAAACGCCCGCAAGACTTACCCTTACTGGAAGCCTTTAAACCCGCCTTTACCGATTGGCTTAAAGATTTAGGCGTTGCTGACAATGACGCAAACACCATCCACGCCCGCTTAAAAAGTAAATTTGTGCTGTCCCTGCATCAACAATGGATAGCAAGAGCCAGCGATTACGCCTGCATTCAAAACGCGATTGATACGCCGTTTACTAAAGCCACGCAAACCCAACAAAGCTGGCAGCAATACTACGCATGGTTGCAGGAACAAATCAACGAACGCATGTTTGACGAGGTGTTCGGGCTCAAACAAGTTTATGTACCCTTACGTGCTTATTACAAAGTAAAAACCGCAGCCGATGACAGGAAACAACAATCGCTCTTTGAAAGTGAGAATGAGCAAAATTCCATAGTTGTGGATTTAACCGAGCATCTTACTGAATGGGTAACCGCTTTTAACAAAGACGATGCGATCAGGATAATCAGCGGTGGCCCTGGATCGGGTAAATCCTCGTTCAGCAAAATGTTTGCCGCGCATATTGCAGAACATACCGATGTTCCGGTGCTATTTATTCCGTTGCACCATTTTGACCCGTCCGCCGATTTAATCGAAGCGGTCAACAAATTTGTCGCCCAAGACCGTTATTTAAGCGGCACGCCGTTGGATGCTAGCCACGGCGAGAATCGCTTGTTGTTAATCTTCGATGGCCTGGATGAACTATCTATGCAGGGCAAAGCGGCGGCAGAAACCGCCGCAAATTTTGTCGATGAAGTGCTGGCAAAAATCAACCAATTTAATGGACAGGGCTTACGCAGACAAGCCTTGTTCACAGGCCGGGATTTAGCGGTACAAGCCAGCAGCCAACGCTTTCGAAAATCCGAACAAATCCTGCATGTCCTACCGTACTTTGTCACCGAACATGAAAGAGAACATTACCAAGACCCGGAACAGCGCTTAAGCCGCGATCAACGCAATGATTGGTGGCAGAATTACGCTCGCGCCTGCGGCAAAACCTATCAAGCTATGCCGGCGGAACTGCAACTCTATAGCTTGATCCCGATCACCAAGGAACCCTTGCTGAATTATTTGGTGGCCTTAAGCTTTGAGGGCAAGCGATTAGATTTCACCCAGCAAACCACCTTAAACGAAATTTATGCCGATTTATTGAAAGCCGTTTATAAACGGCAATGGGATGATGGGCGACAACACAAAGGCATGGGGGAATTAACCGAAGATCAATTTCTGCGTATTCTGGAAGAAATTGCGCTGGCCATTTGGCATGGCGATGGACGCACCGCAACCGTGGCTTATATTCACCAGCGTTGCGAAAACAGCAAGCTGACGCGATATTTGGAAGCGTTTCAGGAAGGCGCGGCACAAGGCGTCACCCGCTTATTAACGGCGTTTTATTTTCGTCAAAGCGATAAATTACAAGACGGCGATAAAACCTTCGAGTTTACCCATAAGAGTTTTGGCGAATACCTGACCGCTCGGCGCATTCTTCGTATGGTGAAAAGAATAGATGAGGAGTTTAAGAGTCATCATAATGACCCTGATCGTGGCTGGGATGAACGGCACGCCTTAACTGATTGGGCGGAACTGTGTGGTGCCACAGCCATAGATAACTATTTGTTCGAGTTTATAAAAAATGAAGTTGCTAGATCTAAAATGGACGCTATCAAAGTCTGGCAACAGAATTTTGTGCGTTTAATTGAGTCCGCCGTAAAGCACGGCATGCCGATGGAAAAATTAAACCTGAAAACATTTCAGCAGATGTTGCAACAATCACGTAATGCCGAAGAAGCCTTATTGGCTATTCATTGCGCCTGTGCCACGCAAACTAAAACCGTAATAGAAATCGACTGGGGTACTGCCTTAGCTTGTGGCGACTGGCTTAAACGCTTACAAGGACAAAGAGAGGGGCCAGCAAATAGACTGATTTTAGATTGTTTGGCTTATCTGGACTTATCTAATTGTAATCTGCATATTTTTGATTTTTATAGTGCTAATCTTCGAGGATCTAGTCTAATAAATACTGGTCTTATAAAAGCCAATCTTGAAGGAGCTAACCTTGAGGGAGTTGATCTTAAGGACGCTAGTCTTTGGGATACTAATTTAATGGAAGCTAATCTTGAGAGCGCTAATCTTGAGGGTACTAATCTTAAGCTTGCTAATCTTAAGCTTGCTAATCTTAAGGATGCTAATCTTAAGGATGCTAATATTGAGGATGCTGATCTTCGGAGAGCTAAGGGTGTTAATCTTGAGGGTACTATAGGCACTCCTAAATCGCACGAGGAAGCAGAACAACCGGAATAAACCAGTCTCCCAAGCGGGACGGGGGGGTGCTTACGTTTTTGTGATGTCTAAGCCAAATGACTACGCTTATAACTATCTCAAAACGTTTCGGACGGAGCAGCATGCCCCCTCCAGCAGTCTCCGGCGACAATCAGCGCCGCCTCGTCCCATCTTAGCAACTACCGACGTAAATTAAAGTCAATCCCAACGATTGTCCCTGACCTGCACTTTGCCGTTTTCGATTCTGACCGGAAAGCAGTCGATATTTTCATAGGCGGGCGGGGATTTAACTGCACCGGTTTTCACGCAAAAACGCGCGCCGTGTCGGGGGCAGATAATCTCGTCTCCTTCCAGCCTGCCGCTGGCGATTTCCGCGCCGTCGTGGGTACAGACATCTTCAATCGCATAAAACTGGCCATCGATTTTAAAGATCGCGACAGCGGTGCCATCGACATCTATGACGATGTTTTCGCCATTCGCCAAGACGTTTTCATCAATTACATCTATCCAGTCCGACATATTTTTACCGTTATCATTGTGTTGTAAAATGAGCGCCGCAGGGCGTGGAGCCGCGACTTCAGTCGCGATAATGGATCATCATCACAGCTTAAGCATGAGCGCTCATGCGCGACTAAAGTCGCGGCTCCGTTTATGGTTTCCCTTGTTTTTTAACCTTTCAAATAAACATCATAACGCAACAACTTGCCCTGAAAACTTTGGCTAGGCTTGCCGCCCAAAGGTTCTGCGTAATCGGGACTTTTGACCACTACCCGTTTTCCGGCTGCGTTTATCGCGGCCTCGAAAAGCTGTTCCTTATCCTGATCGTCACCCAGCAGATCGCGCAATACCATCATTGATTTTTTAGCGAGCGCGGATTTTTTGCGTTTGGGCGGAAACATCGGATCAAGATAAATGCAATCGGGCGGACTGTCCAGATTGACCAACAGCTCGATCGCATTGCCCTGCAACAATCGGGGAGGTTCAAGATTAAGTCGCAGCATCCAGTCGAGTTGCGCCAAGCGGGCAAAACCGTCTGCCAGCAATTCAGCCATGATCGGAGATCGTTCAATACACATCAGCTCGTAGCCCATGCGAAAAATATGCAGGCTGTCTTGCGCCCAGCCGGTCGTGGCATCGACAACGGTCTTGGTTTTGCGGCCCAGCGCCTGGGCCAACGCACCGTCTTTGGGTGCAGGCCATGACCGCTGTTCGCCGTTGCGCGGCTCTATGTCGACAGCCAAGCCGCCTTTTTGTAAAGGCGACCGGCCGGTCGCCCCTACGGTATCAAACAGGTTTAAGCTGCCGTCGCGCCAAGTCAAAAAAAAGTCTTCCTGAGTATCGCTGATGGATCGATGCAAAGGAACGCCCAACCTTTCCGCAAGCTGCTGGAACGGCAGGCTATCGCCCTGCCCTGGGTAAAGTACGGCCAACTTTCCGATGTATTGCAGTGATGTATTCGTGGTCATGACTTAAATTAGTCACGAAAAACATCGAGAAAAAACTTCGTGTCCTTCGTGTCTTCGTGTCTTCGTGGTGGACTATTACTCTGTAGAAATGGATTTTTGTTCGTTTTTCAACGCCGCATCCAGCGTATGCCAAGCCAGTGTCGCACATTTAACCCGCGCCGGATATTCGCGCACACCGGCCAATACCGCGAGTTTACCAACCGCTTCAAGATTGATCTGCTCATCCTTGCCGGTGGTCATTTCATGGAATTTTTTAAACAAGTCTTCGGCTTCCTGTTCGGTTTTGCCTTTGACTATCTCAGTCATTAACGAAACGGACGCAGTCGAAATGGCGCAACCCGAGCCCTGAAAGCTGGCGTCAACAATCGTATCGCCATCCATTTTCAAATAGAGGGTCAGACGGTCGCCGCACAGAGGATTAAAGCCCTCAACCTGCCGGTCGGCATTGTCCATGACGCGGAAATTACGCGGGTTGCGGTTGTGGTCGAAAATAACCTCTTGATAGAGGTCGCGTAAATCATCAAACATTAGCCAAATACCTCAATCAAGGACTCTATGCCTTTCATTAAAACGTCAATTTCTTCTTTGGTGTTATACATTGCAAATGAGGCTCTCGCCGTCGCCGGAACCTGATAAAAATCCATGACCGGCATCGCGCAATGATGCCCTGCCCTGACAGCAATGCCTAAGCTGTCCAGCATGGTGCCGATATCGTGCGGGTGTATTTTATCCAGCACAAAAGACAAAATTGCGCCTTTATGCTCGGCCTCGCCGATAATCCTGAGCCCTTTAATTTGCTTGGCTTTTGCAGTGGCATAATCGAGCAACTCGGCTTCATAGGCAGCGATCTTATCCATGCCGATGGCATTCAGATAATCGATGGCCGCGCCCAAGCCGACTGTATCGGCAATATTCGGTGTGCCTGCTTCAAACTTGTAAGGCAGCGTATTGTATTCGGTTTCTTCGAAGGTGACTTTGCGTATCATATCGCCGCCGCCCTGATACGGGGGCATGGCTTCCAACAAGGCCTGCTTGCCGTATAGCGCACCTATGCCCGAAGGCCCATAAAGTTTATGTCCTGAGAAAACATAAAAATCGCAATCCAACTCCTGCACGTCCACCGCCATATGCGGAATAGCCTGCGCGCCATCCAGCATAACGGGTATGTTTTTGGCATGAGCCGCTGCAATAATTTTTTCAACCGGATTGATCGTGCCCAACGCATTGGACATATGCACGACTGAAACCAGCCTGGTTTTATCGCTGATCAGTTTTTCAAACTCATCATAGATCAACTCGCCTTGCAGGTTAATCGGCGCAACTTTTAAGACTGCCCCGGTCTGTTCGCACAACATTTGCCAAGGCACGATATTGGAGTGATGCTCCATCGCGGTGATTAAAATCTCGTCACCGGTTTTGATATTGGCTTTGCCATAAGTTTGCGCGACCAGATTGATGGCTTCCGTAGCGCCGCGGACAAAAATGATTTCTTTTTCGCTGGCGGCATTAATGAAGTCTTTAACCTTGGTGCGCGCTCCTTCAAACTTGTCAGTAGAACGCACGCTTAAGGTATGTACGCCGCGATGCACGTTGGCATAATCATGGCTGTACAAATGCACAATGCTGTCGATAACCGCCTGAGGCTTTTGGCAAGAGGCCGCGTTATCCAGGTAAACCAGCGGTTTGTTGCGTATAAGTTCAGCCAATATGGGGAAATCGGCGCGGATTTTATTGATATCCAAACCTGCCGTCATAGCCATTCCTTGTTCACGCCTTGCTGCGGAAAGCGCGCCAGTACTTGTTCTAAAATCATATCGTGCAAACCTCTAATCTTGACCTTATCGACCATTTCATTGGCAAACGCAAAGGTCAGCATGTTACGCGCAGTTTCCTCATCAACGCAACGCGATTGCAGGTAGAAAATGGATTTCTCATCCAACTGCCCGACCGTCACGCCATGCCCGCATTTGACGTCATCGGCATAAATCTCCAACTGCGGCTTGGTATCCGCTTCGGCATCGTCCGATAACAGCAGGTTGCGGTTATTCATTTGCGAATCGGTTTTCTGCGCATCGACAGCCACGATCACCCGCCCCTGGAACACGCCTCTGGCCCTGTCATCCAACACGCCTTTATACAGCTCGCGGCTGATAGCATAAGGTTTCAAGTGATTGATGCGGGTATGGTTGTCGATATGCTGGCGCTTGACGCCCAAGTACAGACCATTCAGCTCGCACTCTGAGGCATGATCCAGATCGACATGAATATCGCTGCGCGCCAGCAAGCCGCCAAAAGCAAAATTGTGATGGGTAAACCGCGCATCCCGAGCCTGCTTAATATAGCTACCGCCAAAATGGTAGGCTTTCTCGGATTCGCTTTGCATTTTATACAGCGTCAGATCAGCGTTCTGCTCGACAAAAACTTCGGTGACTGCGGCGGTTAAATAGGCGTTATCTGAACCAATCGCCGCGCCAGTTCCCGACTGGCTTGCGGCATACACTCCATCCCTGGAGATAAACGTCTCTATGACTTTAGCTTCGGCCATTTCGTCGACAATAATGATATTGCGGGTCGTCGCCATTGCATCATCGCCAGTCACAATGTGCAGCAACTGTATCGGCCTGTCTAAAACCAGCTTGGCGGGAACATGCACAAACAAGCCGTCGGTAAACCATGCGGTATTGAACGCAATAAAGCTGTGCTCTGATTGGTCGGCAGCTGTCCCTAGATATTTTTCCACTTTACCCGGCTGTTTTGCCAATGCATCAGCCATGCCCATCACCGAAACGGCTTCGGGCAAGCCGTCTAAGACCGAAAGCTCTGCCGAAAAATGGCCGTTCACCAAAACCAGAACCCAAGCATCTTCCAGTCGATACGATTGTAGGGGCGTGTGGCACACGCCCGCGCTGTAATCCTTCTCCATTACAGGAGCAAACAGCTTCTTCTCAATGCCGGATACATTGGTATAACGCCATTCCTCTTCACGCGGCGATGGAAGGCCCTGCGCCGAGAATTGCGCCAATGCCTTAGCCCTTAACGCCTGTAACCACGGCAAGCTTTGCCCCGGCAATGCAGGCGCTATCGTTTGATATTCAGCCGCATAACGGCTTGAACTTGTTGAAGCTATTGTCATTACGCCGCCTCTTCAACCCAGCTGTAGCCTTTTTCTTCCAGCTCCAATGCCAGATCGGCACCGCCGGATTTGACGATTTGGCCGTGCGCCAAAACGTGGACAAAATCCGGTTTGATGTAATCCAGCAAGCGCTGGTAATGCGTGACCATCACAAACGCACGCTCCGGCGAACGCAGTGAATTAACGCCTTCGGAGACGATTTTCAACGCGTCGATGTCCAAGCCAGAATCGGTTTCATCCATGATGCACAGCTTGGGCTCCAAAATTGCCATTTGCAGGATTTCATTACGTTTCTTTTCGCCGCCGGAGAAACCTTCGTTAACCGCACGGTACAGAAACTTCTCATCCATTTCCAGCAGGCGCACTTTTTCTTTAACCAGCATTAAAAAATCCATTGCATCGACTTCAGGCTGACCATGATGCTTGCGAATGGAATTCAGCGCCGCTTTCAATAAATAGATATTGCTGACGCCGGGAATTTCGACTGGATATTGGAACGCCAAAAATACGCCTTCCCGCGCCCTGATTTCAGGAGCCATCTCCAGTAAATCTTTACCCTGATAAGTCGCCGAGCCTTCGGTTACGGTATAACCGCCCTTACCTGACAACACATGCGACAAGGTGCTTTTACCGGAACCGTTCGGTCCCATAATCGCGTGAATTTCACCCGGCTTAATCTCAAGGTTAATGCCTTTAAGAATGGGCTTGTCGCCTACGCTGACGTGAAGATTTTTTATGCTGAGCATATTGTTTTACCTGTGTTATTTAACGGGTTTTACACCGAGATCTTTTCAAATTTTATTTTCTAGTGCCTTTTTAGGCATACAACAAACGCCCTTTAGGTTCTGGAATATATCGACCCAGCTCTACTGCTGTCTCAATCCATTCAGCAATAACCTGCTCAGCATTGTTAACCGCTTCTTGATAACTGCTTCCATCTGTCATACAACCAGCTAATTCCGGCACTTCGGCGATATAAGACTGATCTTCTTCGCTCCAGTAAATAATCATTTCATATTTAGTCATCATCTACCCCCAATCGATAGCGAACAATAATGTGGCGAATTTGTTTAACCTGATACGCTTTTACCATTGAACCAGTCGGTTGTATGTTCAAAATCTCGGCAATCCCGTCTTTACTAAAAATATGATGGTCGCCACGAATCCGTTCCTGAAAATCCAAACGTAACAATAATTGTCTCAAATCAGAAAATAATACATTGGCATCAGAACGTCCATGAATGATTTTCTGCAAAATCTTGTCGTACTTGCCCACTACCCAACCGAACCTTCCAGGCTAAGCCCCAACAACGCCTGAGCCTCCACCGCAAACTCCATCGGCAGTTCCCTGAACACTTCTTTGCAAAAACCATTGACGATCATCGACACCGCATCTTCCGCCGACAGTCCGCGTTGCTGGCAAAAGAACAGCTGATCTTCGCTGATCTTGGAAGTCGTCGCTTCATGTTCGACCTGGGCCGACGGCTGCTTGACTTCCACATAAGGAAACGTGTGCGCGCCGCATTTGTCGCCGATCAACAAGGAATCGCACTGGGTATAGTTGCGGGCGTTTTCCGCGCTTTTTAACACTTTGACCAATCCGCGATACGTGTTTTGCGCACGCCCCGCTGAAATGCCTTTGGAAATAATGGTGCTGCTGGTGTTTTTGCCGATATGGATCATCTTGGTGCCGGTATCGGCCTGCTGATAATTATTGGTCAGCGCCACCGAATAGAACTCGCCGGTGGAATTGTCGCCGGTCAAAATGCAGCTTGGATATTTCCAGGTAATCGCCGAACCGGTTTCCACCTGCGTCCACGACACTTTGGAATTCTCACCGCGACAATCGGCGCGTTTGGTAACGAAGTTATAGATGCCGCCCTTGCCCTCTTTATCGCCGGGATACCAGTTCTGCACGGTCGAGTATTTGATGGTCGCATCTTTCATCGCGATTAACTCAACCACCGCCGCATGCAGCTGATTTTCATCGCGCATCGGCGCGGTGCAGCCTTCCAGATAACTGACATGACTGCCTTCATCGGCAATAATCAAAGTCCGTTCAAACTGCCCGGTATTGGCCGCGTTGATCCTGAAATAAGTCGACAATTCCATAGGGCAACGGACGCCTTTGGGGATATAGACGAACGAACCATCGGTAAATACGGCGGCATTTAAAGCGGCAAAGTAATTGTCGGTAGGCGGCACGACCGAACCCAGATATTGCTTGATCAATTCGGGATGATCGCGCAAGGCTTCCGAAATCGGGCAAAAAATAACGCCTGCTTCTTGCAGCTTGCCTTTAAAGGTAGTCGCCACCGATACGCTGTCGAAAACCGCATCGACTGCAACACCGGCCAAACGCTCCTGCTCATCCAGCGGAATGCCCAGTTTTTTGTAGGCTTCCAATACTTGCGGATCGATTTCATCCAGGCTTTTGGGCCCGTCTTCCTTGCGTTTAGGCGCTGAATAATAGCTGATCGCCTGATAATCGATAGGATCGAACTTGACGAACGCCCATTTTGGCGTCTTCATGGTTTGCCAATGGCGGAATGCTTTCAGCCGGTATTCGAGCATAAATTCAGGCTCGTTCTTGACCTTCGATAACCGGTGAATAACCGCTTCATCCAGTCCGGGTGGGAAAGTGTCGGTTTCCAATACAGTTACAAAGCCCTGTTTGTATTCCTTACCGATCAGATTCTTGATTTCTTGTTCACTTGCTGACATAAAATTTTTACCTATATAAACTGGCGACCGGAATAAACACTTCTTCCGGCAGGGCGACAGGCCTGATTAAATCGGCCAAGGTCACCGACTCTAATGCATTATGAATGGTCTGGTTAATCAAACTCCAGTTTCCCCGAATATCGCAGCCCGAAGCCTGCTCGCAACCCTGATGGGAAATACTGCACTCGGTCAACGCAATCGGCCCTTCCAGAGCACTGATAACCGTCGCGACACTTATTTCTTCGGGCGTTCTGGCTAAGGCATATCCACCCTTGGCGCCGCGCGTAGAAACCAACACGTTCGCGTTAACCAACAGCTTAAGGATTTTACTAACCGTAGGCTGAGCGATGCCGGTCACTGCCGCTATTTCCATCGCAGCACGCATCTGCGCTGTATCTCTGGCCATAAAACTCAAGATGACCGTTGCATAATCAGTTAGTTTACTTAGTCGTAACATACCCTACCCTTAATAATTGAGGACTATTCTAGTCCTATTTAATTACGGAGTAAAGAGGTTGGTAATTGTTCACCGTTTAAATGCGTTGAACGCAACGTCGCCGGGTAACTACAGCCCAAGCGGCTCCATTATCCTTACGAGAAAGAACCGGCCGGGGCAGACAACTCCAAAAGATCCAGCACATTCAATTTAATCGCCAGTCGCGTCAATTCAATATCGCTGGCAACGCCGAGTTTGCGTTTGATCAGGTAATGGCAATTGCCGACAGTTTTCGGGCTGATGTTGAGGACTTGGGCAATTTCGTCATTGCTTCGCCCATCGACTAGCAAACGCAGTATCTCGAATTCCCGCACCGTCAAGGTCTCCAGCGCGATGCGCTCGCTGCCGAGTTTTTCCAGAGCCAAGGCTTGGGCGATGTCGGCACTCAACGTGTATCTCCCTGCATAAACCTCGTGTATCGCACGCAACAAGTCCTCTGGCGGGCTGCTTTTGGTCACGTAGCCCAAGGCACCGGCTCGCATGGCCTGCACCGCAAAACCGGGATTTTGATGCATGCTGAACACCAGGATTTTAGCATCGGCACGGCGTTGCTTGATGCGGGCAATCAATTCCAGGCCGCTGCTGCCGGGCAGAGAAATATCGGTAATCAGCAGATCCGGCTCGAATTCCTTAAACAACCGATAAGCCTCTGCGCTATCGCCCGCCTCCGCAACCACTTGCAAACCGGGCTGTTTTGCCAGTAATGCGCGGTAGCCTTCCCGGACGATGGCGTGGTCGTCGACCAGTAAAATGCTGATCATGTGCTCGCCTCGGCAATAGCAACCATCGGCAACCGGACTTCAACGATCAGGCCGTGAGGCTCCGCAATCGCCAAGCTCAGTTGTCCGTGCAAGGCGGCAACGCGTTCGCGGATGCCTAATAAACCGATACCGGCGGCATCGGCAAACGGTAATTGCGTGGCGATGCCATCGTCTTCGACTGTCAAAACTGCCGCCTCCGGGCTGATAGTCAGGCTAATGCCGACGCTGGATGCCGACGCATGTTTGGCGGTATTGGTCAGGCACTCCTGGGCGATCCGAAACAACGCGACCGCCTGAACTTCCCGCAATGCTGCGCAATCGCCGTGGATGCTCAACCGGTAGCGGGTCTTGCCGCCGCTACGCCCATTCCAGCCTGCTACCAGGCTGTTGAGACTGGCGGCCAAGCCTAGTTCGTCGAACTCCGCCGGACGCAACCGGCCAAGCAAGTCGCGTACGCCGTCCAGCATATGCGCGGTAATGCGGCTGATGTGCTCGGCCTCATCGATCAAGCCGGGGCATTGCTGTGCCGCCGTGTGCTTGATGGACGTAGCAACGGCGTTGATAGCCGCCAGACATTGGCCGAATTCATCGTGCAGTTCCCTAGCCAAGTAACGGCGCTCTTCTTCCTGAAGCTTGATTAATTTCACCACCAGCTTTTGCCGCTCTTCCAACAGTTGCTGCTGACTGGCCGCCAGTTGATTGATCGCTGCGGCAATGCGCTGCCATTCATTCAGCTCAAACGACGGCAGGCGGTAAGCCAAGTGGCCTGTTTCCATATTTTCCAATCCGGCGACGATGGTTTGCGCCGGTCGCAAGGCTCTGCTGATGCTCAGATAGACCAGCAGGCAAACCGCCGAAACCGTGACGGTGGACAGCGCCATCAGGCTGCGGGTTTTATTCCAGGCTTCCGCTATTTCCAGCTCGGCGCTAGGCGTCACCGTTAGCGAGCCGTAAACCCGGCCACGCGAGGCAATCGAGCGCACTACTTGCCAACCGGGATTAAAAACCCGCCGATAAACTGTTTCAAAGCCTGTCGGCCAACCGGCCTTTATTAGTTTTACACCGGTGCAAACACTGTGCGACATCGCACTATCGGCAGCCGCATAAGCGACGCATATGCCGGGCTGATTGCCGGTTTGTTTCCACACTTCGAAATCGGGAAACGGATTGGTATGGCCTATGCCGGCCTCGATCAGCAAAAGCTGGGACTCCAGTTGCTTACCCAGCCCTTCGGCGATCTGCTTTGTCGTTTGTTCTGCCTGCTGGTGGCTTTGATACAGCGAATAGGATGCAATCACCAGCAAGCACAGCAAGGCAACCATTGCAATACGATACAGCAAATGCAGTTGTAGATTCATGGTATGCCTGTGTGGGTTAATCCCGGAACATTGCATTCTAATGGTCGGCAACCCCGCTGAAAAGCCATTGCATGACACACGGGCAATTTGCCCGTGTTTTGCGGGCAAATATCGGGTTACGGTAGGTCAGGCATTGCATAAGCTATTGTCATCTGATTAGTCTGACAAAACTACCTATTCACAACTTCCATCAAGAGGACGCACGCATGCCCAAACATTTTTTCGACGACAGCCACATCCACTGGCAAACCCTGGCTGGTTTTGACCATTTGTACTATTCGATTCTGGCTATCGATGAACACAACAAAATCATCGACGTGCTATTCAAGTTTGCCGCCCGCCAACAGATTGTGTTACACAGACACAAAGCCCTGAACAACCTCTTCGTAATCCAGGGAGAACATCGCATTTATAAAGCCGATGGAGAGCTTAAAGAAATACGGGCAGTCGGCAGTTACACCCGCAGCCTGCCCAGTGATGAACCGCATCGAGAAGGCGGCGGCGATGTAGATGCCATCGTTTTTTTCAGCATTCGCGGCAGCGACGGCGTTCTCTACGAAATTCTTGACGACGAGTTGAATACCATTGCGACACTTGGTATGCAGGACTTTATCGGCTTATACAAAAATCAAATCCAGCGCTAAGCATTTTATCGCTGCCCCTGCTGCCAAACATTTAGGAGCTATCGATATGGTTGAAACATTGAATGTAAGCAAAACCATGCCCTACCAAGCGATAAAGTATGGCTGGCAATCGCTCAAATCGACGGCATGGAACGCGATTTACTGTCATCGACAACTGCCCATTAAATATAGGAGTTCGCCCATGAACATCAATAAATTGATTTTCCTCATTTTAGTCTTTAGCGCCTTGCTGCCCGATGTAGCGAATGCCGCGACGCGCATTGCCGTGCTTGATTTCGAGCTAAACGACATCACCTCCTTGCCCAATACACCAGCAGAACAGCAACGAACCGCATCAATGGCACCCTTATTGAGCAAGACATTAAGCCAAATAGACGGTTATGAAATCGTTCCTGTCGACGCCGACATGCAAAAAGCGGCAAACAGCAGTTTTAGTTACCTATTTCGTTTTCACGACTTAGCAGCGCAATTAGGCCGACAACTCGGCGCCGACTGGATAATCGTCAGCCAGCACAGCAAACCCAGTTTTCTATTTTCTTATTTATGGGTTTATTTAATCGACGTTAAAAAGCAGAAGGCTATTGCCCGCTATGACATAGAGCTGAAAGGTAACCATGAAAAAGTGACCCAACGCGGGATTGAGTCATTAGCAAGAAAAATTCAAGCCACTATTTCCAGTCTTAACGAAAGTAGGAATTAACTCCCAAGAAATAGCATGGTGCGCCTTGCCGATTTATTCAGCATTCCAATATTTGCTTTCCGCTTGCCGCATCCCCTGCACCAGCCAAGCATTGTTTTCGACATTAACGGTAATCGCGCCGCTGTCGGCGCTGTTCAGCCATTCTGCATTGACTTGCCGATAGCGCGCCAAAACATCCTTATGCGGATGACCGAATTGATTTCTATAACCTGCCGGAATCAGCACGTAGTCAGGCTGTACGGCCTGCAAAAAACCAGCTGTCGATGATGTCTTGCTGCCGTGATGAGGCGCGACCAATACATCGGCCTTTAATCCCTCGCCGTAGGCATCGACCAGCCAGGATTCTGCCGCAGCCTCTATATCGCCGGCCAGCAAGACCGTGCCGTGTTTCGACTCGATTTTCAGCACGCAGGAATTGTCGTTGTCGGAAACAAACGCCTGCCTTGGCGACAGCATCGTGAACGCAACCTCATCCCATAGCCACGATTGGCCTGCCGCACAGTTAATTGGCGCATACTCGCTTAACTGCTGCGGAACGCTGGTCAGCACTTGCTCGACCTTAATACCTCGCATTAACGATGCGGCGCCGCCGATATGATCGTTATCGCCGTGACTGACGATCAGGCTGTCGATACTGGTTAGGCCTTGGATACGCAAAAAAGGCAGCAACACGCTCTGCCCCATGTCGCTTTCCGCAGAGAATTTCGCGCCGGTATCGAAAACCAGCAGGTGACGACTGGTTTGCACGACGGCAGATAAGCCCTGACCCACATCCAACAGCGTCATGTTGATGTCGCCGGTTTCAGGTCGTTTAACCTCGATAAATACCAGCGGCAAAAACATCATAAAACTCAACCAGCGCGCCGGAATACCGGCAGGAGCCAGCAACAGCAATATACCCGGCACGGCGAAAAGCAACGCCCAATACGAAGGCGGCGCATGATTAATCGAAGCCAACGGGATTTCCGCCAAATGCAGCAACAACCACCACAAACCTTGCAGCACAGTGTCCACCAAATAGAACAGTTTGGTGGACAACGTTGCTGAAATAAACATGACAGTGACAGCCAACAGCGACAACGGCACCGCCAAAAGGCTGATGACAGGCACGGCAACCAGATTAGCCAGCGGCGCAATCAATGAGACCTGCTGGAAGAACAGCAACAACAGCGGCGACAAGCCCACCGACGTGACCCAGTGCAGCTTTATCGCGCCCCAAATATGTCCCAACTGGCCTAAGCGGCCGGAAACGGCATAAACAATCAGACTTACAGCGAGAAACGACAACCAGAATCCCGCCGCCAAAACCGCTAACGGATCGAATATCAGCACTGCGAACAGGGCGATGGACAAGATATTAAAGGGACGCGTGTTACGTTGCAGAATGATGGCTGTCATCGCGACAACCAACATGACCACCGAACGCTGGGTAGGCACGGAAAATCCGGCCAGACCCGAGTAAAAAATCGCAACCAACACTGCCGAAACCGCCGCAACCTTTTGCGGCGACAGGCTAAGCCATCCTGTCCAAGCCCACAATTTAAGCACCAGAAAATAGACCAGACCGGCAATAAGACCGATATGCGAGCCGGAAATCACCACCAGATGCGTCGTGCCGGTTTTGCGAAAAACCTCCCATTGCTGTTGAGTGATGCTGTTGCCGTCGCCGATAGTCAGCGCCTTTATCAGCGCAAGACTGGGACTATCGCCCAATGTACTGGAGAGCCGATCGGTGATGCCCTGGCGCAAGACGGCAATGCTGCGCCAGGCCGAATCGCGTCCCAGCAAAACAGGTTTTGGATCTGGCCGCACATAGCCGGTCGCGCCGATGCCTTCGGTAAACAGCCAGCGCTCATAATCGAAACCGCCGGGGTTCATGGTGCCGTGGACGCGTTTTAATTTAACGGTAAAAACCCACTGCTGGCCCGCCTTGATGGGCTGATCGGGGTAATACCAGCTTAATCTCAATTTGGTGGGTAGTTGCCGGTCAGTTGCGGTGACGACCGCCGCGCTTGTAAGGGGGACCGGCCGGTCGCCCCTACCGCCATACACCCCGTCTCTGGGGATCGCCGCACCCGTTCCCGACGGGTTTGCGGCATACACCCCTTCCCTGGGGATCGCCGAGCCAGTTCCCGACTGGCTTTCGGCATACACCCCGTCCCTGGGGATAAAATCGAAGCGGACGCGCTTTTCATCCTGTTCCGGCAACTCGGCTATGGTGCCGGTAACCTGAACTTCAGTCCCTTCCAGTTGTTCAGGCAATCGATCCGATAATCGATGCGTTGCAAACACTATCGCCCACAGAACGCCGACCGCAAAAAACAGACACCGCCAATAACGCAACCATGCAATAATGCCAGCCACTACGCCGCCGACTATCAACCAGCGAATATCGGGCAATACCGAAAACTGTTGAACCAGCATCAAACCGGCTAAAAATGACAGGGCGGAAACAACCATTTAACACCTTGGTGTTTTTTAGGCTAATAAAAACCTGATAAACTTCATCAAATATAACTTTGGATAACAAATAACGATGCCAAAAGAACTGATACAAAAACTGATCCACAAGTTCATCCCCGATCCTGAGGTGATCAAACGGCACAAGAGTCTTCAATTTCTGGGCGATAAACTGCACGAGCCTAATCTATGGCATTTAAACAGGCGCTCCGTGTCGATGGCTTTTGCGGTGGGGCTTTTTTGCGCCTGGATTCCGACACCGACGCAAATGGCCATCGCTGCTGCCGGCGCCATTTATTTCAGGGCTAACCTGCCTCTTTCGGTAGGACTGGTCTGGATAACCAACCCCATCACGATGCCGCCGCTGTTTTATTTTGCTTACGAAGTCGGACTCTGGTTTATGAATCAACCGACCGTCGCCGACGAATCCGAATTTTCACTGAGCACCATGCTCTCCGGGCTTGGCGATGTCTGGCAGCCGTTTCTGACAGGCTGTTTTATTATGGGTATTGTCTCGTCTGCCGCCGGTTATTTCGGCATTCAATATTACTGGCAACAGCATGTAACCAAACAATGGGCGGAAAGAAAGGAAAAAAGGCTTGCTGCGCAAGAGTCGCCGATTGAAGACATAAAAAGCGAATTAGATTGATTAAACCACGAACGACTGCCTTCATGCAGTCGTTCGCGGCTTTATGCTTAACCCACAATCAACCCATCTTCCATGTGCAAAACCTTGCCCATTCTTGCAGCCAGCTCGTGATCATGGGTCACCACCAAAAAGCTGACATTCAGTTCCTTATTTAATTCAAGCATCAACTGGTAAACCTGATCGGCCGTTTTGCTGTCCAGGTTTCCGGTCGGCTCATCCGCCAGAACCACGCCGGGCTTATTGATCAACGCCCTGGCGACGGCGGCGCGCTGTCTTTCTCCGCCAGACAACTCACCGGGTTTGTGTTCAATGCGATGCCCCAGCCCTACCCGCTTCAACAACTCTATTGCACGGATGCTCGCCTCTTTTACCGAATGCCCGCCGATCAACAACGGCATTGCCACATTTTCCAGCACGGTAAATTCACCCAGCAGATGATGCGACTGGTAGATAAAACCTAAGGATTTATTTCTTAATTTTGCCAATTGGCCTGAGCCGACTTCATTAAGATTGACCCCATCCAAAACCACTTTGCCGCCGGTTGGTTTTTCAAGCCCGCCCAACAGATGCAACAAGGTGCTTTTACCTGAACCCGATGCGCCCATAATGGCGACACGCTCACCGGCACCGATGTTTAAATTAACCCCTTTTAAAACCTCAACATCCAGTCCGCCCTGGTCATAGCGCATAGTCAACTGCTGGCATTGCAGGATACTGGTCTTATTCATATCTTAAAACTTCCGCTGGATTGACTTTGGCCGCCTGCCACGCAGGATAAATAGTCGCCAATAATGACAGTAAAAAGGCCATGCCCGCTATTGCATAAACATCAGTCCAAACCAGTTTGGACGGCAGTTCGCTGATGTAATACACATCCGCCGCCATAAACTGGACATGAAATAATTTTTCTATCGCCGGGACGATGGTTTCAACATTCAACGCCAGCAGCACCCCGCCGACGGTTCCGAGTGCAGTGCCGACGACGCCGATGACCGCGCCCAACACCATAAAAATACCCATCACCGACCTTGATGTGAGCCCCTGGGTTTTTAAGATGGCAATGTCGCCGCGCTTGTCGGTGACCACCATCACCAAGGTCGAAACAATATTGAAAGCCGCAACAGCCACGATCAGCAACAGGATAATGAACATCACCCGCTTTTCGGTCTGTATCGCCCGGAAGAAATTGCTGTGCGCCAGAGTCCAGTCGCTGACCTGATAATCGCCGTACAAAGCGTTGGAAAGATCGTGGGTTATTTTCGGCGCATTAAACAAATCGTCCAGCTTGATTCTCAAACCAGAAACAGCATCATCCATACGGAACAACTTGGCCGCGTCATCAAGATGGATCATCGCCATATTGCGGTCATATTCGTACATGCCGACCTTAAAAATACCGACCACGGTAAACCGCCGCATGCGCGGCACAATACCGGCCGGTGTCGAGTTAATCTGCGGACTGATGACGGTGATTTTATCGCCGGTGATGACGCCCAGATAATTGGCCAGTTCCACACCCAAAACAATACCGTATTCGCCTGGAACCAGATCGGACAGCTTGCCCTCCTTCATCTTGTCAGCGACTTCCGACACCCTGGACTCGTACTCCGGCAAAATACCGGTCAACATGGTGCCGCTGACGCGCCGGTCGGCATTAATCATCACCTGCCCATTAATGAAAGGCGCTGTGCCTTCCACATGAGGATAGTTCTTTAATTTCCGCTCCAGCTCCTGCCAATTATCCAACTGCCCGTATCGTCCGGTAGCGGTCGCATGCGAGGTCATGCCGAGTATCCGTTCGCGCAATTCGGCCTCAAAGCCGTTCATCACCGACAACACGGCGATCAATGCCGTAACGCCCAAGGCTATGCCTAAAACGGAAGTTAAGGTGATAAAAGAAATGAACTGAGTCCGACGTTTGGCCCGCGTATAACGCAAGCCGATATAAAAAATGAGAGGTTTAAACATGAAGCCTACAATTTAAAATAAAAAATCAGGATGTCCTGCACTGAGCGCAAAAACCGTATAAATAAAGGCCGTGGTCGGTCAACTCATAACCCAGCTTTGCTGCAATTTCCTTTTGCCGGGCCTCAATAACCTCATCGGTAAATTCATCGACCCTACCGCATTTCATACAGAGTATGTGATCGTGATGCGTGCCTTTATCCAATTCAAAAACGGAATTGCCGCCTTCAAAGTGATGCCGGGTCACCAGCCCCGCCGCCTCAAACTGGGTTAACACGCGATAAACCGTAGCCAGGCCGATTTCTTCATCTTCACTCAGCAGAATTTTATAAACTTGTTCGGCGGTTAAATGACGATCATTAACCTGCTTTTCTAAAATTTGCAGAATCTTGACCCGAGGCAAAGTCACCTTCAGTCCTGCGCTCCTTAAATCATGCGTATCCAACATTAATCTCCGCTTGTGCGTGTTATATCAAACTGCGCGCATTGTAGCCTTTTTTTAGCAGAGCGCGCATGACAGTTTTATAGGATAATGCTTTAACATCCTGTATGATTTTATATTTTAAACACATCCGCAGCCTCCAATGAGAAAGCCGCTTTTCGCTTTGAACCTATCCAACAGCCGCTTCACCTCCTGCATCCTTGCAGTTGCGACAAGCCTGGCACTCGCATCGTGCACCACCATTCTGACCAACCTGCCCGGCGTCTATACCGTAGATGTCCAGCAAGGCAATATCGTCGATCAGCCCATGATCGACCAACTCAGACCCAGCATGAACAAACGCCAGGTGCTGTACATCATGGGCTCGCCAATGCTGGTTGATTTTTTCCACCAGAATCGCTGGGACTACCTCTACTCGGCGCAAGTTGCAGGCGGCGACAGGATGCAAAAAAGAATTTCATTATACTTCGATAACGATCAGCTGACCGGCGTGCAAGGCGATTTCAAGCCCAGCGAGGTTCCGGTCATTAAAACATCGGATGAAACGACAGTGGAAGTGCCCAAGCGCGATCTTGAAAAAACCCTGTGGGAAATGATCACCGGCCTGTTCGGCTATGACGGCATTGATGACTCGCCTAAGTCTGACAAATCAAAACCATCATCGGAGTCTTCAAAGGATCAACTGCCGCTGTAGGACGGTTTCACTTCGTGCTCTTACGGGTCGCGTAGCAAACCGTCAATCGTCGCACAACGCCGATGTCGGTCTGGCATAGTTGTGGATTACCTGCGGCAAATCCACCTTGCAACGTTACAGCGTTTGAACCCTGACTGAGTAATATGAAAATACCGACAGCCGGACAGTGCATGTTGCCCCGTCCGAAACCTTTTGCGGTAGTTCAGTGCAGCCACTTAGCTTAGACATCGCGAAAACATTTGGAACGAGGCTGCAAACCCGCTCCCTATTGAGGTAACACCCTCGGTTGTCCAGTTAAAACCATTGCCTCAGCTCCCCTTTTTCATATATTTCACTAGATAAAATACGGATTCCAACCAATAGTTAACCAATAATGCTATGCATTCGTTAATATACTGCATCACTGTGTATCTTTCTCTGTATGCATCTATCTCCCTGTATTCATCTATAGAGGCACGAATATATGGATCCCAATTTTCTTGGGTTGAGTTTGGCAGTGGTTGGGTGTGATCCTGCTTTTGAGAATACTGTTGCAGGGCCGCTTCGTCAGTTTCACTGAACCGTATATCTTCACTCTGCTTGATCGTTGCTTCCTGTTTGTTTATCCATCGGTCATGTTTGGCTCGAGTAACCGGGTTTATTAATGCCTTATAGGAAGCATTCACAATTTTCATGATTCTTTCGGCTTCTTCATTGTTCCCCTGGAACTTGTCGGGGTGATAGGTTTGGCAAAGGGCTTTATGAGCTGCTTTGATGACACTGATGGGAGCGTTTCTTGCGACTTTTAAATTATCGTAATGAGTGTGAATGTTGGTCATTTATTATTGCTCCTTTGTTGTGAGCGCTAGCCTATATGCACCTACCCTACTCGCTATCGTCTAAACTAAGCTGCAAAGCCGGTTTACAGTGTAAACCCTATTTATTTATTATGCAGCAGTTTCTGTCTTTAAGCATTTTAGTCAGCCACAGCCGTTAGCCTACGGGTTATTGCTCTCGTTCCCACGCGCCGCGTGGGAACGCAATCCAGGCGCGCTGCGCCGTATAAGAGTTGAAGTGAGCTAGTTCCATAGCCAGATTATTTGCTCGTACAATCATGTGCAGGTGATTTTCCAGCATGACGTAGCCGTATATTTTCCAGCCGTTTTCTTTTTGTCTGTAACGCAGCGCGTCAAGAATTATGTTTGCGGTTTGCGGTCGGGTGAATAGCGGTATCCAGTCAATACCGTGCAGGTTAAAAAAATGCGGCGCTTTTTCATCGCAGATTCGGTAGCGGCTACGGCCCATAGTGTTTGACCCTCGTGGCGCAGCGCGCCTGGACTGCATTCCCACGCGGCGCGTGGGAATGAGACAAACGCTTTAAGTAATCGGCTCCATGAATGCGTAGGATGTGCTGAACACAGTGAAGCGCATCAATCGCGAGCGATGCGGTTCGTAAACTCACCGCATCCTACGCGTTGTTACCCTTGGTTCGGGCATCTAATATATTAATGGCTTGCCTTACCTCGCTTGAAATCCTTTCTTTATAGCTATACTCTTTTTTACCTAAATCAGGTTTCACCCCATTATAAAAAAGATTAAACACCACTCCTTGTAGATCATGTAGAAAGTAAAGCATTTCCTCTATGTCGGCTATTTTTGTTTTTCCAAACATCTCAGCAGTAGCGCCGGGGTTATTTGCTATATTATGAGCAAAAACACAATTTCTTATATCTCTATATATTTCATCAAACTTATTTCGATGAAGTGAAATTTCTTTTTTTATCTTTCCAAAATCACTAATTTGAGGCAGATATGTTTCCTTCATGAAGTTATCCAACCAATCCGGTTTTTCAGAGTCTCCTTGCTTCCTCTTTTCTAATGCTTCACGTGAGAAATGTTCTGGGTGATCAATACATGACTTAATAAATTTATGGATCGAATGAGAATCTTTTCCAGTGTCAAAAATTCTCCCTAATGCCAAAAAATAACTAGCTTGAAGCCCATATAAATTGATATTCCAAAATGATGGCGTTTTATTGAGCAAACTGTATATTTCTTTATTTGCCATTGCATAATTGTGTATCTCAAGCCAAGTGTAAAAGCTTTCAATTGCCAGATTTATTTCTTTGCTCGTTAATTCAAAACCTCCCCAGAATTCTGTCTCGTTCATTGTTTTCCTAAGCATAATGTTTTAATTTACTGGCGTTTGGCGATTGCCAGCAGAATGTCGGGCAACGAAAAGCAGTCGCCCGACCTACCCGGCTGCCTAACTTATAATTTCCTAGCTATCCGCGTATCCGGCATAAACTCATGCTCGTCGCGCGTCGCCATTTCCTCATACAGCGCCCATTTCTGGTCAACCACTTTCTGCGCAAAATCCATCAGCTTGTCGGCTTGTTCGAGGTTAGTGCGCCTTAAGCTGCTGTAACGGGTTTCGTTGTAGGCATAGTCCCTCAGCGGAATAGTCGGACGTAGCGAATCCAGCACAAACGGGTTTTTGGCTTCGCCGCGCAGGGTCGGGTTGTAGCGATACAGCGGCCAGTAGCCTGATTTTACGGCCATTTCCTGTTGCTCCAGGCCGTTTTCCAGGTTAATGCCGTGCGCGATGCAGGGGCTGTAAGCGATAATCAAAGACGGGCCGTTGTAGGCTTCGGCCTCGCGGAAGGCTTGCAACGCCTGCTGCGGGCTTGCGCCCAACGCAATCCTGGCGACGTAAACATTGCCGTAGGCGATGGCTTGCAGTGCCAGGTCTTTTTTCGGCGTGACCTTGCCGCCTGAGGCGAATTTGGCGACCGCACCTATCGGCGTGGACTTGGACGCCTGACCGCCGGTATTGGAATAGACTTCGGTATCCATAACCAAGATATTGACGTCAGAGCCGCTGGCCAGCACTTGGTCGATACCGCCGTAGCCTATGTCATATGCCCAGCCGTCGCCACCGATAATCCAGATGCTGCGGCGCACGAAATGATCGACTATCGACAACAATTCCTTGGCTTTGTGATTGCCCAGATTTTCCAGCTTTTCCCGCAATTGCGCGACCCGTGCGCGTTGTTTGCGGATGTCGCTTTCCAGGCTTTGCGGCGCGGCGAGTATGTCGTCAACCAGCGTCGCATCCAACTCACTTTTCAGTTCAGTTATCAGTCGATGCGCCATCGCGACATGCTGATCGGTGGTCAGCCGGTAGCCGTAGCCGAATTCGGCATTGTCTTCGAATAACGAGTTGGACCAAGCCGGGCCTTTGCCCTCGGAATTTTGTGACCAGGGCGTAGTCGGCAGGTTACCGCCGTATATGGACGAGCAGCCGGTGGCGTTGGCGGCCAGGATGCGGTCGCCGAACAGCTGGCTGATCATTTTCAAGTAAGGCGTTTCGCCGCAACCAGAGCAGGCGCTGGAGAACTCGAACAGCGGTTGCAAAAACTGCACGCCGCGAACATTTGAAAAATCGATGCGGGCTCGGTTGTTGTACGGCAAGCTTTCAAAAAAGGCCACGGCTGTTTTCTCGACTTCAAAATGCTCGGCCTTGGGGGTCATATTGATCGCTTTGATGCCGACATCCTTTTCCGATGAGGCCGGGCAGGCTTTTACGCACAAGCCGCAACCGGTGCAATCTTCGGGGAAAACCTGCAACGTGTAACGGGTGTCGGGAAAGCCGTGCGAGGTGACATTGGCGGTTTTAAAGCCTGCCGGCGCTTGTGCCAACAGGTCTTTGGCGTAGAATTTGGCGCGAATCGCGGCATGCGGGCAAACCGCGGAACAGTTGCCGCATTGTATGCACACATCGGATTCCCAGATCGGAATATCCTGGGCAATGTTGCGTTTTTCCCATTGCGTGGTGCCGGTCGGATAAGTGCCGTCGACCGGCAGAAAACTGACCGGAATCCAATCGCCCCGACCTGCGGTCATTTCTGCGGTCACTTCCTGGACAAAGCGCGGCGCGTTGGCAAATTTCCCAGGGCCGGTATCGGCAAGCGCGGTGACTGTTGTTGGCAGCGTGACTTTTTCCAAATGCGCCAACGACTGATCTATCGCCTCAAAGTTTTTCTGGACGACTTCCGGGCCTTTGCGGGCATAGGTTTTTTCGGCGTATTGCTTGATTTTCTTGATCGCCTCATCCTTGGGCATGACGCCGGACAACGCGAAAAAGCAGGTTTGCATCACGGTGTTGATGCGTCTGCCCATGCCGGTTTGCCGGGCGACTTTGACCGCATCGATCACATAAAACTGGATGTCTTTATCGATCAGTTGTTTTTGCACGAGCGCAGGCAAATGTCGCCAAATGTGCTCGGCATCGAACGGGCTGTTTAACAGGAACGTTGCGCCCTGTTTGGCCCGCCCCAACATATCCGTGGTTTCAATAAAGTTAAAGTCATGGCAGGCAACAAAGTTGGCCGATTCAATCAAATAAGGCGCTTTAATCGGCTCCGGGCCGAAACGCAAATGCGATACGGTTTGCGATCCGGCTTTTTTCGAGTCGTAAACGAAATAGCCTTGAGCGAAATACTGCGGTTCGTTGCCGATAATTTTGATGCTGTTCTTGTTGGCGCCGACCGTACCGTCGGAACCCAGACCGTAAAACACCGCTCGCACCACGTTGTCCGGCTCTATATCCATATGTTCCGTTACCGCAAGACTGGTAAACGTCACATCGTCATTGATGCCTATGGTGAAGCCGTTTTTCGGCTGTTCGGCTTGCAGTTCTTGATAAATCCTCGCCACCATCGACGGCGTGAATTCCTTGCTGGACAGGCCGTAACGGCCGCCGATCACGCGCGGCATGGTCTTGAGGTGCCCATTGGCAAAGGCCTGGCTCAGCTCGGTGATCACATCCTTGTACAGCGGTTCGCCGCTTCCGCCCGGCTCTTTGGTTCTGTCCAATACCGCGATATGACGCACCGATTCCGGCAATGCTGCCAGAAAATTTTTGGCGCTGAACGGGCGATACAGGCGCACGTTCAGCACGCCGACATTCTCGCCTCTTTCATTGAGTTTTTCCGCGGTAGCGACGGCTGTTTCAACGCCGGACCCCATCATGACGATAATGCGCTCGGCTTTTTCCGGGCCGAAGTATTCGAAGGCCTTATAGCTGCGGCCTGTAACCTGCTCGAACTGTTTTAATGCGTCATCGAACATCCCGACAGTGCGATCGTAATAGATATTCGAGCTTTCGCGGGACTGGAAATAAGTGTCGGGGTTTTGCGCCGTGCCGCGCATCATCGGCCGGTCTGGGTTTAATGCCCGTTCCCGGTGCGCAAACACCAGCTCATCGTCGATCATGGCCCTGATTTGCTCGTCTTCTAGCAGGGTAATCTTGTTGATTTCGTGCGACGTCCTGAAACCGTCGAAAAAATGCAAAAACGGGACCCGCGACTTTAAAGTAACGGCCTGGGCGATCAGGGCCATGTCATGGGCTTCCTGGACATTCGTGGACCCCAGCAGCGCAAAGCCGGTCATGCGCACGGTCATCACATCCTGATGATCGCCGAAAATTGACAAGCCCTGCGTCGCCAACGAACGCGCCGCAACATGGATGACGGTCGAGGTCAGCTCGCCGGCAATCTTATACATATTGGGGATCATCAGCAGCAATCCCTGGGACGCGGTGAAGGTTGTGGCTAACGCGCCGGTTTGCAAGGCGCCGTGCAAGGTGCCGGCAGCGCCCGCTTCACTTTGCATTTCGGCTATGGTGGGAATGCCGCCCCATAAATTGGTTTTATGTTCCGTCGTCCATTGCTCGCAAAACTCGGCCATCGTGGAAGAAGGCGTGATGGGATATACGGCGCAGACCTCGTTGGTCCGGTACGCAACATAGGCAGCCGCTTCGCCGCCATCGATAGTAACTTGTTTGGTCATGGTGAATTTCCTGGCAGCGGGGGCTTATTTATCGATCATGTGGATGGCAGCGGTCGGGCACTGCAAGGTGCAGGCGGTGCAGCCGGTGCAAAGGGCATAATTCACTTCGTAGTATTTGCCTTTGCCGAGCTTGACAATGGCTCCTTCCGGACAAGCGCCGTAGCAACCGTCGCATTCGAAACAGTTGCCGCAGGAATAACAGCGGCTGGCTTCGTAAGTCGCCTCGTGTTGAGTCAGGCCGCCCAATACTTCGTCGAAGTTTTTATTGCGCACTTGCGGCGACATCGTGGGTTGTTCCGACTGGTCGGCATCGGTGCTGTACCAAAGATTGAGCTCTTCGTGCAGGACTATGTGTTTTTTGCCGGGATGCTGATATTGGGTGCCGCGCAGATAGGCATCGATATTCCGGGCGGCCTTTTTGCCGTGTCCGGTGGCAATGGTCACTGTGCGCAAACTGGGTACCATGTCTCCGCCTGCAAAAACACCGGCTGCAGCGGTCATCATGTTGTCGTTAACGGGAACCACGCCGTCGCTTTGCGCTTCAATTTCCGGAAAGGTTTTTAACAACTCGGAATCGATATTTTGCCCCAGTGCCAAAATCAACGTATCGGCTTCAATGATTTCAAACTCGCCGGTGGCTTGCGGACGGCCCTTGTCATCCAGGGCCATGATTTCAACCTGAATATGACTGCCGTCAATACCTACGATGGTGCGCAACCAGTGAAACACCACGCCTTCTTCCATGGCTTCGGCCGCTTCAAAATCATGCGCCGGCATGTTTTTGCGGTCGCGCCGGTAAATCACCATGGTTTCCGCACCGAGTCGTTTGGCGGTTCGCGCCGCGTCCATTGCGGTATTGCCGCCGCCGTAAACGGCGACCCTTTTGCCGATTTTGGACGGTTTGCCCAAACCGATGTTGTGCAGGAAAGTGACCGCATCCCTGGTGTCGCTTTCTCTGTATAAAGGAATATCAATCGAGCGCCCGATAAGGGCGCCGACGGCCACGAAAACCGCGTCAAAGCCCCCGGCTTCTTTTTCCGCTTTTAAATCTTCAATTTTCCGGTTCAGCGTGATCTTTACGCCCATATCCTCGATGCGCTTGACCTCGGCAGCCAACACTTCTCGCGGCAACCGGTAAGACGGAATGCCAAAATGCATCATGCCGCCTGCTATCGGTTGCGCGTCCCTGATTTCAACGTCATGGCCCAAGCGGGCAAGATGGTAAGCCGCCGACAAGCCGCTGGGACCTGCCCCGACCACCAACACGCGCTTGTTGGATTTTTCGCCGACGATTTGCGGTGTCCAGCCCTGTTCAAAGGCCATGTCGCCCAGAAAGCGCTCAACTGCATGGATGCTGACCGCGCCGTCCACGGCCACTCGATTGCAGGCCGATTCGCAAGGATGATAGCAAACGCGGCCATGCACGGCGGGCATCGGGTTGTTTTCCAGCAGACTGTTCCAGGCTTCCTGATAGCGCCCTGCCTGGGCTAAATCCAGCCAGGCCTGAATATTTTCCCCGGCCGGACAAGCATTATTGCATGGCGGCAGATAGTCTTCGTAAACCGGCATACGCCTTTGCTGCGGCCCGGTACCGGAACTTAAGGTCAAATCCGGTGGAGTGGTCATATCCTGGTATTTCATATGCGCTTAACCCTTTATTATTTTTCAGTTTTATTGACGTGTGTAACTTGCAATGACTCAGACAGACTGTGTTTCCAAACTAAAATACCCGTATTGGCAGGATGCGGACACTTTAAATCATTCTAATCTGTAAGGCTAATTCGCCGTTAGACAATCCGCAAATACTATCGGAGAATTGTTTCAACTGTTCGATGCCCAGAAAACATTGTCCTCCTATACCTCAAGCAACTTCCAAACAAAGCAGCAATAACGCAAAGCCATCTATGACCCACAATGTTTTCGGCAATTCCCGAAAACGCCCGGTAGCTATTTTTACCGCGCTGTACATAAACAGCCCCCAAATCAAGCCTTGGGTGATTGAATAGGTCAACGGAATCAATGCCATTGCCATGAATGCGGGGATGGCTTCGACAAAATCATCCCAAGCAATTTGCGCCGCCGCGCCCATCATATATACACCGACAATCACCAGCACTGGCGCAGTAGCGATGGCCGGCACGACTTTCACCAGCGGGGCAAAAAACAGGAACGGCAAAAACAACAGTCCGGCAAATACTGCGGTCAACCCGGTCCGCCCGCCCGCCTGCACCCCGGCAGCCGATTCTATGTACGCAGTTCCGGGGCTGGAACCGAACAAGCCGGAAAACATCGTTGCAAACGAGTCGGCGACCATCGATTGCTCCATTCGCCTAGGTTCGCCATTATCTTCCTTAAGATTGCCCGCTTCGGCCACGCCGACAAACGTGGAAATGCTGTCGAACATGTCGGTAAACAATAATCCGAATGCCGCAGGCAGCACCGACCAATGCAACGCGCCGAGCAAATCCAGCTTAAACAGCATGCTAAAATCCGGTGCGGAAAATAATTGCTGCACGCTGACCAAGCGCGGATTGCCGAAATTGACCGCCGATGCGTCGCCATACCAGCGCCCGATCGGATAAGCAAGCAACGTGGTGACAATCACGCTCAAAATTAACGCTCCGGGCAGTTTTCTGACCGTCAAAATGGCGGCGATGAACAAGCCGGCGCAAAAGGTCAAGGTCATGCTGTTCAATGCGCCGAGTCCGATGAAGGGCGTTTTCACCACGATAAAACCGGAGTTAAAAAAGCCGATCAACGCGATGAACAAACCGATCCCGGCTGCACTGCCGAGCCGCACACAAGGAGGAATGGCTTGAAGTATCAAATTCCTGACCCGAAACACCGACAGCAGCAAGAAGATGACTCCGCTCAAAAACACCGCACCCAGCGCCGTTTCGACCGCAATATGCTGTTTTAAAACGATGGCATAGGTGAAATAGGCGTTAATGCCCATGCCCGGTGCGACCAAAATGGGATTGTTGGCGTACAGGCCCATGGTCACCGAGGAAAAAACGCATACCAGAATTGTCGCCGTCAATGCTGCCTCGTAAGACATGCCGGTCTGGCTCAACAACGCCGGGTTCACGATAATGATATACATGGACGCGATAAACGTTGTCGCTCCGGCAATCCATTCGCCAAAAACCGTGGCGTTATGGAGCTTGAGTTGAAAA
>Ga0208789_1000422_pt1 | contig 41719 bp, 37 predicted proteins | sample Methanotroph_Enr_FD_187368 | JGI IMG/M metagenome (GOLD analysis project Ga0208789, IMG submission 187368) | Enriched soil microbial communities from Old Woman Creek wetland in Ohio, USA - Methanotroph_Enrichment_5 (SPAdes) (version 2) | ecosystem: Environmental > Terrestrial > Soil > Wetlands...
ATCCCCAAAATCAAATTAGCAAATCAACTTGAAGCCTTACTTATCGAAGAAATTGTGATATTATGCGGAGGTAATCCTCAGATAATCAAAACATTTTACAGCTCAGCTTAGGTTTCGAACACTTATGATTTGCAATCCGTGCCGGTACAAATTACCACTAATGATATTTTTGTAATTGTAAAGATCACTACCAATGAGTGGAAATATAAATTTCATAATCCGGATGGAGTATATTTTATTACGTTTGTTGTTGATTATGCTGGTGGAAAAGGCATGTTGGATAAATTTGTAATTTGAATGAAAAGTTAGGTTTTAAAAGACATGGATTATTCACTTCGCTCATGAGATCGCTACGCTAAGTTACAAATCCGCGCCAGCGGAAGGGTTAAAAGGGACGGATTACAAATCATAAGTGTTCGAAACCTTTGCTTGAGGAATGAAAATTGAATTGAAAAAGTATAAATTGCGCTTGAATTATTGCTACTAACCGGAATTTCTATTTCCAGGAATGCAGTTTTTCAATGTTTCGAACACTCTTCATTACAAATCCGAGCCAGCGGGGGGCCAGCGGGGGAAGGGAAAATACTGACAATTTATTTACTGCTTAAGCCTATATTTCATATTTTTGAATAAGGCAATTACATCCCGCACGCGTCAGAAAATAAGACGCGCGCGAACAAAAGGGTTTTTCTCGGTATGGCATCATCAGCGAACACCGGTTCGCGCCCATCTTACTTTCTGACGTCTGCAGTTACAACTAAGTTCGCTAACAACTGACTTTCTCCACAACCACTCCCGGCAATTTTCAGTTGAATTACAATTTAAATGAGTACCCAGCACCCAGTATAAAATCAGTGCGGGGAAGGCTTACATTCAACTCCTTCTGTATCATATAAAACAGATCGAGTTTATGATGCTTCGACAACTCAAACTCTACCCCTGCTGATGAACGGATATTATCAAACATTGCATATCGGGGAAAATTTAAAGGCGAAAAAACCTCGATCGAAATATAGGGTACATACACTTTTTTGGTATCCCATTTCAAACTCAGCCTGTTACGCAGATAGTATCCGGCAACTCCCCCATCGGCTGCACGGCCAATATCAGAGTATTGATCCTGTAAGCGGGTGCGCAACTGTATCTGAAAGGGTTTGATTTTTTTACCGTACTTTAAATCGATATACACCCTGTGCCGGTAGCTATACGAATCATCGGTTCTGCGCTTCTGAACAAACCTGTAATTGACTGAAAAATTGAAGTTTTTATTCACCTTGTATTCAATACCGGCATCACTGTACGATGTACCCATCTCTGTCATATTCTCATTGAACCTGACTTCCTGCGAAATACTGCCGGTTAGCTTTTTTATCAGTTTGGCTTCGAAGCTGACGGAAGTCCATAGACCTGCATCCCTGTTTTGAGCCACAGCTGTGATGTTCAACAGCATAATCACGAAGGCAACAAGAAAAAGCTGACAAGAAATCTTCCCCGATAGCATAAACTGCTTATTTTTTCTTGTAATAATAAATGATTATCGAAGTAGCATCTTTCAGAAAGTCAAACGATACTATGGAAAAACGATGAATATCAAATCCTGTACGTTTCCTCAAATCCTCCAGCAAAAGCTGATGGTTTTCCGGTCGTATCAGGTCAATATTTTCATAAACAACTGTTTTGGAAACTTCCTGTTTGAAGACTACCGGATGATCGAGTATGAAAATAAAAACAACAAAAATCGAGTTGAAAACCAGTATTGGAATCATATTCAGACCAATGGCATTGATCAGGCCTAAGGCAATAGCAATCAGCAGGTAGGTCATTTCCTTCATCGAAATGCCTTCGGTTCGGTACCTTAGCATCGAAAAAACGGCAAACAGTCCAAAGGCCGCCCCCATTGAGATATTCGTTTTGTTAAGGACAAACGTTATGATAAAAATAATGATATTGAACAGGAAAAAGGTAAACATAAACTCCTTGTTCCTGTAGTTCGGAAAGTAAATGAATCCAAAAATAAGAAGCATGGTTGTTACATCAAATGCAATACCGTAGGCAAAACGTTTGTTTATGGTTACTACTTCTTCAACATGCATTGCATCAACTGCCTTGCTGGGATTATCGTTAATTGAAACACCTGCATTACCGGCTGGCACCTGCACTGATTGAGCTGCTGCAGGCGAAAGCATACTAAAAAGGCAGAGTAAAAAAACTAAAGTAAGCAGTCGCTTAAAGTATATCATAGCCAAGTTTGTTTAATGCGTTAATTTTCTTTTTAAAACGATTCTTCTTCTGACCGTTATTGAGGCATATTATGCCCAGGCAATACTTACTCAAATAATTCCTGGGTTGCCGGTGTACTTTCATCAACTGCCGGAAAGGTGAAATAGAATGCTTTTCCTGTTTGACCTCAACAATTACAATACCAGATATGGCCTTTTCGAATCCATCAACCTTATACCGAAGGTTCGTATCGATAGTTAGCCGCTCGTTTGCACTGTTGTTAACCAGGGTTATCCTGTCGAAAAACACGCGCAAAGCCGGGATATACTCCTCGAAAGCACCAGAAACATGCTTGATAATATACTGATTGAGAGGTTCATTAAGCGTTTCAGGAATAGAATCGATCCCCATGCGCTTTTTAATAGTCCGGCCTGTATTTGTTTTCGACTTTATTTCGAAATAGGTAATTCCGGAATTTACATATTTGCGGCAACGCAGTTTGTACCGGTTCCTTATTCCATTATGATGCATGTGGTAAAGACGAAAACCCGGTGTATCAAAATAAAGGGTTTCATAAGGATGCACCGATTGGCCTTCGATTACCAACAGTGAATATTGTTCTTTTAATGAAGCGAGGTAATCGGGCAATTGGTTTTCGTGTATAACATATTTGGTGTCAATACGATCAAGCAATTTAACATGATCCATTTCTTCCAGGCTAACTGGCATGAAAGAAGTAAGTATGGATACAATGTTATTCATAAATCATGGGATACGGAAACATTCATGAGTGGATATTCTTTCGGTTTCCGATAGTTATTTTAAATGGTTTACCTGAAAATTTTCATTTCCGCGGCTTCCACAGTTTGTTTGTTACTTTCAATTGTCACTTTCCTGATTACAGCATATTGCTCTGACGGAAGAGTTAAAGTGGAATCCTTTGAATAAGCGTATACGGTATAGTCTCCTGGTCTGAGAAACTTAAATTCATAAACGCCTTCATAGTTGCTTCTGATTCGCTGGCTGAAACTCCGGTCGCTGCCATATATGATGAAAACATCCTCATCAGCAGCAGGATATATCCCTTTCAACTGTGTAAATTCAGCATTATAATCGTAGGCAATTATTTTACCATAAATGGTTGAATTGCCCCCTTCACCGGCTTCTTTGGCACATGAGGCAAAAAGAACGCTTAAAATCAGGATGGTTAAAGCTAGTATCGTTGTTTTCACTTAACAAAAATTTAATGATTAAATAACGACTCGTATCTGACAAAAGTATATAAAATAGACCTATTACCCAAATGAAGCAATTATAAGACATTCTGGCAATTACTTATAGGGCAAATCATTCATGAAAAAGATCCGCGTCACAGTGTCCCGGATAACCGTTCTTTCTCAAATCAACGACTAAACAATAATCAGGTTAAACTGTTTTATATAATATAACAACAAATGCACTTAATATTTATTATTCAGCACTACCCACCGGTTTCATTTTCAAGCAATTGACTTTTCTTGTACTTAAACCAGTCTGATAAGAATAATAGATTTCATCACGTACTGATTTAAACACTAACATGGAATTTTACAACCCTACAACTGAGGCAACTCAGTCGGCAACTAGTTTACAACAACCTTTCTCAGAATTCATCCGAAATTTCAAGAACAAATTAGATATTGTATTTCATCAGCGGGCTGACGTCAATCAGCTTGAAACACGAAGGGGACTGCCTCCTTTTGTATTACGCGAAATATTGGCAGCTGATCCGTTTCTGGCATTTATTCCTGTGGGATATGGCGGAAGAGGTGCTCATACGGCTGAAGGTATTGAAATCGTATCTTCTGCTTCCTATGAATCTTTATCGTTAGGTCTTACCCTGGGAATAAACTGGGCTCTGTTTCTTCAACCTCTGAATAAATATGCCAACGATAAAATCAAACAACCCATTTTTCATGGTTTTACTCATGATAAAAAAATGGGTGGATTGATGATAACGGAACCTGATTACGGTAGTGATGCCCTTAATATGCAAACCTCCTTCACCGAAAAAAGAGATTACTATCATCTCACCGGGACTAAGCACTGGGCAGGGCTTACCGGTTGTGCCGATTACTGGTTACTTACCGCCCGTCGTAAAACTGAAGGTGGTGAACTGATGCGCGATATTGACTTTTTTATTTCCGACAACAACAGAACCGGACAAATCATTGAAGTTGAAGAGTATTTCGAAAATCTGGGACTTTACTCAATTCCATATGGGCGCAATAAAATCAATATTAAAATCCCCCGTCTTTTCCGCCTCGAACCCAACACTACAGGGATTTCGATGATGCTCGACATCTTACACCGCAGCAGGATGGAAATCCCAGCAATGGCAATGGGATTTATCAAACGCATGCTCGATGAAGCCATATCACACTGTGAAACACGGTTTGTCGGTTCAAAAAGTCTGTTCAATTACGATCAGGTGCAACAGCGTATTGCAAGTATTCAATCGGCGTTTACAATAACTTCCGCCATTTGTGCACACAGCAGCAAAAATGCCGGCGTCGAAACAGATCTTGCACCACATGGACTGAAGGCAAATTCGGTAAAAACAGTTTCAACTGATCTGATGCAGGAAGCCGCCCAGCACCTCTTCCAGTTAGTGGGTGCAAAGGCATACAAGCTGAATCACATTGCAGGGCGGGCTATTGTCGATAGCAGACCATTCCAGGTATTTGAAGGTTCTAACGACATACTTTATGCCCAGATATCCGAAGCAGTTCTGAAACTCATGAAACAAGCCAAAGAGAATAATCTCTTCCGTTTCCTTCAAGGGTTTCACCTTACCGGGAAATCAGTTGAAGAGATGAAAGAATTGTTAAACTTCAACCTTGATCTGCAACTACCTCAGCGAAAATTAGTTGAGCTGGGCAAGGTTGTTGGCCGCATTATTTCGATGGAAATGGTGATTGACCTGGGATTGAAAGGTTTTCATCCGAAGCTGATTGCTAATAGCATACAAATGATGAAACAGGAGATCAGTCACCTTATTTCGGCTTACTCATTTACAAATGCTACTGTAGCACTGTGTGATTACATGGATGACAGCCACTGGAGCGATTTTGTAGCTGACTAACAAATTTACGGCATTCGGAATAAGGTTCCGATTACAAACTTCCTCCAAAACAGAACTCATTTATTTAAACACCGGATTTCCACTTCTTTAGCATCAGGAGTTACCCTGCAAACTGCAATTCACTCAGGTTGCGGTAAAGACCATCCTGAACTGCCAGAAGTTGGTCGTGAGTACCTTGTTCAACAATGCGTCCACGGTCCATTACCAGAATAATATCAGCCTGCCTGATGGTGGAAAGCCTGTGTGCAATAACGATAGAAGTTCGTCCTTTCATCAGTTTTTCAAGTGCATCCTGAACAAGTCGTTCCGATTCCGAATCAAGCGAAGATGTAGCTTCGTCGAGTATCAGGATTTTAGGATTCTTAAGCACTGCACGTGCAATAGCAATTCGTTGCCGCTGCCCTCCCGAAAGTTGAGTTCCCCTCTCCCCGACCAGTGTACTTAAACCTTCAGGAAAAAGATTGATAAATTCCCAGGCGTTGGCCTTTTGAGCAGCCGCAATAATCTGTTCTTCAGTGGCTCCGGGTTTACCATAGGCAATATTTTCGCGGATGGTTCCACCGAAAAGAAAAATATCCTGGGGCACAATAGCCATCTGACTCCTCAATGCCGTTAATGAGAGCTGTGTCTGATCTCTTTCATCAAAGAGAATTTTACCGGATGTAGGCTCATAAAGTCTGAGAAGAAGCGAAACAAATGTTGATTTGCCGGCTCCGCTCGGACCAACCAAGGCTACCAGAGTATCCGGTTTGATCGTTACACTGATTTCGTTCAAAACATTGGAATCAGCACGCGAAGGGTAACTGAACGAAAGTTTATCGAAGCGGATGCTGCCGTGCAGAACCTCGCCCGGCAACAGGTTTTCCGAATCTTCAACACTTTCGACGGGTTCATTAAAAATTTCAAGTAAATCTTCGGTTGCGCCTATAAATTTCTGCACTCTTGCAAATACATCGGCCATTCCTCCAATGGTTCCACCGATAAACATCGAATAAATTACAAAAGAGAACAATTCACCTGTGGCTAACTCTCCTGCCGCCAACAGATTTGAACCTTTCCAGATAACAGCAACCATGGCTCCAAACAGACCTAATATGGTAAATGACGAAAAAGCCCCGCGCAGCTTCCCGTTTTTAATGCCGGTTAGTGCAATCTCACGGGTTTTCTCTTTATAACGTGCCATCTCGAAAAATTCGTTGGTAAAAGCCTTCACACTTTGTATTCCCTGTAAGGTTTCTTCGACTATGGTATTGGAATCGGCTACCTGTCGCTGCGCTTCTTTACTGAGTTTTCGGATAAAACGCCCGAAAAACACGACCAGTATCATGATCACAGGCAGTATTAACAGCATGAAAAGAGTCAGTTTCAATGAAGTCATCATCATCAGGGTTATACCTCCGACAATGATAATAAGCTGTCGTAAAAACTCAGCCAGAGTGCTGGTAAGAGCATCCTGTAAAAGTGTAATATCCGAAGATATTCGGCTGTTCAATTCCCCTACCCTGCGGAACTGGAAAAATTTCATCGGCAGACGTATCAGGTGATTAAAGGTACTTTGACGCAGATCTGCCAGCGTCTTTTCGGCTACGCTAACAAACAGGTAAACCCTGAAATATGAAAAAACGGACTGCCCGATCAGTACGGCAATCAGTATGAGAGCTATCCTGTTAATTTCCTGTGCAAGCTTTCCCTGGTTTCCAAAGTCAACCAGCTCACCCAATAGCTTTGGAAAAACCAGACTGGCACTGCTCGACCCGAGTAGGAAAAGGAGTCCCAGTCCATATTCATATTTATAAGGCTTTATAAAACCATAAAGCTTGAACAGTTTTCGTAATCCGGGTATAGTAATCTTTTGTTTGGGTACTTCGGAATTCATTGCGGACTTAAAAATGGTTTACTTGCAGATATGTTCCTTAAACTAACAGATAGAAAGGGATTAAAGTTCAGAAATAAAATGTTGAGTAGCACTCTGTAAACCCGGATTATTTTTAAAAAAGAGTCAGATTGTATTACCTATTTCATTTTCGAAGTTTATTTAGTGAAACTTTCAGAATAACTTCTCCGAAACTAAATTGTAATTTCAAATAAAGCCACAAACTTTTTAAAACTCAATTTATGAATTTAGCCATTAAAAGATAGCTACTACTATCACAAATAATCTTTGGGACTCTGGCTAATAGGGTTACTTATTTTTCACTTATATTCAGTCCCGTAGGGACAATATATTGGTTGAAAGCAAAATACATGTAAGAATAAAGTCCCATAGGGACGATATAAAAATCAGTCTTACATGAGTCGGATTCGTTCGCAACTGTAATTTGAGTTGGGGAAGCTATTTTGACATTTTTACATAAACAAGGCAATATGATAGTTTTCAACGCCAAGCTCAATCCATCCGTAATATGTGATTGAATTTTCGAAGGACCTGATACCAATTAATTTATCTGTTATATTTCTCCAGTTTCCAACTTGAATGTTATTTTTAATTTGTCCCTGCTGGTGATCCTCAAATTCCAGGATAAAAGCACCGGATTTTCAGTTACAAAACTGATTTAAACTATCACCGGTTTAATGAACAAAAGAAAATTCATAGATTCGGTTTTCGATGAAATCAATAAATATTTCAACGTATAGAGATAACAGCAGGAGGAATACACAGGAATTCCATCCGAATGCAGGAAGGTTCTTTCCAAAATAGAAAAATCAGGATTACATCCTTTCAGGTACCTCTATTCCAAGTAACCACAGGGCATTGGCAAGCACACTTGCTGTAAACTGCGATAAATTCAGGCGTAAACTGCGACTCGACAGATTTTCTTCTTTTAAAATAGTGAGTTCATGATAAAACCGGTTGTATTCCGATGCCAGTTCAAAAGCATAATTGGCAATAACTGCAGGGCTGTGCATATCAGCAGCCTGTATTAAAACGGCAGGAAAATCATGAAGTTTTTTAAGTAATTCCTTTTCCTCCTTTAATAATTCGACTGTTGACAAAGGCAAAACGGAACTTCCAAATCCTGCTTCTGAGGCTTTGCGCATCACAGATTTTATACGGGCATATGTATACTGTATAAATGGTCCGGTGTTTCCGTTAAAATCAACTGACTCGGCCGGGTTGAAAAGCATGTTTTTCTTTGGGTCAACTTTCAGCATGAAATATTTTAATGCTCCCAGCCCTATTGTGCGGTAGAGGTTGCGTGCTTCTTCGTCGTCAAACGATTCAATTTTTCCCAGCTCACGGGCCATTGATTCAGCTGTATCGAACATTTCCTGCATCAGGTCGTCAGCATCCACAACTGTTCCTTCGCGCGATTTCATTTTACCTGCCGGCAACTCAACCATTCCGTACGAAAGGTGATAAATGGAATCAGACCAGGCACATCCAAGGTGTTTTAAAACCACTTTCAAAACATTGAAATGGTATTCCTGTTCGTTGCCAACGACATAAATCAGTTGTTCAGGGTTGTATTCTTCGTAGCGTTGCATGGCCGTTCCCATATCCTGGGTCATATATACCGAAGTGCCGTCGCTGCGCAGAAGCAATTTCTCATCCATACCTTCCGCACTCAGGTCAATCCACACCGATCCATCTGCACGGCGCGTGTAAACCCCTTGCTGAACCCCTTTTTCAACCAGTTCCTTGCCTAGCAAATACGTCTGAGATTCGTAATAAGTTTTATCAAATTCAATACCCAATGTTTTATAGGTTACAGCAAATCCATCATAAACCCAGCCGTTCATCATTTTCCAAAGGTTGATCACTTCTACATCACCAAGTTCCCATTTAAATAACATATCTTGAGCTTGATCCATCAACAACTTATTAGACTGATATTTCAATCTATCTTTAAATTTTCTGCGAAAATTTGGATCAATATTATTGACTTGTTCATTGATTTCTCTCCATAACTTCTTTATAGTATCAACAGATATATATTCTGAACTATTTAGTATTAATTTATAATTATTCAGAGATTTTTGGATTGAATTATGTTCTTCTTGGAGTCTAAACCAATTATTAAGCATTTTTTGCAACTGGGCTTTTTCCTTCTTACTATAAAGAACGTAATATTTCCCTACCAGATGATCTCCCTTCAATCCGCTGCTTTCGGGTGTTTCTCCATTTCCCCATCGTTGCCATGCCAGCATGCTCTTACAGATGTGAATACCACGATCGTTCACCAGGTTTACTTTTACCACATTTTTTCCACCTGCCTGCAATATCCTCGAAAGTGAAAAACCGAGCAGGTTATTCCTGATATGTCCCAGATGAAGAGGTTTGTTGGTGTTCGGTGATGAATACTCAACCACCACAGGCCTACTGCTTCCTGACTTCTGAAAGCCAAATTCTTCTTTCAGATAGTAGTCATTTAAAAACGAAATCCAGTATTCCTTTTTAACAGTCAGATTCAGAAAACCTTTAATTACGTTATATTTTTCAATTTCAGCCATGCCTGACAGCAGATAGTCACCAATCTCGCTTGCGGTAGCTTCCGGCGATTTGTGCGACTGCTTTGTGAAAGGGAAGACAACTAAAGTTACATCACCTTCAAATTCTTTGCGCGTATTCTGTAATTGTACCTGTGTTGGTATTGTTTGCAGCTGGTAAAGATTTTTAACGGCTTCAGTTACTTTTTCTGTTAATAATTGCTCAATCATCGGTCTGAAATTAGGGGTGCAAAAGTACAGTTTTTAAGTGAACTGTGGAAGTTTTTCTAACTCCCTGACAAATGCAGGATGTTTGGATTCCGCATTGGCGTTGACTTATACGCTGTTAAAAATCTGTAAGCCTGCGCTGTCAACATATACAAAAACAATGCATGCTATAACCGTGATCAGGTAAGGGCTAAGGAAGTTTTTAAAAAATTTTGCCAGCAAGTTTAAACCTTTATCTTTGCAGCACTAACCAGATTTTAATCCACAAAAAACAACCTATAAACTTTAAACAATCCTTTATGCAACGCAACGTAATTATTATCGGAGCAGCAGGTCGCGACTTTCACAATTTCAACACATTTTTCAGAGGAAAGGCTGAATACAATGTGGTCGCATTTACCGCTGCCCAGATTCCTGACATCGATGGCCGCAAGTATCCGAAAGAGCTGGCCGGTGCTGATCTTTATCCGGATGGAATTCCCATTTATGCCGAACAGGATCTGCCAAAACTGATAAAAGAACTGAATGTGGTGGATTGCGTTTTCGCCTATAGCGATGTTCCTTATCCACGTGTAATGAATGTAAGCGCCCTTGTAAATGCTTGCGGTGCTAATTTTATACTTCTCGGTCCAGGCGAAACCATGATTAAAAGTACTAAACCGGTTATTGCAGTTGGTGCTACCCGCACAGGATGCGGAAAAAGCCAGACATCACGCCGTATTATCGAAATACTGATGGCTAAAGGACTTAAAGTTGTTGCCGTCCGTCACCCTATGCCTTACGGTAACCTCAACGAACAAAGGGTTCAGCGTTTTGCCAACGTCGAAGATCTTAAAAAACATAAGTGCACCATCGAAGAAATGGAAGAATACGAGCCACATGTGGTTCGCGGTAACGTTATTTATGCAGGTGTTGATTATCTCGATATTCTGCGTGCTGCCGAAGTTGATCCTGATGGCTGCGATATAGTGCTGTGGGATGGCGGAAACAACGATTTCCCTTTCTACAAACCCGATCTTACCGTTTGTGTTGCCGACCCACACCGTCCGGGTGCCGAAGTAGGTTACTATCCAGGTGAAGTGGTTGCCCGCATAGCTGATGCTGTTGTAATCAATAAAATTGACTCTGCTAACATTGCCAACATTCAGATTGTGCGTAATAACATCGCTAAGATCAATCCGAACGCATTGGTTATTGATGGAGCTTCACCGCTTACAGTTGATAAACCTGAACTGATCCGTGGCAAACGCGTTTTGGTTGTTGAAGACGGCCCTACACTCACACACGGAGAAATGAAGATAGGTGCAGGAACTGTAGCTGCCAATAAATTTGGTGCTGCCGAACTGGTTGACCCTCGTCCGTATGCAGTTGGAAAACTGGCCGAAACTTTCCGTATTTATCCTAACATCGGAACGCTTCTTCCTGCTATGGGATATGGAGAGGAACAAACCCGCGACCTGGAGAAAACTATCGAAAACACACCTTGCGATGCCGTAGTTATCGCTACTCCTATCGACCTTAACCGTATTATCAAAATCAACAAGCCTTGTGTTAAAGTTGGTTACGACCTTCAGGAGATCGGCAAACCCGACCTGGCAGGAATACTCGACGAGTTTGTTAAGAAACACAACCTTGTCAAATAATTTTACATTTTTAAAAAGCGGCCCTTGCAGGCCGCTTTTTTTATGACAAAGTATTAACATCGCATGAAGCGGACCACCGATATTTTGTAATTTTATAACCTCAAACAAAACCCTTGCCAACAATGAAAGATAAAAACCTGGTCTCAATCACTGATTTCAACAAAGATGAATATCTGCGTATATTGGAAATTGCTGCTGATTTCGAGAAAAATCCTAACCAAAAATTGCTAAACGACCATGTGGTGGCTTCTCTCTTTTTTGAGCCATCAACCCGTACACGACTAAGTTTTGAAACTGCTGCAAACCGGCTCGGTGCAAGGGTTATCGGTTTCAGCGATAGTGGATCAACAAGTGTAAAAAAAGGAGAATCGCTCAAAGATACCATTATCATGGTGAGTGGGTATGCCGATATTATCGTAATGAGGCACCCGCGAGAAGGAGCTGCCCGATGGGCCAGCGAAGTATCCTCTGTGCCTGTTATCAATGCAGGCGACGGTGCAAATCAGCATCCGACTCAGTGCTTGCTCGACATGTACAGCATCATGCAAACACAGGGTACACTCGATAACCTGAATATTGCATTTATCGGCGATTTAAAATATGGACGCACCGTACACTCGCTCGTCCAGGCCATGTGCAATTTTAATACAACATTTCACCTGGTTTCACCCGAGGAACTTAAACTTCCGAGTTCTTCAAAAATGCATATCAAAAACAGCAACCTCTCCTACTTCCAATATACTGAACTGAGCGATGTAATCCCTGTTGCAGATATAATCTATATGACCCGCATTCAGCAGGAAAGGTTCAGCGATCCTCTCGAATATGAAAAAGTCAAAAATTCGTATGTTCTCGACAAAGCATTGCTGCATAACTGCAAGCCTGAGATGAAAATCCTTCATCCATTACCTCGTGTGAACGAGATAAGCGAAGATGTTGACGAAACACCTCAGGCATTCTATTTTAAACAGGCTGAAAATGGAGTTTACGTTCGACAGGCTTTGCTCGCCGCCATCGCAGGTGTTAAATAATCAATTCACAAACCAGGAAAAAACTCTTTTGCAAGATGAATAAAGAACAACGCCACCTGAATGTTACCGCCATCGAGAACGGGACGGTAATTGACCATATTCCGGCTAATAATGTGTTTAAAGTATTGCGAATCCTTAATCTTGAAAACAATAAAAATCAGGTACTTTTTGGCGATAACCTCGACAGCCAGAAATACGGAAAGAAAGGTATTATCAAGGTAAGCAACACAGTTTTCGATAAAAACGAAATAAATAAAATTTCACTCGTAGCCCCTACAGCAACCTTTATTGAAATCAGAAATTTCGAAGTAGTTACCAAGAAACAGGTAGAAGTACCTGACCGTATCGAAAGAATCGTAAAGTGTTTCAACCCGAATTGTATTACAAATGTTGAAAATGTACCCAGCCATTTCACCGTAGTTGATAAAAAAGAGATGAAACTTCTGTGTCGCTACTGCGAAAAAATTACCGGAAAAAACAGCATTGTTTTTAAATAATCAAACCATTCCGGTAGTAAAAATCCAGATAATCTTCCGGTAATTCCGGTTGGATTGATATATCGACCGGCTAAACAGGAAACTGATGAAAAACACATTCTTATTACTTTGCTGCCTATTCCTTGGCACTATCGTTTCGGCCCAGGTACTTACTAAAGATAAAGGAACCTTTAAGACTTATGAACCGGGGTATTTTCAAAATTCAATACTGAAAGGTATTGAGGAATTTGAATCACAGAAAGTCAGTCCAAAACCAGCTAAGACTTTCAAAGCAGACCCTTCTTCTTTTAACATACCCGTTTCGAAGGACGAATTTAAATCATACTGGCATAATCAACCAGTTTCACAGGGCAACACCAATACATGCTGGTCATTTTCAACTACTTCGTTTATCGAATCTGAAGTGTACCGCACTACAGGTCAGAAAGTACGGCTATCGGAAATGTACACTGTGTATTACGAATATATTGAACGTGCCGAAAACTGGGTGAAGACCCGTGGAAACATGAACTTCGGTGAAGGATCGGAAGGGAACGCAGTTACCCGGGTTTGGCGCAAATATGGAATTGTACCTCTCGATACATATACCGGTTTACAGGCCGGACAAAGTTTTCATGCACATGATAAGATGTTTGAGGAATTGAAAAACTATGCTGATTTCGTCAAAAAAAACAATATGTGGGACGAATCCGCAATTATCAGTAATTTTAAAAGTATTCTGAAATACTACATTGGCGAGCCTCCTGCCAAAGTTACGGTGAACGGTATTGAACTTACCCCTAAAGAATACATGACTAAAATTCTCAAATTCAATGCCGATGATTACTGCGATGTGCTTTCATACATGCAGCAACCTTATTGGAAACAGGTTGAATATGAAGTGCCTGATAACTGGTGGCACGATGCCAGTTATTACAACATTCCTCTTCCAGATTTCATGAATGTGATTAAAAAATCAATCAGGGCTGGTTATACAATGTCAATAGGTGGTGATGTTTCCGAAGCAGGATTTCTCGCCCGCGAAGCCAATGCTGCAGTTATACCCTCGTTTGATATTCCTTCATCAGCCATTGACGAAAATGCCAGGCAGTTCCGTTTCAGCAATTTAACCACTACCGATGATCATGGGATGCACCTTGTTGGCTATACTGAAAAAGATGGCATAACCTGGTTTCTTGTCAAAGATTCCGGTGCAGGAAGCCGCACAGGTGGAAACGAAAAGAATAAAAACTTCGGTTACTATTTTTTCCATGAAGACTATATAAAATTAAAAATCATGGACTTTATGGTACATAAAGATATGATGAAGGATCTTTTACCAGAATTTACTAAATAAGGGTTTGGGGTTAGGGATGAAAGATTCAGAATCTGGAATTTTTGAAATAATGTACTTCCCTCACAAACAAAATCCGTAATTCGTAGCTTCCTAACCCCTGATCTCCAACCACTAAACCCTTTAAAAAATGCAACAACACGCCCGCATACAGCACGAAGCCGAACCCAACGAAGGATATATAAAAAAGCTGATTGCTGAAGGCGAACACCAGCAGCTTGATTTTAAATTCGGAATCAACGATTCGCGAAAGATAGCCCGCACACTGGCCGCTTTTGCCAATACTGACGGTGGCCGCCTGCTTATTGGCGTTAAAGATAACGGAGCAATTGCCGGTGTACGCTCCGAAGAAGAGTTTTACATGATACAGGCAGCTTCCGAAATGTTTACCAGGCCTGTTGTACCTTTCGAGGTTAAAGAATGGACTGTTAATCAGAAAAAGGTACTCGAAATAATTGTTCCGGCAATCAAAGACGTGCTGCACTCAGCACCTGAAAAAAAAGATGACTACCTTATCTATATACGGGTCAATGATGAAAATTATCCGGTAAACAGTGTTTGGCTGAAAGCCTATAAATGGAAAAATTCAAAAACAGGTACTTTTATTCGTTTCAGCGAAAGCGAGAAATTCCTGCTCGACTATCTGGAAACAGAACCAAGTATTACCCAATCAAGGTTTTGCAAACTGGCAAAGATTAATAGCCGCACGGCCGAAAATATAATTGCCGGTTTCCTGGCAATCAACATGGTAAGTATAGTGTTCACCAAACAAGGTGTCTTGTACAAGCTTAGCGATTCCTATACCAATCTTTCGCCCGAACAGCGCCTGAAAGAAATCAAAACCCATCTTTCGAAATAACAAGTCGATGATCTCAATAATTTCTCCAGCTAAATCATTGGATTTCGAAAGTATATCTCCTTACGAAGAGGTTACAAAACCACATTTTCAGAAAGATGCCGATTACCTTGCCGGGAAATTAAGCAAACTGAGGCCCACAGAGCTCAGCACATTAATGGGAATTTCGCCGAAACTGGCACAACTCAACGCCGAACGCTTCGCATCCTGGAAAAATGCACCAAGTAAACAAGCCCTTTTTGCCTACAACGGAGATGTGTATGATGGACTCAATGCAACGACTTTAACGCCAGACGAAACAGCCTTTGCCCAAAAACACCTGCGCATTCTGTCCGGTTTATATGGTTTGCTGAATCCGCTCGACGTTATCAAGCCCTACCGCATCGAAATGGGCACTCATTTTTCCACTCCTAAAGCTGAAAATCTTTATAAATACTGGGGCGACCGTATAACTGATCAATTGAAAAAGGATCTTAAGTACACCGGAAGTAATATTCTGATTAATCTTGCCTCACAGGAATATTTCGCTGCAGTTAATTCAAAAAAACTCAAAGCACGTATTATAACACCGGTATTTAAAGATAAGAACAACGGCAGCTATGCCATAATTTCGTTTTTTGCAAAAAAAGCCCGCGGAATGATGTGCCGGTTCATTATCAGCAATTCAATTACCGATCATGAAATGCTGGTTGGCTTCGATGAAGGTGGTTACCATTTCAATCACGGGCTTTCGTCCGGTGATAAATGGGTGTTTACCAGGGGCTAATCAGTAAATGTTAATAAATATTTTTAAAATGTCAGGATTCCCCGGAAAGTTAATAAAGAGTTTCTCGAATGCAGCCCGTGGCATAGCTATACTTTTTAAGAGTCAATTGAATGCTAAGATTGAATTTAGTATCGCAGTTTTTGTGGTTTTAGCCGGTTTTTATTTCAGTATAAGTTCAACGGAATGGATGGCAATACTTCTGTGTATCGCTCTGGTATTGGGATTGGAAGGTATTAATACTGCTATCGAATTACTGGCTGATAAGCTTCATCCCGGTTTTGATATCAATATCGGAAAGTGTAAAGATGTAGCAGCCGGTGCAGTGCTTATAGCCTCTATTGTTGCTGCCATTATTGGTTTTATTATTTTTGCACCTAAGTTTTTAACTGTTTTTACAAACTGATAAAGGTACAGGTTCCCCCAACCTGAGTTGACAGCTCTTCATTCCACTTGAATCTGACAATTTGGTTTTTGCACCCTGAACCCTGATTCCTGACGCCTAACCCCTGAATTATGATCCTTATTGCTGATGGAGGCTCCACAAAAACTGACTGGCGGCTGATTAAAGAAGGAAGAGAATACAAACAAGTTCAAACATCAGGCTTTAACCCATACCTGCTGGGCAGTGATGAAATAGAATCAATACTCTGGAAAGAACTACAGCCATACATTGACAATATTGCGGTGAATGCAGTATACTATTATGGTGCAGGATGCTCAACTCCTGTGAAAATCATGATTGTTGAATCTGCTTTTGAGAAGTTATTTCCGAATGCATCTTTATATGTGAGCCACGATCTACTTGCGGCCTCACATGCCTTATGCGGCGATGAGGAAGGAATTGCAGCAATACTAGGCACAGGTTCTAATTCATGTTATTATAACGGAAAAGATATTTCGGAAGGCATATTTTCGCTGGGCTATTTTTTCGGCGACGAAGGCAGCGGAGCTTATCTGGGCAAACAGCTTATTACGGCTTATCTTCACAATGAATTACCTGAGGAGATTGAAAAATTATTCCGCGAAACATACCCAATGAGTCACGAAAGCATTCTCGACTCAGTATATACCAAACCTGCTCCCAGCCGTTTTTTAGCTTCGTTCAGCAGATTCATTAACGAAAACAGAGATCATCCCTACATCTACAATCTCATCACCGAAGCATTCAGAAAATTCTACAAATACCAGATATGCTGCTATAGCAGGCATAAAGACGTGCCTGTTCATTTTGTTGGCTCTGTTGCTTATCATTATGGAGATATACTGACTTTAATCGGGTTGGAATTCGGTATCACAACCGGAAAATTCGTTAAAGCACCTATCGACGGCCTGGTAGTTTACCATCAGGAAAATAATTAATACTCGGGAATTAAAGAGCCTAAGGGATTCAGCATCTTCAATGAATTTATCATTTTGTCGCGGAAGCAACAAACTTCAGTGAGCCTGAGTTGATACAATACCTGAGTCCTGTCGGTTCTGGTCCATCCGTAAACACATGCCCGAGATGTCCGCCACATTTGGCACACAGTACTTCGGTTCGGCTCATACCATGGCTCGAATCAGTTTTTTCAACGATATTTTTATTTACCGAAGGTTCATAAAAAGCCGGCCATCCGCAACCTGAATTGTATTTTGTTTTCGAAGTGAACAGTTCAGTGTTACAGGCAGCGCAATAATAGGTTCCTTCTTCATAAAACTTATCATATTCGCCGGTATATGGCCTTTCAGTTCCTTTTTCACGCAAAATATTGTATTGTACCGGGCTGAGTTGTTTACGCCAATCCTCATCACTTTTTCGAACTTCGAACGATTCCATATTTTCAGTGGTTTTATTTGTTTTTTGCTGTTCGGACTTATTTTGTCCACAGGCAACAAGTGATAGCCCGGTAAAAAATAACAGACAGACATTTTTGATTTTGTCAAGCATCTGAAATCAACTGAATGAATAAATTTATTTCACTTGTTAAAACATATGAAATACTGGTAAAGTTTAAAACAAGGTCATAAAACCCTAATTTTATCATAAACAAATCAGCATGGATACTTTTCTCATTATTGCAGGCATAGTTCTTCTTCTGTCAGGTATAGCCGGATGTCTGATCCCCTTCCTGCCCGGACCTCCACTGGCTTACGCGAGTTTGATTCTGCTGCAGCTATCATCCTATAAACCATATACCGGGAACTTTCTTATTATCTGGGCTCTGGTTACAGCACTGGTTTTGCTGGCTGATTATTATATCCCTATATGGGGAACTAAAAAATTTGGCGGGACAAAAAGCGGAGTTTGGGGTGCAACCATTGGCCTGATTGCCGGTATTTTCGTCTTCCCGCCCTTCGGACTGATGATCGGTCCGTTTTTGGGTGCCTTTGCAGGCGAAATGCTGAATAAGCAGGGAAGCGAAAAAGCCTTTAGGTCAGCTTTTGGTTCATTCATTGGTTTCGTTACCGGAACCCTCATGAAGCTCGGCATCAGTATTGTGATGGGGTATTACTTTTTCGCAGCTCTCTGGTAGAAAATATACCGGGAATTCCGTAAAAATACTTTCCGGGAAAGTTACTTCAACCAGGGTAAGTCCTTTGGCCGGAACTGAGAAACCCGCGTTACTCCTGTTTCTGCTTTGGATAATATTTTGAAACTGTTCATCTGTTAGTTTCCCACGACCCACATCGAGCAAGGTACCCACAATTGCCCGAACCATGTTCCGCAAAAACCTGTCTGCCTTTATTGTAAATACCAACATATGATTCTGTTCAATCCATTGAGCCGATTGTACATCACAGAAAAAATTGTTAACCTGGGTATTCGACTTGCTGAAGCATTGAAAGTCTTTCCTGCCGACTAAAAGGCTTGAGCATACATTCATTTTTTCAATATCCAGATTTTCATGTACCAGATAGGCCCTGTTAACAGCAAAGGGATCTTTCCTCCTTATTATATGGTACTCGTATTTCCGGGAAACTGCACTAAACCGGCTATGTGCTGAAGGAATAACAGGCACTACCTCAAAAATCACAATTTCCTTCGGAAGAAAACGGTTCATACGGAATTTGAGTTGCTCTAATTCAGGCTTTGTGAAAGCTGAATCACTGTCAAAATGTGCATAAAAACCGGCTGCATGAACCCCTGCATCAGTGCGACCACAACCTACAATACTTATTTTACTTCCTGTAATGATTGATAAAGCCGTTTCAACTGACTGCTGAACAGTATCAGCATTGGGTTGTATTTGCCAACCACCGTAGGCACTTCCATCGTATGCCAGTTTAATAAAATACCTGTATGCCATCTCCCCACTACTATGTTTTTTGCATTTATCTATAGAAAAATATACGTATTTTATTATCTATATATTATTCTATTAACTGTTATTCAATGCTTTAACTACTCTTTTTAGAAATGATATAAATTACATGAAAAGCAAGAAAATAAAGCTCGAATACAGCGTCGGTAAATATAAGATATTTACCTTTACACTTTCTTTTGTGAATCAATTAACAATGCATATAAATATTAATCAGGTTATTACATAAAATAATTTAAAAAAAATGACAAACACTGAAGTACTGATTCATGAACTGGTCGAAAAGCATGGCAAAACCCGGAATGCTCTAATGCCAGTATTACAGGGGATAGTTGCCCGCGAGAAGTTTCTGTCGGAGGATTCAATGATAGCAGTAGCCCGCGAATTAGATCTGTCGGCCGCTGATGTTTATGGAACCGCATCATTTTACACCTTTCTCGACACCAAGCCAAGAGGAAAAAATATAATAAGGGTTTGTAAAACGATATCCTGCCATATGCAGGGAAAAGAAGAAATCATCAGGGCTATAGAGGACCATCTCAAAGTTAAAGTTGGTGAAACCACCCACGATAATAAATTTACCCTGTTAACAGCCAACTGCCTGGGTTGGTGTCATAAAGGGCCGGTAATTCTTATTAACGATGAAGTTTATCCTTCGGTAACCACTGATAAGGCAATTGAAATCATTGAAGAGTACTCAAAGAAAACCAATTAATACCTACGGTTGAAAACTATAATCATATGGAAAAGAAGCAATTAAAAAAGATTGATATAATTTTTGGATGGGATGAGAAATGCACTCCCATACAGGTTGTTGAGAAAACCATCAAAAAAACCCCTGAGAGTATAATCCTTGATATGATTGATTCAGGGCTCAAGGGTCGTGGAGGTGCCGGTTTCCCGACAGGTTTGAAATGGAAATTTACCCGCAACGAAGAATCCGATGCTAAGTATGTTATCTGCAATGCGGATGAAGGCGAACCAGGAACATTTAAGGATCGCGAAATCATTGACCGGGTTCCTGAAAAAATATTTGCAGGTATGACTATCTGCGCCTATGTCATTGGAGCAAAAGAAGGATATATATACATCAGGGGCGAATACAATTTCATGCTGAAGGAGTTGCAGAAGAAAATAGATCTGTTCAACGAGCAGCTACAAAACCTGAAAGTAGAATTCAAAATCTTCCTCAGGTCAGGAAGCGGTGCCTATGTATGCGGAGAAGAGTCGGCTTTGTTTGAATCAATGGAAGGAAAGCGCGGCGAACCCCGTAATAAACCTCCTTATCCAACAGTATCAGGGTACAACAACAAACCTACTGTAATAAACAATGTTGAAACACTTGTTTATACGACAGAAATATGCCGCATGGGTCCTGAACAATTTAAAGCCCTGGGCACCAACGATTCAAGGGGATCTAAGGTCTTTTCTGTATCGGGAGATACGCCAATTGCAGGTATTTATGAATTGGAATTAGGCATGTCGCTAAAACACTTTGTTGATGATTTCGGCGATGGCGACACCAAAGCCATTCAGGTCGGAGGCGCTTCAGGTCATTGTGTACCCCGTAAAAAATTCAACGATACCATCATTGGTTTCGAAGGAATTCCTACAGGAGGTTCTATGATGATCTTTAACTCCAGCCGTTCAATGTATAATGTGCTTCACGATTATCTGGAGTTCTTTACAGAGGAATCGTGCGGACAATGTACCCCATGTCGTATTGGTTGCCAGCAATTGCTCAAAGGCATCGAAGCCGTGAAGAAAGGTGAACGTCCGCCGACTTACCTCGATAACCTCAAAAGACTTACAGCTACCATGAAAATTGCATCGAAATGTGGATTAGGTCAATCTGTCGCAAATCCATTTACGTCGATCGTAGATAATTTCCGTGAAGAAATCATTTACTAACAAAGCACTTAAAAACTTAAAAAGAGAAAATCACCATGGGTAAATATATGGTAAACCTGAAAATAAATAACACACCTGTGCAGGTAGAGGAAGGCACAACGATACTTGAAGCTGCGAAGCGCCTCAATTTCCGCATTCCAACCTTGTGCAATCACCCCGATCTGAGCGTAGCAGGAAACTGCCGCGTATGTGTGGTCGAAGTAAAGGGAGCACGTTTGCTTTCAGCATCCTGTGCCACACCTGTTTCGGAAGGCATGGAAGTAAATACTAACAGTGAAAAAGTTCGTATTGCACGCAAACATGTTATAGAGCTTTTGTTGTCAGAACACAATGCCGATTGTACGAAATGTTTCAAAAACGGACATTGCGAATTACAGGAACTGGCATCGGAATACCGGTATGGAGATCATATTTTCACTGATCTTGTGAAAACAAAAGATAGAATTCTCGATATTTCGTCACCTTCCATCACAAGAGATTCCAGCAAGTGTATACGCTGTCAACGTTGCGTGCGCACATGTACTGAACTACAGTCAGTGAGCGCTCTGGCTGTTGCTCATAAAGGAGATCACCAGATTATCACAACCTTCATGAATAAACCAATGAATGATGTGGTTTGCACCAACTGCGGACAATGCATCAACCGATGTCCTACGGGTGCCCTTTACGAACGCAATTATATAGAAGATGTGTGGCATGCTATTTACGATCCTTCAAAATTTGTTGTTGTCGAAACTGCGCCTGCAACCAGGGTTGCTCTGGGCGAAGACCTTGGAATAGAAACAGGACAGCGCGTTACCGGTAAAATGGTTTCAGCTTTGCGTAAGATGGGATTCAACAAAGTGTTGGATACCGATTTCACAGCAGACTTAACTATACTTGAAGAAGGCACTGAGCTGTTAACCCGCCTAAAAAAAGCACTGGTCGATAAAGATGAAACCGTCAAACTGCCTCTGATGACATCCTGCTCGCCTGGGTGGGTAAAATACCAGGAGCATATGTTCCCTGAACTTATCGACAATCTATCCTCCTGCAAATCGCCTCAGCAAATGTTCGGTGCCTTAGCCAAAACATATTATGCTGATAAAATCAATATCAAGGCCGAAAACATGATTGTGGTTTCAATTATGCCCTGCACGGCTAAAAAATTCGAATGCAACCGCTCCGAAATGCGCGATTCAGGATTCAAAGATGTTGATTACGTACTCACAACCAGGGAATTGGCCATGATGATCAAACAGGCAGGAATTGAGTTCGACAAACTTGAAGATGAATCCTACGACAGTATTCTGGGTGAATCCACCGGTGCAGCAGTTATTTTCGGAACAACCGGCGGAGTAATGGAAGCAGCTTTACGAACCGCTTACGAAATAATAACCGGAAACGAAGTACCTTTCACTAACCTGAATATCAAGCCTGTACGCGGAATGGAAGGAGTAAAGGAAGCAAGTATCAAAATCAAAAATACAAAACCCGAATGGAGTTTTCTCGAAGGCGTTGATCTGAATGTTGCTGTAGCTCATGGTTTGTCAAATGCCAAACTGTTGATGGAATCAGTAAAATCAGGAAAATCCGCATACCATTTCATTGAGGTAATGGGATGCCCCGGTGGATGCATAGGCGGAGGAGGGCAACCGATTCCAACTACGGCAGAAATAAGGAAGCGCAGGGCGGATGCAATTTATGCAGAGGATATGGGGAAAACTATAAGGAAATCACATGAAAATCCTGAAGTGTCCGAAGTATACAAGGAATACCTGACAAATCCGCTAAGTCACAAATCCCACGAATTACTGCACACCCACTACAAGGTACGCAAACGTTACTAAAATCGAAATTCTGTGCAAAAGCCGCTCCTCTACAGGGCGGTTTTTGCCTTTTCATAAGGCAGGATCAAAGCACAAAATGTATTCAAATAAAGTTTTTTATATACAAACATTAACTATAAATACACCTTATACAGCATTGTAACCATCTATTATTTAGATACATTATAAATTTACTGTTATTTTGATAACAATGTGAATAAAATAACAATAAACTTGTTTGATAATGGTATTACATGTAATTTTGCAGCATAATTTACAACGATACCTATGAACCTGATTTCTTCCTTATTGTCGATTTCAGTTTCCTGGAAAACAACAATAACACTAAATGAAATTACTCGACATAGCTAACATACTGAATGCAGAAGTGATTTGCGGTAAGCACAAACTTGAGAGAGAAGTTATGGCTGTTTTTGCTTCGGACCTTATGAGTGATGTACTAACCATCGACAGCGAAAAACTTTTGTTATTGACAGGCCTGGTGAACACACAAACGATCCGCACCTCCGAAATGTCGGACATACAGAATATTGTACTTGTAAGAAATAAAAAAGCCACTCCCGAAATGATAGCAATGGCAGAAGAAAATGGAATAGTGATTTTGCAATGCGCCTACTCCATGTATAAATCATGCGGCCTTTTATACCAGAACGGCCTGAACCCTGTTTATTAAAATTTTTCCTGATGCGGTTTGAATATACTATAGAGGCAGGAAATTTTACCAGAGCAGGTGATGCTTCGAGCAGTTTTAAAAAAATACTCAAACAACTCAATGTCGACCCTCAGATTATCAAACGGATTGTCGTTTCTCTGTATGAAGGAGAAGTCAATATTGTTGCTCACGCCAATGGAGGCAAAGTGATTTGTGATGTAAACACAAGCAGAGTGCACATACAACTGATTGACACCGGACCGGGAATACCCGACATAGAGAAAGCTATGCAGGCAGGGTTTTCAACAGCATCTGCCAAAGTAAGAGAAATGGGTTTTGGTGCAGGAATGGGATTGCAGAATATAAAGAACAATGCTGATACACTCAGCATCGAAAGCAAAGTTGGAATTGGCACTACGGTTGAAATACAGGTAAATCTTCAAAAAGCCTAAAGATGGATAGCAGACACTTTCATCATGCCCTGAAAATAAGCGACGAAATCTGCATTGGATGCTCGCATTGCATGAGTGTATGCCCCACAGAGGCTATCCGTATCAGAGCAGGCAAAGCTATCCTTTACGAGAACCGATGTGTGGATTGCGGCGAGTGCTTCAAAGCTTGTCCGGTAAGTGCAATTTCAATAGATCAGGACGATTATAACCGCATACAGAATTTCAGGTATCGCATAGCCCTTGTTCCTGCAGTTTTTTGGGGACAATTCCCCGAAGAGATATCACGCGAACAGGTTTATTCAGCAATACTCGCCAATGGGTTCACACATATTTATGAAGTAGAACTTAGTGTTGACCTGCTGGCATCAGAAATTAACGCATACAGGAAGGAAAGAAATCCGGAAAAAAAACCGGTTATTTCATCCTTCTGCCCGGCAGTCATCCGCCTGATACAAGTCAAATTTCCTGCACTTACAGAGAATATAATGCTACTAAAACCTCCTTTGGATATCACAGCCTTATATTGCCGTAAAGAGCTGACTGACCAGGGTATAAATCCCGCTGAGATCGGGGTATTCTACATAACACCATGTGCCGCCAAAATTGCCGCAATCAAAAGCCCTGTCGGAGAGGATTATTCGATGATCACTGGGGTGATCAATATGGATATCCTCTACAACAAAGTATTCAAACATATCCGAAATGACAGGTCAGCTAAAACTGCCACCAGGGAACAGACTATTTCAGCCAAAGGTCTGGAGTGGACTCTTACTCACGGGGAAGCAAAAAACATTTCTGGGCGCAGTCTGGCCATTGATGAAATTCACAATGTTATTGAGTTTCTCGAGAAACTTGAAAGTAATGAAATTGGTGATATAGATTTCCTTGAATTACGGGCCTGCGACGAAAGTTGCGCCGGAGGTGCACTTTTATCAGCCAACCGGTTCCTGATTGCTGAAAGATTAAGGAACTATTCTGCAAAATCAAGTATTGATACAAAAACAAGTCAAAACATAAACAAGTACACTGACTATCTGCTTCGACGTATCAGCATACAGGAAATCAACCCGCGCAGCATGATGAAGCTGGATGAAAACATGGAAGAAGCTATGCGTAAAATGGACAAATCAGGTCAGATGCTGAATTGTTTGCCTCTTACTGATTGTGGTGCCTGTGGAGCTCCAAATTGTCAGGCATTTGCCAATGATATTGCCCAGGGCGAAGCCGATATACGGCAGTGTATATTCATCCAGAAAAACAGGGAACAAACGGGAGAACTTACTCCAGAAGAATCGCTTGATATGCTAAGGGGTATATGGGGAAGCGAAAAATTCTTTTCTAACAATAAAAAGCAATAATCTCATGCAAGTAAAAGACATACTTACAATTCTCGATCTGAAAGTTATAGGCGGCAGCAATGGCATTGATCGCGAAATCACGGGAGGGTATACCTCTGACCTATTGAGTGATGTTATGGGACATGCTGAAAACGGGAACATCTGGATTACTCTGCAAACGCACAAAAATGTTATTGCAATTGCTTCCCTTAAGGAATTGGCTGCAGTAATAATTGTAAAGGGACTTGAACCTGACAGCGATTTACTTGCTCAATCAGAAGAAGAAGGTATTCCGGTGCTGGGAAGCGATGATCCTGCATTCGAAATAACCGGCAAATTATACAACCTTTTAACCCGCTAATAATGAATACGTACCGGGCTGATTTACACATCCATACAGTACTTTCACCCTGTGGTGATCTGGAGATGAGTCCGTCGAAAATAGTTAAGAAAGCATGCGACAGAGGGCTGAATATCATCGGAATAACAGATCATAACTCCACAAAACACTGTGGCCTTGTGCGGCATCTTGCCGAAGCTGAAGATATTTTTGTACTGATGGGTGCAGAGGTCACAACACGCGAAGAAGTTCATTGCCTGGTATTTTTTGAAAACGAATCTCAACTTTCGGAATTCCAGTTTTACATTGACAAACATCTTCTCCGCATTGAAAACAATACTGATAAATTTGGCTACCAGGTGGTGGTTGATGCAGAGGAAACTATAACCGAAGAGATTAAGCATCTCCTGCTTTCTGTCTTAGATCAATCTATTGAACAAATTGAAAAAAAAGTTCATGAACTGGATGGAATTTTTATTCCTGCGCACATTGACAGACCCAGCTACAGCATTTACAGCCAGCTCGGCTTTATACCTACGGATCTACTAATCGACGGAGTTGAGATTTCGGCAGAATGTGCTCTTAAGTCAATAACCCAACGCTTTGGAGATGCTGCAACAGGAACAATTATCAGAAACTCTGATGCACATTATATTGAAAACATTGGCAAAGCATTCTCCACGTTTGAAATGAATAGCCGGTCGTTTAATGAAGTAAAGCTATCACTTCAGGGTGCTGGCGGACGTAAAGTAACCATCGAATGAAAGACCTGTCACTACATATACTTGATTTATTTCAAAACTCTGTGAGTGCAGGTTCAACGATTATTAAGTTAAAGATTGACGAACGTCCCTCAGAAGATAAATACAGTTTACTATTGACTGACAATGGCAAAGGAATGGATGCAGATACAGCAGAACATGCAACTGACCCTTTTTTCACAACCCGAACCACCCGTAAAGTCGGACTGGGATTGCCGCTGATAAAACAAAACGCTGAACGAACAGGTGGATTTATGAAAATTAACTCGCAAATTGGCATAGGGACTGAGGTAGCTGTAGAATTCAGCCACAGTCATATCGACCGTTTGCCAGCAGGAGATATAGCCGGAGTAATAGCACTTACGACCTCATCATACCCAAATATAGATTTTATTTACATACATAGCACAACTAAAGGTACATTTGTATTTGAATCGAATGAGATAAAAAGCACTCTCGGAAATATTCCGATAAGCAATCCGCAGGTTATCGCTTTCATGAAAGACCTGATAAGTGATAATCTGGCTAAAATAAAGGCAACCTAAAAGAAAATAATTTCTATAAAATCAAAATCAAATGACTAAAATCACATCATTAGCTGATTTAAGGAAAATCAAAGCCAGCGTAGAGTCAAAAATGAGTCTCCGCGAACGCAGTGAAAGCCCGGACAGCATGGTTCAGATCAGAGTAGCCATGGCGACATGCGGCATAGCCTCAGGAGCCAAAACTGTAATGGATTACTTTATTACAGAACTTGAAAAACGCAACATTCCGGCAGTGGTTACCCAAACCGGATGCATGGGTTATTGCTATGCTGAACCCACTATTGAGGTAACACGTCCCGGACACGATCCACTTGTTTTTGGATATGTAGATTCAAAAAAAGCGGATCAGATCATCGAAAAGTATATTAAAAATGGAGAACTTCTTGATGGCATAATACCTGTTAACTACGAAAATATTGAAGGCAAGTTATAAATCGCGGAGGAATTGAATATGACAAAATATAAGATGCACATGCTGGTGTGCGGAGGAACCGGCTGCAGAGCTTCGGAAAGCGAAACGCTTTTTCATAACCTCAGGAAAGAAGTTTCAGAAAAAGGCCTGGAAAACGAAGTACAAGTGATAACTACCGGGTGTTTCGGATTCTGCGAAAAAGGACCCATCGTAAAGATTATGCCTGACAACACATTCTATACTCAGGTAAAACCCTCTGATGCAACCGAAATTATTGCGGAGCACGTGATCAAAGGCCGGAAGGTAAATCGTTTGCTTTACGTTAATCCGGAAACTCACGAAACAGTGTCCGATTCAAAGCATATGGGTTTCTACCGGAAACAATTGCGCATAGCTTTGCGTAACTGTGGATTCATTGATCCAGAAAATATTGAGGAATACATTTCACGCGATGGGTATGCGGCCTTAGCTAAATGTCTGACCGAAATGACTCCAGCCCAGGTAATTGAAGAAATGAAGAAGAGCGGTTTGCGCGGACGCGGAGGCGGCGGTTTCCCGACCGGACTCAAATGGGAAATCACCAGTAAAAGTCAGGCAGATCAGAAATATGTTGTCTGCAATGCTGATGAGGGCGACCCTGGTGCATTTATGGACCGTTCAATCCTTGAAGGCGACCCTCATTCAGTTATTGAAGCCATGGCCATTTGCGGGTATTGTATAGGCGCAACCAAAGGCGTTGTTTATATCCGTGCGGAATACCCTCTTGCCGTCGAAAGGCTGAAAATAGCCATGAAACAGGCAACAGAATCGGGATTGCTCGGCGACCATATTTTTGGAACTGAGTTTAATTTTGATATTGATATCAGGTATGGTGCAGGTGCCTTTGTATGCGGCGAGGAGACAGCACTCATACATTCAATGGAGGGATTACGCGGTGAACCCACAATAAAACCTCCTTTCCCCAGTGTTTCTGGATACCTGGAAAAGCCTACCAACGTGAACAATGTGGAAACATTCGCTAATGTTCCGGTTATAATTAACAAAGGAGCAGATTGGTATGCATCCATAGGAAGTGAGAAATCGAAAGGAACCAAAGTATTTGCACTTGCAGGAAAAATCAACAATGTAGGTCTTATCGAAGTACCGATGGGAACCACCCTCCGCGATATTATTTTCGAAATAGGAGGAGGAATAAAAGATGGTAAAAAATTCAAAGCTGTTCAAACCGGAGGTCCTTCGGGAGGATGTTTAACTGAGAAACACCTTGATATCGCCATTGATTTCGATTCGCTGACTGCTGCAGGATCGATGATGGGATCGGGAGGAATGATCGTAATGGATGAGGATGACTGTATGGTTTCGATTGCAAAATTCTACCTTGACTTTACAGTAGAAGAATCATGCGGTAAATGCGCTCCCTGCCGTATAGGCAATAAACGCCTGAATGAAATGCTTGAAAAGATTTGTGAAGGCAAAGGAACACTCGAAGATCTTGACCTGCTGCGGAATCTGAGCTATGTTATCAAAGACACTTCTCTCTGTGGACTTGGACAAACTTCTCCAAACCCGGTACTTTCGACTATGGAGAATTTCGGCCATGAATATCTGGCACATATTGTTGATCACAAATGCCCCAGCGGACAATGTAAAGCATTGCTACAGTACGTTATCGAAGCTGAAAACTGTGTTGGATGTACAGCCTGCGCCCGTAACTGCCCTGTTAATGCTATTGCAGGCGAGCGTAAAGGAGTTCACGTAATTGATCAGGCCACCTGTATAAAGTGCGGTGCTTGTCTGGAGAAATGTAAATTCAATGCTGTGTTTATCAAGTAAGAAAGGGAAAAACCATGGATAAGATTAAAGTAAAAATTGACAATAAGGAGATATTGGTAGCCCCCGGGACTACCATACTGGAAGCAGCCAAATCGGTTGGCATTAATATTCCCACTCTGTGCTATCTTCACCTGCACGATTTTAATATTACCAACAAGCCTGCAGGCTGCCGTGTGTGTGTTGTTGAAGTGCAGGGAAGGCGAAACCTCGCTCCTGCCTGCGCCACCGATTGCTTCGACGGCATGGAAGTAAACACTCACAACATACGTGTCCTTAACAGCCGCAAAACGGTTCTTGAATTAATACTCAGCGATCATCCAACCGATTGCCTGGTCTGCGCCAAGAGTGGAAACTGCGAATTACAGACACTAGCTCAGGACATGGGTATACGGCAAATAAAATACCAGGGCGAACAATCACATTACCGGGAGGACACTTCACCAGCCATTATCCGCGATGTGGACAAATGCATAATGTGCCGCCGCTGCGAGATGATGTGCAATGATGTACAGACTGTGGGTGTACTTTCGGCTGTGAACCGTGGATTTATGTCAGTTGTAGCTCCTGCCTTCGAAATGAACCTTGATCACAGTGTATGCACCTATTGCGGACAGTGCGTAGCTGTTTGCCCTACAGGAGCTCTAACGGAAGTAGACCATACTAACCAGGTTATCAGGGCACTGGCTGATCCATCAAAAACTGTTATTGTTCAGACAGCACCTGCAGTAAGGGTTGCACTGGGTGAAGAATTCGGCATGGAAGCCGGAACATCAGTAACCGGGAAAATGGTTACCGCCTTGCGCAACCTTGGTTTCGACTATGTATTTGATACTGATTTTGCTGCCGACCTTACCATTATGGAAGAAGGCACTGAATTGCTCGATCGTATTACCCGCCACCTGAATGGAGATAAAACTGTAAAACTGCCGATTCTTACTTCATGCTGCCCTGGATGGGTAAATTTCTTCGAACACCAGTTCCCCGAAATGAATGATATTCCATCGACGGCGCGTTCGCCACAGCAAATGTTCGGTGCAATTGCTAAAACGTATTTTGCCGAGAAACTTGGCATCAAACGCGAAAATCTGGTGGTGGTTTCGATAATGCCTTGTCTGGCAAAAAAATACGAATGCCAGAGGGACGAATTCTCCACTAATGGAAATCCGGACGTTGATTTTGCCGTTTCGACCCGCGAACTTGCACATTTGATAAAGCAAGCCAATATTGATTTCAAAATGCTTCAGGAACAGGATTTCGACAGGCCTATGGGCGAATCGACAGGTGCCTCAGTAATATTCGGAACTACAGGAGGTGTAATAGAAGCTGCAGCCCGAACTGCCTACGAGATTTTCACAGGCAAAACACTTACCAGGGTTGATTTCGAGCAACTCCGTGGAATGGAATGGATACGTCATGCAACCGTCGACTTTAACGGAACTCCAATAAAGATAGGAATAGCACATGGACTGGGAAATGCCCGTAAGTTATTGCAGGATATCAAAGACGGCAAATCAGAATTTCATGCTATCGAAATCATGGCATGTCCCGGGGGATGCATTGGAGGAGGCGGACAGCCACTTCATCACGGCGACACAAGCATATTGATGGCAAGGCAGAAAGCACTGTATACAGAGGATGCTGGAAAGTCGATCCGAAAATCGCACGAAAACCCTTACATTCAGCAGTTATATGCCGATTTCCTGGGCAAACCTATGAGTGAAAAATCACATCATCTGCTCCATACTCATTATTTCGATAAAAGCAAACCAGCCGAAATCGATGAATAACCACGATCAAAAGGTTAATATTTTAAAGTAAAAACACTATGGCAAACATAAAAATAAGTGAGCAAAAAGTTCAACAGATTGAAGCTATTTGCAAAGAATTCAGGAATGAGAAGGGGGAACTGATCAATGTTTTGCATAAAACGCAAAGCCTGGTCGGGTACCTGCCTGCCGAAGTGCAGGAAATAATTGCCCGTAACCTCAATTGTTCAGTAGCGCATGTATATGGGGTAGTAACCTTTTATTCATTTTTCACCATGATACCTAAAGGCGAATTCCCTATCAGTATCTGTATGGGAACTGCCTGTTATGTGCGTGGCGCCGAAAAAGTACTCGATGAGTTTAAACGACTGCTGAATGTTAATGTAGGTCAGACTACTCCCGACGGTAAATTCTCCCTCAGTTGCCTGCGTTGTGTGGGTGCCTGCGGACTGGCACCTGTTGTTCTGGTTGGTGAAAAAGTTTATGGCCGTGTATCTCCTGATGGAGTGAAGGATATCATAAAGGAATACAAACAGTCGTAAAAGTATGGTAGCATAAAACCTGTTTCCAGGTGCTTAAATTAGTATGATTAACTGCTTCGATGAACGAAGCAGTTTTTTTGTTTTCGGTAAATTAATTTCAGCTTGTAAGGGCTACATTATTTTAGCGGGAAATCCAGTATCGCAATATTATCTTTATATTTGCTACATTATTAATGATCTCAAACAGCATGAATTTAGATTCACATGATATAGACTCACTTCGGAAGGAGATTGAAATATTAAAATCTGAGAATGCAAGGATCGCATCGACCCTGCAAAATCAGATTGATCTGAGAAATTCCGAATCCGGAGATGATGACATACTGAAACAGATTGAAAAAGCAAACCGGATAAAATCTGATTTCCTTTCGATGATGAGTCATGAAATACGTACCCCTATGAATGGGATTGTAGGAATGACAAGTCTATTGCTCGATACCAAAATATCACCCGAACAGCATAACTTTCTTGAGACACTGCGCATCAGTGCTGACAACCTGATGTCAATTATCAACGACATTCTTGATTTTTCAAAAATTGAAGCTGATAAACTCATTCTGGAAGAAAGTTCATTTGAACTGCGTAAGTGCGTGGAGGACTCTCTTGATATTTATGCTATGAAAGCTATCGAGAAGGGTATAGATTTACTGTATATGCTTCAACCTGAGGCTCCTCCGTTTTTAATTGGCGATATGAAAAGAATTCGCCAGATACTGGGCAACCTGATAAATAACGCAATAAAATTTACCGACGACGGCGAAATATTCATCTCAGTTGAAAAGAAATCGCAAACGAGTGAATACTGCGAGTTACTTTTCTCGGTTAAGGATAGCGGCATCGGCATTCAAAAAGAGAAATTATCATCGATTTTTGAGGCTTTCACCCAGGGAGAATCTTTTGTTTCGCGAAGGTATGGTGGAACCGGGCTTGGATTGGCTATTGCTCATCATCTGGTAGGGCTTATGGGCGGAAAGATCTGGGCTGAAAGTTCACCGGGCAAAGGAGCCACCTTTTTCTTTACAATCAGAGTAAAAATCGCCGAAACACCCACGACCAAACTCTATATACGCGGACAAATACCTGAACTGAAAGGCAGCAGAGTGCTTATTGTTGACAGTGACCCTGCATCGAGGCAGATTTTTACCGTACAATTTGAAGCATGGGGAATGAAAGCACTCACTGTTGCAAGTGCCCAGGAAGCACTGCGGCTAATTGAAATCGAAGAAGGCTATTTTGATCTGGGGATAATTGATATGCAGGCCTCAGGATTGAATGGGGTAGAATTGGCAGATGCCATCCGTGAAATTCCTTTCAAAGGAGATATGCCTTTTATACTTGTTTCGAGCGTAGGTAAGATAAATGATCTTCCAAAAGGACTGTTCGATGCACAATTATCGAAACCGGTTAAGCTTACTGATCTTTTCGAACTGGTGCTCAGTGTAATGTCAGAAAACAGAAACCAGAAGAAGAATATTTCGGACCATAATGTCGATAAAAAATTATCAGATAAACTCCCCCTTCGCATTTTGCTGGCTGAAGACAATTTCACTAATCAGGAACTGGTAGTTACGCTGATGCGAAAGATGGGTTATACCATCGATGCCGTTGAGAACGGACGCAAGGCACTCGAAATCATGGAGCATAAGTCATATGATATAATACTGATGGATGTTCAGATGCCTGTGATGAATGGCATAGAAGCAACACAGGCTATTATTGAAAAATATCCTGAAAAAGACAGACCTTATATTATTGCAGTTACAGCTAATGCTATGCCAGGTGACCGGGAACGTTTTCTGGAATCAGGAATGGTCGATTACCTGTCGAAACCTATCAGGTTTAAGGACGTGCAGGATGTGTTAATCAGATGGGGTCGAAAAAAACATAGTTAGGTCAGAAACTTTTAAAACCGGCTGTAGCCGGTTTTTTTGATCCTGATTCATCAAAGCACCATTTTGCGATCAATCCTATCTTCCCGAACTGATGCATGAGTTAAAAAATACAAAGGAGCACAAACACAACACTCTGGCATTCAAATAAATGAAACGAATCCTACTGGCTGATTTACTGAAAGGCATTGCAGCCTTTTTCATGGTTCAGATTCATATTACAGAGCTGTTTATTGACAATGCCGGAAGGGAAAGCCTGCCGGGACAGATTTCGCTTTTCCTTGGAGGACCGTTTGCTGCAGTAGTATTCATGTTGGTTATGGGTTATTTTCTTGCAAAAAACAGAAGATCACCCTTGCAAAATATGCTCAGGGGTGTCAAAATTTTCATTCTTGGATTCATTTTAAACATAGGATTAAATTTTCACCTACTGCTGAAAATAAAATTTTCGGACTGGCAATTCAATCCCCTTGAATTTATTTTCGGAGTTGATATACTCTTTCTTGCGGGACTCAGTATCCTGCTTCTTTCAGCATTAAAATTCTTTAAAAAAGGCCAGGCTTTGATCGCCTTGCTTTTGTTGATAAGCATTCTTACGTTATCCGGTTCAATGAATCAAAAGCTTATTGTAAGCGATCATTACTACATTTTGCCATTTATTGCCGGCAACTATTCCTGGTCATATTTCCCTTTATTTCCGTGGCTTGCATATCCACTTGCAGGGTACATCTTTGCACTTCAGGAAGAAAATTTCAGCCGGTTTCTCAGCCAACAGAAAATGATTGCCGGCTCTGTTTTGGTAGCAATAGCTGTTATGGTGGCTCTGTTTTTCAAATCAGGTTTCATCACTACTATTGATCTTCCGTTGTATTATCATCATACAATAGGGTATGCAGTATGGGCACTTGGGCTGATCACACTGTGGGTATTTTTGCTTCAACTGTTTTTAAAATATTTTTCCAGCACCCGTGTTTCTGATTTTATCTGCTGGACAGGCCGGAATATTACTATTTTCTTTATCATCCAATGGCTGATAATAGGAAATATTTCGACTGCCATATACCAAACAGTTGACATGCAGTATTTTGCATACTATTTGGCATGCATTTATGCACTTACGGTGTTGCTGACATTCCTGTTTGAAAAGACGAAAATCAGACTCCCTGTTTAACAATCAGAATACTACTAACCAGGTAACTATTGAAATATAATGTCAGTGTAATCAGGGCAGATATAAGAAATTGACAATTTAGCAAAAGGTGTTTGTTTGTTTCGTAAAAATTAATAATTTTGCACCCCTCAAATATGGCGAGGTAGCTCAGTTGGTTAGAGCGTCGGATTCATAACCCGAAGGTCACGAGTTCAAATCTCGTCCTCGCTACATCTCAAAATCACATAATTAGCACAAAATCAAGGCTTCCGGAACGGAGGCCTTTTTTATTTCAGCATATAGAAAGGGTATTTTGATATATTTAGCCGGGCATTGCTTTATAATATGAACCCCGAACCAAACGATTCACCCTGGTGGACTAATGATTCCTTGGTTCCCGATCCTCAGTTGCTTCAAAATATGCACGAGTTTGTACCGACAGCAGGTTCTTTAACGCTTTCATTGCCCGTTTCGGTTTATAATGATACACAACCCTATTTCTCTTAAATTATTACACAAGATGGTACAAGTTGTGTACAGGTAACCGAAATATGGTACACCTTCGATTATGAAATCAACAGAAAATTAGGCAGGACTGCAGGTGAAGCTTTAAGTCCAAACAAAGAATTTCTTTACCATCCATTATTCACATACAATTATTTAAATGGAGGTGAGGCAATGGCGGAAAGTCAGTATGGTAGTGGGTTTAATATTATAAAGCAGAATGGTTGCCCTTCGTGGGATGGATATGATGACTCTGCAGGTGTAGGTGGGGAGGTAAGTGATTACCCAAAAAAACAGGAATAATATGACTTTTGATTCCTTTTTTTTTGGCTGCGGCACGGATCCGGGAGATTTTAGATGATGAGTCTGCTAAGAAACCCGGCTGAGGGCAAACCTTTGCCCGCGCTTGCTTGCAGAGCATTCGGTTTCCAGAACCGTACCAGCAAAAGAAAATTTAGCTAAAATAAATTTGCATCAGGCACTTTACAGCTTTATCTTCGCTATCCTTTATAAATCTTAATTTCCCAACATGAAAACATTCACTATTCGTCTATTAGGATTATTACTGTTTGCTCTTTGTAGTGCAACTAAAATAAACGTTGCGCAAACAATTCAGATAAATACTATGTTTAGCAATGATAGTATTATCTTTCCTTTCAGTGGTTATAGTCAAATTTATTCACTTAAAATTAACGGGTCAGTAGAACTTCATAGTGATACCAGTCTGTTAAGGGTGATTATGATCGATCAATATGGCAATTCTTATCTGGCTTTTGAAGCATATCCTCTAATTACAATTGAAGATACTTTCAATATACTGGCAGGTTGCGACGAAACTTGCTATATTGATGGCATTTCACCTGTTTCTATCAGAATAGAACTCATAAACAGCACTCTCGTTCTGAATACAATAATTGTTGACACAAATTATATAAAGGATGTAGCAATATTGCAAGCAGAAAGCAAAGCGACAAATGATTCACTTAAATTGGAAATACTGAATCATGAAATTCAAAAATATAAATTGTATTGGCGGGCAGGCAACACATGTTTCCAAAGCTGGAGTTATCAGGAAAAAGAAAAAAGATTTGGAAACAAATACAATTTATTAGGCTATGATTATTACAAAAGAGGCTTGTTTACAAGGCCTGGAAAAAAAATATATTCTATGGCTACAAATAATTATGTTCCAAGTTTCAACTGGAGATTCAGGCATTCTGCAAATATCCCCGGGACGCCATATTATGATGGCGAACCTGATGCTTTATTCCATACAGGATGGGTAACACCCGTCGAAGATCAAGGGATAGCATGCAATACTTGCTGGGTCTTCGGTTCAACTGGAGTTGTCGAAACAAGAATCAACCTGTATTTTAATTTTCATGACAGAAACAATCCATATCACATTGATTATAATATTTCAGAGCAAGATGTATGGAAATGCGGGGCAGGAAATAATATCCCTTGTTCTTCCGGTGGATCAACATCAATGGCATATTCACGAATGAAACTAGATTATAGATGCACCAACGATTACTATCCGTACAATACAAACGCAAACGACATATGTCAGAAACCAGGTAATCCTGGCAATGAGATAAAAATCGGAAATTATTCCTCTTTTGGCATGTCTCCTATTGCTTTTGGCGAACAAATGTTAAAACAAAAGCTTATCAATTATGGACCTCTGACTGCAGGTATTCCAAATTTTAATGGTGGTAATATTGGTCATGAAGTTGTGATTATAGGCTATGAAACCGTAGTATCAGGCATGAAAGTTTTTGCTGACAAGTCCCATCAAATGCCTGATATTAGTATTGATGAAAATTCGGATCTAATTGGGACAACCATATGCAATTTCAAAAACAGCTGGGGAAAAGGTTGGGGTGATAACGGCTTTGGGCTCATTCCAATTGATGAAATAAGTGGATGTGATTATGCTTTTGGAGATATTTTTTGGGAAGGCCATAATCAGGATCCCAATTCTCAGTCAACTTCAATTATTTGTTCTGATGAGGATGGAGATGGTTATTATTGGTGGGGTATAAGCCAGACAACACCATGCGCCTCTTGTCCACAAGGAATTCCGCAGCAGGAAGATTGTGATGATTACAACCGCGACTTTGGGCCGTATGATGAAACATATGCCTGCATCAATAATTGTGAAGCACTTGAGCAAAACTATACTGTGCCAACCGGAAGTAATTTATCCATTGACTATGACGTCCATCAAAAGATGCACGTGCTTATTCAATCTGGCGCATCGTTAACAGTGAACAGGACACTATACATGGCTCCTGGTAGAAAGATAACGGTACAAAAAGGAGGTGCACTAATTATTTCCGGTACCGGTAAAATTACTTCTGCATGTACTCAACTCTGGCAAGGCATAGAGGTTGAAGGTACAAATCTATCACAAACAGCGTCAAATCAGGGATATATTGAAATCCAAACTGGTGGTATTATTGAAAATGCAATTTGCGGAGTTACTACAATAACAGCACCACTTCAGCAAGAAAGTGGAGGAATTATCAAAGCTACAGGTGGTGTATTTCGAAATAATCGTACTGCTTTACATATAATGAATTATTCAGGTAACATAACCAATCCATTCTTTAATTGCATTTTTGAAACTGAGGGTGAACTTAATGATGGCAGCACTCCGATTGATTTTGTAAAGCTGGAAAATCTTTCGAATGCAAATTGTGTTAAGTTTCAGGGATGTGCATTTACTGAAACTGATAACTTAAGAAAAGTAACAGGAATACGAGCCTACAATTCTTATTTCCAGAGTAAAAAAAACGGATCAACCCCTACTACATTCAGCAATCTGTTGTACGGTATTTATGGAAGTTCAGGTTACGCTCCTACAGCAGCGATTGTAGTAAGCGAATGCCAGTTTAACAATACGTATCGAAGTATTTATCTAAGCGGATGTGAGGTTCCTCAAATTACATCTAATACCATTAATGTTCCCAATATTGATACACACTGGATGCCGGTTGAGGGATTTACTGCTTATGGCATATATCTGGATGCTTCTACCGCTTATAAAGTGGAGGATAACAACATTTTTAGCGATAGCTATGGCGATCAACTCCCTATATATATCAATACCTGCGGTATTTATGTACGCAATTCAGGTGCCGAAGCCAACGAAATTTACCGCAATTCCTTTAATAACCTGCGCTGTGGTATTGCATCCTTTGGTATAAACCGCAACGGGATCAATACCGGCTTAAACCTTAAATGCAACACTTACTCAGGTTGTGGTACCGATATTGGAGTTTACCGTGGCACCATGCCGCTTACCGCCAATATCGGCATCAGGCGCGACCAGGGCGATTTCAACACCACTGACCCCGCCAAATCAGCCGGTAATGTGTTTTCTTCACTTAATTTTCAATACCATACCAGCGATATCAATAATTCTACCTGTATGCCGATAAGGTATAACCATCATCGTACTCAATCAATTCCCGGGAATTTAAGGATGATTCCATCTCTCATACTTTCTCCAGGGATTGGAATTAATGAGAACACAAACTCAATATTCTCTGCTTCATCTAGTTGCCCATCTAACCCGGGTAAATCAGGAGGTGATGGTGCTATGCTTCTGCAAAAAACCGATTCATTGCAAAACGAAATTGACGAACTTGAATTAACATTACAACAAAATATTGACGGAGGACGTACTGCCGAAACTGCTGAAGATATACTATACAGTGCGCCTGATGAAACCTACTCAATTTATTCAGACCTTTTAGATAAATCTCCTTACCTAAGTGATACGGTAATGAAGAATGCTGTGATACGTGAGGATTTGCTTCCTGAGGCAATGCTGAGTGATATTCTGGTGGCCAATCCACAGGCCGCCAAATCCGATACAGTATACAATGCACTGGAGAGCAGGGTTGTACCTCTCAACGATACCCTTATGGGCGATATTATGGCCAATGCAGAAGTTTATGGTGAAAAGGAATTGCTTGAAATGCAAAGGGCAGAAGCTGAGCAGCAGTATGGTTTGATACTTAACCAAAGGATAATAAATATCATATCAGATACTACTGTTTTACAAAAAACAGATAGCCTTATTGCTGTTTACACTACTAGCAAAAGGTTAACCGATAAGTATTCTCTGTCCTTATTGCATTCAGCTCAGGGTAATACAAATTCCTCAGCAATAATCATGGATGAGATAGCTAATGTATTTTATATTACAAACTACAGGCAGGAAGAATACAATCAATACCAAGCCTGGATAAGCATCGTAAACAGGGCGTATAACAATAATAATAACTTGACTTTTGATTCCATTCAGGTAAATAACTTACAAGCAATGCTGGCAATTGATTCATTGAATTTATTTTTACCAACGGTATTGGCCCGCAATGTACTGGTAAATGAAGGAATACTCGATTATACCGAACCTTTGACATTTGATCCAGAATTAAAATCTGCCAGCATAAGAAAGGTATATCCTAAAATCCTTATTCCAAATAGTACTACTGGTTATTTAAAGGTTTATCCTAATCCTGCAAACGATTATCTGATTGTCGAGTATCAGTTACCAGAGAATTGTCCACAGGGCATACTTAAATTAACTTCAGTTGATGGCAAATTAATTAAACAGTTTGTTCTTAGTTCAGTACGAAAAGAGATTGCTGTGCCTACAGATGGTTTTCCAACTCAAGTGATTATTTCCATTTTATCAGGAGATAAACTGATCGGAAATAAAAAAGTAATTATTTCTAAGTAACCTGTTCATTTTATTTAAGTTGTACCTCTATGAAACAGGTTTATCCGTTACTTATATTCATGTTTTTCTTAATGCAGGCTACCATTTCGCAGAACTGGCCAAAAGTGTACGATACAATTCATTATTCCTGGGTGCATTCCCATACAGAAACATATGATCATGGATATTTAATATCCGGTCAGGTTGACGCATTAGCCGGAGTTGCTAAGACACATGCATGGATTATAAAAACCGATATAAATGGAAATAAACTTTGGGAAAAAAGAATATTTGACAAAAACACGATAACTGGTACAGAAAATATTGCTCAAACAGAGGATGGTGGTTTTATAGTTATTGGCAGCACTACCCAATCAGACCCTACTGCAACAGATATCATGTTTATTAAATTAGATGCATGCTTTAATAAGGAATGGTGTACTATACTTTCTACTCCTGATAATCCTGACTATGGAATCAAAGTTGTACAAGTTTCTGATGGTTATATTGGGTTGCTTAGTTACTACCAAGATTTGGACAATATGAGGGTGTGGACAATAAAGCTTGACAATTCAGGAACTGTAATATGGCATAAAGTGTATTTTCAAGATGATCCAGGTTATAGAAACGAACAATCAAGGGATATACTAATAACTCCGGATGGAGGGTTGCTGGTAACTGCTGATGGATATTATGATCCATTAGGCGGTTGGAACGGGAAATTACGTTCGATACTGATAAAAACTGATAACCAGGGCAACGAACAGTGGATTACCCGCTGGGGTGAAACAACAGATTATCGAAGCTTTATACCAATCTTTCCTGTCACCGATGAACAAGGCTACTATTTCTGTACAGCTACCCATTACCAAAAATTGCCTGTAGAAGGGTATGTGCCTGCCTTTATTAAAACTTCGCCTGATGGTGAAGCGGCTTTTTCTGCCGATCTGATGAGCGGAACTGAGGCAGGCATTGCAAATAGTTTGCATTTTCTTTATCCTGACACATTAGTGCTTGCCTGTGGATGGAAGAAACCTTTTGAAAATTACCAGCAAGGAGTTATTAAATGCGATACTGCAGGTAATGTTATTAAAACAAAGATATTGCTCGATAATGTTCAAAACACATTTATGGGTTCAGCTTTAACCTATGATAAAAAACTTGTATTAAGTGGTGGTTTTGTTATTGGCAGGCCAAATTATTGTATATACCTATTTAAAGTTAACAGCAACCTGGAGTTGGACAGTGCCTACACAGCCCCTCGTACCTACGACAGCCTGTGCCCGCATCCTATAGTTTCCGATACCATGGATTTGGAGGGTTGCGGCATTTACACTTCCCTGCCTGATCCGATCCTACAACCGGATGTATTTAAACTCAAAGCTTTCCCGGTTCCGGCAAGGGATAGGTTCACCATTCAGATTCCTGAGCAATTGTTAGCTGAAAGCAGCATGGGAGGGGTAACTATAAATACGGTTTATCACCAGTGGGACAAAACTACCCTGCAAATCAGTGATATTACCGGTAGGATTGTGTTTGAAAAGGAGGTGTATTTTAATGAAAAGGAGGTTGAAATTAACTGTTCCGCCTGGCCTGCGGGTTTTTATGCAGCAAGGCTATTGTATAAAAA
>Ga0208789_1000424_pt1 | contig 41539 bp, 43 predicted proteins | sample Methanotroph_Enr_FD_187368 | JGI IMG/M metagenome (GOLD analysis project Ga0208789, IMG submission 187368) | Enriched soil microbial communities from Old Woman Creek wetland in Ohio, USA - Methanotroph_Enrichment_5 (SPAdes) (version 2) | ecosystem: Environmental > Terrestrial > Soil > Wetlands...
AGGCATACATCGCCAAATACGTTATCAAGCTTACTTCGACTGCTCTTTTTTTTGCAGATGGATTTCAGCCTCTTTGGCGGCATCGGCAGCGGCTTTGGCACGTCCTTTTTTAGCATATCCCTTGGCTTTTTCAATGTCTTCGAAAGTAGCTTTGTCGTGTTCAGCTCTCGGATTCTCTCCTGTTATGTGCTTTGATGGCTGCGTATATGGTTTTTCTTTATTCTCTTGGATTATATCTTTCTCTGCTTCTTCGCTCTGAGCACCTGCGCCTTTCGCATCGCCTTTGTTGCCACTCTCCACCGCTTTTTCCAAGTGCTGCATGGCTTCTTTGGCATGCTCATCCTGGGCATAAGCCAACATTGGGTTACCAACAATAGCAACAAAACTTGCCAGTAAGCTGTAAGATAATATTTTCATAGGATTTGTCCTTGATTTGATTAAGTTTTGGTTTAAGCATCTATTAGTCAGAACACCGTATTAACAATATTCTTCAGAGAAGCCCAAGCATTAAGAAGGGATGATGCTTACTGAACTCTAATCCATTAACCTCAAAATTAGTCTGACAGGTAATGGTAGAGGTAAGTGCAAGTTAGAGAAAAGCAATCACTTGTACAATTAGTAGCAATACCTATTGATAGGAAACTCGCGTCGCGGCCTTTTGCACATATCCTGTAGAATTGGCTTTAGCCTCGGATTTTCAATTGCTTCACCCAGCGATAGATGGTGGTCTCAGTGATTTTCTCATGCGCCCATTGCAGCCAGCGAGTGATGGTGGTGTAAATGATCCTCAGAAAGGCAAACGTTAATAGCTGCGGTTTGGTCAGCGCAAACACTCGGGCTACCAATAAAGTGCCGAGTAATTTTGCCAATATTTCTAGCAAGATGCCTTGCAGAATCAATCCCTTCGCCAGCAATCCGAATACCGCGAGATTAATCGGCGCAACAATCAGAATCGGAATGCTAAATGCTGCCAACGCCATGGGCGCAGTTGTCTGACTGAGCCACTGTTCAAATGGTTCCAGATTCAACAATTTGGCTAATGACTGCCCAAATGCCGTCAATAAGTCCCAAAGCCACTCCTCTATGATCAGGAAGATAGCCAAAAGCGAAAGTAGGATTTTTTTCATAGTTTGAAAAGAGAGTGTCGGGAATTTCAAATTCGGGTAAACCGGCCATTGCCTATTCCCTGGTCAGAAAATAGGCGTTATACAAGGATTTTGGAACGGATTGCTTGCCAAAACCTCGGCCGAAGTACAGATAATTAAATTGGCAGGGGTTAAAGTTTTTGCGGTCTTAGGCTTTGATTCCCACTCAGGCTTCGCCACAATCCGGGCAGAAAAAAACCACGGGTAAACAGGCGCCAGAACACCATGCGGGTGATGCGAACAATGTCCAGCACCGGGCGGAAATGGCTGGGTCTGGCATTTCTTGGATAAGTCGTCTGCACGGGTTGAAAGACGCATAGAAATTTGTGTCGGGCAGCTTCAATGATGATCTCACTTTCGAAAACGAAGCTCCGGTCGCGGCTCAGCTCGAACCGGCAGAGCCGGATAAGTTGCGCTGGATACACCCGGAATCCCGACTGGCTATCTTCAATTGCTTGGCCTGAGGCCCAGGCGATCCAGAAGTTGGCAAAACGGTTGGCGCGGTAGCGGGCTTTTGGAATCACGTCGCGGTTCCATAGGCGCGAGCCAATCACCAACTTGTCTGGATGAGCTTGAGCCGCCGTCAAGAGTCTTGGGAGATCAGCCGGATCGTGTTGGCCGTCCCCATCCATGGTTACGATTCCCTTCGCGCCGAGCTTCAGTGCCGCCTGCATGCCATTCCACAGACTCGCCGCCTTTCCCAGATTCTCTGGATGGTGCAGCAGCGTCACCGGCAAATCCGAGAGTTTCTCCACGGTGTCGTCACTGGAACCGTCGTCAACCACAATTACCGTGCCGAAATGCCGTAGGGCACCCTGCACCACCTCGCGGATGGTGGCGGATTCATTGTAAGCCGGGATTACCAATACGTATTCGTCTATTCCGTTCATGTCATTTCCCCACTTAGTCCGAAAAGTTACCTGGCAACATGCGATATCCTGTTTTAGGATTATATGCCCTTGGTTAGCTACGGTTCTATTCGTCCGACTGCCAGAAATCATAAAAATTGAACCAGTTATAAGGTGCCAATCGGCAGTAATGTTCCAGACGGTTGGCGTAGCTCTGCATGATGTCATGGACGGCAGCTTCCCGCTCGTGCCGGACGACATGCGGCGGGTCGGCTAGGTGTTCAAACCATACATCGTAGCGCCCGTCGCCCCGGTGCAGGCAGAAGAACAAAACCATAGGCATGTCGAGAATTCGAGACAGCAGGGCAGGGGCCTCAGGGAACCAGGCCGGTTCGCCAAAAAAATCGCAGCGAATCCGCTTGCCGGCACGCACACTGCGATCTCCCAAGAGTGCGATAATGCCGCCCTGATGCGCGTGCTCGTCGAGTCCAACCAAGGAGCCGGCACCGGTACCTCCCATGTAAATAATGTCTTTGAACAGCGACGGGTTCAGCTTTCGGTATAGGCCGGTGATGCAGGGCGTCGCCTCTCCGTAAACGAGAGCCTTGATATGGTATTCGCTACGCAACAGCCCCACTGCCCGTACGATCTCGAAGCTGCCGAGATGGGCGCCTACCAGCAGGCATCCGCGCCCAGACCGGGCGTAACTATCCAGCACCTCCAGGCCGTGTATGCGAATATCCAGTCGCTGATCCTGCCCGGCAAAGATGTATAGCCGATCCAGTAGTGTGCAGGCGAAGGTGTGGTAATGCTTGAACACTTCGGCCCAGCCGCAATCACGGCCCAAAGCACGCCGCAGAAAGTCGCGAGAGGCGGCGCGGGTGCTGTACGAGAAGAGCACGAAATAAGCTGTAATCGGGTAAAGCAAGAGGCAGGACAGCCATCTCCCGAATCGCAGGGCGATCCAGTTGATGGTGTTCAACCAGAACAGGTTGCTCCGCTCCGGCAATTCTAGCCATGCCTGTCTCATGGGGCTGCGATGTCGGAGAGGCCAGAGGCCGGCAGGCGACCGAGGAGCTCGAAAATGAACCGAACCGTATCGTTCGCGCGATGGATGAATTCCTGTCGGCAGGCCTGTCCCTGTATGAGTATCGCCTTGAACTTACCGCTCAGCACTCGGGCGATGCGGGTTTTTGTACACGCAGTTGAACTCGACGAACCGCCGCCAGTCCTAAGTCGCGTAGACAGGCACGACCTATCGGCCATACACCGCACCTTCCCTTTCATTGACATCTCGTAAACCGAGAGCAGGAGCTTCTAGTGGCCCTTCACTATCGTGCACCACTCGCCGACGACATTTAAGAAATTCCTCGCCGAGTGATCCACCGAAGTAACTTCTGTGATGCCGCCGCTTTCCTTTGCCGCGCGAACACTAGCATCGCCGCGAGCCAGCAAGCCCAGGATGGACTCCGCACAGGCTTTGCCTTCTTTCGAAGCAGGAGAGGCAGAACCCGCTTTCCCGGTCGCTATATCACCCCAGATAACCTCGGTACCCAGAACACCCTTAATCGGCGAATCGACGATCATGCAGCCACTGAGGCCAAATACAAGGCCGATCACGCTCGGAACCAAGAATGTTCTGATGGTTACTCGTCTTTGCTCTGAGGGTTGGTCGGGAATGTTTCTCAGGCCGTGCTTAAATCTCCCTTTTAGTTCTACAGATTTGTCTTCGATTTGATGCAACACCATAGCTGTTCTCCAAAAAAATTAGACATTTAATGAGCTTAATCGCCCATTCCTATTGAATGGTTTGCAGACGGGGTCTGAACTAGTCACCTTTCTCCTTGGAGAAATTAAAAACATAGTGGTTCCATATTTCGAACCACTATGACCTTTTTGATAACATGCCCATCCCTGAATGCTATAACCATATAATTAACGAATAGTTTTTTACATAAACACGGATCGTTAAACCCGGTAAGAAGCAGGGTATGACCTTTTGATTAGTCTGGCTTCTTACACCTGCTCAGGGAGCTAATCTACAGCAGCATCTCCTCGTCCGTCTGTACGCTAACGTACAGTCTGACGAATGTTTTTTCGACACTGTATTATGTTTCAGTGCAGACTCATTTCCCCTAGGGAAGCACTGAATAAGATGATCCTATTCATGTTCGACAATATTAACGCAACAGATTACCGTTCATTCTGAGCCTGTCGAAGGATTTAATCAGTGCTTCCCTAGTAAATCCTGTTTTCTAGCGCTGTTGATCCTAGAAAAATCATATTGAATTTTCTAAGATTAACTAATCGTTGAATTTTGACCAGTTTAGGCTACTCATTTACACGGAAATTCTTACTGTCATCCCGACATCTACCGATGACGAATATTAAGCGGGAAAAACAAACTGATGCCGGGCGATTGCTGTGGCGGATAGTATACCGGCGGCGGGACGTAGACCGGTTGTGCATAGATATAGGGTTGCTGGTATATGGGCCGATATCCATACCCATACCAAGGCCGATATCCATAGTCATCGCGATCTCCACGCCATTCCCTATGGCCGTAACCGTCGTGTCGGTTACCCCGTCCATGGCCGTTGCCATGATCTGCGAGTGCCGACGAAATAGAAAAAATGCTGATCGCCGAAGCAAAGATGAGTGTTATTACGACCTTGCTGCAGGTTGAGCTGAAGCTTCTAATTTGCTGTATTAAAGATTTCATATTGGCCTACCTTTTTTGGAATGCTTAATGCGATTACGAACCACGGACTGAGATTGCCTGATTCAGGCATAACCTACGCGTAATTATTTGCGACCCGATTTCCTGTGGCGATGCTTGTGATCACCGTGGCGGAACAAGGTATCCGCTTCCTTTTTTTGTGCGTCTGACATACCGGCATAGAGGTCGGCAAACAACGGAGTCAGTTTTTTGATTCCGGCCGCGTGCGCATCGGCGATTTCACCATAGGATTTGAGATCATCGACAGCCGTCATGTCCTTGGCATGATCAATCCTTGCCTGAGTAAGAGAGTCCATGGTTTTGGCGTCCTCGAGCATTGCCTGAGCGACCTTGCCCCACTGTTCTTCCTGTGCCGACATTATCTTGAGCTTGGCGTGCATATCTTTGATGCGTAATTCAACGCGGTTTTCGTGAGCATCTTTATCTGTGGCGAGCGCCATTCCCGGCGCAAAAATAAGGGTAGCGATCAGGGTCGCTGCCGTAATAAGGCGAGTGCTTGCATAAGTGAATTGATTGCCACTTAGTTTCATAGGTGTTCTCCAGGTTTATTTAAATTTCGGCGCTCATGCAAATTACAGGGTGTGCCATCCGAAAATCACTATATCTGTTTATCTAGCGATAGTCTGTTCGTTAGGACACATACAAAAATTTAATCCTAAAAAACACAGTTGATTAATTCAAATCAATACTGGATTAACCCTCCTATTTGCGCTATTCAATTCTACTAATGTACGCTAGCGCACTGTACGCGACTGCATAAAGACATCTAATGACCGCTGATGGTTATCAGAACCAGGCGGTTTTTCAATAGGCTCATCACGGACGGCTTTAAGCGAGATGGGTATCAGCAGTGATCGTATCAGGACGCGCGGTTAAGCTGACGCGTATCCGGTTGCCGGCAACATCATTCCACGCTAGGCAGGATCTGTCTCGGGCGATGTTTTTATGTTCGATACCGTACAGACTCAGTTCAATATTGCCTATAAACTTTTATCTAACTTAGCTTCAAGGATAACTCTGATGAATATTGCAATCGAACCCTTACTGGCACTGGTGATGGGCATATTAATTTTGCTGGTTCCGAGATTTTTAAATTATTTCGTGGCCGTGTATTTGATCGTTGTGGGTATTTTGGGACTTACGCACCAGCCCCTAACGTGAGTGGGTATTCCCACGGGTTAAACCGCGCCGTTTAGGAACGGTTTTCAGTTAACGTTTTTTCTCAAACAGGAGCACTATCATGTCAATTGGCACAATCTTACTCATAATTCTTGTTCTGATGCTTGTTGGCGTCCTTCCAACCTGGCCACACAGCCGGGAATGGGGTTATGGCCCCAGCGGTGGGCTCGGGCTGTTGGTGGTCATCTTGTTGGTTCTGGTGTTATTGGGCAGAATCTAGCTGGGAAGTACCTCCATTATGATTGCATCTTTAGATTCAAAGCCGATACGAGTTGTCTCATTTCAATGTGAAACAGGTAATACCTAAGATCAACTCGTATTGGCGGCGAGCTGGATGCCAGCCTGTTACTTACCAACGATAAGTGGTTCAAAAAATTCGCATCCCTCTATGCCCCACAATTACCTATGTGCGGTGCCGCACCGACTGGGTTCAATTTTGCTTGTATTGTGTGTGCAATGGGAAATCTCCCATGCTTAGGTCATAGTTAAATTAATTATCAGGAGAAACTCATGAACAAAGATCAAAAGAAAGGCCGGGTAGAAGAAGCCAAAGGTAAAGTTAAGGAAGCCGCCGGTGTGTTGCTAGACGACGAAGGTATGGAAGTAAAGGGAAATATCCAAAAGAATGTCGGCAAGGTTCAGAAGGCCTTTGGCGATCTCAAGGAAGATATCAAGGATAAACTTGACGACTAACACGAGTGCTATTGAGCCGCGCAGCCAAGTCCAGACAAACAAGACTGCTGCACAACTGCAACGGGATGCTCTTAACTACCTTTTCAAGCTATTCGAGCACTTGGTACTTGGTACTTGGTTTCCAAACGCTGGAAAACGGCGTTGAAAATTTTCCACTAATCAGCGCCGTATTTTCCACTCGCAGAAGATAACTATCATCTAATAAACAATTAGTTAACCTTCACGTTCTGGGAAACTTAGACGATTTTTTATTATAAAAACTGGAAAAATTTCAATCCTATATTCCATCAACATACTAACTCAACAACCAAGGCTGGGTAGCACCGGCTTTTTTGTATCTGAAATGTTGGCAAGTGTTGCGGTTTGTTGTGGTTGTTTTTTTAAGAATGGGACGGAATTGGGAAAACTTAAAATGAAGACAATAAAAAAGGCCATCGATTTCTCGTAAGACCTTGATATTATTGGTGGGACGTCAGGGATTCGAACCCTGGACCCATGGATTAAGAGTCCACTGCTCTACCAACTGAGCTAACATCCCAATATTTGATCTGATAATTTTAAAGGATTTCTTAGCTAAATCCAAGAATAAAATGTCTCGACCCTACGTGTACCCTGATTATACAAGGTCTTTATTTTATTTTTTCCAGCGCTTGGGATAATTCCCGGCTGAATTCACTGAGGATTTTGTTCAGTGCCTTGACAGTAGCCGGGTAGGATGGGTCATCCAGTGGATGCTCAATTTTAGTGTGTCCGTTGCGTATCAGGGTGTGGTTTTTTTCATCCATGATGGCCCAGTTGGCTTCAAGGTTTACGCTCTGTTCAGGGCGGGTGTCGAAGCGGGTGATGTCGATGATGATGCGATAATCGACCGCTCCGTAGGTGCTCCAGGGATAAGCCCTGATCAGGTCGCTTGTTTGCAGCATCGTCAGATTGTAGGTCAACACTTGGGCGATGTTATCTTTTAAAGGCGATGCCCATTGGTGAAATTCGGCGATTTTTACGCTGTTATCCGGCAGCCGGGTGACGATTTGCTTGCGCTCAAGCAATGCCGGTATCGAAACCGGGCCTATGCCGATCTGGCGTTTTTTTTCTATCGCCGTTGATGATGTAGTGGGCTCGCTTAGTGGTTCCAATACATAAAACTGGGTGGGCGGCGTCGATATGCAAGCCGAGAGCAGGGTGCCTAGGAAAAGTGACATTAACCATTTTGAAAGTTGCTTTGTCATATTACTGCTCTTTTTTGCCGCGAATTAAGGAGTTGGGATTTTGTTCCAGATAGTCGGTCAGTTGCTTGACCGAGCTGGCCGCTTGGGTAAGTTCTTGTAACAACTGTTCCAGTTCGTAGTGGGTGGTAGAACCGGGTTCCAGTGCGCTTAAGACTTGGTGCGCCGAGTCCATGGTTTTGCCGGTGCTATCCAGCATGACAGACGCCGCCTTGGATGTGCCTTGCAGTGATTGCAGGGTTTTGTTGGCCTCGGCCGTCAAGTCCTCCAGCGGCAGCTTGGCCACTTTGTCCATGATGATATTGGCGGAATGGGTAAACTGATCCAGTGAGCTGGCTGTAGTGGGGAATTCAGGATAGACGCTTTTATTGTCGCTTAACACAATCTTGCTTTTCGGGTGGAAATCAAGGTCGACCAGAAGTTGTCCGGTCAGCAGGCTGCCGGTCTGTAACTGGGCGCGCAGGCCTTTGTTAATCAACTGGGCCATAATGTCTTTGTCGCTGATGTTGTGCTGGTTATTGACTTCCTTGATACGTTGCGGTTCCAGTTCCACGGTGACCGGGATGTGAATTTCAGCGGTCTTCTTGTCCAGTTCCAGATTGATCTCGGTGACCTTGCCGATCGGAATGCCGCGCAATTGCACCGGCGCGCCTACGGTCAAGCCGCGTACCGAGCCGTTAAAATACATGACGTACTTTAAGGTGTTTTGATAAACAATTTGGGTCGATAGCTCATAAGTATCGTACAGCGGAAAAACGCTGTTTTCAGGTTGGATGTCTTCAACCCTGTCCTCGGCCGCCGCGCGAAAGGCAATGCCGCCGCTTAACAAGGAAATCAACGGCCCTGTTCTGACTTTAAAGCCATCGGCCCCGGCGGACAAATCGATGCCGCTGTCGATCCAGAAGCGGGTATTTTTCCTGATGAACTGGTCGTAAGGTTTGTTGATAAAAACGGTCAAGCGTATCGCATTGGCTTCATCAGATAAGGCGTGACTGAGTACCTCGCCGACGGTTATGCCGTGAAAATTGATCGGAGTTCCCGGTTTCATGGAACCCAGGTTATTGGTTTCCAGAATGAAATATCGGCCTTCGGCGTTGTGTTTTAGTAAGGGCGGGGTGGTAAGCCCGGTAAAATGATCTTGCCTGGAACCGTCGCCCGGCTTGATGGCGATATAAGGCCCGGAGAGCAGGGTGCCCAATCCTGAAATGCCGCCCAAGCCCACTTGAGGCCGCACCACCCAGAAGCTGGTGTTTTCGTTCAAATAACTGGCCGCGGTGCTGTTCATTTGCGCGGTAACCTGGATGGTTTTCAAATCGTCGCTGATGGAGATTGCGGTGACTTTGCCGACTTCTACATTCAGGTACCTGATTTTGGTTTTGTCCACTTCCAGGCCTTCAGCGGTAGGAAAGCTGATCGTGATAACCGGGCCTTTTTCATTGTAGGATTTAGCGATTAGCCAGCCGCTGACCAGCAGCGCAATCAAGGGCAAAAACCACACCAACGGCAATTCGGTCTTTTTGTTGATGATCACTTCTGAAGCATCCGGGTCGATAAAGTCATTCATTTTAGCGTTGGTTGTCCCATATTAAACGTGGATCGAAATTTTTGGCTGCGAACATAGTCAATACCACCACCGCAGCAAATGCCGTTGCCGCAGGCCCTGCGATAACCTGCGCCACACCGCCCATATCAACCAAAGACACCAGAATTGAGATCATAAAAATATCCAGCATCGACCAACGGCCGACAAAAGCAATAATACGGTACAGGATAGTCCATTTCTTGGCGTGGGCTTGCCAGCGATAATGGACGTTGAGCAATAATAGGCTGATGCCTAACAATTTTAACAAGGGTACCAGAATACTGGCGACCAGCACCAGCATGGCGATGGGAACCATATTACCGTGAATTAACGCCATAATGCCGCCGATGATGGTATGCGGCTCGCCGACGCCCAAGCGCGTGACAGTCATGATCGGGAAAACGTTGGCCGGAATGTACAGGCAGAAGGCGCTTAACAGCAAAGCCGCGGTGCGTTGAAAGCTATTGGCCAGCCGTGGGTGCAACTCGCCACCGCATAACGGGCAAAGTTTGTTTTTGTCGGCCTGGTTTGATAAACAGCCGCAGTCATGACAACGGATAAAGCCCTGAGCCAGGGCAGTCTTTTTGGCTTTCATTTTCTCAAGTTCCCGATTTGCCTCCAGAACAGAACCTTGTCCAGGCTGCTTGCGAGCATGCCGGTCACGATCAGCAAGGCCACGAACGCGTAAAGCCCAAACCCGAATTTAAGTTCAGAGCTGGAGGAAAGTTTAACGCAGGCGACAATAATACCCAGCATATAAACTTCCAGCATCGCCCATTCATCCATGTGCTGCAGCCAGCGCATCCAATGCGCCAGATACCGGTTCGGCTTGTTAAAGTAAAGGTGGGCGCTGATCAGCAGAGATAAAATAATATTCAACAGCGGAAACAAAATACTGGATAAAAACACCAGTGCCGCAACGCCCCACATGTGTTCATTAAACAACGCAACCACGCCCGACCACAACGTGCCGTCTTTAGCGCCGCCCAGCATTTTGATACCGAGCAGCGGCATCAAGTTGGCCGGAAATATCAAAATCAAGCCGGCAATGGATAAGGCGAAAGTGCGCTCGATGCTTTGCTTGCGCGGCCGTTGCAGCAGGTAGCCGCAGCGGGGACAGTGCGCCTTGTCGCCGACCACGGGTGCGGCGGGGTTAAGCAATAAATCACACTCGGGGCAGGCGGTGAAGTTTGTTTTGTTCATGTTGCAGGAAGATAATGATCCGGGGGATGGTTGCTATTATCCTCGTCAATACGCTTGTTGTCATTTTGGGCATAGCTCTTTTGGTAAAGATGTTTGATAATTAAAGTCTAAATTAACCGCGGGGTACTTATGCCTATTAAATGGGATCCAAGATTTAGTGTAGACAACACCACTATTGATATGGAGCATAAATTATTATTAACGCTGCTTAATGCGTTAGAAGTGGTTTTACGTAATCCGCATGAAAAAGATTCTTTAAGGTTTTTTATTGATCAGTTGGTAGAGGCGGCTAAGGATCATTTTTCTCACGAAGAAAAATTGCAGATCAAATATATGTTTCCTTATTATGAGGAAAACAAAGAAGGACATAATGCGCTTATCGTTGAATTGGATGAAATTAAAGCTGAAATCTATAAATACATCGACGATGTCATTACTTCACAAGAAGAAGCCGACAACATGAGCAAAAGAATTAATCACGTATTACGGGATTGGCTTATTGATCATATTCTGAAGTCGGATATGAAAATGAAAGGCTTTATGAATGATGCAAGGTAGGCAATATTTTCAGTATGTTGGGACTCGAAAAAGGAGCGAGAAGATCCTCTGCTAGACTTTCCGCCCCAGATTTAAATATTACACCTCTATATTATGTATTGAACCCAACATATGCTCGGTCAGTTGTTTGCCTGCTTCAATCAACGGATGAATGACAAAAGTAGCCCCCAATCGGTAAAGTTCGCTTTCTTCCTTAGTGTGGAAACAGATCGTACCGATACAACCGGCAAATTGCAGGTTTTTCAGTTGCTTTATCGACGATGACCTTACCTCGAATTCCGGCATGGTAAGGATAATCCCCTTAATTTTTGCCAAGGGCAGTTTCTCCCATAGCGCAGAGTCTTCGGCATCGCCGTACACCACTCTTCGTCCGTCAGCCAGTAAGTTTTGCAGCACGGTAGGGTCGGCATCCAACCCCAATACACGGATATCTTGTTGATTAAAAGCGAGATACGCGGAAATACCGGTGCGCCCCATGCCCACCACCAGCCATTCTGCGCCCCCGATACTGCTGGGGAGTCTGTCCAGATGTTCGACCTTTCTTTCAAAACGGACTAATGTCGTTTCCAGCAAGGAAAACAAACGGTGAGAAAATCGATTTAATGGCGCCGCAACCGCCAAGGAAAGCGCTACCGCTAGGCCGATTATAGATTCCCAAGCGGGTGGAAGCAGATTGGCTTCGACGACGACATTCGAGGTAATCAATGCAAATTCACTATAGGTCATCAACGCCAGCGAAGAAACAAAAGCTGTGCGTGCACGCAACCCGACCAGCAAAAACAACGCAAAGAAAAGTGCGCCTTGCAACGGCAATAGGGATATTAGTGTTAACGCCTGTAAAATTTCGTCATAACCCGGCAAATCGGCCAAGCCGATCTGGAGAAAAAAGGCGACTAAAAAGGTTTCCTTTAATCCCCATAGTTTATTGGCAAGCTCGTCTATGTTGATGTGCCCGGCCAGCATAATACCCATCAGTAACGCGCCGATGTCACTGGAAATACCCACGTTTTCGGCCAACACACCCCCAGCTATCGCCAGCGTTACGCCTAATAACAATTTCAATTCATTGTCGCGGCTGGCATTCAATAACCGATAGGCCAACGGGCGAAGAAAAGGCAGCAGCAACAGGCAAAGCGCCCAGGGTGATGGCTGTTTGTTATTGGCGACAGCCAGCAGGCCGATCGCAACAATGTCCTGTAAAATTAATATGCTTAGAACATCCCGGCCATACAACGTGGAAAGTTCGCCGCTATCTTCCAACACCTTAATCGCGAGTACTGTACTGGAGAAAGCCAGACTCACGCCTATCACTAAGCCACCGGTAACATGCCCATGAAAGCCAAAGAAAATCAGCGCAGAAACCGAGGTTACGATCAGTAAGTGCAAGCTGCCGACGCTGAGCACTTCGCGCCGTAACAGCGAGGAAGGTTTTAATTTCAAACCGACCGTAAATAATAGCAATTCAATTCCGATGTCGGCTAAATGCTTCAGTGTTTCGTTGGCTTCAATGCCGGCAGCATTCAAAATATACCCTGCCATCAGGTAGCCAACCAATGGCGGCAAATACAATCGGCTGGTTATCAAGCCGGTCAGATAAGCAGTACCAACCCAAAGTAATTCCATAATAGAGCCTGTGTCGACAAGTACAGTTGTTGGTTATGATAGCGCGAATTCTGTTTAAAATGTCCTGACCGGCCAATAGGTTTGGCTTTGAACAGAGTATCCATAAATATTTTAGTCAGGATGGGCATCGAAAAGGGGGGCGATGCACCTCCTACCGGCTTCTGCCAAGCAAAAATATTCACCTTTCTTTATCGTCCAACGGTGGATTACACTGTTTCTGAACATTTGATAGCGCCAAGTCGGCGCTGCACACTGCAACAGGTGAACAATAATGCGCAAAACACTAATCAATCAATCCGTTGAAAACAACCCATTTCCCGAGCTGAATTTTTTGGATTTGAAACATCTTGCCCAAGTGGAGTTTACCTCGGAGCACTTGGAACACCCGGTTGAGTCAGCTCTGTTATTAATGGAGGAGGCGGGAACAGGATGGCAGGCGGCAACTTCAGGCGAGCAGACAATCCGCATTGTTTTCGATCAACCCCGGACTATCGAACATATCCTGCTGGTGTTCGATGAGCCGCACCAATCGCGCACCCAGGAGTTTGTGCTGCTCTGGTTGGCGGATAATGAGGATTGTTACCGGGAGATTTTGCGCCAGCAATACCACTTTAGCCCGCCGAACACCACGCGTGAAATCGAACATTATGAGGTCAAACTCACTCAAGTGAGGGCATTGGAATTAAGAATAATCCCCGACATCGGTGGCGGGGAGGCTTGCGCCAAACTTAAACAGTTGCGTCTTGCGTAAATGCCGTTTCTAATAGCCGCAGCTGTACTATTCTAATAATAAAAAATGGCATGGGTTTTTAAGCTTATAGCCAAACTAATCAAAGAGGAGAGGAAGTTATGATGTTTCCAACATCTGCATCAGTCGTTATCGCGTTACTGATGGGGCTTGCAGGGGGCGCATTCGTGGTTTGGGAATTACGACGCGTTCTTAGCTATGACCCCGGCAATGAAGCCATGCAAGCCATCGCAAAGGCGATTCAAGAGGGATCGGCGGCTTTTTTGTCGCGTGAATATCGGATTATCGCGATTTTTGTCGCTATTGTTGCAGTTGTTATTTCGGTATTTTTACAATGGCAGACTGCGTTTTGCTTTGTGGCCGGCGCGATTGCTTCGGCAGGCGCGGGCTATCTGGGTATGCATGTAGCGGTCCGCGCCAATGTCAGGACAGCGGCAGCAGCCGGGCGCAATTTGCATGAAGGCTTGCGCGTCGCGTTCGGCAGCGGCTCGATTATGGGCATGGCGGTGGTCAGCTTCAGTCTGATCGGCATGACGGTGTTGTTTTTGATATTTAACGGCAATCCGAATCAGCTGACTTATATTACCGGCTTCGGTTTTGGCGCCAGCAGTATTGCGCTTTTTGCCAGGGTCGGCGGCGGCATTTATACCAAAGCTGCCGATGTGGGTGCTGACTTGGTCGGCAAGGTCGAGCAGGGCATTCCCGAAGATGATCCGCGCAATCCGGCCGTGATTGCCGACAATGTGGGCGATAATGTCGGCGATGTCGCGGGTATGGGGGCCGACTTATTCGAAAGTTACAGCGGTTCGATTATTGCCGCCGCAACACTGGGTGCGGCGCTGGGTGCGAAATCGCCCGCTTTTATCGGGCTACCTTTCCTGGTTGCCGCCGTCGGCATCATTGCCAGCCTATTTGGTATTTATATGGTGACCGGCAAAGAATTGAAGCATGCAGCCATTGCCGATGATTCCATGATTGCCCGCGTCCTTGGATTTATCGGGAAATATATTATAGAAATTGACGAAAACGCCAGCCTGGATGACCTGTTGAAGGTACTACGCCGTTCAGTTTGGGGGGCTTCAGCGGTCATTTTGGGACTTTCTTTACTGACCATATTGGTTTCTGGCGTCAGTTTTAATTATTGGCTGGTTATCCTGGTCGGATTGGTAGCGGGTAACGCTATTGCCTATGTGACCGAATATTACACGGCCTACACTGAAAAGCCTACGCAAGGCATTGCGCATGCCACGCAAACAGGTGCGGCAACAACCATTATCCAAGGCTTGGCTGTCGGCATGATGAGTACTGTTTTTCCGGTATTGATCGTCGCGGTGGCTATCTTGCTGAGCATATGGCTGGGGTTTAAAGCTGACGGCACTATTGCCGCCGGCCTTTACGCGGTGGCTTTGTCGGGCGTGGGCATGCTCAGCACCTTGGGCGTTACGTTGGCGACCGATGCTTACGGCCCGGTCGCCGATAATGCGGGCGGCATTGCCGAGATGAGTCATCTGCCCCATGAAGTGCGTAATCGCACCGATGCATTGGACAGTTTGGGCAATACCACTGCCGCTACCGGCAAAGGCTTTGCGATCGGTTCGGCGGTGTTGACGGCGTTGGCCTTATTGGCCGCTTATGTGACGGCGGCAAAAATCGACAATTTGAATATCCTGGGGCCTACCATGCTGCCGGGTATCCTGATTGGCGCGATGATGCCTTATCTGTTTTCCGCGCTGACCATGATGGCGGTGGGCAAAGCGGCTCACGAGATTGTGGTTGAAGTGCGCCGCCAGTTCCGAGAAATACCCGGTTTGATGGACGGCACGGGACAGCCTGATTACGCGACCTGCGTCGGCATCAGCACCGAAAGCGCTTTGCGTGAAATGATACTGCCCGGCGCATTGGCGGTTGTCGTGCCGTTGGTTGTGGGACATGTGTTGGGCAAAGAAGCCCTTGCGGGCATGCTGGTCGGCACCATGTCGTCCGGCTTTTTGCTCGCGGTGATGATGGCTAATGCCGGTGGCGCCTGGGACAATGCGAAAAAATGGATAGAAACCGGGCAATACGGCGGCAAGGGTTCCGATTCTCACAAAGCAGCCGTAGTCGGCGACACTGTGGGCGATCCTTTTAAAGACACCAGCGGCCCGTCTTTGAATATTTTGATCAAATTGATGACCATCGTCAGCTTGGTCTTTGCTACGTCATTCGGTTCTGGCTGGTTTAATTTTTAAAGAAGAGTGCTATGTTGTAGCCACGTTAACAGATGTTGGCTATTAATAATGGACGTGGATTAGACGGATTTACACGGGTTTTCATCCGTGAGTATCAGTTGAATCCGCGTCATCCGCGTTCGATTTGTCTCTCTGCTGAACAGTTACTTTAAAATCCAAGCTACGAGGTTAATATGTTTAAACGACTGATTGCTTTTTTGATGATGATGGTTTTGTCCGGCTGCGGGTACAACACGCTACAGTCCAGTGACGAAGACATTAAGGCGACTTGGGCTGAAGTATTGAACCAGTACCAGCGCCGCGCCGATCTGGTGCCTAATCTGGTGAATGTGGTGAAAGGCTACGCCGCTCACGAGAAGGATGTGCTGACCGAAGTGACCGAGGCTCGCGCCAAAGTGGGTGCGTTGCAAGCCACGCCGGAATTGGTTAACGATGAACAGGCATTCCAAAAGTTTATTGCCGCACAGGGGCAAATGACCAGCGCGATTTCACGGCTACTCGCGGTGGCGGAAAACTATCCGCAACTGAAAGCAGACGGATTGTTCCGCGATTTGCAGGCACAGCTTGAAGGTACGGAAAACCGCATCACCGTGGCGCGCAACCGCTATATAGCGGCGGTCAAAGAATACAATATCACCGTGCGCTCTTTCCCTTCCAACTTGACCGCGATGATGTTCGGTTACCAGGCCAAGCCGAGCTTTACCGTCGAAAACGAACAAGCCATTGCGCAGCCGCCCAAAGTTGATTTTGGTGCGCCTGCAAAGGTTGGCGGTCAGTAATATGTTGTCTGCAATAGCGCACCGAGGCCGTTACGGACTTGGTTTTTTCCTGCTGTTGTTTTGCATAAAGGCTTGGGCGGTCGTTAGCGTTCCGGAGTTATCACGTCGCGTTACCGATCTCACCGACACACTCAGTGCCGAACAAGTTACTGCGCTGGAAAACAAATTGGCTGCATTTGAAGCCCAAAAAGGCAGCCAGATTGCGGTGTTAATCATCCCCAGCACAGGACCTAAAGATTTAGCCGAGTTTGGCATAGAGGTTGCCGATTTATGGCAGGTCGGCCGCAAAGGCGTTGATGACGGGGTGATCCTGATCGTAGCCAAAGATGACCATAAGCTGCGTTTGGAAGTCGGTTACGGCCTGGAAGGCGTTATCCCCGACGCCATTGCCAAGCGGGTGATTTCCGAGACCATTACCCCGTATTTTAAGAATGGCGATTATGCGGGCGGCATTGATGCCGGGGTTACCCAGTTAATTGGATTGATCGAGGGTGAGGTTTTGCCTGCCCCTTCTGAAAGCATGACTGACGGGCAAGGTGACGGAGTTTTTATGTTCATTTTGTTTGGCGGCTTGATTGCAGGTTTTGTGCTGTCCTCGATGATGGGTCGTATCATGGGCGGGATGTTGGCTGGACTGGGTAGCGGTATGCTGGCTGCTCTGGTTTTTGGGCTAACTTTCTTCCTGGCGTTGTTTATCGGCCTAATGATTTTTTTTATCGTTGGGGTTCGTTCAACCGGTGGACACGGCTGGTCTAGCGGCGGTGGTTTTGGCGGAAGCACTGGCGGCGGCAGTTCATGGAGCGGCGGCGGTGGCGGCTTTGGCGGAGGAGGCGCATCAGGGTCATGGTGAATATTAAACGCTGGTTTCGTCATGCCTTTATGCCGCCTTGGCGTTGGCGTGTGTTGTTTCCCAAGGCGGTGCTGGCCGGGATAGAAAAAGCGGTTAAACACTCGGAACATCAGCACAGCGGCGAGCTTAGGTTTGCGGTTGAAAATTCGCTGGCACTAACTAAGATTTGGCGCGGTATGTCGGCTCGCCACCGCGCGATAGAGGTGTTTTCAGATTTGCGGGTTTGGGATACTGAAGCAAATAGCGGCGTGCTGATTTATCTGTTACTGGCGGATCGGGAAGTTCATATCGTCGCAGACCGTGGAATTACCCAGCGCGTGCCGCAAGCCGAGTGGGATGCGATAGCCGAAGTTATGCAGCAAGAATTCAAACGCGGGGATTTTCTGCGGGGCTCGCTGCAAGGCATTGAGCGCATTACGATGCTGCTATCGACCTATTTCCCGGCTGGTGCAGATAATCGCAACGAGCTCTCCAATAAGCCAGTCATCGTTGGGACTTAGTTACACGGATTTGACGAATTTGTTGTTTCCATATAACATTGCGCGGTTATGTTAGCTCGATTACCCGAATTTATAGACCCCTTGCACCTCGCTGATAAGCGAGGCGAATTGAAAGGTCAAATACCTGTGAGCGGCCTCGATCGTTTGGCGGATTTGCTGTTTAGCGATACTGGGGCTGTAACTGTGGATCTTTTTTTTGGCCGGGAAGGGCGGCTGGCCAAAATTGAGGGGCAAATAGAAACGGTTCTGGAGCTTAAATGCCAAAACTGCCTGCAAGCAGTGCAATGGCCGGTCAAAAGCAATGTCAAGTTGGGTATTGTCACTTCATTAGATCAAGCTGACAGATTGCCAGAAGATTATGAGCCGTTGTTAGTCGATGAAGGTAAAACCCTTTTAAAAAATATTATTGAAGACGAGTTGTTACTAATTTTGCCTGCATTTCCCAAACATCAGCACGATTGTCTCGGCCGGAAACCTAGCGATAAACAGGCAGATGTTTTATTAAACGAACAGCCGTCACCCACTGAAAACCCTTTTTCCATCTTAGCCAAACTTAAAAACACTGGAGATTTATAATGGCCGTACAAAAAAGTAAAGTCACGCGTTCAAGACGCGGTCAACGTCGTTCACACGATGCGTTAACAGGCAAAACCTTGTCTCAGGACCCAATGACCGGCGAAACTCATATTCGTCACCACGTGACCCCGGATGGTTTCTTTAAAGGCCGTCAAATCGTAGGTAATGTCGACGAAGATTGAGATCTTCCCGCTGTAGCATGATGATATGCCGAAGTTGACTAGCTCAGGTTCGGCTTCTTTATAATAACTCAGGAGTCATCCGTAAGCGTGAGCCTAACAATTTCGATTGATGCAATGGGCGGGGATTACGGTCCTGAAGTCACCATTCCGGCATCATTGGATTGTTTAAAGAACAATCCAGACTTAAAACTGATTTTAGTGGGCGATGAAGCGGTTCTCAAGCCGCAGTTAGCCCAAGCCTTGACTAATTTCCAGGATAGACTTGCCATTCAACATGCATCCCAATGCGTTGGAATGGATGAATCGCCGTCCAAAGCGCTAAAAAATAAAAAAGACTCGTCCATGCGGGTTGCCATCAACCTAGTTCATGAGGGGCGTGCGGATGCTTGCGTGAGCGCCGGCAATACCGGGGCTTTAATGGCGACTGCCCGTTTTGTGCTTAAAATGATCCCCGGCATTGATCGGCCAGCCATTATTTCCACATTGCCGTCAATTGACGGACATACGCATATGCTTGATCTCGGGGCGAACGTGGATTGCACTGCGGAGCATCTTTTTCAATTTGCAGTAATGGGCGCGGAATTGGTTAAGGCAGTCGAAAATATTGATAGTCCCAAAGTGGGATTGTTGAATATTGGCGAAGAAGACGTAAAAGGTAATGAGCAGGTTAAATCGGCGGCAAAATTGCTGGAAAATTCGTCGTTAAATTACATAGGCTACGTGGAAGGCGATTCTTTAAATGCGGGGCATGTCCCGGTTGATTTGATTGTCGCTGATGGTTTTGTCGGTAATGTTGCACTCAAGTCCATTGAGGGCGCGGCAAAGATGATAGGCACTGCATTAAAAGAGGCTTTTGGCAAAAACATCATAACCAAGTTGGCGGGATTGCTGGCTTATCCGGTACTTAAATCGTTTAAAAAGCGCATCGATCCGCGCTTATACAATGGCGCAAGCTTTTTAGGGCTGCGCGGGCTAGTGATTAAAAGTCACGGCGGCGCTGATGTGTTGGCGTTTAAAACAGCCATTCATCTTGCTGAAGTTGAAGTGAAAAAAGATGTCATTAGAAAAATAAGCGAACAAGTCGAAAAAACTTTGGCTTTGAGAGAGAATGCATGACTCGTTATTCGAGAATAATCGGTACCGGCGGCTATCTGCCGGAAGAAGTTCGCACCAATGAACAAATATCGCAAACGGTTGATACCTCCGACAGCTGGATTTTTGAACGAACCGGCATCAAAAGCCGTCGCATCGCCGGGGCGAACGAAACCGCCTCAAGCATGGCCGAAATTGCGGCAAGACAAGCTATAGCAGCCGCAGATTGCACCCCCGAAGATATCGATTTAATCATTGTTGCGACCGGGACGCCTGATCGAGTTTACCCAAGCACAGGCTGTCTGTTGCAACAGCGCTTAGGCATTAAAAACTGCGTTGCTTTTGATGTGCAGGCCGCATGTTCTGGGTCGATTTTTGCGCTGAGCATTGCCGATCAATATATTAAGTCGGGCGCAGCTAAGACGGTACTGGTTGTTGGTTCTGAAATCTGTTCGCGCCTTGTCGATTGGACAGACCGGGGCACCTGTATTCTGTTCGGCGATGGTGCGGGCGCGGTATTGCTGAGCGCATCGGAAGAGGCCGGTATTTTATCGACGCATATTCACTCTGACGGCGAATACGAAGATTTGTTGTATTGCCCCAACCCTCAGGTATCTACCGAGGCGAATAAGGATGAAGCTGGTTACATTAACATGCGCGGCAACGAAGTGTTCAAAGTGGCGGTCAACACGCTGGGTCGCATAGTCGATGAAACCTTGGCCGCAAACAACATGCAGCAATCCGATGTCGACTGGCTGGTGCCGCATCAAGCGAACACCCGGATTATTGCGGCGACCGCAAAAAAATTAAAAATGTCCATGGATCATGTTATTTTGACCCTTGAAAATCAGGGTAATACCTCGTCCGCATCCGTGTTGCTCGCCCTCAATGAAGGCGTTCGTGACGGCCGTATTCAGCGCGGACAGGTCGTTTTGCTTGAAGCATTTGGGGCAGGATTCACCTGGGGCTCTGCATTAATTAAATACTGAGCGTATTGACATGAATAACCAAACTTATAATTTAGCTTTTATTTTTCCCGGCCAGGGTTCGCAATCGGTCGGCATGTTGTCTGAGCTGGCCGCCAGTTATCCTGAGGTAAAGCACACTTTTGAGCGGGCATCCGATGCGCTGGGCAAAGACTTATGGTCAATTGTTGCCAACGGCCCGGAGGACGAGCTTAATCAAACCCATAATACCCAGCCTGCAATGTTGGCTGCTGGCGTGGCCGTTTGGGAAATCTGGTGCAAACACAGTAATGTGCGTCCTGCGTGGATGGCAGGGCACAGCTTGGGCGAATATACCGCCTTGGTATGTTCGGAAGCCATGTCGTTTGAGGACGGCATAAAGCTGGTTGCCGCAAGAGGACAATTGATGCAGGCCGCAGTGCCTCCAGGCGTTGGTGCAATGGCGGCAATTTTGGGTCTTGAAGATCACCAAGTCGTTAAGGTTTGCGCGGATGCGGCTGAAAACGAAACGGTTTCAGCGGTCAATTTCAATTCGCCGGGGCAGGTCGTCATTGCCGGAAATGTTGCCGCCGTTGAAAGAGCCATGCTGGCGGCCAAAGCGGAGGGCGCCAAGCGAGCAGTATTATTGCCGGTCAGCGTTCCTTCGCACTGCGCATTGATGGAACCGGCGGCTCATAAACTGGATGAGCAATTACAGAACACGGCGATTGATACGCCCAAAATGACACTGATTCATAACGTAGATGTCGCATCGCATAGCGCTCCTGAGGTTATCCGCAATGCACTAAAGGAACAGCTCTATAAACCGGTGCGTTGGGCCGACAGCATCAAGTTCATGCATGATCAAGGCGTTACCTGTTTTGTTGAATGCGGCCCCGGCAAAGTGCTAGTCGGCTTGAACAAGCGAATCGCCAAAGACGCCGACCATTTATCTATTTATGACCCGGAAACATTAAATACAGCATTGGAGCAGCTCAATGGATAAACAAGTAGCTTTAGTAACGGGTGCCAGTCGCGGCATCGGTCGGGCAATCGCGGAAAGATTGGCCCAGGATGGTTTTTTGGTCATCGGCACCGCGACCACTGATAACGGTGCCGACTCGATTTCAGCCTATCTGGGCGAGAATGGCAAGGGCTTAAAGCTTGATGTCGCCAGTCCCGAATCGATTGAAGAAGTCATCAAAACAGTTAATGACGAGTTCGGCGCGCCTGCCGTGCTGGTCAATAATGCCGGTATCACCCGTGATAACCTGCTGATGCGCATGAAGGACGAAGAGTGGGATGAGATCATCAACACCAACTTGACTTCGGTTTTCCGCATGAGCAAGGCCGTACTGCGAGGCATGATGAAAGCCAAAACAGGCCGCATTATCAATATTTCATCGGTAGTAGGCTCGACCGGCAATGCCGGGCAGGCAAATTACGCCGCTGCAAAGGCCGGTATGGTCGGCTTTGCCAAATCCATGGCTAAAGAAGTGGGTTCGCGCAATATCACCATCAACACTGTGTCGCCTGGTTTTATCGATACCGATATGACCAAGGAGCTGGGGGATGATATTAAAAACAATTTGTTGTCATCTATTCCCTTGTCTCGTTTGGGCAAAGCAGAAGAGATTGCGCATGCGGTTTCATTTCTTGCTTCTGCTGGTGCTGGCTACATCACCGGCGAAAACATTCATGTCAATGGCGGCATGTTCATGCCTTAATATTGTGATATTTTTGCAATATCAAGTATAATCCCCCCGCCGTCTGGAATTTCCGGAGACGGGATTTCAAATAAAATTAATAACAATACTAGTGTAGGTCTCAGATTAGACGCTGAGGATTACATTGTTTGAGGATAATAATTATGAGTAACATTGAAGAACGAGTAAAAAAGATTGTTGCAGAACAATTAGGTGTTAAAGAAGATATCGCTACTGATGCTTCATTCGTAGATGATCTAGGTGCTGATTCTCTTGATACAGTTGAACTCGTCATGGCTCTTGAAGAAGAATTCGAATGCGAAATTCCAGACGATGAAGCTGAAAAAATCACAACTGTTCAGCAAGCTATCGATTACGTAGTAAAAAACGCTTAAAAACTGATTATCAGTTGATGAACTTGTAGGTTGGGTTACGACTACTCCAAGGATGGGGGCAGGTCGACGCACGGAGCGCACACTGGCAAACTGCATGGACGCAGTATAGGTAGAGCAGCAAAATAGGCGCTCTAGGCGATGCAGGAGCAATTGCCGAGCGACGTAACCCAAGTTAGTGTTTCGATTGCAGTATTTACGTTGCACGCCCGCCTACAAACTAATTCTCTATCCCCGCCTTCACTTTTCTTACGGTAAATCACATTGAGCAAACGTCGAGTTGTCATAACTGGATTAGGCGCAATCACGCCTTTAGCTAACACGGTCCCTGAAACATGGGATGGTATTATTAATGGTAAAAGCGGCATAAGCCCAATTGATTCTTTCGATATTTCTTCTTTCGCCACTACCTTTGGCGGCGTTATACGGAATTTCGATATCAGCCAATATATTCCCGAAAAAGATGCCAAACGCATGGATGGTTTCATCCATTACGGCATTGCTGCGGGCTGCCAGGCTATTGAAGATTCAGGCATTGAAGTCACCGAGGCTAATGCCGAGCGCATCGGCGTTGCTATCGGATCGGGTATCGGCGGCATTACCGGTATTGAAGAATGCTATGCACTCTATGATAAAAGCGGCCCGCGCAGAATCTCGCCGTTCTTTGTTCCCGGCAACATTATCAACATGATTTCAGGCAACCTTTCAATCAAATACGGAATGAAAGGCCCGAATTACGCCATCGTTACCGCTTGTTCCACTGGTACGCATAACATTGGCGATGCGGCACGTTTAATTCAACATGGCGATGCCGATGTGATGATTGCGGGCGGCGCTGAACGCTGCACCACATCACCGACAGCTATGGGCGGTTTCGCTTCGGCAAAAGCCTTGTCCCGCCGCAACGATAACCCGCAAGCCGCCAGCCGGCCTTGGGATAAAGATCGCGACGGCTTTGTGCTAAGCGATGGCGCTGGCGTTGTGGTTCTTGAAGAACTGGAACACGCCAAGGCGCGCGGTGCAAAGATTTATGCCGAGTTGGTCGGCTTTGGCATGAGCGGCGACGCTTATCACATGACGACACCTTCACCCGGTGGCGAAGGCGCGGCGCGTTGCATGAGAAATGCTCTACGTGATGCGGGTCTAAATGCCGATGCGATTGATTATATCAACGCGCATGGCACATCAACGCCTGCCGGTGATGTGGGCGAAACCCAGGCGATGAAAGCCGCATTAGGCGATCATGCTTATAAAGTCGCGGTCAGCTCGACAAAGTCGATGATTGGCCATTTATTAGGCGCTGCGGGCGGTATTGAAGCGGTACTGACCGCCTTGAGCATCAAAAACCAAATTGCGCCTCCGACCATTAACCTGGAAAATCAAGATCCTGAATGCGATCTGGATTATGTGCCGAATGTCGCAAGAAATATGAAGATCGATGTAGCCATGTCTAATTCCTTCGGTTTTGGCGGCACTAACGGTTCGTTGGTTTTTAAACGGTACGAGTAGTAAGGTGGGCAGCGCTGTTCTGCCCACTGTCTAGCAAGCTAAAACATGATTCTCATCAATGGTGAAAGCAAGGAGCATATCGAAATATCCGACCGCGGCTTTCAATACGGCGATGGATTATTCGAAACCATTGAAGTTAGAGACGGACTAGCCGTTTTTCTTGAACGTCATTTAGAGCGGCTAAATTCCGGCTGCCAACGGCTTGGCATCCCTTTTCCCGGCATGGATTTACTTAGCCTTGAAACGAACGAGCTAAGCCGCAGATCGACTCCCAGCCGGGCCGTGCTTAAAATCATAATCACTCGCGGCTCGGGGGGACGAGGTTACCGCCAACCCGATGTCATTCAACCCACCCGCGTATTAAGCCTCCATCCTTACCCCGATTACCCTGATGTTTACCCGGAACAGGGCATAGTTGCCCGCTTCTGTACGACTCGTTTGGGGTTGAATCCTGCTTTAGCCGGCATCAAGCATCTGAACCGGCTTGAGCAAGTCGTGGCCAGATCTGAATGGAACGACGCTTCCATTCAGGAAGGGCTGATGCTGGATGTCAATAACCATGTTATTGAAGGAACAATGACCAATCTGTTTTATATCAAAAACAGTGATCTTTATACCGCGCCGCTGACCCAATCAGGTGTTGCCGGCATCATACGCCGCATTATCATGACGCTTGCGGCAGACCACGGCCTATCAGTCATTGAGCACGAGTTTACCAAGGACGAACTGCTTTCGGCCGATGAATTATTCGTCTGCAATTCGATTATCGGCATCTGGCCTATCAGGCAAATCGAAGCAGCCCACTTTTCAGTCGGCCCGATAACACAGAGCATTCAAAGCTGGTTGAACAGGTTCACTATCGATGACTGCATGGAGGCAGTATGCTGAAAATAGAGCAATGCAGAAAGTGGTTGTCGAGATGTTTAACAATGCGGCTAACAATAAACAATAAAATCATCGGTTTTACCGTGCTGCTTTTAAGTTTTGCAGGCGGCTGGCTGTGGATGGACTACCAAAGTGCATTGCACCAGCCTGCACTGACCGATCAAACAGTTTATGTAGAGATTGAAAAAGGCGACTCGCTTAACCGCATTATCGATAAGTTAGTAGAGCAAAAACTGGCTGTTAGACCCGTCTGGTTCAAGGTCATCGCCTTACAGGACAACGCGCTCAAGAAACTTAAAACCGGCGAATACGAGCTAACTTCCGGCCTAACCGTACCCCAGATAATAGCGCTATTCGTGCAGGGAAAAACCAAGCAGCATGCGATAACCTTCCCGGAAGGCTGGAGCTTTAAGGAAATACTGCATGAACTTGAGAAAAATCCCAATCTTGAGCACAGCTTAAACGGTGTTTGTCTAGAGAGCGTGATGAGCAAACTCAAGTCTGATGCACAATCCCCTGAAGGTTTACTTTTCCCCGACACCTACTTTTTTGAAAAACACACTTCTGATCTGGCTTTATTAAAACGGGCCTATGACAAGATGCAGCAGGTCTTGCAGCAGGAATGGCTCAATAAGGCGGAAGACCTGCCGTTTAAAACACCTTATGAAGCCCTGACGCTTGCTTCGATAGTTGAAAAGGAAACCGGGGTAGCGGCTGAACGCCCCCTGATAGCCGGTGTGTTTATCCGCAGGCTGGAGCAAAACATGTTGTTGCAAACCGATCCCACGGTCATTTACGGCATGGGCGAAGCCTATCAGGGCGATATAAAATCTAAGGATTTAACTACCGCGACGCCATACAACACCTATGTGATCAGCGGTTTGCCGCCAACGCCGATTGCGATGCCGGGGCGCGAAGCGCTTAATGCCGTTCTGCATCCCGACAAAAGCGACAGTCTTTATTTTGTTGCTCGAGGTGACGGCACCCACGTATTTTCAGCGACTTTAAAAGATCACAATATGGCCGTTGACGAATTTCAAAGGAAAAAGAAATGATCCGAGGCAAGTTTATTACTCTGGAAGGCGGGGAAGGTGTTGGAAAAACCACCAACCTGGCCTTTATCAAAGACTACTTAGAACAGCATAGCATTACAGTTGTCGTCACGCGCGAGCCTGGCGGTACCGAGCTTGCCGAAAAAATACGCCAATTATTGCTGGACAACAAAAGCGAGGCTATTTCAGAGCAGGCCGAGTTATTGATGATGTTTGCAGCCAGAGCCCAGCATATCAAACACGTCATTGAACCTGCATTGGCCAGCGGAAAATGGGTGCTGTGCGACCGGTTTACCGATGCCACCTACGCCTACCAAGGCGGAGGCCGGAATATGAAAGTCAGCATCATAGAATGGCTGGAAAACCTGGTGCAAGGCTCATTAAGGCCGGATTTAACCCTGTTGTTGGACGCCCCGGTTGAAATAGGCATCGCTCGGGTCAGGGAGCGCGGCGCTTTCGACCGTTTCGAGTCGGAAAAAATCAGCTTTTTTGAAAGCGTCAGGCGGGCATACCTGTTGCAGGCCGAACTGTATCCGGAGCGCATCAAGCTGATCAAAGCCAATCAACCATTACCCGAGGTGCAACGGGCCATTACCGATGTCCTCCGCACATTGCTGGGATTGTGCGCCCTCAATTGCCCGACTTCCCATAGGCATGGAAGCGTAAAATGACGCTGCCTTGGCAACAGCATCAGTGGGAGCATCTGCGCAGTTATATTGCGCAAGAACGCATTCCCCAGGCATTGCTGATTACCGGGAATAAGGGACTGGGTAAGCAGCAACTGGCCCGGCAGTTCGCCGTTGCACTGCTTTGCGCAACGCCTAAGGCCGACGGCACAGCTTGTGAGCATTGCAGCAGCTGTTTACTGGTTAATGCCGATACGCATCCCGACTTTATCCGGGTTCAGCCCGAGGAAGAGGGCAAAGGCATCGGTATCGGGCAGATACGCAGCCTGATTACCCGTTTAACCTTAAAGCCCCAGTTTGACACCTATCGTGTTGTGATCATCAATCCGGCCGACAAGATGAACAATGCCGCGGCAAACGCATTCTTAAAATGCCTGGAAGAGCCGACCGAGCGCACCAGCATCATCTTGATCAGCGAAAAACCGGCCAAATTGCCCGCGACCATCATCAGCCGTTGCCAGAAACTGGCTATACCCACGCCGGATAAAGAAACAGTAGTCGATTGGCTGGCGGAGACATTGCGCTGTGATGACACGATGAACAAGACCTTGCACTGCAATGTCTCCTTAGCGCAGGGCGCGCCCTTGCTGGCGCTGGATTACGCCAATGACAAGACATTAGCCTTGCGCAATGACTGTTTCGAGGCCTGGATGGCGATAGCAAAACAGCGTAAATCCCCGGTCATTGTCGCCGAAGACTGGCACAAGCTGCCTGCTGCGTCGTTGATATTCTGGCTCACGTCCTGGACTATCGACTTGATTAAATGTTTTTATCATACCCAGGTCGAAAATTTATATAACCCGGACTTGAATGCACCGTTGCAGGAACTGTCCAAGCGACTAGAATTAAAAGGACTTTATAAGTTGTATGATCTATTATTGTTGGGTCGGCAACGGCTGGATACCCAGATAAACAAGCAGTTGCTGTTTGAAGAAATTTTAATACAATGGCACGAACTTAACCGGAGTAAATGACCATGGCAGATGCAGGGGCCGGACAAGGCATATTGTCCCTTTCAATCAAAGATAAAAACGCGCTGTATGCAGCCTACATGCCTTATGTCATCAACGGCGGACTGTTTATCCCGACCAACCGCGAGTATGAAATGGGGCAGGAAGTCTTCATGCTGCTCAATTTAATGGACGAGACCGAACGCTTGCCGATAGCCGGGAAAATAATCTGGATAACCCCGCCCGGATCGGAAGGCTACCGGGCCAGCGGCGTCGGCGTGCAATTTAGCGACCAGGACGGCGGCGTGTCACGCAACAAAATAGAAAACTATCTGGCCGGCGCTTTAGAGGGCGGCCGCTCTACGCATACTATGTGAACAAGACAAAAGGCTAAAGGCACAAGGCCAAGAGCGGTTGTTGACGCTCAGGTTTTTTCGCCTTTAGCCCTTAGCCTTTTGCCTGCTTTTATAAAACTTTCATGTTAATAGACTCCCATTGCCACCTGAATCGCATCGATCTGGCCCCCTATCAAAACGATTTCGCCTGCTTCATGCAAGAAGCGGCAAACTGCAAAATTGAACACCTGCTTTGCATCTCGATAGATTTGGAAACCTATCCGGCAATGCTGGATTTGGTCAGCCCTTATCCGCAAATATCGGTGAGCGTCGGTGTGCATCCCAATAGCCAGGAAGGACATGACCCGAATGTCGAAGAACTGATTGCTTTAGGCCGGCCCGACAAAGTCATCGCCATAGGCGAAACCGGCCTGGATTATTTCCGCAGCGAAGGCGATTTAGGCTGGCAGCACCAGCGATTCAGGAATCACATTAGCGCCGCAAAAGCGTTGAAAAAACCGTTGATTATCCACACCCGCGAAGCCAAACACGACACCCTGCGCATGCTGGAGGAAGAGGGCGCCGACGAAGTGGGTGGGATTATTCACTGTTTTACCGAAGACTGGGAGTTTGCCCAAAAAGCCTTGGATTTGAATTTTTATATCTCCTTTTCCGGCATCGTCACCTTTAACAGCGCCAAGGAAATCCAGGAAGTCGCCAAAAAAGTGCCCGCCGACCGCTTTCTTATCGAAACCGACTCCCCTTATCTGGCGCCAGTCCCCTTCCGAGGTAGGCCCAACTATCCGACCTACGTGCGCTACGTTGCAGAAAAACTGGCAGAGTTGCGGGGAACGACGATCGATGAAGTTGCCGGGTTGTCGACTGAAAACTTTTACAGATTATTCAAGCCGGCACACTCTTAAATTATTGTAAATCAAAAAATGCCGTCTACCGGCTGGGATGCCGGTGTTTTGGCAGTTTACAGGCGTTTACCAACGGAATGTGGGGACGTAAAAGCCCTTACAGCTCATCGCATATATGACGGCCGGGTTTGTCATCCTGGGCCGCCGCCGCAATCTTGGGCATCATGTTTTTCATGCCTTCGCCGCATTTTTTCATAGCCTGCATGGCTTTGTTGCCCGATGCTTCCTTACTGAAAGCTATAGCCAGTTGCATCGCCTCGTCCCGTTTTCCGCTGGCGCATAGAGCTTGCGTATCGGCCGACAATTGTTTTGCCCGCTGCTCGAAAGCCTGCATTTCAGCTTGATCAATATTTTGCATGCAAGTCTGTAACCCCTGCGCCTGCTGCATCAATTGCTGCATTTGTTCATCGGTCATTCCGTCCGTATTCTCGGCAAAAACGGAGATAGGCAACAACAAAATTAATAAGACGACTGCGTGTTTCATAAATACCACTCCCAAAAAAATTAATCGGTTATGTCCGCTAGAACCATAGCATGTAAAGGCGAGCTTGGCGAATCGCAACGACATCGATTCATAACTACTTACTAAAACAGTAACTTGTAAGTAGTTATGCGGATTTAACATGATTCGCAAACGAGTGATACTTCAGGGCTTGATAGGTGATGCTAACGCGCCGGACGCAATCGAAACAAAATCCATTGCGGCTGGAATCTCGGACTGCAAGCGCGGATTAAAACGCTTAGGAGTTAATGATGCGATGGGACGTTAAGTTCTCTGGGTTTTGCCCGGTTTGGTCATTGGCCTTCCTATTGCTCTCCGGTTGCACGGTCGGACCGGACTATGTTCGACCGCCTACCGAAACGGCCGCTCAATGGTTGGAAGCCGAGGATAGGCGGCTTAATACGACTTCCGCCAATGATCAAAATTGGTGGAAAACATTCAACGATCCGGTTCTGAACCAGTTAATTGACCGCGCCTACGCAGAAAACCTCAGCATACGCGTGGCGGGGGTTAGGGTGCTGGAAGCCCGCGCCCAACTAGGAGTCGCCATCGGTAATATTTATCCGCAAAATCAGCAATTAACCGGCTCGCTGAGCAAAGTACACCTCAGTGAGCGTGCTTCGCAGGCGGCTTTCTCCAAGATATTCGACTACGCCCAATCACAGCTGGGATTGACAGCCAGTTGGGAAATCGATTTTTGGGGCAAGTTCCGCCGGGCCATCGAATCGGCTGACGCCGAGTTTCAGGCCGCGGTAGCCAATTACAACAACGCGCTTGTCAGCCTGACTGCCGATGTGGCGCATGCCTACATCACTATCCGAACGCTGGAAAAACGCTTAAGTATTGCGCGCCAGAATGTCGATACCCAAAAGGAAAGCCTGAACATCGCAAAAATCCGCTATAACGGGGGCACAACCTCCGAGCGGGACGTCGAACAAGCCAGGACAGTGCTGGCTGATACGCAGGCTTCCATCCCCACGCTAGAGATCGCGCTACGGCAACAACAGAATGCTCTCAGCGTTCTGCTGGGTAAGCCTCCAAATCGGATGAACGATTTGTTGTCAGCAACCGCGCAAATCCCAGCGCCTCCCGTGCAGGTAGCCGTGGGCATACCCGCCGAACTGCTGCGGCGCCGACCCGACGTCCGCCTTGCCGAATTTCAGGCGGCAGCCCAATCCGCCAGCATCGGCGTGACCAAAGCCGCCCTCTATCCCGCTATCTCGATCACCGGCACTTTCGGCTTGCTGTCCAGCGATGTGGGCTCGTTTTCTCTGGGCGACGTTTTTCTCTGGAAAAGCCGCACCGCCAACTTTGGCCCGGCGCTGCAATGGAATATTTTCAACTACGGACAAATCACCAACCAGGTGCGGGTGCAGGACGCACGGTTGCAAGGGCTATTAATCAGTTATCAAAATACCGTCCTCAGCGCCCAGCGGGAAGTGGAAGACAACCTGGTGGCGTTTTTGCGCTCCCAAGAACGCGCCCAATCGTTGGGGGAAAGCACCTCGGCGGCCCAGCGCTCGCTGAATCTGGCAACATTGCAATACCGGCAGGGCATCATCGATTTCACTACAGTCTTAACAGCCCAGCAGGCGTTGTTAACCGAACAAGATAACCTTGCCAACACATTGGGAGATATTTCCAACAACCTGGTCGGCGTATATCGAGCCTTGGGCGGCGGGTGGCAGATACGGGAGGGTAAGGACGTCGTGCCCGATTCGATCAAGGAACAGATGGCAAAACGTACCGATTGGGGCGGCTTATTGATACCCGCCGCTCAGCCATCGCCGGATACCCAGACGTCGCCGCGATGATAAATATGGAGCGAAACCCATGATGCGGCGAGGCATTGCGATGCTGATATGGATGGCGACGGTCTTTGCTGCAGGATGTGAAGAAAGAAATGCCTACGTGCCGCCGCCTTCCCCTCAGGTTACGGTTAGCCAACCCGTTCGCCGGCTAGTCAGCGAATATTTGGAACTTACCGGTAACACCCAGGCTTTTAATTCGGTCCAGTTGGTCGCACGTGTGCAAGGCTACCTGGAAAAGGTCTTCTTTCACGACGGCGATAGCGTAAAAAAAGGCCAAGCATTGTTCCTTATTCAACAGGACACTTACCAGGCCCGGTTGAAGCAGGCGGAAGCCCAAGTGCTCCAGCAAAAGGCCAGTCTCGCCCACGCGCAAACCGAATTGGATCGGTTCACCGGCCTAATGCAGCAACATGCGGCGGCCCAGACGGATGTGGACAATTGGCGGTTCGAGCGCGATAACGCGAGAGCCGCAGTGGTGGCTGCCGAGGCGAATCGCGACTTGGCTAAATTGGATCTGGATTACACCAATGTTGCCGCACCTTTTGACGGACGTATTGACCGTCGGCTCAAGGACCCCGGCAACCTCGTGGGCGCCGGTGAATTTACCCCGTTGGCTCAGATCAACCAGATAGATCCCATCTATGTCTACTTCACCATCAACGAGACGGAGTTGCTGAGAGTTATCAAACAGACAAGCATTGGGCCAGGCGAGGCTGAAAAGATGAAGATACCGGCGACGCTCGCCCTATCCGGCGAAGAAGGCTACCCCCATCAGGGATACCTCGATTTTACGGCGATTTCCATAACACCAACGACCGGTACGTTGTTGTTACGCGCCAGTTATCCGAATGCCGACGGCACGATCTTGCCGGGGCTATTCGCTCGGGTGCGGGTTCTAGTGGTCAACTCGGAAAAAATGGCCTTAGTGATACCGGAAGCGGCCGTCGGCTACGACCAGCAGGGCACATACTTGCTGGTAGTGAACGACAAAAACGTTGTTGAGCGTCGGCCGGTCAAGCTTGGCGTTCAAGCGGACAATGGACGGGTCATCGAAGAGGGGATTAACGATCAGGACTGGGTGATTATGACGGGGCTCTTACATGCCATTCCGGGCAATACGGTGAATCCCATACAAAAACCTATGACCCAAGCCGAGAGCAACGGCGACAATCCTTCCGCCCCGGCTGAGAATGGGAAGCCCGCTCCATGATTTCCCAATACTTCATCGAAAGACCGATTTTCGCCAACGTTATCGCGCTGATCACCATCATTCTGGGCCTGGTTTGTTTTATCAATCTGCCTGTGGCCCAATACCCGCCGATTGTGCCGCCGACCATTCAGGTGACTACCCGTTATCCGGGCGCCAGCGCCGAAGTGGTTGCGAATACGGTGGGCATCCCCATCGAGCAGGCGGTCAATGGCGTGGAGAATTCCTTGTATATGCTGTCGACCAGCGCCAGCGACGGCAGTTACACCTTAACGATCACCTTTAACGTGGGAACCGATCTCAATACCTCCACGGCGCTGGTGCAGAACCTGGTCAACAGTGCTTTGCCGCAGCTTCCCTCATCGGTTCAACCGCAGGGCGTCAACGTAAAAAAGGTTTCCACGGACATCTTGTTGGTGGTGGGGCTGTATTCGGAAGACGACCGGTTTGACGACACCTTTCTTTCCAATTACGCCGTGATCAATTTGCAGAACCCGTTGGCGCGCTTGCCCGGTGTCGGCCAAATCGCGGTGCGCGGTGCCGGGCCTTACAGCATGAGAGTATGGCTGAATCCGGAAAAACTTCGTTATTTTAACTTAACGACGCAGGATGTTATTAGCGCCATCCAGAGTCAAAACCTGCAAGTGGTCGCAGGGCAATTGGGCGGCCCTCCGATCCCTGCGAACCAGAGATTCCAATTCACCGTCAACGCGATGGGTCGCTTGGCTGATGTGGGGCAATTCGAGAATATCGTTATCAAAAGTACCCGCGGCGAGTCGGCGCAGATCGTCCGTATTCGCGATGTCGCTCGGGTCGAGCTTAGCCGCCAAAGTTACAGCAACTTTTCCGAGTCGAGCGGCCATAAGGCGACGGTGATGCCGGTGTTTACCTTGCCCGGTGCCAACGCGCTTAGCGTAGCGGAAGAGGTTAAAAAGGCCATGGCGACCATGAGCAAGGATTTTCCGCCCGGCCTGAAATACGAGATTCACTACGACACCACGAAATTTGTCCGTAGCGCGATACACGATGTCTACATTACTTTATTCGAGGCCGGCGTACTGGTACTCATTGTCGTCGTGGTGTTTTTACAGAGTTGGCGGGCCACATTGGTACCGGCGACGACCGTTCCCGTCACGCTGATCGGCGCGTTTGCGGCCATGTCCATGCTTGGCTTCGGTATCAACCTGTTAACCCTGTTCGCGCTGATTCTGGCGATTGGTATTGTCGTCGACGATGCCATTGTTATCGTCGAAAACGCCTCGTATCATATCGAGCAAGGCATGGCTCCGAAAGAAGCGACCATCAAAGCGATGCAGGAAATCACCGGGCCGGTCATGGGTATTACGCTGGTGCTGACGTCCGTATTCCTACCGGCTGCGTTTCTTCCGGGAATCACCGGACAGCTGTTCCGCCAGTTCGCTTTGGTTATCGCGTCTACAGCCATCATCAGCGCGATCAATGCGCTGACGCTTAAACCGGCTCAGTGCGCTCTGTGGCTGCGTCCTGCTCAAGACAAGCAAACCAATTGGTTTTTCCGGGGCTTTAACAAGGTTTATGCTGTATTTGAGAACTCTTACGTGCGTCTGGTTACCTGGATGGTACAGCGGGCCGGAGCCATGGTTCTGCTGTACGTGTTGATAATTGTCCTCAGCGCATGGCGGTTTGCCTATCATCCAACCGGGTTCTTACCCACCGAAGATCAGGGCTATGCGATGGTTATCACCCAGCTTCCGGATGCTTCTTCGCAGCCTAGAGTGACCGCCGTGACCAAAAAGCTGAATGATATTCTTCATAAAACCCAAGGCGTGGAAGCTTGGGTGACCATTGGCGGACTGTCGATACTGGACGGCGCCAACGTCTCTAACATTGTGACTACTTTTATTGTTTTTGACGATTGGAGCAAACGGGGGGCGGATTTGAACCAGGACACGATTACCGCCAATCTGCGCCGCGATCTAACCGCGATAGAGGAATCCAGATCATTGGTGCTGATACCTCCGCCGATTCGGGGGTTGGGGCAGGGAGGTGGTTTCCAGCTGATGGTGGAAGATCGTCAAAGTCTGGGCCTTGCCGAGTTGCAGAAAGCGGTCGATGAGGTCATCCGCGCGGGCAATTCCCAATCCGGCTTGCGCAACTTGATCTCTACTTTCAATGCGCGCAGCCCGCAGCTTTTCCTTGATATTGACAGGACCAAGGTGGAATCGCTCAATATCCCGCTAGACAACGTGTTTTCTACGTTACAGACCTATCTGGGATCGTCCTTTGTCAATTTGTTTAACAAGTTCAACCAAGTGTTCCAGGTTTATGTTCAGGCCGATGCGCCGTTCCGTTTGCAGCAGGAAGACATCAAGAACCTTTATGTGCGGAATGGGCAGGGCGAAATGGTGCCGCTGGGTACCTTGTTGCAGGTTAAGCGCACTGTCGGCCCCGAGCTGGTAATGCGCTACAACCTTTACCCGGCGGCACAAATATACGGCGCTGCCGCCTCGGGATTCAGCTCCGGACAAGCCCTGAATTTGATGGAGCAATTATCCGATAATATTTTACCCAAGGGGATCAGTTTCGACTGGACTGCGACGTCCTACCAGGAAAAGCAGGTGGGCAATCAAGCCTACTTCATTTACGCCCTCTCGATTACCTTGGTGTTCATGGTACTGGCGGCTTTGTACGAAAGCTGGACCAGCCCTTTGGCCGTGGTGCTGGTCGTGCCGATGGCTTTGGTGGGAGTCCTGCTGGCCCTGATGATGCGGGGATTCGACAATAATCTTTATACGCAGGTCGGGTTGATCTTAATGATCGGTCTGGCTTGCAAGAATGCCATCCTTATCGTCGAATTCGCCCGGCAACTGCAAGCCGAAGGGATGTCCGTGACGGAAGCGGCGGTGGAGGCCACCCGTCGACGCTTCCGGCCCATCGTGATGACCTCGTTCGCGTTTATTCTGGGTGTGGTACCCTTGCTCGGTGCCTCGGGCGCGGGCGCGGCCAGCCAACAGGCCATCGGTACCGTGGTTTTCGGCGGCATGCTGTCTTCAACGTTGCTGGCAATACCGTTCGTACCGGTGCTTTATGTCATGACGCAGCGGCTGGCGACTTGGACGATTGGATGGGTTAAAGCTAAATAAATACTGTCGGCTTATTTCGGATACACGAATAACCCGTCGTACACGCAGCGGCCAGACTTGTCAGAACACGACGTGTCGCTCGGTTTGTTTACAATGGCCCCATTGAAATACATCGTCGTAGATCCGCCGCCGTCAAAGTTCATAGCCGATTCTGCATTGAACTCTTTGATCAGAAAGCTAGCCAGCATATCGGTCGTCATTCCGTCTGCGCTTTCTCCCTTGTCAACCGTCACTAACAGGATTTTTCCGTCACCGGTCTTAGCCACCGCAGTGCGAGCAGCCGCTTCATCATTCCAACAAAATCCTTCTCCCGTGTTATTCACCATGTGATCGGTTACCAGATTCGGTCCGGCACCGATCGCATAGTCGACGCCCGGCCAACCCGCACTCGCTGCTATCTGTTTTATTTGGGGAGTCTGTACTCCAGCCGATGACGAAAGCCCGAACGCGGTACGCAAGAAACAATTAGTAGAGCTCGGCTTCTGACCGGCAACGATCAGCAGACTTAGCCCGTCGACAGAGTTTTGTGTGCATGATGGTTCGCTGGAGCAAGAAGCTGGGCCAGGGCCGGGTGAAGCACAAATATCGTTCGAGCCGCCGTTGAAATTACAGAAGAAACCGCCGTTTATGCCTGCCAGCGCGTGAGTGCGGTTGCCCATGGATAAGACTGATTCATAATTGGTCGGGCGATTATTGGTCTCTACGGATTTTAATGTTACCAGAGTGGGATCCACGGTCAGCACATTGACTTTCTGATTTCCATACTGAGGTTCCGTGTACGTTTTCTGTGTCCAGACTACTCCACCTAGATTTTGATAAGGGAGCGTTACCGTGCTCTGGCTTTGCCTGTTGGTCGTCACACGAATAGTGGAAATGCCTTCGGGAACCTGACCGCTCCAATTCCAGCTTACCGTCGAAGAATCAGGAACGCGAGTGACGGGCGCGTTTGTGACGAGGGGGGTGAATATTCCCGGAGCTTGTTCGGCCTCTATTGTCACGCCTGTCGCCGGGTTGTTATAGCCCAATGTCGTTGTAACCAACCCCGAAACACTCAGCGCAGTATCGTTCTGAATGGCTGCGGCGTTGATGATCACAGTATATGGTTGCGTTGCGGACCGGTCATGTCCAATGAAAATCCCGGTGATCGGATCATCATTCATCCCGGCTTCTACGGCCAGCGGCGTTTGTGCTCCGCTCTTCTTTAAGTGGTAGAAGGATTCTATCGTGCGCAGGATATTTACGTTATTTACACCCGCTCCAGGTACTGAATACAAACCGTGTTTCGACAGATTGGCGCCATAAAAGATTATGGCAATGTGGTTCGGCCCGCTGTTTCCACCACTGGGTGTAAAGTTCAACGTCGGCGCTGTTAGACCGTACTGGTTGGCGCCACCGTCTACTCCCCCGCCTTGATCGACGAAGGGTGTCGGCCAATCGGATGTGGAATCCTCATCGAAAGTAATAATGAGCAGGCTGTTATGCGTTTTTGCCCACTCTGCATACCCGCTTATGTTTTTCTGTAGCCAGGAGTCGCCGTGAGACACGGCTTTTGAGGAGTGCTTTGAATTGTTAACCCCGTGTCCGAGACTGTCATAGTCGTGCATGTCGTGGTTCAATGCAGGGGTGATGATCGAAACCTTCGGCAACTGGCTGTAATCCGGTGCCGCGCCGGAAGGAAAATCAGAGCTGAAGTCTTTCGTAATGCCTGCCGGGTTTCCATTGTTGATGTTGGTAAAACCCAGCCAGGGAACATGGCGGTTGGCATAATTGTCTGTGTCCGCATAGTAATTGCTGACCGGGCTTTGCGTTCCAGAGTCCACATAACCGCCAAAGAAGTTAGAAGGCGCTGAAGATGATGAGGGAAATTTCTGCTCAAGCGCGGTGTATAAGTTGTCACTGTTGAAAACAGGCCCAGCAGGATTAGGCGGCCAATACGAGTTGTCGGTGGTTATGCCTTGGTTGCTTCCCGAGAAGAGCCAAAAATAATTGGGCTGACTCGGGTGCTGCTCGCCATACCCATTCGTGATCAGGATACCGTCTTTTATCAAAGTATTGTTGATGTAAGGGGCATCCGGTGAGCCGACAATCTGTTCGTAGCCGTGGTTTTCTTCAACAACGATGACCACATGATCATAAGCTGGATTGGCCCTTGCCGGCAGAGCCGCCAAAAGCAGTGACGATGCGATCATCACTGCTGTATAGATAGTTGCTTTATTTTTTTTCATTTTTTCACCATGGCAAAGTGATTGGCGCTGCAGCGTTAGCTGGTTGGGTTATTTTCCGGTATAAAGCACCCAGAAGAGTCGCGATGCGGCCCCTACATGGGTGTTATTTATATTCAGGTAGTGTCATATAAAGCCACACATGGGCTAAGTATAAACACCTACTGCACATAATAGAAATAAACTTAGACGTTAGACAGCGTAAATATCCAACTAAAACCTAACAGAAGCTGTCAGCCGTAGCATACGCGGTTCCACCGGATGCCTGAGTATGCCGTCCACTCCCTCGGCGGCTTCTCCCGGCAACCGGGACGTATAGGCATAAGCAGTGTCATTGCTCTTGGAACCCAACAAGTTGAACAGATCAAGTTCAAGTTTCAAGTCCTTATGCTCATAGCCAAGCCCCCAATTCACCAGCGTCGTATCGCCGGCTGTCAGGTTTCCGGTGTCATTCAGCGGAATGTCGCCAAAATGACGCAAGCGTAACGATGTAAAGGTGTGGAAAGGGAGTTGCACGACCGCTCCGGCGCTGATTATCCGGCCTACCGAATTGGAGATATGGTTAAGCTCGCGCGGCACGCCGACATAACGCGCTTTTGAAAAAGACAGGTCGGCATCCAGGGTCAGCCAGTCGATTGCTTTGTAATAGTTGCTCCATTCCACGCCGTGACGTTCGCTGCGTCCGCTGGGTTCTGTGCTGCTGGCATCGCCGACGAAAATCAGTTCTGAATTGACCTGCATCCACCACAGCGCCACAGTCGAATTTAACCCAGGAATAAACTGGTTGCGCACTCCAATTTCACCGCCGCGCGTCCGTACTAACGGCGATACCGAATCGGCGGGGTCGCCGCTGACCGGATTAACACGTAAAGTGGCTCCGCGCGCGTCGTTGGAGTGATGGCCGTAACCCAGGTTAACAAACACTTCGTTATCAACCCAAGGACCAAAAATCAGGCTGAGTTTGGGACTGAGTAGCGACGCGTTGCGTTGGCCTGAATTGGCCGCGAGTGTCCGGCTGTTGACATTCAAATCCAAAAAATCGGCTCGTAATCCGGAAATGCTGCGGAATTTTTCCAGCCACTGAACCTGATTTTTCAGGTAGACCGCCACGCTGGTTTCGCTAATGTCGTCCTGCCGTACTGTCTGGAAAATCCGGCGTTGTTCGGTATGGTTTAACGCGGCTCCGATGACCTCGTCATGACGGATTTGCAGACCTACACTGTTGTCGACATCCATCCCGAACCATTTGGCAAACCAGGTTTGTTCGCCGTTGCCGCCGGATACCACGCGGCGCTCGTTTTGGTTTATCTGGTCGCCTTGCACGGGGTTGTCAAGGAAACCGGTAGGGTTGGAATACAGGTTGAGGTCGTAATAGATCGCATAAACATTAAAGTCGTTTTTATAGTTTTCGCCCCGGCTCCAGAGGTTGCTGGACAGGCTGTAACGGCTGCTGTCGCCGCCATCGGACGGATCCATGCTGCCGTATAGGTCAAGCGCGCCGCTATCGATAGCCCGTTCCGGAATCTGGTTGGTCGCGTTCCAGCTGGAATGATAGGCCTTGGCGTTGACCGACAAGCCCCAATCTTTATTATCCAATGTGTAGCGCAACATGCCGTTGTACTTGCCCAAGTCTTCCGGCTGTTTCCATACGCCGTTATAAGCATTGAATTCGCCCGCAGCCAGCAAGTTGCCTGAACCGACTTTTGTGGAATCCGCCAATAGCGTGCGGTAGTAGCCGAACTCGCCGCCGGTAAATTTGAGCAGCCCTTTGGGTAAATTATGCATCGTGTGCATGCGCGAATAACCGGCGGAAGAAAAGTCGCCGGCATCGGCATAATAAGGTCCTTTTCCGTAGTCGATGTGGTCTACCATTTCAGGAATGACGCTGTTCAAATCCAGATAGCCTTGACCGTGCGCATGGCTGGGCATGTTCATCGGCACGCCGTCGACCATCATCGAAAAGTCGGTGCCGTGATCCAGGTTAAAACCGCGCAAATAAAACTGATTGGCTTTGCCCGAACCGCTGTGCTGGGTTGCCAATGCGCCTGGTACGACCTCAACCAGTTCACCGGCTCGGGCCAAAGGCCGGTAACTAAGCTTAGCTTGCTCAACTATGCCTTGCGATGCCGAGGAGGCCACTCCCAGTAAATTGGTTGCTTGGCTTTTGACCTCCATCGTTTCCAGAGTAACTGTTTTTGTTTCATCTGTGGATGATGCTTGCGAGAGTTGTGTCTGGATAAATCCGACGATTATTAATGAGCTGAAGATGAATTTTTGCATGTGTGTCCTCCGCGCCGCCCGCGCATGGAAAGTTGTTTACACAACAGAGGACAAAGAAAACGAGAGATGACACGGAGCTGTACTGTCACTTTCGCAGACAGCCCTCCGCTGTACCGAATTAAACTCTCGGGCCGGTCTCCGGGCTTATAAGTGGCGTTAGCCTGAATCATCACCTTCCCATGCGTGAACACAGTGGCATCTCGATGAAACTTTACTTATATACCGTTGCGGGGGCAGCGTCGGATTTGGCGTAAACCTTACCGACTTCCCGTTTAACCATTGGGTCTGAAAAACCTTCTGGAACCTGAAAGCAGGGATGATTATAAGGGGTAGGTGGGATAAAGCAAATTTGCTGGGTTGGATTTTTTGGAATTAGTTTTTTAACTAGAACGTAAGTGTTTATACTTAGGCCGCAGTAAAGAACAGGGCGGTGTTATGTGCCGTTCAGGATTCTGATAAACGCCTATTGTAGGTGTCTACTTAACGTTATGAATAAAGGTACTTTATGGATTTAACCTCGGTTTCAACCATTCTCGGCAGCATCAAAACAGCAACCGAAATTGCAAAGCTCATAAAAGCGAGTGATCTTTCCCTTGAAAAAGCTGAAACAAAACTTAAATTGGCAGATCTTATTTCCACACTTGCAGACGCTAAAATTGAAGTTACAGATATTCAACAAGCACTTATTGAGAAAGACCATCAAATTCTAGAGCTTAAAGACAAACTTTCAATCAAACAAAAACTACAATGGTCAAAACCATATTATTGGTTAGTTGATGGAGAGAATAAAGACGGCCCCTATTGTCAACACTGCTACGACAAATTCAAAGAACTAATAAGACTTCAAGGCATTGGTGAGGGTTATTGGGAGTGCAAGGCCTGTAAAAACGGCTACACCGACGACACTCATGAGGTTTTTATCGGTTCAATTTCTACTAGAATAAGAGGACACGATCCTTATGATGGGTTCTAAAATGCTCCATTCATCTATCAAGCCCTACCGTGTTTTTACATAGCCCAGGCCGGAATAAACCGGTTCGAGCGCGTAGCGAGAACTGGTGTTTCCGGCAAACACCGCCGAATTCGCCGGAAACGCCACCACGCGCTACGCTTGGGAGGCCTTATTCCGGCTTAACCGGTTAGGGCATAAACTTTATTTTAGCTGTCTGCATCACCCCAGTAGTCAGCTAACGCATTCAACGGGGCAAACCGGAAGGAAAAGATCATGAATTGGTATCTGGAAGTTTTGAAAAAATATGCGGAG
>Ga0208789_1000425_pt1 | contig 41497 bp, 55 predicted proteins | sample Methanotroph_Enr_FD_187368 | JGI IMG/M metagenome (GOLD analysis project Ga0208789, IMG submission 187368) | Enriched soil microbial communities from Old Woman Creek wetland in Ohio, USA - Methanotroph_Enrichment_5 (SPAdes) (version 2) | ecosystem: Environmental > Terrestrial > Soil > Wetlands...
GACGGCAACTCGGTCATCGAGTGGGCTGACGGCAACTCGGTCATCAAGCGGGCTGACGGCAACTCGGTCATCAAGCGGGCTACCGGCAACTCGGTCATCGAGTGGGCTGACGGCAACTCGGTCATCACGATATACGGAAGCAACGTCACCCTCGAAGCGGTCGCGTACGGCGCGGTTGCTATCGACCGCCTCAAGACGCAGCCGCTCGTCATCACCGCCGCCAACTTCGCGGAAGGGGGCGCATGGTGAGCGACTGCACAGCAGAGGAGCATGACTGGCGCGAGTCGAACCGCGTGATGGATAACGCGGCTGCTCGCGGCGACTTCTCGGCCTACATGAACGAGCGCAAGAACAACGTGAGGGCAGTTCGCGCAATGCTCACCCGCATCACCGCCGAGAACGCCGAGCGCGAGGCCGTGTTCAGGGAGCTGGCTCCCGCCGACATCAAGGATCTGAGCGATGCCGCCGAGATGATGACCGAAGCCGAGTTCCCCAATACGCTGCAACGATGGCTCGCCCCGAAGCTGGCACGAGCTATCGCCGCCCTCACCACCGCCCGTCCGTATGTAGAGAGGAGCGAGGGATGAGCGAGCATTTGGCGTTCACGCGGTACGCATCCAGTGAGTCCGGCAAGACGGGGCGCTACGAGGTTCGCAGCAAGCACGACGGCGGACTCTTGGCTCTCGTGTCGTGGTATGGCCCGTGGCGTCGGTACGTCGTCCATCCCCAAGATGGGACGCTGTATGACGCCTCCTGTCTGCGTGACATCGCCGACTTCTTGGACGCCGAGAAAGCGAAGGTGGGCCGATGACCCCGGACACATGCGAGGGATGCGTGTACCACAAGCGCGAGAGTGGAGAACGCTGGCAAGAGGACTGGTGCTACGAGATGCCCGAGCCAATCAAGAGGCAGTCAACGAGCGGCTACTGGGGCGACTACCCGAGGGCTTGCTCGCGGAAGAAGGAGGCCAACCATGAGTGACACCCCCGACTCAGTAGCAGAGGCGCACGATGCCGAGGCTCACATGCTGCGTATGCTGTTCGAGACAATCCCCGAATGCGGCGTGTTTGTTGATGCCAACTTGTTCATCAGCAAACGCAGAGCGAACGCGGCGCTTGACGCCATCCTCGCCCGCGCCTTCTCGTCCCCCACTCCCGAGCCGACTGACGCTTGCCCGACGTGGCGCGAGACGACCGACGAACAGGTGCAGCCCTGCTCAACGCAGACGGCGTACTTCCAAGTCCGCTACTACTGCGACAAGTGCGGCAAGGAGCTGGACGCCTTCGCAGGCAACATCCTGCCGCTCAAAGGCGACACCCCCACCCCCGCCCCTGAGCCTGATGTGGAGGCGGCGCTGAAGCGGATAGCCGCATCGTGCAAGCGTTGTGGAGGCAAGGGTTATCGCGAGATGGACGAGGTGTTCATGGGCGGCCAACCGCCGAGGCGCATACCGTGCATCTGCCAGCATGACGCCGAGGTTCTCCGCACCGCACTCGAAGCCAAGGACGGGCGCATCGAGGAGCTGACTGCTGACATCGGCTACTACCACGGCAACAGCATCCAGCACTGGTACGCGAAGGCGAAGGCGCACGGAGCGGCCATCATGCGCGTGTGGCAGGTGCTCGCTGATGCTGGCTATCCCGCTGACGGCAAGACCGACGTTGCGGAGCGAGCACGTCAGGCGCTCACCCTCGTATCCGAGCAGAGAGACAGGCTGCGGGAGACGGGGATAGGCTACTTGCTGCACCCTCGCAGCATTGAGCACGCCCGAGCACTCAAAGCTGCTATCGAGGAGGCACAGTGACGACGATCGACGACATCTACGACGAGCAGGAACGCGCGAAGGCGAAGCACGGGGCGAGCTACATGGGGAGCCTGCGGTCCATCTACATCTACGACATCCTGCACAATACGATGACCGCCTGCCTGAAAGCCGCGCTGGTGTTCGCCCGGTTGATATGCGACGGAGAACACCCGACGCGGATCGCGGTGCTGGTCGAGGAGGTCTGCGAGTTGGCCGAATACCTCGAGGATGACGGAGCGCCGCAGGAAGCCAACGACGAGCTCGTGCAGGTAGCGGCGATGGCGCTTGCGTGGTTGGGCGTGGAGCGGTGAGGCGCCTAGATGGTGACGGACCGAACCCAAGCGGGCTCTGTATGTGTGGGTGCGGCCAGGTCACGCCGATTGCGAAGATCGGGCGTTCAGACCGCGGCGACGTAACCGGCAAGCACGTTCGGTTCATCCCCGGCCATCGCGCGCCGCTGGATCCACTCGAACGTGAGCGGTTGTTCTGGCAGAAGGTCGACAGGCGCGGCCCCGACGAGTGTTGGGAGTGGACCGGGAGCAGGCACGGCAAGGGGTACGGGATGGTCGGCGTCGGCAGCAGGATCGTCGACAAGGCGCACCGAGTCTCATGGAGGATGCACAACGGACTGATTCCCGAGGGTATGCACGTCCTCCATCACTGTGACAACCCGCCATGCGTCAACCCGGCTCACCTGTTCATCGGCACGAACGACGACAACGTGCGCGACAAGATCGCGAAGGGCCGGCAGCGAGTCCCCTGCGGGGAGGCCCACGGAAACGCGAAGCTGACGGAGCGGGACGTAATTGAAATCCGTTTACTTTCGGATGTCCCAGTTAAAGAAATCGCCGCCCGTTTTTCAATATCAGGCTGCACGGTGCGCCGCGTCAGGAATAGGACGGCATGGGCGCACGTCAAGGAGGTTCAGGTATGAGGCCACTACGATTGACCGCTTCCGATCTTGGAAGCTATCCGAAGCTCGACATCGACTTCACGAGTCTCAGCCTAACCAGCGTCACCGGGGACAATGGCTCGGGAAAGAGCACCATCTTCGATGCCGTCCGAATCGCGCTCTACGGTGCCGCCGTGGGTGATCTCGCGGGGTTCGTGCGCCAGGGTGCCGACCGGATGACCCTCACGCTGGACTTCACGGCGCGTGGCAAGCAGTACCGCGTGCAGCGGGAGTACGGGAAGCAGGGGCAGAAGGCGACGTTGCATCTCGGCGACACTCCCGTCTGCGAGGCGAAGGTGCGTGACGTCGACGCTGCCATCATCTCCATCGTCGGCGCCGACCATGCGACCTTCGTGCTCACACACATGCTGCCGCAAGGCTCGCTCACCCGCTTCGTCACCCTCTCGGCCGCTGACCGCAAGGCATGGCTGGCATCCCAGCTCCCGCTCGGCCCGTATGCCGCCCTCGAGGACGCCGCGAAGGCCGTCGTGCGCGAGTGCGAGCAGGCCGTCAGCAAGGCGGGTGTGCTGCTCGAGAGCGCGGAGTCACGCCTGTCTGCCCTCGGCACCGACGAACCTGATGCCGAGGCAGCGCAGAAAACGCTCGAATCGGCCACTCTCGTCGCCGCTGCCGCCCGTTCCGAGCTTGCCGCAACACAGGCACGGTACAACGACTACGAGGCTGCTGCACGGCTTCACAGCAAGTGGGACGCCGACAAGGCTGGCATCGAGGCGAACCTCACGTCCGTCCGGCAGCGCATCAGCCAGCTCACCGAGCGGGCGAACAGCACGGTGGAGTTCCCGCAGATCGACGTGGAAGCCGCCGAGCAGCGCATCCGCGAGCTGCGTCAGTCGATCGCCGAGGTGGAGACTGCCTACGCCGCCCACGAGCAGCGCGTCACCGACGCCCGCCGTGAGGTCAACCGGGCAGTCGACCTCGCATCCCGCGCGAAGGTCAACAAGGATGCCGCCTACTCGCGCTTCGAGCTGGCCGAGGCGCAGGAGAGTAAGGCGCGCACCCAGCGTGACGAGACGCTTGCCACCGCGAAGAACTGTCCGGCGTGTGGCGCGACTCCCGAGCATCAGGACCGCGAGCAGGTCGCACGGACGCTCGAGAAGGTCGTCTACGATGCCGAGCAGTCTACTGGCGAGGCGCGAAAGGCCGAAGCCACCACCCGTCAAGAGTGGGTGGACGCCGAGAAGGCGGTCGAGGAAGCACGCAAGGTGCTCGCCGCTGCCGAAGCGTCCGATGTCCCGAGCGCGGGGCAGGACAAGATGGAGCTCGCCGATCTCGAGAAGCAGCTCGCCGACTACCACTCCAAGCAGGCTGCCATCGGAGCAGTCGAGGAAGCGAACCGCCAGCTTGCCGACGAGAAGAAGCGCGAGGCCGAGCTGCAAGGCGAACTGCGTGAGTGTGTGGACAATGAGCCGACCGAGCTGCAGCCCGTCGACCTGTCTGCCGCCCAGCAGGCTGTCACGTCGGCCGAGAGTCAGGAGCGCGAGGCGCAGGCCAGTCTCGATACCATCACGCGCACCATCGAGGAGCGCACGAAGCTGACCGAGGAGACGGCCAAGATGCAGAGTGAGCAGGACGTCGCGCTGCACGAGCAGACCGTCGCCGCGATGCTCGTCAAGGCGTACGGGAAGAACGGCATCCAGGCGCGCATCCTCGACTCGGCCGTCGACGAGATAGCCGGACACGCCAACGACTTCCTCGCCCGGTTCACCGACGGCCTCTCCGTCGAGCTGCGTACCCAGCGTGACAACAAGAGCAGCGACGGGATCCGCGAGACGCTGGACGTCCTCGTGACCGACTCGAGCGGCACCCGCCCCATCGAACGCTTCTCCGGCGGGGAGACGACCCGCGTGTGCTTCGCGCTGGCAGCCGGCCTCTCGGCGTTCGTGCAGTCCCGCACCGACGCGAGCGCGGAATGCTTTGCCGCCGATGAGCCCGAGTTTCTCGATCAGCAGGGGCTTGAGGAGATGCTCAACTGCCTCCACATCATCGCCGAGAATGTCCCGCTTGTGATGCTCGTGAGCCACTACGAGGGTGTCAGCGACAGCCTGCCGCAGCGCATCCGCGTCAGCAAGACTGGCGCTGGGAGCAAGGCGGTGGTGGAGTGAGAAGCCGCAAGGACGTCTGCGCGCCGTTCCTGTTTTGGTGCATGGAGTGTGGCAAGAACTCCTACGTCAGCCGCAAAGCCGCGAAGAAGGCACTCCGCGGGATGCTCGGCAAGGTAGCGAAGGACGAGGCCAAGTGCGGCGTGCTGGTCGTCTACCCGTGCGACCACGGCAACGGATTCCACATCGGGCACCGAGCCGCACCGAGAGGAGCGCAGGCATGAGGGCATTCAGCATCCCCGGCAAGCCGACACCGAAGGCCCGTGCGCGCACCACGAAGGCAGGCGTCACATTCACGCCGAAGCCGACCCAGCTCGCGGAGGGCAAGGTGCTCGAGTGCTACCTCGCCGCCTACCCCGACGCGCCGCCGTACGAGGGTGCAGTCGAACTCAGCGTCATGGTGTACTTCTCCATCCCGCCGAGCTGGTCGAAGAAGAAGGCGGCAGCCGCGAAGGACGCCCCGCACGTCAGTCGGCCGGACTTGGACAACATCATCAAGATGGTCACGGACGCGCTCAACGGGGTCGCCTTCAAGGACGACAGCCAGATCAGCTACATCACGGCCATGAAGAACTACGGCACGAAAGAAGGCGTCGTAGTCAGGCTTGTGGAAGGCGACACCTCGGCAGTATCGTAGGACCACCACTCGGTCAGGGGGACTCTATGCTAGACGTTCGGGCGCTCAAACAAGGCAGCCTTGTCGGACTCGACAGGCCGCGCTACCCAGCAAAGGTGCAGCGAGACACGCACCTCACCGCTCACGCCATCAAGAGCATCAGGTCGCACCACCTCGGGAATGCCGAGCAGCACGTCATCGAGACTGAATGCGGTCGGTTCTTCGCGGCTGAGCAACTGATCGCCCTCGCGCAAGGTCGTCGGCGCCCATGCAAGAGCTGTGCGGCGGCGATGGAAGAAGCGAACGGTGGGGAGTGACGGCCTGTTCATCCCTGCCGCGGCACTCGACAAGCTGCGATTCCTCAAGAACGGCGTGACGCTGGCCGTCTACCTGCACATCAAGGCGAAGGAGACGGCAGGCGTCCTTGAGGCGAGCACATCGCTCGTCGCGGCCGAGCTGGGGACATCACGCGGGTCGGTGTCGAAGGCGCTCGACGCGCTCCACGCCGCCAATCTCGTCGAGGTCGACTACGGGTTGAACCGCCACTCTCCCACGCGGATCAAGCTGACCGACGACGACGCGGATGACCTGTTGGTGGGGTTCGCTGTGGAAAGCGTGGACAACTTGGGCGAGGAGTGCGTGAGTCCGGACAACGGTTGTCCACCGACCAACGCCACGGCGCTCATCGAGGAGTGGAACAAGCACTTCGAGCCGCCGGCGAGCGCGCTTCCCAGCAATGTGAGAGCCGCCGACGCCGCACGCCACGCAGTCGCCAAGTCGGGCAGGGAGAACGGGCAGGCGACGGCCTACCTTGTCGGCGCCATACGCAACTACGCGGCCGTCCTGAACAGCCACGACCACATATTCTCAATCCGCTTCGGGTTCGCCGAGTTCTTCGACGGCCAGTACGTCAAGTTCCTCGACGAGTCCGACCCGCTCACACGATTCCGCAACTTCGACTCGGCACCGAAAGGAGGACCAGCACGCCGGAGTCTGCTCCATGATGACCGCTGCCCCGAATGTCAAGGCAAGGGGTACGTCATCGAGGATGGAGTGGACGCAGACGGGCACGAGTACGCCCAGCCCGTCACCTGCCCGAACCCCAAGTGCGTCAATGGACGCATCCCGAGAGAGGATTAGCGCATGAAAGTGACATTCAGCGCCCAACTTCAGGAGGTCGAGAAGTCGGCCGGCAAGCTGCCGAAGGCGCAGATCGAGCTCTACAGCAGTAAGGAGGTCAGCGCGACCCAGTACGCGGCCGAGCTGATGGAGCTCGTCGGAAACGTCATCATCACCATCGAGTCGGCGCAGACCAGCATCGACGACGAGGAGCCGGAAGTCGCCGAGGGGCAGCAGCAGATCCCCACGACGGACGACGGCCAGGCCGAAGGCGAGACTGTGCAGGTGACGGTCAGCGCGGAGACGGGCGAGATCCTTGACGACTCTCCCGAGGACGATAACGTGCCCGTCGCCCCCGATGATCCCCCGACTCCCGAGGAGGCGTTCGAGAAGAACTACGGCGCCATCGACGACCCGCTCGCTGTTGGCGAGGAAGTCGAGGAGGTCGGCGAGGACGCAGAGCCGACGTCGGCCGACGTTGAGGATGCGATGTTCGAGGATGCTACTGGCGAGGTCGAGGAGGAGCTGGTGCGATACGACCTGCCCCCCATCGACCGCTGCTCGGCCGCCATCGACTCGGCCATCTCACGCGGTCCCGAATCGCACGCGCATTTCTCCCACAACAACGTCCACTTCACGGTCAAGTATCTCGGCGAGGAGAAGAACCAGCTCAAGCTCACGATCGGCAACGCGCCCGACTCGGACTACGCCGTCACCGCTGCCGCCAGCTTCTTCGCACCCCTGCCGGTCACGTCGCTCAAGATGAACTCGGCACGCAACGAGTTCACCGTGTCCCTGTCTGCCTACAAGGACGCCGTACTGGCGATGATGTAGTAGACTCGGAGCTGCGGAGCGCGTCGGCCTCACCTCCCCCCGAGGAACCCCACCGATGCGAGTCGCAGAGGTCCCGGTCGAGCCATCCGGCGGCTCCCGAGACAACAGAAAGCCCCGCAGGCTCGGCTCCTGCGGGGCTTTCGCATTCCGTGGGGGCTGCTAGCGCGTCTTGACCGCGATGTCGACGAGGAGTGCGATGACGATGGCCCAAAACACACGGTCGGTGCGGTCGGTCAGCCAGCGAAACGGCTTCCACATCACGTCGGCCTTCGCTTCCTCAACCGCCTCCATGCCCTTTACGTCAGCCTCCCACTGTTCGAGCTTGACGAGACGCCCGGAGTTCGCCCGAACTGTGCCGGCGATCGCGTCGACGTCAGATACAAGCTGGCGAACCGTGGGGCCTTGCGGGCACGTCATCTCGCGGGTGGCAGCGCGCTCGGACTCGGACTCGCGGTGAGCCTTGAACTCAGCCGATAGGACACCCACCTTCAAGTCGGTACTCGTCGCTACCTCGAGCACTTTGTCGACTTTTGAGCGTAGCTGGGCGACCTCATCGGGGCTCATTGGGCTACTCCGTGTCGTCGTCGGGGGCATCGGGTGTGATGTTCTTGATCGCCAGGCCGGCGACTGCGCCGTACACGATGGCGAGGACGATGACCGCATCCTTCGCCTGCTCGGGAGTGATGAGCCCAAACAGGGTAGCAACCGCGCAGGCAAGGCCCAGCACGATCGCCGCCCAGTAGATGAACTCCCGCATGTTTGCTTTCATCGTGACCTCCTAGATCGGCTTGTAGGCCGCCTTCTCGGCAGCGGTCCACTGGCTCGGACGCTTGGAGACTGTGTTCCACCCGTGCCACGTCAGGATGCAGTTGACCATAGCGAGCACGAACGCATCACGGTGCTTGAGGAATGCGCGGGTGTCGCTCTTGTTGCTGCCGAAGAACATCTCCACGAGCACCGAATCCATGCCCGGATGAACGTCGAGCACGGCGAAGGTGTCGTTCCTGCGCGCGCCGCGGTTGCGGAGCCCGAGAGCGTGGGCGCCGTTCTTCGCCAACATCGCCGCGAGCTTCTGCGCGCGGTCGGTGCGATAGAACGTGCCGACTCCCGTTGACGTCGCGGTCAGCGAGTCCGTGTGGAACTCGATGAACAGGTCGCAGTCGTTCAGGGCGCAGTCGTTATCGGCGCGCGAGTACAGCCCCGAGTCGCGCAGCATGACAAACCCCTGCCCGGCAGCCGAGTAGACGGCTCGCAGGTCAGCCCTCACGGACTGACACATCTCGAGCGTGTAGTCGTCCTCGGTCTTGGCAGGGAGCCCGTCACCGATGACGTTGGCGCCTGAATCCGACTGACCAGGGTGACGCGAGCCCTCACCATGCCCGGCCGAAAGACCATCACGCGGGTTCTTCTTCATCGAACTACACCCTCTTTCTCGCCGAGATCCTACGGAGAGTGAGCGCGAGCTGCACCTGGCGGATGAGCTTCGTGTCACCCTTCTCCTTGCCACGCTTCTTGAGCGCCATCAGGTCGAGGGTCTTGTCAGAGCGTACCATGCCAAGCCTCTCGGCGCGACGACGCAGACCGCCCTTGTTGCGGGTCGCCTCGTCGATCCAGTTGCTCACGTCTCGGCCCTCCTACGCGGTTCGTACGGTGCGGTTCGCCGTGGTCCTGGTCGTAGCAGCAGGCTTCGGCTTCGGACCGAGCCCGCCCATGCTGCCGTAGCCGATGACGTTGCGCCCAGCGATGGAGCGCACCGCGATCGGGATGCCTCGGCCGGAGTTGTCTATCATCTTGCCATGCCCGATGTAGATGCCGACGTGACGGCCGGATCCCGACGCGCTCGAGCGGAAGTAGATGGGGTCGCCCGGCTGGATACCGGAGAGCGAGGACGAGAAGCGGCCCTTGCGCCGGAACCATGCCATCTGTGATGCGGTGTCGCGCGGGATCCCGACGCCGTACTTGCGAGCGACGTCCTGCACGAACTTGGAGCAGTCGAACCCGCCGTAGTGGTAGGCGTTCACGCCGATGTAGGACTTGGCGATGCCGACCATCTCTTTGCTCGCCGTGTGCTTCGGCGCCACGAGGTTTGAGTTGTTGGCCGTTGGGGAAGCGCTCGTTCCCTTGAGATAGTCGGACGTACTCACGTCCTTGTAGGTATCTCGTACGGTGAACGGCTTGAGCGTGTAGTCGCGCATCGCGGCGATGGGATTGAGCGCGATGGTGTCCTGCTGCGCGAGAGTGGCGCCGCCGCCCGTCCGGGCGAGATGCCCGAGGATGTTCTGAGGAGTCAGAGACGCAGCGAGGTCCGGCCGCTCCACCCACGGGAAGGTGTAGGGCTGGGACGCGCTCGATGTCAGCCTCGGCAGGTTAGTTATCGGCACTCTTTATCATCCCTGCGTCCTTGAGCCTGCGGATCTCGTCTGTGAGCTGAGCACGCTGCTCGTAACCGTAGTTCTTCGTCAGCTTCGCCTTATCGTACGGCATCAGCTTGATACCGCCGAGCCACGAGAGCGCCTTGTAGCCGCGTGTTGGGCTGTTCTGCTCTAGGGACTTGCCGAGGTTCGCCATGAACGGCCACGAGTCGAGCAGCTTGATAGCCTTCGGGCTGCCGACGAGCTGGCCCTTCTTGTTGATTCCCATGCCCGCCGACTTGCGTACGGCCTTCCACCAGTCCTGATCGGCGAACGAGCGCTGCAGCCATTGTGCGTAGCCGGGCATCGGTTTGAGCTGACCGGGATACTCCTCGATGTCCTGTCCGAAGAACACATCCCTGTCCATGCCGAACTCTATCGGGAGCTTGAACAGCGGGTTCAGCGTCGAGATGAAGTCACGGAACGGCTCGTCGACGCTGTTGAGGTCTTGGAAGCCGAAGTTCGGGTTGAGCATGAGCGGGTTGCCCGACTTGTCCTTGAACGGCGTCAGAATCGGGATCATATCGCGCTGGTACTGGGGCAGCAGGTCCTTATCGAGCTTCACGCCGGCGGCCGACTCGCCGTTGTTCTGCAGCTTGCCGATCTCGCTGATCTTGGACGGCGTGTGAGCGAGCACGGAGAACATCTCGGGGACGTTTCTTAGTTTCCAGGTCGCAAAGGGGAAGAACATCCTTGCATACTGGCCGAACGCCGTGAGCGCTGCGGGGTCGTAGTTGTAGAGCACCTTGTCGACCATGCGGCCGGCGATGCTCGTCGCGTTCTTGCGGAGTCCCCTGCTGGCGGCCTCGGTGTACGCCTGTTTGAACACGGCAAGGCGGCCCCACTCCTCGGCGAACTCGTTGACGTTCGTGCCGAACTTGGCGAGCGGGTTGCCGAGAGCGCCGCGCATCCCCTGGTCGCGCATGATCTCGAACGCCTGGCCGCCTCGGAGTGCGCCGGAGTTGCGCGCGTCCTCGAGGAATGCGCCCAGCGTCTTGCCGACGCCCGGCACGATGTCGTCGAGGTGCTTGTCGATCTCGCCCGTCTGCATCCACGTCCGCACCTTGCCCGCCCACAGCCACGCCTCGGGGTTGCTGTACCCCTTCGTGTGCGCCAGATAGAAGTTCGAGAAGGTGTTGCGGATCGGGAAGCCGGGGTTCATCACGGTAGCCCACTTGCGCCACTCGCTCGTGAACTTGTTGAAGTAGCCGAGCAGGCCGCGCATCGCGTCGTCGTTGATAAGCGGCTCGACGAGCTGGGCGACGGTGCGGGCGGTGTCCTTCTTGAGCGCGTACTTCACGCCGTCGACTTCGATGAGGTTAGCGAAGTCAAGCTCACGGTGCGCCGACTTGAACGCCTTGAGGGCATTCTCCTCGGTCGGCAGCTCGAGCCCTAGCCCGGTGGCGAGTGTACGCTCAAAGTCCTTCTTGGCGACAGCCCGCGTGGAAGCGTCCATGCGCTGCGCGAGGATGGTCGGTGCGTCGGTCAGCGTGTTGCGGTCCTCGAACAGCCTCTCAGCCAGCGAGTCGTAGGTGCGCTCTTTGGCGAAGGCGGGCTTGCCGCCGAACGGACGGCCGAACGTGCCGGCGCCCGGACCAGCGGCCTCGGGGAGCTTCGCCGCTTCGCCCGTCAATCCCTCGTACTTGAGGACTTCCGGTGCCGCCTTGCCGCCGTACATCGGGATGTAGCCCGCGCCTCGGCTGCCGTGACGGATACCGGCCGCAAGCTCCTCCTGCATGAGCTCGGCCATCTTGCCCTTGAAGATGGTCTGCATCGCGGTACGCGCCTGCGCGACCTCGGCGGTAGAGAGGTTCGGCACCATCTGTACGAGTGCCTTGTCGAACGCGTCCCAGTCGAGTCGGTTGGCGACGTCATCCACCACGGCACGAGCCTCGTCGGCCACGTTTAGAGCACGCGGGAGTGTCCGGTCGTAGTCGATATAGCGAGCAACGGCGCCCGAGAGCTTTCTGACCTTCGCCTGTCCGCGCCCGTACTTGGTGGCGAACCCCTGGATCTCGCGTGCGATCTCGCCGACACGCCGCGGGTCAGGAGGAGCGACCTTGCGTACCGTCGGCTTTATGAACTTCGCATTGTCGGTACGCAGCTTGCCGCCAGCGATCTCGGCGAACACGTCGGGTTTGTTACCCGGAAGCTGGCGCGTAATCATCTCGACGCCCTCGCCCGAGAACGGGTCGGCGTCGAGGTTGAACGCCTCACGCGGCTTCGTGTACCACTCGGCGAAGTCGTCGAGGTTTGCCTGATAGGCACGAGCGGTGTCGAGGTCGCCGGCGTCGAGAGCCGAACGCACGCGCCCGGCCAGCGTCTCCATGACCGCCTCGGGGTCACGCTCGGCTATCTCGATGGCACGCGGCAGGTCGCCCGTCGTCTCGAACATCTGACGGGCAGCGTATGGGTTGTTGTCGTTCGCCTGCATGGTGGCCGAGGAAACACGCCGCAGCTCGTCCTCGAACGCCGTCTGCCACGAGCCGTACCGCTTCGGTTTCCCACCCGCTGTCATCACGATCGGCGTGCGAGAGGCCGTCTCAGCTGCCGATGCGCCTGCCGTCTGCATCGCGGTCTGCACGGGCGGCGCGGCTTCGGGAGTCAGCGGAGTCGGGCGGCCCTTGAACGGCTGCGTCTTGACCTCGCGCTTCGTACCCTTCCGCAACGCCCAGCGCTCGGACGCGCGGATCTCGGTCTGCGCCTTCTTGAGCTGTTCGGCGATGGACTCCTGCGTGGTGGCGAGGTCGCCGAGACGCGCGAGAGCGTCGTCTATCGACTTCTCGAAGTCGGGTAGGCCGTCCACCAGGTCGACGCGCACGCCGGACTCTCGCAGCAGGTCCTTGAGCGCCTTGCGCCGCAGGTCCATCACCCGCGAGACTTCCTTGTTCGCGGTGTCGAGCGCGTCCAGCGCGGAGCCTACCTGCTCACGGAACGGCTCGGCAGCAGCGTCGAATGCCGCGGTGGACGCATCGCGCGTCCCCTTCGGGAGCTGGTCGAGCAGCTTGGTGGCTTCCTCGAGCGCGGCGTTGGCTCCCTTGCTCTGAGCCGACTGCATCGTGCGCGTGAGTTCGTTGAGCGCGGCACCCTCGAACGGGTCGACCGCGTGAGTGACCTTGTAGAACGGATCGAACGCGCCACCGATAGCCAGCGCGGGCTTCGATGCTTGCGCCAGCTCGATGACATCCTTGACCTTCTGCGGAGTCACGGCGTCGAGAGCGGCCTGTGGGATGACCGACTTCCCCATGAACTTGAGGCCGCCCTTGTCGCCGATGGTCGCCATCGTGTCGGTCACGATGCCCTTCCACAAGGCAACCTTGTCGGCCTTCTCGAGCAGCCCGACCTTGACCAGCCCGCCCGCCTCACCGATGGCCGGAGCAAGATGCTCGAGGCCGTATCTCGTCGCGTTTGCGACGTCGAGGCCGTCAGTGGCTATACGACCCGCCTCGGCCAGCGAACGCAGCTTGACGAGCTTGTCAGCGCCCAGCGAGATGTATGTCACGGGGTCGGCCAATACGTCCCAGCCGAATCCCGCAACTGCCTTCGCCAGCTTGCCGAGAGTGTCGTTCTCGGCCGGGTTCCACCCGAGGTCGCCGATGATGTCGGATCCCGAGGTGTAGTGTTGACCGCCAAACGCCTTCTTCATCTCGTCGAGGATGTCGACATCCACGTCGCTCGGCTTGTTGACGACGTTGTGGACGATGGCGTTGACGCCCGCGAGTGGAGTCTGCAACGGGCCTAGCACGCGCTCGATGAAGTTCGGCTTGGACATGCCGGAAGGGAGCTTGCCGCCAGCCGCCGTCACCCTCGCCGACTGAGAGGCGATGGTCTTGAGCAGCTTACCAAGCTCATCTTCGGAAGAACCCGCCAGAACCGACTTCGAGGAAGTCGCCAACGGGTTCTTGAGCGGATTCTTGAGGAGCGGTGTTGCCACGGTCGACTCCTAGTAGCGGCCCCACGACAGGAAGTTCAGCAGCGCGTTTCCGAAGTTCTGGCCGTTGAATCGTAGCCCGCCCTGCTGCGGGTTCGGGTTCTGCGAGATGACGGATCCCATGCCCGCCTTGTACTGGTCGTACGACACCGGACCCGTGGTCTGAGCACCCGGAAGCGCAGGGTTGACGTTGCTGAGTCCGAGCCCCTGCGCGATGCTCGGGATGGTGGCCGGGTCGACGCCGTAGGCGCGGATGTAGTCGGCGATCTGAGCAGCGGTCGCGGGGTTCTTGTCCCACGCCGAGTAGATCTCGAACGCCTTGACGCGCTTCGCCATCTCCATCTGAGCGGCTTCCGCATCGGCAGCGGTCTTGAGCTGCTGCTGCTTGAGTGCTTCGCTGGCCGCCGTGGTGTCGACACCCTGCAACTGCAGCGCGAGGTTGAGGATGTCTCGCTGGCGCTGCGCGTCGTTGGTGGTCGAAGCGTCCTGGATCTGAGCGAGTCGTGAATCGCGGGTGTCAGCCGCGTTCTGCTGTGCGGCTGCCGCGGCACGGATGAGGTCGTCGACCTTGCCGTTGACCGTCGCGTCGAAGTTCGCGTAGTTCGCCTCGGAGGTCGACCCGATACCCGTGCCTCGGGCGGCCATCATGCGCGCGAGCCGGCCGACGTCCTGCGATGCCTGCTGGTTGATGTCGCGCTTGCCTGTGGCGAGCTGGTTGGCGATGTCGCGCTTCATCTTGTTGAACGCCGCGATTGCCGACTTCGTGCTGCCGGTGCCGTTGTACTTCGGCGCTCCACCCATGAGCCCTTCGGCTTCCTTGAGGTAGTCGGCGCGCGACTTGGTGGTGGAGGTCGTCTTGGACGCGGTGACGGTAGGAGATGCCGCCTTCGTGCCGGTGCCGTGATACCTGAGCCATGTCGCCATGATTGACGCCTCCTAGAGCGACTTCCAGATGTACGAGTCGTCGGCCTGTTTGCGACAGATGAACACACTCTCCTCGGTGCCGCTCGCACGCCGCCAGTATAGCAGGGTGCCAGCGTACTCGGCCGATGCCGTGGGGAGCGCGTCGACGATGGGGACTGAGAGGTAAGGTCCGGGCCCGATGGCACGCTTGAGAGCGGCCACGATCGCAGCGAAGTTGAGCCGCGATTCGAGGTCTTTCTGCGTGCGGTTCGGGACGTCGAACTTAGGCATACTTCACCTTGCCCTCTCGGTAGGACACCCCGAGACGCGAGATGGTGGACTGCTGCGTCGTCTTGCCTTGCCCGGAGAGCAGTATGCCAAGCGCCTCGCCGCGAAGCATGAGGCTCTGCACCAGCGCCTCGTCGTTGAGCAGCGTGACGTTGTGTGGGACCCACGCGCCGCCGTTGAGTGAGGTCGAGATGACGGCAGCGTCGAGGTTGTCGGTGCCGATGCGCGCCGTGCGCCAGCGCTTGACGGCGAACGGGTTGCCCGATGTAAGGCGCTTCGACTCGACGAGGAAGTTGACCGGAGCCCCGTCCTCGCCGTCGACGAACCCGTGGTAGGCGCGGTAGATGAAGCCGTCGGGAGCGCCGAAATACAGCTTTCCCGTGTCACCGTCGACCACGAAGTCGCCCACCTGCATGTCCTCGAACGTGTACCAGCACGCCCGGAGCAGGTCGTAGACGAGCATCTTGTCGCGGATGCCGTCGCCCGTCGAGTCGTACGCGAGGTGGTACTTGTTGTCGAAGATGATGGCGCGCGGAGGGCAGGTGGTCGCACGAGCGACCTCGGCAACCTGGTCGGGGATCTTGAGCGAGAGGTTGGATACTCCGCTTCCTGTGAGCTGGTAGATGCCGTAGTCGCCCGCCGCGGCTTGCCCTAGGAAGATGTGCGTGCCGTTGTACTGCACGAGTGAGCCGTTGGAGACGCACCCTATACCCGGCACGAGCATGTCGACCTTGCTGCCCGTCGAGTTCGGGCCGTCATCGCCCCACGAGTAGAGGTAGATGCTGCGCTCCTTGTAGACCACGCAGCCGCCAAGTAGTTCGCCGATGGCCGTGATGACCGAACCGTCGTCGACCTTGACACCCACGCTGCCGCCGTTTGCGACGTTGCTGCCGCTCCACGAGTCGTCAGGGTCGGTGATGCCCGGCGCGAAGGTGCCCGAGTAGTAGAGGAGCGAGGGCGCGTCGGGGTTGCCAGCGAGGAAGATGCAATCCTGGATCACGGTGATGTACTTCGCTTGCGGCGCGTTGCCGAGCGTCGTCGCCGCTCCCGAGCCGCCGTCCCACTTCTTCATATGAGCGTCAGGCCGCGGGATGTAGAGCGTGTCGTTGAACACCGCGAACTCCTGATCGAACACGTCGGTCGCAAAGGACGCGAGTGTGACCGTGGCACCGCCGGTGATGGTGGGGGTGATGTCGTAGATCTTCTTTCCGCAGGCAGCCACCCACTTGACCGTGCCGGAACGCTTCTTGAAGCGCGTCAGGCCAGCGTAGGTGTACGTCTCAGAGAAGTGGTAGACGTAGATGTTGAGCTGTGGGACGTAGTAGTTCCGGTTGACTGTATCGTCGAGACTAGTCCCGTGTGCCGTGAGGACGTAATCGTCGGCAGCCATGCCATGCAGGTAGTAGGTGAACTTCCACGTCCCGTTCGCTTGTGGGAGCGCACGAGCCACGAATGAGGTAGTGGTGTTGCCTACGAGGTCGAACGAAACGTCGAGCGGCCCGATCGAAGCCGCGTCCCACTGGTCGTCTATCAGTTGGTCTGTCCCTCCGGGGAGAGGATGGCTCATGTCAGCCACGGCGAAGGTCCCGAGAATCGTGATCGTGCCGGGAACGGTGGTTGTGAATGATACTGTGCCCTCGAATGTGGCGATGTGCTGCACGGGCTTTATCAGCGTGGCGGTCGACGACACGCCTGTCGGCCATGCCCTGTGATGCCCGAGCCGCACGGCAAGCGGCTCACCATCGCCGCCGGGCACGAGGTTGACCATCCGCACGACCTCGTTGTCGGCGATTAGGTTGGGCGCGTGGAGCGAGTTGACGCCCCCCGACCAATCCTGCTGACTGGCGAGCTTCTTCTTGCTCACGGCTAGTACACCCCCGCCGGCGTCTGCGTCGAGGACGTCAGGCCGTCGAGGAACTGCGCCCGGAGCCTGTCGGCCGTGTCGTACTCCTGGTCCTTGAGGCACATCTGCCACGCGGCGTAGATGGCTACCGTCTCGCAGGCATCGCGGTTGAGGTCAGGCATGTCAGTACCGTTGACGAGAAGCGCCTGCTGCTTGCGGTAGAGCACCGAAAGCGTCTTGCCGAGATCCAGCTCGGTGAACGTCGGGTAGACGTACAGCGTCTCGCCGATGATGTAGTAGGCGTACGGCGTGCCTGTGTCGAGGATGTCGGGCAGGCTTGTCGGCAGGATGGGGGTCAGGCGCGTGTCATCGAGTCTGACCTCCTGCACGAGCGCGTCCCCGTTGGCGAGCAGCGGATCCACCAGCGCGTAGTCGGCGTGATAGCTCGCGCTGTCGTCCCCGCCGTCAGCAGCAACGGTGGTCTGCATGTCGAACAGACCTACACCGCCCTCTTTGGCGACTCGGGCGATGCCGAGGTTGACGAGCGTGCCGACCCGAGCGCGCGTGAACACGTCGGATTCCTGGTAGTCGGCCATGAAGAACGCATGGTCGATCATCTCGTCGAACGTCATCGGCTGCGTGGCACTTGTGACCGGAATCGTCATCTCAAGTCTCCCATCATCTCGACCACACGGTCGCGCTCGAGTTCTTCCGCGCCCATTGTGACAGCCTGCCACCCGCAACGCACGTTAGGGTGATGAACGGAGCGGTATCGTCACCACTCGCATAGAACTCGGTGAAGTTCGGGCCGCTCGGCTCGGTGTCCATGAGGTCATGCTCACCTATCATCCCGACTCCCAGCGTTCCGTCAACAGGATCGAAGTCGACTAGGTGCAGCGCATACGTGTAGCCACCGTCAGCATCGAACGACCCGAGCGATTCGGTGCCGAACTGTGAGAACGGAGCCGTTGGTGACGCTACAAGGTGCGTGACCTCGCCGTCATTCATCGCGTACATCTGATGCACGGCTAGTATCACGGCCCGCGGCGTCTGCTGGACTTCCGACACGTCGAACGCCATCCGCACCCGCTGAATGTTGTACTTGCGGCCCTCATACCAGTTCCCGTATCGCACGGTTGAGAACGGCTGCAGGGTTTCGTCGGTGTGGTCGGGTTCAGTCTTAGCCTTTGCCAGAGCCCATGTATCTGCGTAGACGCCGAGAGTGGTGACGTCGGCGAGTGGGACGGTTATCACGTCGATGTTCTTGTCGAGGAGCTGCATCTCGTCACGATAGGCAGCAAGTCCGGCCGCGTCCTGCTCGATCTCGAAGTGTTTGGATTGGGAGTTGAACCACATGACGCCCTTGACGAGCGGGAAGCGTGACCGGAGCGTCTGGAACATAGCGCGTACCCACACATCGCTCGACCGCGTGTTCGTCCGGCAGGCCGTCTCACAGATGTAGAGTGGCTTGTTGAGCGTCGTGATGTCGTCGTAGGCGGTCGCCCAGGGAGCATTGAAGGCGTAGTAGAAGGACGTCCATCTTGAACCCGTGTCGGTGATCGGGTCGTAGCTGTCGAGGTTGTACCCGTCGAGGCCGGTGAGGTCAACGTAGTCGTCGCCAGGGTAGTACGGAAGTACGTTCGACCCGAATCCACCGCTCCCAGCCCATCCTCCCGCGTTCGGGCACCACATGAAACGTACGTTATCCGCATTGGCCCGCACGACGTCGACCACACGTTGCCACGCTGCGATGTAGAGCTCGGGCGTATTGCCAGCAGCCTCGGGGATGAGGTTGTCGACCGGGCTGCCGTAATGAGCCCAGTTCCCGTTCATCTCCCATGCGAAGCGCAGCCACACCTCACCACCTACTGCCGAGAGATTACTGGCATACGCTGCTATGTGCTCATCCTCCGTGCCTGCCGCTATGTCGGCCAGGAGAACTGGGGCGCCGCCGATTCGCGTTGGATCCCACGAAAGCATAGGTATCGTGTCTCGGGAGATGAGTGTCTGGAACAGGGCGATGTCGAAATCCTGGTCCCACGCCTTGAAGAAGTGCATCGTGTCCATGTGCCGGCCGACTAGCTGTTCGTGGTCCTCGAGTATCTGCAGCGATGAACCCTCGACGTAGGCACCCATGCGGATGAAGCCGTGCGTCTTGTGCGACCACGGCCTTTCATCGTGCCCCAGACGATGCCAAGTCGTGTCGGTGATGATGCTGACACCGAGCGGTTCACCGGCGTAGACGATCTCCGCAGCCTCGAGCGATGTCCACACGTCGACCTTCTCCGCGAGGCAGAAGGCGGGCGTGGCGTTGAGCACGTCGACGTCGAGTTCGATCGGCGTGATCGTCGGCCCCGTGGCAGACAGGTCGACAGGCGTGGAAATCACAACAGCGACCGGAGCTGCTGCCGGGGCGACATCATCGGGCGTGAGGGCGGCCCACAATCCGACTTCGGTTGCGAGGCAGTACGCCGCCGTCGTCGAGGTGTCGCGCAGGCCGATGTCCGTCCCGCCCTCGCCACTGTCGATGGCGGGACTTCCCGGCGAGAGCGATAGGTCTGCATTCAGCCCCCAGTCCGAGGCTGCCGTCGTGTCGGGGTTGGCCCACATCGGGTCTTGGCTGTAGATGGAGTGCGCGCCCTCGTTCGGCGTGAGGTTCTGCCACACGGGGGCACCCTCGACGTGCAGGTTGTAGTCGCCTGCGTAGACGACGTACCCGTCCTGGTAGAACCCGAGCCGCTTGCCGAAGATGCAGCTCTTGAAGTCCATGCTCTTGCGACCGCCACCGGCCGTGATGGCTCGGCAGCCCCAGAACGTACAGTGGTCAACGTCGAAGTTGACGTAGGGATTCGAGCTGTTGTTGAAGTTGATGGCGACGTGGTACGTCTCATTGACGGCTGTAGGCTCGCCCATGAAGAGGCAGTTGCGCAGCGTGAGGTTCGTGACCTGCGGCTGGTAGCCCGTGCCATTGTTCTCAGCCATGATGAGCTGACTCGGGCCTCTGTCGGTGTTGTAGCCGCCCGACGGCTGCCATGTGCCGAGGATGCAGTCCTCGATGAGCAGGTCGTGAACGTCGCCCGAGTAGAACTGGATGCCGTCGGTGTGCTGCCCCGAGGCGTACCACTCCCACAGCTCGTGGATGATGCAGTCTCGGATGACCATGCTCGGGCCGTTGACACGGATGCCATCGCCGTCAGTGGACGGAGCCGCACCCGAGGGGCCGCTGATGGTCACGCCGTCGGCGGTGTTGTCGTGGCCGTCGAGCATGATGCCGTAGCGCCCGGCGAAGGTGGCGATGGTCGAGTCGGAGATGGTGTTGTACGCGGCCCCCGTCGTGTAGGCGGCGAGGTAGCCACGGTAGAACAGCACTCCCGAGCCGTTCGTGAGGTCGTGGATGTTGAACCGCGTGAGGGTGTTGTACGAACCCGTCACGTGTACCTGCGCGGCGTCGGAGGTGACGCTCGCCGAGCCGGGCGTGACCTCGATGTCGGACAGGTCGATGTAGTCGCCCGAGACGATGAGGCCAGCGGCGAAGATGACGCCAGCGGCACCCGTGATGGTGATGTGATCGGCGGCCGTGCCGTGGCAGGTGAAGTCGTGCCGCGTGGAGTACGTGCCCGCAGCGAGAGTGATGGTGTCGCCGGGACGGGCGGCCGCGATGGCGGCGGTCAGCTCGGCGTCGGTGGTGACGGGGACGACGATGCCGTCCCAGTACACCTCGTCGCCGAAGTCGCTCCACCAGTAGCCCTCAGTGAGCGGGGTGGATGGCTGGGTCACGCTCACGGCTTCTGCGCCGTAGTCGCTGACCAGTATCTCGTCCTCGTTGTCCCATATCTCAGCGCGGTAGCCGGACACCAACGCCTCGGGCCGGAACACTCCTGCGGGGAGGGACGGGTCGGTCACGATGATGCGGTTTCCCTCGCAGTAGATGAGGAAGTCCGTCTCGTTGCACTGGCTGGCGCTGGTGTAGATGAGGTGCTGTACGCCACTGGCCCACTTGTAGATGCGTACGTACCATCCATCGGCCCCGTCGGCGTTCGTCTCGACCATCCAGCAGTCGTTGTAGTTCTGGTCGGACTGCGAGCGGGCCACGAGGACGCAGCACTCTATCTCGTAGCCAAGCGCGTCATCCTCGTAGAAGTCCTGATTCGCCTGCAACACGCCGTCGGCGGCGTAGTGGACAGGCGGGTACGTCCCGAGGATGGGGTCAAGCCCGCCATCGGCGGGGAAACACCTGATGCCGCTCGGACGCGCCCAGTGGTACTCGCCGTCGGAATAGGTGGCAGACGGCGTGAGGTAGTAGAGGGTCATCTAACTCACGACCATCTGCGTCTTGCCAGTTCCCACGAGCAGTTGCAGCTCGTGACCGTACCAGCCGTCCTCGTAGTCGGTCATCTCGTCGTGCCACCACACCTTGATGACGACGCTCTTGCTGGCGGCGAACACATAGTTGGTCGGCAGGTAGGCGAGGTAGGGGTTGTGTGGCTCGGTCAGGAACAGCGTGTCGGGGTACGGAGTGAACCCGACGCTCGTCTCCCCGCCGTCAGTCGTGACGGTGGACAGGGTGACGAGCGAATCCCTTGTGGTGGTGTTGCCGCCACCGTCGCCGATGGTGGCATCCAGCCCGTTGCTCCACCCCGAACTCTCGGTGTCCTCTGTCGCCATCGTCACAGCCCCCGCAGTAGGAGCCGAGGTGCTGATGGTGCCGTCAGCGCAGATGTAGTACGTCCCGTCGGCGAGATAGGAGACGGTGGTGGTGGTGGTGGTGGTGGAGTAGTCGCCGTTGCCTAGCGAGTTGTGGGCGCGTACCCGCACGTCGTAGGAGACGCCGAGCGTCAACCCCGTGATGGTGCAGGCGTTCGTGGTCGGGTCGTCAGGCGTGCCGTTGTCCCAGTCGAGCCACGTGCCGCTCGACGTCTCCTTGTACTGGACGTGGTAGTAGTCGGGAGCTGGTGAGTTGGCCGTCCACGCGCAGCCGATGGAGGTGGCGTAGGGGGTCAGCGTGAGGCCCGTGACTTGGGCGGGGACGGTGGCAAGAACCACGTCCATCGGTTCGGCGGCTGGTGCCGCTGTTCCGATGACACCGAGGTTCGCAAGCAGCGATGATACGACGTCTATCTCCCCTCCACCGAGCGCGGGTTGCTCACCCGGCCCCAAGTCGGCGAGCAACGAGAGCGCGACGACGATCTCGGCTCCGCCCAATGCCGGACCCGAGGCGGTGAGCTCGGCGACGATGCTGTTTATCGCGCCGATAGCCACTCCGGTCGGCACCAGCACAGGAGCCGCCAGGTCGGCCACGAGGCCGAGCAGCACGGCGACAGGCGCAGCAGCAGGCGCGATACCCGTGTAGCCGAGGTTCATCTCGGACGTGTCGTAGGCAACCGCTGTCTGTGGTAGGAAGCAATAGACGCCAGCGGCCGGGCCGACTGAGACGGTGAACATGCAGAACACGTCACCTGCAACGCTCGTGACCTCACCCCACACGAGAGCTGTGTTCTCGGGGGCGAACGTCACTCCATCGGCAGACCATCTGATGCCGGGAGTCGCAGGAAGCTCGTAGGCCGTGGCATGTTCACCATCGGCACATACGAGCTTGCCCGCTGCTATCTTCCCGACGTAGGCATCCGAATCAAGAGGTTGGCTGGTGTCGCTTGACACCACCTCGCCCGTGACCAGTCGAAGTTCGATCGCCACGGTGCCGCCTCCTAGACGTAGAACGCGGTCCCGTCTGCGTCGGTCGAGTTCGCGCGTGCCTTCCAATCCGCACCATCAGCGGCCGTCTGCGTCGAACCCATGTCGTGATGCACGAGAATGGGCGACGCCGCATCGGTTCCGCGGTCGAGCCGTAGGATCAGGTAGCGGGCGGCGATGGCGCCACTCGATGCAGTCCATGTGCAGGAATCGTGTGTGTACGGAGTGCGGTTGTTCGTCGAGTCGTAGCTGCCGAACTTGCCGTCCGTGACACACTTGCCGCCGTTGGTGTACCCGTTGGCGGTGGCGAGCTCGTTGGCGACGATAACGTCGGCGTAATACTGGTCGGCGTCGGCGTCGAAGGCAGGAGACGTGTTGAACAAGGACAGCTTGACGCCCTTGTGCATACACTGCCAGAAGCCCGTGCCGTCAGCGACGACCTGCCCCGCGACGGTCGGCCACGTCGGCTCGGTTCCGGATGATGTGATCGCCTTGATGCACTTGTAGACCCAGCCGTTCGCCGCTGCGGGACGGCGGTAGTCGCCGACGCTGTACGCCGTCGACGTGACCCACGCCGTTGCCGCTGCGGGATCGGAAGGCCCGTCAAGACCGAGCGCACGCAGGAGCGTGTCACCGAGCTTGCCGGGAACTGTTGCGGTCGATGCCATGACTACTCACCGTCCTCTCCGTCGAACTCGTCGACGACATCCGAGGCCGGAGTCGTCTCGTTGTCGAGCGAGTCGTCGAAATCAAGGTCGGGGATGGCCGCGTCGATGACGACGGTATCGGCATCCGCGCCCTCAGCCAGATCCTCGTCGAGCGCGTCGACGATGCCGACGGGCTCCTCGATGACAGGCTCGGCGTAGACCTCGACGTCTGCGAGAGCAGCGTTGTCGGCAGCCCCGAAGTCGTCTCCGAGGACGACAAAGCCCTTCTTCTTGTAGTGCTCGAGGAACTGCACCGGGAGCGGGTCGGTGACTGAACCGTCCGGGGCTTGGAATCGAACTGTCTGAGCCATGTCGGGCTCCTTGTCGTCATGCGGATGGGGCTGCCCGAGTTTACCCGGGCAGCCCCATCACGCGATGTCAGCGGGGCAGGTTCCTAGCGAGTACGGTAGGCGATCGTGACGGAGTAGTCGCCCGTCGCCGATCCACCCTTCGTGCCCTTGACGCTCACGACGTCGCCGGCGGCGACGCGCAGGTTGGTCGCCGTGGTGTTGAGGTTCGCGGCCTCGGCGACCTTCGCCACGAGCGCATTCTCGTGAGCGGCGCGGGTGTCGAGCTCGGCGAGTACGGTCGAGCCGCTGCCAGCAGCGCCGTAGTTGGTCACGGCGAGCTGGAAGTAGTCGGTATCGTTGGCAGCGATGCCAGCGACCGACGCGATCTTGACGCTTGCGATCGTCGCGTCGTTCGGGACGGTCCACAGAGCCTCGGCGTTTGTAGCCGCGGAGAGCGGGCCGATGACGACGGACTTGAGCTGAGCGCTTTCCAGACCCATCAGAGCACTTCCTTCCAGAAGTCGTTGGAGCGTGGCGAGGATGATCGCCTACTGGTTGGTGAACTTGACGGCGTAGCCGTCCTCGACCTCGCCGTAGACGTAGCGCTGCTTGCCGTACAGGATCCAGCAGTCAGCGGATTCCTTGCGCTCCTTGACGATCGTGAGGGCCGACTTCTTGACGCGGCCGAACGCCTCGTCGTGCCACATGCAGCCGACGGCGTAGGAGGTGTAGGCGATGTGGCCGTCCGGTACGCACTTGACGCCCAGGAACTCGCCCATGCGGAACTTGCGAGCCAGCTCGGAGTCGATGAGCGGCTGCCACACGCCGTAGTTCGAGTTCTGCAGCAGCTCCTTCTTGAGCACGTTGAGAACCTTCGGCGAGTGCGCGAACTTGAGCTCGTTGAGGTCGTCCACGGGCTGCATCTCGAGGTCCGTGATGCCGTCCATGAACATGCTCGCGGTCAGAGCGCTCGTGGTGCCACCCTGCGTGTGCGTGGTGACGCCGGTGAACAGCGCGATCGCGTCCTTGTCGTCCTTGCGGGCGACGGAAATGCCGATCTTGCGGCCGGCGCGCTTGAGGACGTCCTCGTTCGCGTCCTCGATGGCCTCGTCGGTGACGATGACACCCTTCTTCTTCTTGGTCGGGGTGAACGTCGACTCCGTGGTGGTCATCTTCTCGAAGTCACCGTAGTCCTCGCCCTCGTCGACCTCGATGGCGTCGGCCAGAGCAGCCCACTTCGGGATCGAAAGCGACTTGCCCGGCTTGCCGGAGATGTCGTAGGGCTGGATGATCTGCGGCAGCGGGGCACCGAACTCAGCGGCGTCACGAGCGGCCGGGTAGATGATGAGCGGGATGATCTCGTCGATGTCCGTACGGACAGTCGTGTTCGGGGTTGTCATGATGGACTCCTCCTCGGGTGGCTACTTACTTGCCGAGCCCGCGGAACGCCCGCCACTTCTCGGTGCTCATACTCTGCATCTCCTCGAGCGACGGCACCTGGCTTTCGCCGGTGCTTCCGACCGGGAGTGTCACGACGCCCTTCGCCCGCTTGTCCCTCTCGGTCGTGAGCAGCTTGTCGCGCTCGGACTTGAGGATCGCGTCGTGCTTGAGCGCGACGTAGGCGGCGTCCAGGTCGCCGATCTGATGCGAGATGCAGAAGTCAATGAGCTCTTGGTCCTCGAAGTCGGGCTTGCCTTCCGAGGTGACTCGGCCGTGCAGGTCGCTCAACGCACGCTCGGTCTGCATCCGCGCCTCGAAGTCTGAAAGCCGCTGGTCGACCGCTTGGGCGATCTCCTCGGCAGACTTCTCGGGCTTCTCGTAGCCCATGACGTGCGCCGCGAAGTCAGGATCCGCGTCGAACGCCGCTTGGATCTCGAGGGCCCGCGCGACTCGCTGCTTCTCAGCTTCGATCTCGCTGCGTTCCTCGGAGAACTGCTGGCGCGTCTGCGTGTACTGCTTCGCGTTCTTGACGACGACATCCGGCTCGAGTCCCGACGACTTGAGATCGTCGAGGATACCCAGCCACTTGTCATCGTCTCCACCCTGCTCGGCAGACTCCGTGATGTCGTCTTGAGACTGGTCGCCCTGTTCCTCAAGATCGTCGACGACGGGTTCCTGCTCCTCGGTGGTTCCATCTAGCGGGGGCATAGCCTCACCTTTCACTCAGGGAGCCTTTACGCAAGCGGGACGCCTGCGCCTGTTCCTCCCATTGGCAACGACATCATGCCCTCGGTCGGAAGCATACCACTTCCGTCCGGTCCAGCAAGACCCGTAGCGCCCATCAGTCCCTCGAGGGCCTGCTGCATCGGGTCGGCGCCGGGCTGTTCTTGTACCGACTGGTCAGTTTGACCGTCGGGCTGGATCTCTCCGGGTAGTCCTTCGTCGGGGACCTCGCCTGCGATCTGCTGCTCGGCGAGCATGTCCTCGATACCCGGCAGGCCGGAGAGCTTGAGGAGGTATGAGTCGTCGATGACCACGCCGGCGGCCTTGAGTTCGAGCGCCTTCTGCAGCGCGAACGTGCGGTCCATCCTGCGGGTGCTGGCGGGGCGCACGACGAACTTGCACTCCCAATCCTTGAGGTCATCTGCGGTGATGTCGAAGTTCTGCAGCTCACCGTTGGCCGCATCGACGCGCGAGATGGTGCGCTTGTCCGTCCAGTTCTCGCGGATCATGTCGAGGATGTGGGCGCCGAGACGTGCTAGTTCGCTCTTGACGCCGCGGATGCGCTCGCGGGTGCGGAGCTCTCCCGCCTCCTGCTGCATCATCGTCGTCTGCACGGGCTGGCGGCTCGGAGCGATGCCACGGGCGATGTTCTGCACGCCGAGTACCGCGTCGAGTGCGCTCTTGACCTCGGTGTAGAGGAACAGGATGTCATTGGGAAGCGCCGAGCCCGTCTCACGGGTCGGCTTCATGCCCGGCTTGTAGGCGATCGTGTAGCCCGGCCCGCCGTGCTTTCGCAGGAGCTTCGGGTCGACGCCTGATTGCGTCGGCACCATCCAGATGCCGTGCGCCATCCAGTGAGCCGCGTCGGTGATTGTCTGCAGCACGTCGTTGAGCTGGTAGAGCAACGGCGCGGCCATTGAGATCGTCGAGCCGCCCCAAAACTCGCCGGGCAGCGGGATGTCACGGAAGGTGAAGTACGGGAAGGTCGCGTAGGGAGCAGGCTTGTCGACCAGGACGTAGCCGTTGGAGAGCATGAGTGTGTAGCGGCCGTTCGGGTACTTGCTCTTCCAGTCCTTGACGGTCATCTCGGACTCGGGATCGAAGCGCTCACTGTCCGAGATGGGTTCGATCGTCGCGTCGTGATACCAGCATTCGAGCAGGTCGTAGCGCAGGGAGTCGGGCATCTCAGCGCTTGCATCGCTTCCGCGCTTCGGGGTCTGGAACCGCTTTGACACGGCACCGTCGACGGCGAGCTTGGTGTTGACGCCGGGACCGAAGAACTGTGGGTAGTGCTGGCGCAGCCACGAGATAGACACCGGACGCGCCTCGAAGATGGCCGTTGAGTCCTCCACCCGAGTCGCCTCGGGGTCGGGGTAGATGTAGGTCGGGTCGACGGGATGGGCCTCGATGCCGCCGAGCCCGGCCGAGATGTCCTCGGGGTCGAACGTGGCTTTCAGGATGCCCGTGCCGATGGTGAACGTGTTGACGAAACAGCGGCCGAGCTGCCCCGTGAGGTCGACGTCATCCCACACCCAGTCGAGCGTGCGGTTGATGTCGAGCGCCTTCTGCGCGACCTCGGCGGGCTTCGCATCGTCCTCGGTGATGTTGCGCGGGAGCGAGTCAAGGCCCCACTCGTTGTCGGCGAGCTGGGCGCGCATGATCTCGACGAACTCGCCGGCCTTCTTGTAGTCAGGCCGCGACTCGTACGGCACGAGCTTCGGGCGGCCCTTCCACGGGTTGCCACGGACGAACTGAACGTTCCGGTCCCAGTCCTTGTCATAAGACGAGCGGGCGTCCTCGTAGACGCGGAACATGCTCAGGAGCCGACGGACCGGGACATCCTTGAACTGCTCTTGGTTCGGGATGGCGACAGGCATGGTCGTTCCCCTCTAGGCGCTGTAATCGTACGCTCGGCCGTAGTCGGGCGCGTCCTCCGCGCCCAAGCCTACCACTTCCGTCATCTGATCCGCGATGCACAAGGCGATTCCCAGCGCGATGACCGTATCGTCGTACTCCCCTTTGGGCGCATTGTAGCCCCCCTTGCCGTCCTCTTGGAAGGTGGAGAGCTCGTCGAGCATCAGCTCGTCGGGAATGTCTATCGGGTGCCCCTCGTACTGCTTGATCCCCAGCAGCGCGGCGCGAATGGTCTTGACGATGCGCTTCTTCGACTGCGCCGATGTGTACCATCCCAGCTCGAGCGTCGGCTCGTTCCACGGCTTGTCGCGGCGCTCGCGCATGAACAGGTTGTCGTAGGACAACTTGAGGTCTTGGACCACCGTGTCAAACTTGTTCATCTCCACGCCGACCAGCGCGTCGTTGTACCAGCGGGCGCACTCCTCGATCGGGTCGGCGTAGGATTCCGGCGCCACCTTGCCGCGGAAGCGGGCGACGACGCGGTTGGTGGTCACATCGAGCACGACGAACGCCGAGAAGTCGCCGTTGGCAAGACCTTCGGCCACGTCGACGCCGATCGCGTAGTCATGCGCCCGCTGCAACAGTTTGTTCGTGCGTGGATCCCGCATCTCGCGGATGGGGCCCTGCCACACGACGAGCCGGCCGCGCTCGGACTTGACGAACTTCCCGCCGTCGACCTCGCCTTTCGCCTTCGGGTCGCGGGTGTGCGGCCTACGGATGTCGATGGCACCCGACGGGAACGGACACTTCGACGACGCGGCAAACGCCTGCGCCGGCGTCATCGGGTAGGCGTAGTAGAACTGCTCGAGCTCGCCGTTGGCTTCGTACTCGCGCTTCTCGGCGGCCAGGAACTCCTCGGAGTAGTCGGGGTGACGCGATGCCGGGAAGAACAGCGGGTGGAACGTGTTGTCCTTCTTGACCGCGCCGAGCCAGAGCTTGTGATAGAGGTTGCCCGGCCCGTCCGACGTCGACACGATGATGATCTTCGTGCTCGACTTCGCACCGACGGCCGCCTTCAAGGCGCCGTAGGCCGCCGCGGCGTTGACGTCACGAGCCTGCTCGTCCCAGAACAGGATCTTCGGCGTGGAGCCGTGACCCTTGCGCTTCGTGCTGGCGAGCATTCTCACGGCCGAACCGTTGGAGAACTGCGAGATGGAGTCGTTGCGCTTGAGCTTGCGCCCGGTCGTCGACCCGAGCTGCACCCTGTCCTGCATCCAGTCCGGCAGGTGGTCGTACATGAACTTGAGCCGGTCGTGCTGCTCGGTCGCTTCCTCACGGCCGATGGAGCGGAACAGGATGTTGACGTTGCTCGTCCACATGGCGGTGTGCAGGCAGTAGGCGTCTGCGAGCCACGAGAAGCCGAGTCGCCGGGTCTTGAGCACGATGAGGTGTCGGTGGTCGTCGAAAGCCTTGAGGGCTTCGCGCTGCGGCTCCCACAAGTCGAACGGGATGGGATCGCCGCCCTCCTGGTCGAGCATCCAGCAGTAGTCGGTGATGAAGCGCGCCTTGTCCAGCGCCAGAGCGCGCCACTCGAGTTCCTGCCAGATGAGCTCGCGGCGCTCGGCCGAGACGTTCGGGGCCTCCTGCATCGCCTTGAGCTCGTTGGTGGGGATCTCCTCGAGCGTGCGCTTCTGCTCGATGCCGTGCGACTGGCGGTACTGCTTCGCCCAGCGCGCGATCGTGACCTCGTGGACGCCGTTCTCGATACCCCAGCGCTGTTGCGTCATCGGCCTGCGCTGCTTGGGTGGCTTCGCGTACCAGCGGTCGAACGAGTTGTGCAGCTTGTTGAGCTGCTGGCGCGTGCGTCCACCGCCGCCGGCGGAACCCTCGGCGAGCGGTGACTCATCCCTCATGCCGACCTCAGACTCGCTTGTAGGCATCTTCGTCTGCTCCCAGCAGGTTCTCGTGCATGAAGCCGGCCGGACACCGATGGCACCAGTTGTGTTTGACACCATCGTCACCGAGCATCATACGCGGATCCCGATTGTCGCACCTGCGAGGGTCGCCGGGGTTGATTCCGCACGAGCCGTACGCCTTGTAGTCCGAGCACCAGCAGAGCCCACCAGGCACCCGGCCTTTGGAGTTGCAGTACAGCTTGACCTCGGAGTGCGCGAGAGGTGTGTCGGGAAGTACGAGGCGGGGCGGCCTGTCCGAGTGAGGCACTAGATCTCCTCCTCGTCGTCATCGCTCGTCACGACGCGACGCACCCGCCCCCGCTCGTCGAGATCGTAGATGCCCGGCTCGAACTCGTCGCGCTTGCCGGCGGCCGTGATGACGCGCTGCGTCATGTTGCCGACCTCCTCGACCGCCTGCTGCACCACCATGTCGAGGGACACGGAGGCGGCGATCGCGTAGCCGAGCAGCGCACCGAGCGCGACTCCCGCGAATCCGACGACCGACACGACGGCGATGATGGCGATGACTGCTCCGGCGCTCACTTCTTTCCCTTCGTCGGGTGGAACGTGGTGGCAGGCACGTCGACGAACTTGCGCTTGCCGACCCTGCCACATGCACACACGGCCTGCTCACGCTCCTTCGAGGTGAACAGGCCGCATTTCGGACACTCGTGGGTGAACTCTCGCTGCGGGAAGCCCACCGCTAGCTGACGACCTCGTAGTAGAGCACGCCGAGGTTGACGACGGCCGCGCCACCGGATGCGTTGGCGATGCCGAGGATGTAGTCGGTCGCGGGCTTGAGCACCCACTCGTCGGTGATCGTGGTCGCGGCGCCGACGCGGTTGGCACCCGCACCGCCGGCGGGCACGTACGCCGTGTCCAGCGCGGTCGGCGAGCCGCCGAGCGTGGCATCGGCACACGTCTTGACGACGACGTGCGGTGTCTTGGCCGCAGCCAGGTTGCGGTTGCGGTTCAGTGGCACGATGGTCGACTCGGACCCGGTGACGGTCCCGCCCTCGTTCAAGGTCACGGTCACGGCAGCGGTCGACGCCACCGAGATCGACTTGAGGTGGATGACATCGGCGTCGGCGCCGGACGCCAGTGAGGCGACGGAGACGGCGTTGACGACACCGGCACCCGTACCCTCGGCGGTAGCCAGCACGAGCGCGCCGGCGACGGGATGCGCGTTGACCGCGGCGACGAGCTGTGTACACGTCGTCGTGATCGCCCCGCCCGCAGCACCGGACGCGAGGTGCGTGGCGGATGCGGCAGCAGCCAGGGTGACGTCGCTCGTGGCGACAGCGGCCGTGACGAGTGCGGAAGCCGCCGGGTCGTTGTTGACGAGATCGCGGATGGCACCCGACGGCGAGTTCGCCACGCCGGCAGACGTCGTTCCGAGCGCCACGGTGATGACGTTGTTGGCCACCGTGACCGACGGCCTCGTGTAGTTGCCGCTCGTGACATGCGCCACGGTGATGTTGTTGCCCTGCACGCCGGCGGCCTTCGCCGTGTAGACGACCTCGCCGATGGTGGCGGATGCGGCCACCGCGGGCCCTGTCGCCAGTGACACGACGATCGCCTTCGTGCCGTCAGCCACCGACACCGCGAGCGCTGAGCCCGCCACGCCGGGGTTGACGTGCGTGACGGAGATGCCGTTGCCCGCGGTCCCGGCCGTGACGGCCGTGTACGTCGGGTCGGCGTTCGCGTTGGTCATGTTCGTGGTCAGCGCCGCCTTGACCGCAGCAGCGGCCGGCGTGGTCAGCTTGACCGAGCCCGTCTTGGTGTCGGCCACCGTCAGCGTGATGCCCTTGCTGAACACCCGCCCGGCGTGCGTCAGCGCGTGTTCGACCGGCATCGTCGGGATGCCGCCGTTGTCCTCGTCGGTCCCTGCGATCTGCATGGTCGGGTAGAGCGCGTTGCCGCTTGCATCCTCGTAGGCAGCCATCAGTCTGTCCCTCCGATTCCGATGAGTTCGGCGTCAAGGGCGATTCCCGAGCCGCCGATGCGCGCCACGGACAGACACGGCTCCGCGAGAAGCACGAACCGGACCCCCGTGCGCTGGAACTCGACCTCGAGCTGCTGCCGGATGGTGAGCTTCTGCTCCCGTGACAGCACTTCCGACGTCTCGACCACCACGACCTCGCCACGCTTGGCGACACCCGCTGGTCTGAGTTCCACGTGAAACCTCCCCAAGCCCTTGAGTGGGCGAATCCGCGAGGTGGCCGTCTCGGGTGCTCATTCCCTGCCCCGACCATCGCCGAGTGCTGAGCCGACCACGACTCGAAGCGTAGGCATCGGGGTGTGAGGTGTCAAGAGAGAGGGGTAGCGCGAATAACATCCGCAGGTGAGGGGGGTAGTAATGACTAGTGCGAGGGGGGGCCTGGGGGGTGCCGCGGCCGCTCGCCCGCTCGAAGCCGCGCCGCGCCGCTTGCAACGTCGGTCGCGCGCAGGTTGGCTCGTGTGTGTGGGTCAATCGGTGGGCTTTGAGCGTCTGACCTGCGCGAATACGCTACATGGCATGGCTGGTAATGGTTCTTATGTGCAGCTAGGCACGGACCCGGCACGGATCACGGCGTGCCACTCCACCACGCTGTAGCGCTAGAGCACTCCACCACACTGTAGTGATGAAGCCCGCAGGGAACTGTCCCCTACCCCGTAAACCCTTGCCCGCCCGAGGGTTTACAGTCCGTACTCCCCAGTCAGTTTACTTCGACGTATATCGAACTAGCATCCACTCTATCAGCTCTCCTTATCCCACCCCGACTACCCCGCCCCCCATCCCACCGACTACCCGACACCCTGCCGCCCTGCCCTGTCCTGCTACCCGCTCGCGCCCCGGCAGAGCAGACCGCAAGGAGACGAGCCGGCGACGCGATCGACGCCGCCGCGAGCCCTTCACCCGGACGCCCTGGCGATCACCCCGCCGAATCGCCCCCCGATTCTAGCTGCTCCCATTCCCTTTCCCTGTCCCCCCCACACCCCCCCAACCCTAACCCCCATACACACACAAGACCTACATTCTCAACACCAAGACCTAGACCTTAATATCACTAGTATATGCGCGACGATTCTAGATGCTTCAGATTCGAGCAGCTAGGTACTCTGACCTGCGCGTTTCCCCGTTATCGCTGGTCAGCGGCCTAGCTGCTCGTTTTCGTTGCAGCTAGAATCGGCGGGAATCTACCTGCTCGCATTCGTTGCAGCTAGGGTACTTGACCTGCTGGAATGTGAGTTCGTCAGTGGCGCGCGTTCGTGCTCCGCATTCTACCTGCTGCGGATTCGAGCAGGTAGCTCGTCTACCAGCGAGAATGCGCGTTCTTCCAGTACCTTCCGACCGTTCACCGATACGGCATCGGTGAGGGTTTGACACGGCATCGCAAGGGTAGTAATGTAGCAGCATCGACACCGACCGAGGAGGCCCCACAGTGAGCGACACCAACACCGGCCATGCGCCCTACAACACCACCGCGACCGCCCCCCACCCATGCCTGCTCATCGACGACGCCGCCGCCCTCAGCGCGGCCGGTATCGCATACACGATCGAAGCCTACCGCCGCGACCGCTACGCCGTGACCGTTCCCGCCGGCCAGTTTGACGCCGCCATCAGCGCGTGCGCCGCGATCAACTAAGGAGCGCCGAAGAATGACAACCACCCGCCGCGGATTCGCCCTAGAGATTGACGACGAGGTATGCCCCGTGACCGTCAGCGAGCACCACTACCCCGCCGAGTTTCGCGCGTATTGCAGCACGCAGAGCGACGAGCCCACCGGCATCGGAGCCAGCGCGTACACCGCCGTATGCGATCTCGCCCAGGAGTACCGCCGCGAGGGTTGCGACGTTCGCATACTCCGCACCCGTCACTAGGTTACGCCCCGGCCTGCCGGCCGCCAGGAGGGGCCGCCGGCAGAGCGGAGCGCACCCGCGCCCAACGAGCAAGGAGGCCACACAATGAAAGTCCGAATCGAGATCGACACCAGCAACGCAGCGTTTCACGTCGCAGGCGAGGAAATGGAAACCGCGCGAATCCTGCGCCAAGCGGCCGACAAGGTTGAGTGTATCGGCCTTGCTGACGGGTTCAGCCTGCGCGACACCAACGGGAACACCGTCGGCGTGTTGACCATCGAGGAGGGCTAGCCATGCTGCACCTCATCACAGGAACCCGCAAGGGCGGCCAGCTCGTGAACATCGACCGCGCCGCAACCCGCGAGGACGGCACCACGGTCGGCGCATGGAGTGGCGAGACACTGGAGGAAATCGGCGCCAGGTACGACAACGTGCGCGTAGTGACCATCGAGGAGTTCTGCAAGCTGGACGCCGAACAGTGGCGCCGCCCGGTGCGCGAGATCACGCGCGACGAGTTCTACGAAATGCTAGAGGTCCTGCCCCCCGAGGACTGGCACCGCGACGAGAACGGCTCCCAGTCCTTCAAGCTGGCCGAGTACACCTCAGGCAGCATCACGAACATCTATGCCACCCGCGCCGGCCGCTTCTACATGCTGGCCGACGACTTCACGACACCGCACGCCGAGATCATGCGCCGCGTGCGCGAGTTCGCCAAGTGACCCACCACCCAACCCGAGGAGGCTCCACCATGACCACCGACCGCCGCACAGCCGAGAACGACCGCCGCCAGGCAGACCGCCGCGCACTCTTGCAGCCCTACCGCGCGACCGACGGGGAGATTGAAGCGCACGCGGCCGGGTACGCCGCAGGGAAGGACGCCGCCCGTGCTATCGTGGCCGCGTTGCTGGCCGAGCTGCGCGCCACCAAGACCGCCAGCGGGCAGGCATTCGACGTGCTGGCCGAGCTGGTAGGCGCCGACCTGGTAGACCCTGCCGACTCGGTAGAGCTGCAAGAGCTGGCCGAGGCATACCCCGCAGCCCTTGACGGCGCCGACTGGGCCGAGCTGGATTCGCCCGCCATGCAGCGCGCCGAGGAGTACCTAGAGGCGAGCGAGCAGGGAACGACACCGCCGGCCGGCAAGGACACCGCCACCGCGCGCGACCTGTTCGCAACCCTGCGCGCCATGTTCGAGAGTGACGACGAACTCGACGGCGGGGACTTGGTGGAGTTCATCGGCACCGTTGTCGCGCCCGACTGGGACCCCGCCGAGAAGTCAGCCGAGGGTTTGGCCGGCTGGTATGGATTCACGCTTGGAGCCGAGGAGGCGCCCGAATGACCCCCGACCCCGCCGCCACGCTTGCCGAGATCACGCCGCGCCGCATCATCCGAGCGCGTGAGCGTCACCAGGAGCAGACCGCCCGCCATGCCGCCCGGCTCGCACGCCGGACCGCCAAGAAGTAGGAGGGAACGACGATGCAAACACCTTGGGGACCGTCGCAGCAAGTGACCGAATGCGCGCCCGGCGTGCTGTTCGTGTCAACCGCATCACATGGAGGATTCCGCATCACGCCCGAGGCGGAAGGCTGGCACGACGCGCGACAGATCGCGCAGAACTCCAACTATTCATTCCTCCGCAGCGACGGCAGCGGCAACCCCGTCGCCTGGCTTGAGGAAGATTGTGACGCGCCGAGATTCGCTCGCGCGCACGGAATCAACTAGGAGGGCATCATGCCGAACACCACGCAGGGAACGACCGCACACACGCCCGGCTCCACCCTACGACCGAGGAGGGAACGCGAATGACATTCGCCCACTACGCGAAATGGCATTGGGACCGACTGACCCTGCAAGCCGACCGCAACGCACGCGCCGAGCTTGACGCCCGCGACGTCCCCAACGACGAGCGCCCGCCGCACCTCACGACGAGCACCCAGCACCGCCGCGACGAGGAAGCCGGCCGCGCCGAGCACCCGCGCAGGAGGTGGCACCGATGACCGAGAACGACAGCTCCGAGCGCTGGTACTGCGTGCGCTTCACGCACCCGGACGGCCGCGAGTTCGAGACAGACGTTGTGGCCGAGAGCGAGCAGCGCGCCGAGCTGGTGGGAAAGCGCCGCGCCGCGGGGTCTGACTTCCCGACCTACCGCGCGGCCGTGAGCGTGACGCCGCTTGGGCTCTACGACCTCGGGAACGACAAGGAGGCAGACAGTGAGTAAGAACGAGCGTTGGGGTTGCCTGGTGATCGTGCTGCTCGTCGTGTTCGTCGCCTGCGCTGACGCCCTGCCGACACACGCGCTGGCACTCGCGGCCGTGGTGGGCATCGCAGCCGCCGGCGTGTGGTGGTGGAAGGAGTAGACATGGCCGACAAGATCATCGCCAAGCCGTGCGTCGGCTCATCGTTCGGCCCGTGCCGCCGGGACGCCGTGGTGGTGACGCGCTACTCGACACGTTGCCCGTCCTGCGCCGCTCGGGAACGACATGCGCGCGGAGTGTACGGTGAACAGCTCGCCGCCGCCCGCATCAAGTCTGCCGAGTCGCGGGGGTTCGCACTCGTCGACTTCGATGCCGCCCGCGTGCGCGTCCTGCTCGCTGACCGCCGCGACACGCAGACACTCTCCCGGTCGCTCACCGGCGATCCCACATGGCTGAGCGAGGCAGTGCGTACCGGTAAGGCACTCCGCTTTCTCGTCAGGAACATGGAACGACAGCTCGGCATCCCGTCCGGCAGCCTGTCAGTCGGGAACGACAGCGAAGGAGACGACGAATGAGCAGCGTGTGGCTCGTCAGCATCACGCCGAAGTCAGTCGGATCGGCAAGCCGCGAGTATGTCATCGAGGATGTCGAGTTCGAGGACTCCTGCCCCGGCTCCACCCGACCCCTGCACCTGTCCGAGCAAGGAGCCGTCGACCTCGCAGTCGGTTGCTTCATCGCTGCGAACTTCACGATTCACGCCGAGAGAGGAGAACGACAGTGACCGAGAAGCATCGCAAGACGCAGCGTGAGCGCATCATGGAAGTGCTTGGGAACTTCGGCAACTTCTGGATCCCCGTCGAGCTGTTCTACGACGCGGCTGGCCCCTCGGCACGCACCCGCCTGTCCGAGATGCACCGCGAGGGGCTGGTGGAATCGCGCTTCCGCGCCCGCCACTACCCCGACGGCAGCTACAAGTACGCGGCGAAAGACTGGCGGTTGACCTCTTGCCAGTCCACACCCGCAGGAGTACCATCACACAGCATCATCGGCACCGACTCGGCATCGGGCCCCGACTCCTCGGCAATCGTTCACGCACACACCGAGGGTGACGTGCTCGTCGTCGACCGGATCATCACGAAGAAGGGATAGCCAACATGGCAGACGACAACTTTCCCACCCCGTTCGACCCGCCGGCAGACGTGAAGATGAAGGTCAAGCTCGAGCGCACGGCATCCGGCAAGCTGGTCAAGACGCAGACCCTCACGGATGGCGTCGACCTGGCCGACGCGCAGGACGTCATCGACACCGCCATCGCGTCGTTCGTGTACCTCGAGAAGCAGGCCGCCGAGAGAATCGGAGGTGAGTAGCGTGGCAGACTTGTTCGGGTTGTCCAGCATCTACCGCATCTACGACGAGTGGTACAAGCGTCCCGCGCTGATCTATGTCCCGCCCGTTCGTTCGTTCCTCGGGCTGACGAGTGCCAAGTCGGCCCGCAAGCTGGCGCAGGAAGTCGCAGCCACCGGGCGCAAAGCGAGGGTCGACGTCGAAGCCGTGAGGGTATGCTGCCGTGAGGAGCAGGCGACCATTCGAGAGCAGAAGCATCAGGCTCAACTCCGCACCGACAACGCTTCCCGCCTGCTGAACGTGCTGCTCGACAGCGAACAGTGTCTCGACGTGCTCGACGCATGGAGCAAGGTGACGGCTGCCAGGCACGTCGACCGCGAGGACGATGACGGCACGTTCATGCTCACCACACCCAACCTCACCAACGAGGCAACGGTCGAGTTCCAGTCCGACGGACATGTGTACCGAGCGAAGTTCGAGCGCACGCGCAACGGCTACGGAGTCGTGTCGTACTTCGAGCATGTCGGTCCGGTCGAGAAGGAGGAGGACGAGTAGATGCCGTCCTACGAGAAGCTGCACACCACAGCCTACCCCAACGTGCGCCGCACCCAGCTCATCAAGGCGAAGGCCGTCAAGGGAACCGACCTCGGCGCGTCGATCCGCAAGAGTATGCGGGAGGCAGCACGCGAGCAGCGCAACAAGGACGAGCGCAACTCCCGCAGCATCTTCCGCATCAAGCACCCCCGCAAGTTCGTCAAGGAGGCGAAGTAGATGGCAGTCAGCATGTACGTCAAGCCGGAGCTCAGAGAACGGCTCATCGTGCTGGCAGGCAGCGAGAAGGGCTACCTGTCATGGGTCATCGACCAGCTCCACGCGCAGAACCCCGAGGAGCCCGCACCGATGGGACTCTCGAGCCTGTCCCGCTACATGAACAACGTGCGCCCGGTCAGCCCGCGTCTCCTCACGTCGCTCACCCGCATCGCCGAGCAGGACGTCGGCATCCTTGCGAATCAGGCGTGGGAGCACCGCGACAAGTGGTTCGCCGACGAGCCGGCCGTGAAGGAAGGCGTGACGAATGGCTGACACACAGGCACTCGCAACCCGCAAACAGCTCGAGGACATGATCGTCAGCCGTGACGACAAGGGACGCACCGCGCTCGACCTCTCACACATCAGCCGCGAGAAGTACAACGTGCTCGCCCCGACCGCCACGCTGATGCAGGAGGATCCGTACTTCAAGCCGGGATTCGTCGTCGTCAACCTCGACCCGAGCCCCGACGGCCCTCACTTCTACGTCATCGAGTATTCCGGCTACGGGGAGAACCGCAAGCCGAAGCTGCTGGCGCCCACGAAGGTCGGCCTCACGACGCTCGCCAGCGCGGCAGGCATCGAGTTCGACGCGCGGAGTGGCGGCCAGGAGGAAGGCGAGCCAGTCACCATCGACTTCGGTGACGGCCGCACGACCACCAAGCGCGCCTATGTCTACCGCGCCATCGGCCGCATCCGCAGGTCTGACGGCACGTTCGCCACCAAGACGGGTGAAGGTGAGTGGGACCCCGAGCGTGAGCTGCTGAGCATCGAGGTGGCGGTCGGCTCGCTGACCAAGTACCAGTCGAAGGAGCCGAAGTACCCCGTCGGCACTCCCGCCTACTACGCCGAGATCCGTCGTCGTTTTGTCGAGCAGTCGTGGGCCTTCCGTCGCCCGATGACCAAGAGCAAGGCGCAGAATCAGGTGCTCCGCGAGTTCTTGAACCTGCCGCAGAAGTTCACGCCCGCCGAGGCGGCCAAGCCGTTCTTCATCGTGGCCTACAACTTCTCGCCCGGTGACTCGCCCGAGATGCTGAACGTCGTCGCGCAACTCGCCGGCGGGGCGGCCGACTCCATGTTCGGCCCGAAGGAATCCCTGCCCGCTGCCGAGGCGCCGAGCGCACCGGAAGCTGACGAGGATGCCCCGCTGCCCGTCGGCCAAGCCGAGGACGTGTCCGACGCCGAGTACGAGATCGTACCCGACGGCTCTGACACTATGGAGGGATTCGAGCAGCCCGTCGACCCGATCGAGCGTCAGTCGGAGCTGCAGCAGCGCGTGATGAACAAGGACGGCAACCCGTTCGACGGCAAGACGTTCGGGGAGATCATGGAGCATCCGAGCGGCCCGAAGTTCATGCGGAAACTCGCTGACCTCGCGCCCGACGGGTTCGACGCCGACACCCAAGCCATGCTGTCCGATGCACGGGAGTTCATCGCGCTGCTCGAGAAGAACGGGGGGCAGTTGGTGTGACACTCCACGTCCTCGCTGACCCACATCTCGGCAACCCGTCACCCGACCTCGAGGCTCGCAAGGCAGAAGCCTTCGCGCTGATGGAGGAGGTCGCTGGCATCATCAGTGATGACCCGCTGCTCATTCTCGGCGACCTGTTCGAGAAGGTGAAGCCGCCCGCGTGGGCGCTCACCGCGGTCCTCCGGCATCTCGGCTACGAGGACACTTACCTGCTCGGCGGGAATCACGACACGGATGAGCACGACGGCATCTCGCCGCTCGACGTGCTGGCCGAGCGCGGGAACTTCCGTGTGATCCGCAGGCCGGAGCTGCTGACCGACATCGGCGGGTTCGACATCATCGCCGTCCCGAACGTGCGTCGTGCGTGGTTCGCTGCTGCCGGCGGTACAGTCGCCGAGCAGTACAGCCAGATGACCGCCCAGCTCACCATCATCATCGACGACCTGCTCGCCAAGTGTGACCGCACGCGACCCATCATCCTCGCCTGCCACAACACCATCGCGGGAGCCAAGTACAACAGCGACACGCAGCCCAACATCGGCGACTCCTCAGAGTTCATGCTGCCGCTGTCCGTGGTGGCACGTCCCGAGCTCGAGTGCGTGCTCGCGGGTCACGTCCACAAGCCGCAGACCATCGAAGGCGCGTGTCCCGTCATCTACGTCGGGAGCAGCACGCTGCACGACTTCGGCGAGGAGGGGCAACCCTGCATCATGCTGTCCCGCGAAGTGAGCGGCGCCAACATCGAGACACACCTCAAGTCGCCGCTCGAGTTCCGCACCTTCGACATCAACGCGCTCGAGTGCAACACGGAAGGCATCGGGCGATGCTTCGTTCGGCTGTCCGGCTCACTCCCGTCCGGTGCGGAATCGCTGGCTGAGGCACGGCGAGCCGAGGTGCTTCTTGAGCAGGCTGGCGCGCTGAAAGTCGGCAAGTCGGTCATCAAGTACACCAGCCACGCCGCCGTGCAGTCCACCAGGATGACAGCCGATATGTCGCCCGAGAAGGCGCTCGAGGAGTACATCGAGCTGGTTGGCGGGGACTACGCCACTCGGCGCGACGACCTGCTCGAGAAGCATCGGGAACTCGTGAAGGAAGGAGTGGGGGCATGAGGCAATCTCGCTACGCAGACCTGCCGCCAGTCGCCAAGTCGCTCAACCGGACATTCGCCGCGACCGACTTGACGACACTCTCGCAGGCGGTCACATACGCGGTCGGCTTGGGAGCGTTCGACCACGCCGGCAAGCGCTATATCCACCTGCAGAACGACGCCGATCGCGTGCTCGTCGAGGTCGGAAGCGGCATGGTGATTTGGGGAGCCGAATACCGCGCCATCATCTCCGCGGCCGTGCAGCAGATGGAGGAAGCGGCCATCAGCCTGTGCGGCATGTCGGCCATCGTGGTAGCAGCCGAGCCGGCCGAGCAGCATGAGGCACCGCCGACCCACGACGAGAGTGTGCGCGCCCGTGACCTCGAGGCCGTGACCGGAAGGCGCACGGTCGTCATCGGAGCCGACGAGCCCGAGGATGACGTTGCCGTGCTGCTGCCGTTCCTGCCTGGCGGTCCTCTCGGCGAGGTGGATCCCGACGAGGCAAAGCGTCGGTCACTCGGCGCGCAAATGATGGAGGTGGACTGACATGCCGGAGCGTGGCATGAGCGACTACACAGTCGTGTCAGACGGCAAGCTCTACAAGGTGCTAAACAACGGACGCGCGTGTCATGGCGGAGAGTTCGCCTACCCGCTTCCGAGCGGCAAGCGGCCCGGCAAGTGGACGCCAAACATCACCCTCCTGCGCCCGTGCTCGCGCGGCTACCACGTCTGCACAGCCGAGCAGCTCCCGAAGTGGCTCTACGACGGCAACGAGATATACGAGGTCGAAGCTCGCGGTGCGCAGCTCGACCACGGCGACAAGGTGGTCTGTGAGAGCATCCGGCTCCTGCGCCGCATCGAGCACGCCGAGCGCGTGGGCGTCGTCGGCTTCTGCGACGGCGACATGGAGCGCATCGATGAGGGCGTGTGGGTCGTCGTAGGCAACTCGGTCATCAAGCGGGCTGACGGCAACTCGGTCATCAAGCGGGCTGACGGCAACTCGGTCATCAAGCGGGCTACCGGCAACTCGGTCATCAAGCGGGCTGACGGCAACTCGGTCATCAAGTGGGCTACCGGCAACTCGGTCATCAAGCGGGCTACCGGCAACTCGGTCATCAAGCGGGCTACCGGCAACTCGGTCATCGAGTGGGCTGACGGCAACTCGGTCATCAAGCGGGCTGACGGCAACTCGGTCATCGAGTGGGCTACCGGCAACTCGGTCATCGAGTGGGCTGACGGCAACTCGGTCATCACGATATACGGAAGCAACGT
>Ga0208789_1000426_pt1 | contig 41467 bp, 72 predicted proteins | sample Methanotroph_Enr_FD_187368 | JGI IMG/M metagenome (GOLD analysis project Ga0208789, IMG submission 187368) | Enriched soil microbial communities from Old Woman Creek wetland in Ohio, USA - Methanotroph_Enrichment_5 (SPAdes) (version 2) | ecosystem: Environmental > Terrestrial > Soil > Wetlands...
CCTGCACCCGGCGCAGGCGCGTTTGTGATCCAGCCACGCCTTCCACGCCGCGTCAATGGCCTCCACCAGCGCCACGTATGCCTCGAAGGTATCCGGCCTGTCGCGGTCCGCTAGGTCGCAGTACGCCTTGTACAGCGGTTCGCCGTCGGCGCATGGTCGCCAGACAAGGGTGGTCATTCCGAGCCGCCTTTCATGTCGTCTTTCATGCGGGCGATGGTTTCATTCAGCGCCCCTTGAATTTCGTCAACAAATTCGTGATCGACAAAAAGACAAATACAAGGAGACGTTACGTCGCGAGCTTCAAAAAACTCACTCTTTTTCAGATGCGTCACTTTTTCACCCGTTCCGCCACAATATCGGCACCCTTCGCGTGGCGCATGATGAATTTCTGGATATTTCGCCTTCAACTCTTCGTATGTCATAGATCAAACTCCTCTCCGTGAACAGGACACACCCACTCGACCCGCGCCGACATCTCGCGCCAGCACTCGCAACGCGGCGGGGCGGGGGGGTGGCTTTCCAACGTTTGATTTCTTCCAGTAGTTTGAGAATGGTTGCGCTGCGAAAAATACGATTCCCGCTTTGCGCACGCTCTCGAATTTCGGCAAGCTCAGCATCTGTCATCTCCGCCACCTTCCCCAATCTGTGAGCCAAGCAATGATCAATGCGCCAGCAACACTCATGTAGAGAATCAGTACAATCGCCATGACGATAATGACGATTATGTCAGCCGTTGTCATCGTTTCACCCCCGCGCATTTCGCGCACGTCTGTTTGTGATCCTGCCAGCGGCGTTCCGCGCCTTCGGCTGGCCGGTTGTGTTCCAGCGCGGCGACAACTGCCGCGTGTAATGCCTTGCCAAGTTTGCAGATTGTGATCATTTCGTTTCCTCTCCCTCAATCCGATAAGCATAAATCAGCCCGTCGTCATCCTCTGTCAGCGGCAACCCGAGCGCCTCAAATGGCAGCAGCGCCCCGTCCGGCCCGCCGTGACTGCCGACGCGACGCGCAATCTCTATCGCTGGCACGCCGTGATCCTGGCGCAGCAACCAGTCGTAGACCGCGATGTATTGATCGGTGCGGTTTCTCACGCTTCTACCTCATACGGCTCAAACACGAACGGTAGCCCGGCCTTCTCGCGTAGTCGGTTCGCGCCCTCTTTGCGCCCGATGCGCTCAAACGCCGACGCCAACAATTCCCATTCGGCGGCGATGAACTGACCACTCGCCCGTTTGTCCTCCAACTCGAACGCCCGTTCGCGCAGCAGGTCGCCGTGATACACAGCCGCCCGTTGGTTCGGCAATGCTTCGGCGGCGACGTGGCGGCTGGCGTCTACGACTTCGCTCACCGACGGGAACCATTTACTGCTCGTAATAATCCTTTCGAGCGCCGATTCGATTACGTCCGGCGCGAACTCAGACAGCGCCTTGATGTAAAAGTGCATCGCGGGCGGCAGCTTCCCCTTGTCGTAGGCCGGGAACGCATTGGCGGCGGATGTCATCAACTGCGTGATTTTCTGCGCGTTAGCCATTTGGATGATCCCTTTCGTATTCATCGGCGGCGGCCTTCATCGCCGCCTCAAAGTCGGCGTCGGATTGCTTTGGGCGTCCGTTGCGCTCCCGCTTGCTTTTTTCAACCGCGCACGCCTTGACAATCGACTGAGCGCCCAAGATAGTGCGGCCCGCTTTCGTCAACCACGTCACCGCCGCGTCAATATCAGCTTCGGTTATTTCGTCTGTCACGAGCTGATTGATTGCCGCATCCCATCGGTCAGGATCGGAGTTCTCGCGCGTCAAGCAGATTTTGTTCGACACAAGCGCGTTCATTTTCGTGAACGGCGTTTGAACAAATTCAAATTCAGATGCATTAACAGATTCAGATGCAGATGCAGATTCAGCCGCACCAACCTCCGCTTGATCTCCTCCTGATAAACTCTTGACCGGCTCTTGACCTTCTCCCGACTGTTCCTTTTCAATACTTGGAGGAGGCGGTAATAAGCTCGGGCTTTCCTTCTCCGTTCCGCTTTGATAGCTCGTCCAGTTCACGGAATAGAAATATGACCTTCCGTCAACCTTGTAACGAACTATCATTTTTCGACTTTCAAAGAAGTCGAAAGCGCGTTTTATGTCTGCCTCGTCTACTACGCGCCGAAGGGGGAACATGCGCGAGCGAACCCAGGCCGGAAGGTCAATTCCGCGCCCTTCGCTGTCAAGGATCAGCGGGAGCAGCAACCACACAACGCGGCAAAAATCGTCTGGCATTTCGTTGAAGTCAAAACTGTCAAGCGTCTTTGTCCAGGTCTTGCGATACTTAGGCATTTGCCCTGCCTCCCCGCAGACTAATGCTTTCCAATGCGCCCGCTTGAAATTCCATGTTTTCCATCCACTCGTACCAAGAGTCCGAACGCAACGCGATTGCTTTCAGCGATTCGATGGTTGCGCCCAATCTAAACGCATATTTCAACCGCCCAATCGCATATGAAAGGTCGCAGTTGCGAAATTTGTTTCTGAGTATTCCGCGAATGTAATAAAGGTCGCTCATTTCTGGCCTTGACCTAACCGAACAAATACGCGGAATTTTTTCAAAGGCACAATTCCACGATTCGTCCGTCGTTTTTCCATCCTCGGTGATGATGTATTGATCCGCAGAAATTCTCATAGCCTCAATTACTTCATCAAGGCCAAATTTTCCAACCCATTTTTTGATGTCAACCAATCCGTCTTTACTTACCGTCCACCCAGGCGCAAGCTTTTCCCAATAGGACGCCGCGCCGCGAGCTTGCTCTGCCTCAAGGTCAAGCAGGCCGGATTTCCATTCCAGCATCATTTCAATCTGTTCATGCCGCTCTTGTAAATCTTCGAGTTGCTGGCGTTGTTTTTCTACAACCGAGTTATCCGAAAGTTCGCGCGCGCCTTTTCCCAGGTTGCAATCAACGCATGATGTCACGAGATTTAGTATGTCGTTCTGTCCGCCTTTGGCGACCGGCGCAATATGGTCAACGTGTAGGACTACATCCGGTGCTTTTTTCCCACAATACTGGCAGGTAAACCCGTCGCGCTTGAAGACCTCAAACCTAATCCTTTTTGACAGGCTTTCGCGCGTCATAATTCCTCCTCCTCGCCGTCAATCAAGTAGTAAAGGTTGACCGAAAAAAACAGGATACGGGCGGAAACAATCTCAACGTATCCGTCCGTTCCGTCAGAATCCATAATTTGCAGTTGAAACATCGTTGGATTGCCGCCGATATAAAAGTTGATACCAACTCTCATCCATCCGACTTTCACGGATGTATAAAGTCCGGCAGCATACTTTTTGACAAATGGCTCAAACTGGAGTTCCATCACCCCACCTCCTCAAACATGACATACACGCCCCACGTCCACGCCCGCACCGGCTCGCCGTGTTTCGCCGTGTACGCGGCCAGCGCGGACTCGACGGTTTCGCCGCCGACGAGGGCGTACCAATGCGCATCGGCGGGCAGGTTGGGCGGCTCGCAGGGGGTGAGGGTCATGGCCTCTCTTCGCCATTCAGCGTGGCTACCGCATGAGCGTGGATTGCTTGAACGCCGGGGAAACGCCGCCAATCCGGTGCGACGTTGGACATATCAGCAATTCTCTCCAATGACGCCCGCAGCCGTTCGATTTCGTCGTGTTCGGCCAACCGCGTCAAGATTATGCCGTCCATCTCGGTTGATGGATTCGCGTCTGGCAACCCACAAAGTGATTGGCACTTTTCGTAGAATTCGGAATAGCTAGCAAGGGCGTCATCACGAAAACCCAACAGGCTGCGCATCCGTTCGATAACCTTGTCGCGCTCCTCGATGGCCGTCAGCGCGTCGGGGTAGTTGCTCGCGGCGGCGATAAGGCATTCCGTGTTGATGTCGGCGCGTGGAAAATCCGCGAAACGCGGCGTCTGTAACATGGTGATCGCAATGATTTTGTCGTGCGGGAAGTTCTGATCGTTTTCGTCAATGTCGGCCTCGGGGCCGTCTTTTTCGGTGATGTAATAGGCATTCATGAAAAATTCATCATCAACGTTATGGGCCTCAAGGGGAAGTGTGTACTTCGCCAGGGCCGCCAGTTCGCGCTGTTGCGCAATAAACTCGGGTGTAAATTTGTCAGTCATCGTTACCTCCGTTGCTCAACGTCCAAATCAATCGCGGCCAGCGCGTCGGCGGCAAAATCGCGCACCCAGCCGGTCGCCGTTCCAGCCAGCAACGCCAAAATGCGCGGGTTGACACTCTTTCCGCGCTCCCAGTTGTGGACGGTGGTATAACTTAAACCACCCGGAATAAACGCGCCGATCTCCTCGGCGAACTCGCGGTACGTTTTGCGCCCCTCTCCACTACCGCGATATTTAGTTACGACAGCACCGATCATAGTTGTCTCCTCAGTGGAATAATTATTTTGCTAATAGAATAATATAACATTTTCGGAACAATGTCAAGCTATTGAAATAATTCATTTTGTGTGATAATATTTTCATGTACTTGACGCTATTATTTTTCAATGGGGGAGGAGGTGACTATGGCGAATTACCGCAATGGACAGACACCAGAAGACGAGCAGTTGCCGCCGTTTGGTAAAAAGCTTCACGACGCATTTATGGCATACGTGAAGCAAGAGATGGCCCGGACGAATCACGTCCCGGCGCAGGCTGATTTTGTCGCGTGGCTTGGGTTGACCACGCCGGTTTATAGCGATCTGAAACTTGGGAGGCGCGAACCGACCGACCGCGTTTTAGACATCCTGGCAGAACATCTTGGCCCCGAGGTTTACGATTGGGCGGACAAACCCAGGCGTATGCCAAAAGATAAGGACCTGCGTTATTTAGCGGACAACTGGCGAAGTTTTAGCAAGCGTTTTCGCACCGAAGTGCGCAAATTAGCAGAGAAGGAATTACACGAAAGCGAAACCCCAAAGGAGGATGAAGACGAAAATCTAAAGCCAGCAGCTGTACAATAACAGCGGTAATTGAATACCCGAGCCGAACCGAAATTGTTCGGCTTGATTTTTCCCCGAAACTAGAACATTTGTTTTTACGAGTTTTGGAGGTGACTGAATGGAACATCAGCTAGAGGGCTGGGCTGACTTCGCAAAAATCTACCGGCGACTGCCGTGGCATCGCAAAGCCAACATCATCATTTGGACAATCTGGACGGAGTGCATGAACACCAAGGCTAAACGCGCTGTATTGATTTTTGGCGTGATTGTGCTCGCCGGGCTGCTCGTTACGTTAGCGAGCAAGAACTGGATAACCGGCCTGGCAGTCGGACTTGTCATGGGCTATGTTTTTTCAAAAATCGCCTAGTGACAAATACCCATCGCGTCGCTTTTAAAAATCTGCAATGCGGATATTATTCTATTATCGGGATAATTGCGGTAATTATAGTTAACTCAAGCGTGGAATACTACTTCCGATAGTAGAACAATAAAAGCAAAACGCGAATTCTAATTTTAGGTACTTGACAAACATTCCAAACTGCGTATACTGTATGCAGATTGGAATGTTTTTTATTTCAGGAGGCGCACATGGCAGACAAACAGTTATCGACAGCGCGAGAGTGGGAAGATGAACTTCTTCCAGACGTGATTGCGCTTTTGCAATCCGATCCCACAACCGGCGCCACGCAACTGCAATCCATTTTCAAGATCGGCTATCTACGCGCCGCGCATTTGTTGTCAACGGCCAAAGACGCGCTCCCAGAATTTCACCGGGCGTTATCGAAAGCCGACAACTCACTCAATGCCAGCGGCAAGGATAGCGCTACCGTCGCGGCCATTCGACTTGTGCTGAAGTTGGCGCTTGACGAAATGGGGCAGAGGACACGCGCCGCCGAAAACGAGGCGAAGGAAGCCAGCGCCAGTTCATCGGCATACCGGCGGGTGATTGAGCGCATCGTCGAATTGAACCTTGACCGCTTTTCGATGAGCGACATTCAGGAAATGATTGACGAAGAATTTCGGCAGTAATTTTTCAGTTATCCCGGCCTCGCCGGGGGGGGTGGCAGATGACAACTGCGACATACACATCATCAGACGGAAGGGCCTTCGACGTGGAAGTCATCCACGAGTGGGGCGAGATGAGCGAAGTCAACGCAATCGGTTGTTATCCGTTTTTCGCCGGGGCGTCACACGCCACCGTGAAGACGGATAGCCTGAGCAATCGGCGCGACGAACCCGCCGCCAAGCTCGAACGCGAATTCGACAACGCGGTCGAAACCTGGACGGAATATTTCGACGCTTGCGAAAGCGGGGAGCCGGGTTACGTTTTAGCCGCGTTGCACGACAAGGCGGAGAAGGCGCTGTTGTCTTACGAGATCACCAGCATCTTCTCCGAAACCATGACCGCCGAACAAGAAGCCGACTTCGGGCGGTATCTATGACCGGCATCGACTGGGCCGCGTTGTTGTGGCTCGTCCCGATTGTAATCTACTTCGCGGCCATGCGCCGCCAGCACAAGGCAATCAGCGGTTAGAACTTACACAGGCCACCCGGCGGCGCGGGTGACGCATAGGGAGGCAGAGGAGGGTACGCATCCCGATGATATGGATATTGATCGGCCACAGGCCAACACCCGCGCCGCTTTTAGTTTAGGAGGACACCCATGAAATTAGACAGAGATCAAGCAGGTACGGCAATCGAATCGCAGCTTTGTTCTAATTGCTGGGGGGAATTGACCGAGCAGTTTGTAGAGGCCAACGTCCGCGAAGTGCATTGCATCACCGAGGGTTGTCCCTGCACCGGGTTCGTTTCCAGGCGATACGTTGAAAGACGGATGCAGGAACAGATCAACGAAATGTACGAGGCACGTCACGCATTGGCTGATTTGATCAAAGAGATCACAAGCGCCGGAAAGCCCGACCCATCCCATAAAGACTATTTGAAAATGCTCGGGTTTTCCGAGTAAGGAGTAAAGACAATGCCATTCACAACCAAGAAAATCTCAGGCGCGTTTCCAGAAGTCGCTATCATCCGCAAGGGTGCGCTGAAAGAAAAGCGCGTCAAGGACGGGCGGGAATATGAGGTTCTCGGAAAGGACCTCAATGACCGCTTCCGCGTTGTTTTTCAGCCGGGAACCGATAAGCTTGCGGAGGGCTTCCAGAAAATCTACGGAACCTTCGAGCCGAAAATCATTCACGCCACACTGCCATTCTACCGAGCAATGGATTGCTGGGAAGCCTGGAATGAGGCTTACAGCGCCGGTAGCCTGATTGCCAAAGCGGACGGCGACCACTACATCATGAAGAAAAACCCGCGCAACACCAAGGAGTATTTGGTGCGGGACGGGGAACCACACACGCCCTGGACCGTCGGCGACGTTATCACCTACGAGGGCAAGCGCGGCCCCGTAACCCTGAAGTTCAAAACGCACGGTCGGCTGAAGCTGTTCCTTCCGTATACCATCGACCCGGAGGGGAGGTACGTCCGCATGACGCACTTCACCCTCAAAACAACGAGCTATTACGACTGCCTGAACATCGAGGGTAATCTACAGGCCATCCAAAATATCGCCGACGTTTTGAACAACGGTAACGCCGCCGGTATCCCGCTGATTATCTACCGCCGCCCGACAGACATTGCCTGGAACCACGACGACGGCAGCGCCAGCCGGGAAAAGAAGTGGTTGGTGTACATCGAGGCGGACCCCGAGTGGGTGGCAGACGCAATGCTGCGCATGAAGGCGCTCGCCGATGGGAAGACGATCAACCTGCTCCCGTCTCCGGAACGCGAAGCGCCCCCGATTGTGGCGGGTTCCGATGCGCCCAACCCGGCAGAGGATGACGACTTTGACCCCGAGATCGACGGAGAGTACACCGACGTTTCACCCGAGAATGTTTCACGGCCCACCGCGCCCGCGAACGCCCCGTCTTCTGTTAAGGTTGACGCGGATGACGTGAAACCGAATGTTTCACAGGACGGCGATACCGAATCGATGGTGCGCGTCGCAACTGAAATCGGGGCGATGGTCAGCCCGCTGGACTGCGACAGCAAGGGCAAGCTGTTCAGCGAGATGACAATGCCGGAACTCGCCGGACACTTGACCAAATACGCGAAGGTCATAAAGGAAAACCCGGCGGACAAAACGACCGCCGAGAAGTATAAAAACGCACTGGCGGCACGTGACCGCCTCAACGGGAACAAGTAATTCAATCGGCGTGGGGCGCGGCACGTAAAACGCGCAGGAGGAAACAATGTCAAGGTTCAAGGTTGGGGATCGGGTGAAGTTGGCGGTAGATTGTCGAGCGAATTCAGCTGGAAGCACGGCGAAAATCGTTGATATACACGAGCGTTATTTCTGTCCATACCAGATCAAATTCGATGAACCGATTTCCGGCGATGATGGTTTATGGTGGGCGCACGAAGATCACCTCGCCCCCGCGTCGCCGGTCATCCCCGACGGCTGGACGACGGCAGACGAGCCGCCGAAGGGACCGCATGACGCCCGCAACGTTGAGATTATGCTACAAGGCGGCAAACGCGGTTATGGCTGGCACGGTATTATTTCTGGTTGGCAAGTTTTCAGCGACGACGCAGACGTTGAGAGAATTAAGTCCACTTACGATTATGCCGTTGACTCTTGCGCCGCCGCCCCCGGCGAGGTCATCTGCTGGCGCGAAATCCAGCCGGAGCGCCTGCGCGTCGGGCAACGGGTGCGGGTGAGAGAAACAACGTCGTGGTACGAATCCGGCGATACTGGAACGATTGGCGGCTTTGCAAGGGGTGGCGATCTGCCGGTTTACGTGAGGTTTGATTTCGGGGAATTTTATTTTTGTGCGGTTAACAACCTCGAACCGCTGCCGGACGAAACCAAACCGGAGCCGGAGCCGGAAGAAGACGCGCCGTACTACGTTGAGTATGTCGTGATGGACGCGGAGGAGCAGGTGCGCTCCTGTGCGCACGACCACAAAACGATCATGGGACTGGCCGAAGCCGACGCCCGCAACGGCAAAGTGGCCGTTTACAAGAAGGTGGCCGAAATCACGCGCGGCCCGCTTGTCGTGAAAATGTTTTAGGAGCGAGGAGTAGACATGGACATTATTCAGAAGTTAGACCAACTTGACGAATTCATGTGTCAACGGGACGTGATCGGCATTCACCGGCAGGAAGCTATCGACAGCATCCTGACGCCAGAAATCAAGGCGCAACTCGCCGACATCGACGCGGAATTCAAACTGCAATCGCTGGCCGTAGATGAAAACATCGACGCGCTGACCGCCGAAATAAAGGCCGACGTACTGGCGAACGGCGCGACCGTGAAGGGTGCGCACCTGTCGGCGGTGTACTCGAAGGGTCGCGTGTCATGGGACACCAAGATGCTGGACGGCATGATTGCCCTGGTCCCGCAGTTGGCAACGGCCCGCAAGGAAGGCGACCCGTCGATCAGCATCAGGAAAGCGGGGTAATCATGTCGTCTTATCAGCATTTGACGATTGTCGGCAGGTTGGGGCGCGACCCCGAAATGCGCTACTCCCCGAACGGGCAGGCCGTCGCCAATTTCAGCGTCGCCACCGACCGGCAGTACACCGATGGCAACGGCCAACGGGTTAAAGAAACTACGTGGTTTTCGATCTCCGTTTGGGGCAAACAGGCCGAGAGCGCCAACCAGTATCTCCGCAAGGGTTCGATGGTGCTGGTGGATGGTCGCCTGACGTGCGATTCGAAGACCGGGGGGCCGCGCACCTGGAAGAAGCAGGACGGCAGCGAGGGCGCGTCGTTTGAGGTCAACGCCAACACCGTGCGGTTCCTGTCGGGCAAGGGAGATACCGAACAGGGCGGCGACGAGGACGTTGCGTTCTAATCAATCATCTACCTCCATGACTGGCGGGGCAACTCGCCAGCCAGGAGGGGGGGGTAAGCATGTGGTGGATCATTGGCGGCGTAGTGGTGGTGCTGTTGTTTGTCGCCGTGTTTGTGTTGGCGGCGTGCCGCGTGTCGGCGGATTGCGACAACCAGGAGGGACACAGATGAAAGTTGAGAAGGTCAACGTTCGCCTACTGGCGTTTATCCTGATGATGTTGTTGGGTGCCGCGCTGTTCGCGTGGGTCACGATGGGAGGGTGAGGGGATGAGCATAGATGACGCTATCAATGACCGCGATGATTCCATCGTGGAAAACATCGGCCCATTTGCCACGGAGCATTACAAGGTGACTGTCGGCGGCTACCAAATTCCATACACCAAGCTTGTCAAAGCTGGAAACGTTTGGAACGTGATACTGGACGGAAGATTTTCTATCACCGCAACCGATGACGAAATCAGCCGGTGGATGTGGCTACTTGCAAATGCAATGGCTATTGCCGCCGGTTACACATGCCACGGCGCAAGCTGTAAACCGGCGAATTTATATCAGACAAAGCTAATCGGCTTGTCGATGGATGAATTCAACGACTTGAAGGGCGGAGAGGAATGAGCGACGAATTGAAACGTTGTCCGTTTTGTGGCGTGGAAGATCAGGCTGAAATAATGCACGACCGATACAATTATGTTTATTACGTTGAGTGTCAGGCGTGTAACGCGCGTAGTAATGCTGATATTGACAGGAATATCGCGGTTAATAATTGGAACACCCGCCCGCTGGAAGCCGCCGCCATTGCCCGCGCCGAACGCGCCGAGGCCGCGTGGCTGATCGACGAAACCATCCAGGCCGACGGAACGCTGCGCCCGTCGTTGAGCGATACGCTGGCGCGGCTGGCGCAGGTGGAGGCGGCGTTGGCGGCGGCCAATGAGGACGCGGCGGCGCTTGACGCCGAAGTCGTGGCGCTGTTGGGGTGCATGGAACCGGGCCGCGATTATGACGAGGTTGCGGAGAAACACGAAGCGCATCTCGCCAGATTGCAGAAATTGGGGGCTTGTAATCCTGCGAATTCGTGCTAAACTGTACATGTCTAGGCGGTGTAGGGTTTTATCGGTTTTTATCGTTTTATCCGGCGTAAAGCGCCGCCCCTCACCAACCCTACCGCCTAGACAACGGACCGGATACGTGAGAGGCGGCGTTTTGCGATTAGAGGCGGGGAAGTCCATCACGGACTCACCGCGGGAGGTTGGGATGAGCGATAAATTTACTCAGGATTTCATTGCGCAACAGCGCGAATTGGCGAGCGGGTCACATTCACCGGCGGGCGAATTTGCTGGCGCGGATAACAGCGGCGGCATCGTCGGGTGCAATGGGTATCACGAGGAAAGCGACGAATACGAATACTACCAAATTGCGCAATGTGGCACGAGGGAAACCGCCGAATACCTTGCGGCGGCAGGCAGGCACTACCCCGCTGCGCTGGACGAGATTGACTCCCTCCGCGCCCGCGTAGTTGAGCTTGAATCGCGGCTCGACCTGGAAACCGGCAACCTGTATGACGTGGTTGCGCAAGACAACGAACGGCTGCGCGCCCGCGTTACAGAGCTAATCAAGCAATGCAATGACGTATACGCCGCCAGGCTGGACGCCGAGGCGCGGCTGCGGGACGCGAACGAGGACGCGGAACGGCTGGCGAAGTTGGTGGCCGGTGCTGTTTTCTCATCGCGGATGGGTTACGTTGAAACCGACGCAGGCGCAACGGCCTACCGCTTACACCGCGCCCGCATTTTGCCGAAACAGGAGGCCAACGAGGATTGACATGGACACGCTGACAACTGCCGTAATCAACGCACTACGCATGATACAGGGCTGGGACGGCAACATAGAATCAATCACCGGCCTGCTGGATGAAATCCGAGACGAGTTGGAGCGCGGTTTGGGCGCGGTCGCAACCCCGCCTGAAATCACGCCTGAACAACAGGGGGACATCGATGATACGCTTGGAGCTTTGGGACTACCGAAACGGGAGGAGAAATGAGCGCGATGCCCTATGTTGAATCTAGGCGCGGCGGAATGTCGCCGGTCGTAAAGTTTTTCATCGCGGCAGTCATCATTTTTGCGGCTTTCAAACTGGTTCCGCTGACCTTCGGGAACGTGAATGTGGACGTGGCTTATAACGAACACGCCGCGTTGCACACAGAAGCGGACGCGATTCGATGCAGCAATGAAGTGCAAGCTGTATTTGTCAACAAGTCGTGCGAACGCTACAACGTGCTGAAAAAATTGGACGATGGGCGCGTTGGCGATCACGTGCTACAGCCGTGCAAGCGGTTCGGGTTCGCGCGGCTGTTGGAGATCACCACTTATGTAATCGGCGGCGGCAGCCTGGAAGAAGCAATAGCCGTGCTGACGGCGAAGGGTTGCACGCAAGTGTGGCCGTAGTAGGAGGGTGAGATGAACGATACTTGTAATCACAGCGAAGCCGAAAAGGATACGGCGATTTTTGACGGGATTTGTCCATTGTGTCTACGGACGGCATGGCGCAAGGAAGGTAAACGCGCCGCAGAGCTGGAGGCTGAAAACAAGCGGCTGCGAGAGGCGTTGGGCGAAATTATTTTCAAGTGCGGGCTTGCCGGGATGGGTAACGTAAGCGGATTGGAGATTACGACTATGGCGCAGAAGGCGCTGAAGGGCGGTGACTTATGACCCGCGATGAAATCATGGCGTTAGACGGCGACGCGCTGCGGTTGGCCGTGGCGCAGGCGCTGGGGTATGCCAAGATTCGTGAAATAGACGGTGACGTTATGTGGGGACGCCTTATTCGTCAAATCGGCGGGTTTACTGAGTATGAACAGGTTCAGATTCGCGATTGGCCGCACGACAAACTCGCCGCCATTGACCTGCTGGATAGCATGACGTACCCCGGCGAGGATACCCGCGTTGAGTACATCATCATCAAGGAAACGTGCGGCCACCTTGACAACATCGACCCGCTGCCCGCGCCGTATTACGAAGTTGAAATCTTCGGGCGTAACCCTGTTCACGGCGACGACTACGAGGCCACCGGCGACACCCTGGCGCTGGCCGCGACAAGGGCGTGGCTGATGAGAGAATCGTCATTGTAATTATTGCAATCTGCCGTATAATGAAAACGGAGGGATAACACATGAACAATAAACGGATGCTACTCGTTTGCCTGTCAATGCTCGCGCTCGCCGCGCTGCTGTTCGTCGGCGAGCCGGTGCTGGCCGATACCCATGGCTTGACTACGGCTATCCCGTTGTCAACGCCGACCAATGACTATTCACAATTGAGGGATACGCCGACGCCCGAATCATGGGCGTACCCGCCGCCAGTGGAACAGCCGACAGAATGGGCGTATCCCGCGCCGGGGCAGGTCGTGAAACACGCCGGGGCCGTGAAACATCAGGCGCGATACACCGCCGGATTGCAGGTCATAAAGTAGTGCGCAAAACCTTAGCGAATCCCTGAGCGTTTGCACACATTCCGCGAATTCACGCGAATTTAAGGAGTCGCGCTCCGAGTTTTCATTCTAGTGATAATACTATCAACAAAAGTGATACCACTTCCGCGCACGAAAGTAGTATCACGAATATAATAATCGCGGTTGTTTTAATAATCATTAAATAATAAAATCACTGTACTTATCGAAAAGTACAGCGATTTTTGTTTAATGCGAACCCGCCCCATTCAAATAATCGCTGTTATTTTTGTATAACGCATTTTGCAAAATCTGTTAAACAACAAAATGAACGCGCTTACTGATAAAGTGCATTCATTTTGTTTTAGATAATAGACATTGCGTGTCTATTATTGGTTACCACAGCCCCGCTTCCACTCCATTTATAGAACGTATTTACGTGACATATGTCATATTGTATTTACGTCAATACTGACTATACTGTATATATCAAACGAGATCAGACAGACACAAGAGGAGAGCAGAAATGACCATCAATAAATCGGAAATCAAAAACAAAATTACATCCCTAATCAAGGGAGAAACGACCTCAATTAGCTCCGATGAAATCGGAAAGCCCGCCGGGTTTGGGATCATCATCCAGCGCAACAAATATCAAAACCAGTACCCGACCTTTACAGTGTCCCAGTGCGGGGACATGATCGGACAAAACATGAGCACAAACGAGGTTGTTGATTTCGTGGCTCGCGAGTCTGGAATCTAACACACCGCCGGGGCCAACCACCCCGGCCCGGTCTACCGCTAAATCGCGGTACTGATGAGGCCCAGACAGGCCGAAACCGGAGGGGAATAAAATGGCACAAAAAACTTTGACGATCAAAGGGAAGCGCTTCACCGCGAAGCAAATCGCGGCCATGTTTGACAAAGACAACATGACCAACGGGGATGACTATATCATCACTATCAACGGGCGCAAACACTACGGCAATTACCGCCAGAAACAGGATGATTATTTTGCCCCAGTCTGTGACAAACGGGACGCCAACATGATCGCGCTCATGCCGGACAATGGATTGTTTACGTGGTCAATCTGGCTATGGTTGTGAGGTAACTATGCCAAAATATAAACTTGTTGATGTTGGCGGAGGCCATCAGCGTCGCGCCCCCACCACAGACGACGACCCGATAGGGCGCGAGGCGTGGGAGTTGTCGGGGAAGTGGGAAACGAAACCAGGCAGGAAGCCGAAATCATCCGGGGCCAAAATACCAGTAAATCTACGATTGCCGCAGGAGTTGGTTGACTGGCTACGAGAGCAACCGGCCGGAATAACCGGGACAATCGAGGGGCTAATTGAGAGAGAAAGGGCCGGGTAACCGGCCTTTTTTATTTACGCCACTCCACCCGCGTCTTGTCGATCATCCGTTGCCACGTCCACAACACGGCGCGGTTGTTCTCGAAGTCAGGCCGCCAGCCCGCCATGACCAACTGCCACAGGTAGCATTGATTGCACACGCCGACGGTGAGGGCGTGCCAGGTCACGAAGACACCTCAATCACAATGTCCCCGTTATCGTCATATTTCGTGGTCATAAAAATATTTTTACTGCACCCGTTTTCTATGTCATAAGGAACGTGAATATATAATTCTTCGCTCCCCTTGACGATGACGATCCCCGTAAGATCGTTATAGATATTCAGGTGGTCGCGCAGAGATTCGTCACCCATGTAGAGGTTGTCAATAATACCCGCCTTGAAATGCGCGGAAAACTTTTCGCATTGTTTCTCTCGAATGAATTGACCGGATGCGTTGATAAAAACACTATCCGTAATCTTGTCGAGATAAACCGACAACACGTCATCTGGCGAGATTTTGAAACACGCGCAATTTTCAAATACTAACTCAATGCGGTCATATTCTGGTTTCACACTTTCCCCCAGTCTGTCATTGGAGCGCGTCGTACTTGTGACACTCAAAGACCGGCGTTGTAACGTGGTTTGCTATGTCGTACTCGTAAAGTCCCTGCGCAATCGGGCAGTTTTCCGGCGTTCCCGGCTTGAAAAACACGCACCCGTTGTAGCACAAGCACCGTTGCGAATGTTCGCCCTTCTGTGACGAAATAACGCTAACCTCAACATTGTGGTGAATGTATTTCTCGGTTTCCTTCATTTCAATCCTTTCTAATTATGCTTTCGCCCTGTACACGAATCGCGGCCTGCCGTTGGTGTCGCGCACCTTGACGCGCACCAACTCGCCCGCCGCCGCCTTGCTTTTCAGGATGTTCTCCGCTTGCCGCGCACCAATGCCAATCTTCGCGGCTAATTGTTCCTTGTCAATATCCCCCGGCTGTCGCGGCTCAAGATACAACTCCGCCGCCAGAGCGTCTAACAGTTCGGATTCTGTCATGCTTTTATAACCCTCCTCCCATCCGGTTGACCAAAATATCTGCAACGGCTGTCATCTAACCGCGTCCCATCCATCACGAACCCGCCAATATCGGAGCGCACGCGATTGGATGCCACCTTCCAGCCGTACTCGGTTTTCAACTGCCAGCTAGGGGTGCAGATCACCCGCGTTCCCGGCAGCTTCACGCCCGAGTCATCGATGATATGGTTATGTCCGCGCCAGATGTAATCCGGTGGACGCATCCCCTGCGCGGCGTAATCCAGCATGACCTCGGCCCCAACCCCGGCGGCGGCTGATGTCCAGTCGCGGCGTCCGGCCCTGCCGTGGTGCGCGAAGTCGTGGACCTTACCGTCAAGGTCCAGCGTCAATTGTTGGGCGTAGACCGCCCCTAATCGTTCGTAAATCCAAACTTCATCACCGCCCGCCGCGCCCACGTGGACGCCCGTACCCAACACGCCATACATCCCGGCGCACGAATCCGCAATCGGGCGTAACAGGTCAAGCGCAATCTGTATTTGATCGTCAACCTCTTGCACCAATTGCGGCGAGTTGTGATGGTTCCCGTCGATCAAGTCACCCATCAGCACGACAATCAGGCGATTCTTGCGCCCCACAAGCGAGCGCACGTAATTCCAATAGTCAACCCATCCCTCGTATAACCACGCCTGTAATTTGTTGGCGTGTACCAGTTGTTCCTCTCGCGTGTCGCGTTGGTGGATCGTGAATTTGTCAGGAGCGAGCGCGGTATTGCCGCCGATGTGTAGATCACCGATAATCGCAGTAATGGTTTTGGCTGTCATTCGCCCCCTAGTATTCGTAACCGACGATTTCCAGCCACGCATCAAGAGTACCCGCGCCGCTGGCTGCGATTTGAAAGTAGATGTCGCCGTTTGCATCGCATGGACACCGGCCCTCTTTGCTGTCCAGCGCGTCATTCGTCACCTTATCGCGGTAGACTTCCACGGCCACGCTATTCGCCGTGTTGTTTGGCGACACCCCAAAAAAGCACGTTGCCGCCGCGCTGCCCAGGTCACGCGCAACCAGACGCACGTCCACCGCCTTGACGTTGGCTGGAACCCCGGCAAAGACCGTACTCAGGTCAATCACGGTTTTTGCGGTCGTGCTATGGGCGTCGCCATCCCATGACGTTGAGGTCAGCGGCGGATTGAAAGGGTGATACCCGGTCGTGAACCAGTCGGGGAACCCTTGCGGCGTTGCGGCGTAACTCAGATAATTCGCCGTGATGGTGTCGTTGACGAGCGAGTACGTCCCGCCGCCGGTCACGGTCAGTAGCGTGTAGGTGCTGGGGTAGGTGGCGGAGAGAACGCGGAAGTATTTCACGGTCGTTTGCGTGAGCTTTAGCAGTGTCCCGGCCGGGTATTCGCTCCGCGCGTCAACGCCGGTAATGACGATGGTCGTGGCGCTGCCGTATAACCACGTCCTGCCAGCGGGAATCCAACCGTCATTGATCTGCGTCCAGCCCAAAACCACCGGCTTCATCTTGTTGAACAGCCGTTCCAACTCGCGCATGTTATCCATCACAACCCTCCCTGATAGCGGCCCGGAACGTCGCGCGGCGTAATGCGCAGCCCACCCGACTGGCTCCACTCGACCTCTTCCATGAAAATTTTTGTGATGTCCGCCAGCCGCGTCGTGTCCACCGATTGCGGGATAACGTCCTTCAGCCGCAACCATTGCCCGGCCGTCACCATGTAGGGCGGGATTTTCACGCCGGTGAAGAAACTGACCTCCCCGCTTTTCAGGTCCACCGTTGGGATGGGCAGCTTGCGCCGCGCCAGCGCCCCGTCGCGGGCCTGTTCTGCCAGCGCCGCGCTCCCCGCCGACAACGTGATGGCCTCGCTTTTCTGTCCGTATGCCGCCACGGAAGCCGCATCCGTAACCACCGCCGTGTTATGGCTCTCGCTCGAACCCGGCGCGGTCCACACCGCCCACAATTTGTTTGTCATCGTGTCCAGGCTCGCCCCAAATTCGATCTTTCCGGTCAGCACCAAATCCGCGCTTGCGCTCGACGTGGGTTCGGCATACACGCGCAACCGGCGTTGGTCGTTGACGCTGCATAGCAGACGCTTCCCGGCGGTGGTTCCGGCCTGCAATAGCTCCTCGATTTCTTCCATGCCCCGGCGCGTCCCGTCGCGCGTTTCCGGGGTGTTGATGCCCGAAGCGTCGTCAATGTCCACCGCCGTGATGAACGGCGACATATTGGTGATGATCGCGCTGATCTGCGTGGTGGTCGCGACGCTGTTGGTTCCCGTGTTCAGGTAGTAACGCCAGCTAACGCGCTCCCACCATCCCCGGCAATACAGACGCGCCCCATCGTCGCCGCCCTTGAATTCATGCACGTAGCCCCACCAGCACGCCCGCCCCACATCGTCGTAGATCGTCACCGGGCAGCCCAGGTACTCCGCGAACTCCCACAGGTCCGCCGCCCGCCCGTCAACGCGGATTTCAGCCCGGCGCGGCCCGCCGATGGCGTTGTTGCTCATGCGCTCTACGCTGTAGGTCACGTTGGGTTTGATGACGCGCGTGGTGTAGTCCAGGTTGGTAAAGACCGGGTTTAGCTTCATAGCGGCAGGCTCCAACGCGGACTATAGGAACCTTCCAGTTTGTTCCAATGGCCGATTTCAGCCGTTCCGGGCGTCGATGTCTGCGCCAGGATTAGCAGCATATTATAGTCGCCGGGGCGTAACATCAACGCGGTTTTCCCGTTGGCCGTCCAGTCCATCACCGGGAAATTCCCGAAGGAATTCAGGCGGTATATTTTTTCGTATCTACCCACGATGTATAAATAATCGTGGTCCCCGGCGTTGACGATTCCGGTAAATTCGGCGTAATCGCCCCCGAAAAACTGGATGAAGTCCAGCCCGATGGTTTCGGATGACGCCGTTGTGCGTTGCCCTGAAATGACAAGGTTTCCATCGCCCCACCCGAAAGATGCCCCCGGCGGCATGTTGACGACGCCCAAGTCCTGAATGATGTTGGTGTTCGGCAGGGTGAATTGCGGACCCGCCCAAACCGTAGTCGTTCCAGATTTGAATTTCAGTCTGAATTTTACGTTCGCCAGCGACGTGTTATTGCGGAACCGCGCGATGATGTGATAGGGTGCCCCCCCCAGTTGTAAGAACGTGGTTGCGCTTGCAATGTTGGCGGTAAACATATCCGTTTCGTCGCTCGTGGACAGCGTATAGGTCGCCGCCGCGCCGCCGGAACAGGTGGCGTCCGCCGTTCCCGAAAAATCACGGTAGTAATTGGCGTTTGAAATTACATCGTAGTGCGGAGTCATTGCGCTAATGAAATACTTACTCACTGGAAGCGCCGACCCGCCGTCTATCTCGTTTCTAATCCACAGGGTCATCGGCGCGGGTAAATCGCCTTGAATATCCGCCGGGTTGACATAAGCGTAGTTTTGTCGCAAGGCGGGCGCGGTCCCGCCGCTATCCGCGCAGTTGAGCAGGTTGATTCCATCGGTTGCGTTCGCCGTCCCGTTCCCGTTGTAAAACGGGATGAAGTTAGCCGTTCCGCCCTCGAAGTACCCGGCGCGAGTGATGTTCAGCGTGGCCGGGGTACGATCCCCGGATGACAACCCCGCCTGAACACTTTCCTCGGTAACAGATAACCGCCCGTCACGAATCGGACTGGTGCGCCACGCGCTCGCCGTGCCTGCGCGTACCATCAATTCCACCTGATCGCCGTACCCGTTTTCATCGAACTGCCGTGCGCAATCCAGCATTTTATTGATGCTGTTGATCGTCAGTTGTACGGCGGACTGTGACCCCGTTAGTTGCAACGGGATGCTTTCCGTAATATCGTCAACGCCGTTTCCCGCTTTCGGACTATACCAATGTGTCAGCGTGATCTCGGAGCCGTTCAATAAGCTAGAGCCATACCGATGCCGTGATAACTTAATTTCCAATGGACTCGCCATTATCTGTTCCTCCGCACTATTTCCTCAATCTCCGCCGCCGCCTCTACGTAGTCAAGCGGCGTGTTGATGATCTGCGTCACTTTGATCGTCGCGCCGCCCCGCGCACCCGCCAGGGCGTCCTTCGCTTCCTGCTCGGTGAGGACATACCCCGGCTGTTGGATCATCACTTCGTTCTGTCCCGACGTGGTGCGCCAGTCAGAGATGGTCATGCCGGGGTAGACGGGGCCGCCGGAGGCGCGCGCGACGTTCCCGGTCCCGTTATCAAGTGACCAATCTTCCACAAAATTAGCGGGCGCGTTTGACGTTCGCCCCGGTGATCGATCGCCCGTTTCAATGAAATTCAGTCGTACGTCGATGCTTGTCGGCAGGTTGCGTAGTCCGCTGTCCATGTCGGCGATGAGCTTCTTGGCGTCATCAAGTGAAACGTTCAGCGTTTCGCTAACGCTTTTGGCGGCGTCATCGGCGGTAATCTCTCCCATCTTCACTTTAAGGGATTCGCTACCGACAAACGCCTCGCCCAACATGCCTTGTGCCTGTTCCGGGGTGATTTTCCCGGCGTCGAACGCGGCGATAATGTCGTCGGTCATCTTCTGCAACGGAAGGCCGCCCGCCAGTTGGAATTTCAGGTCGTCCAGCGCGCTGACGATCTTGTTCCCGAATTGCGGGTCGATGTCATCCAGACCGATAATTTTGGTTTTCAGGTTTTCAGTAGCCGCCGCCGCGTCGTCCGATGCGGGTACGATGCGGTTTACTTCGTCGTTATAGGTCTGGACTTTGATACTTCCGTTTTCAACGGCTGCTGAATAAGCGTCCTGCCGTTCGGTAAGCATCTCTTGATATTCGCGCGCCCGCTGATTTTCCTCTGCGAACTTCGCCGTGCGTTCGCGTGCCTCTTCGATGACGGCGTTGCGCGTGGCAAGCACCTCGTTCATGTCTTTTGCCGCCAGCGTGCCGTCCTGTTGCGCCCGCGACCATCTGAACTCGGCCTCTGTCAGCAACCCGAGCGATTTACGCGCCTTATCGTACCCGCCCGCCGCATGGATGAATTCAGGCGTCATAATGTTCGCCAACTTGATGGAGCGCTCCATTTCGGCGTTGTATTCGTCGTAGGATTTCGCCGAAGTGCGAACCGCGCCCTCGTGTTCCTGAATGACGCCGACCATTCCCTTTTCCCACGTCATCATCCCATTGAGCGCCGTGATAACGCGGTCTGCGACTGGAACAAGGCGCATCTTCATCTCGGTTGAAAGATTCGCGACGTTGGCCTCAAAGGTTGCGAATTTTCCAGCCGTTGTGTCGGCCTTGTCGCCAACCTTCGTAATTTGTTCCTCTGCCTGTCGCAAGAACGCCTCGGTGAACGCCTTATTCGCGTCCATCCCGGTCGCCTTCAGCGCGGCCACCTTCTCATCGAACCCGTCCACGCTCACGCCTAGCGCGTCGAATCGCATGGTGGTCTGGTTGGTCAGCGTCAGCACCAACTGGTTCATGTCCATGCCCAGCGCACCGGCCACGCGTGTCAACCGCACCACTTCCTCGCGCGACTTTGCCAGCCCCAGCGCCATGAAATCGCCCGCGCTCCCCATCAACGTCATGTCGCTGACCGTGCCGCGCGTGGCCTTTTTCAGGTCGCCAAGAAGAACATCGGAAGTCGTCCCGATGCTCTCAGCCAGCCGTTCGAACTTGCCCTGCGCGAATTCAAGCGCCGCGCCTTCCTTGGCCATGTCGTAGGTCTTTTTGAGCGCCAGACCGAAGCCGCCGACAATTGCCGCCGCCGGAAGTAATGAAGATTTGAATTCGTCAAACTTGTTCTTGACGCCGGTCAGCCCGCCCTCCATTTTTTTGGCGGCGGCTTCCGATTGCCTCATTTCGTTCCGAACGGCTTCCAATTGATCGGCGGCTTGCCCCGCGCTGATCTTGCCCGCCTGAAACTCGCCTGTGATTCGCTCGACGGACTGCGCGTATTTTGCGTTTTCCGGGGTGGACGCGCGTAGCGCTCCAATCCAGTCATCTGTGATCGCGCCGGTCTGTCTGAAATCGGCCCCGAGGCGGGTCGCGGCGTCGGCGGTCTTTTGCATGTCGGCCTTCGTTTGCCCGAGCGCCGTTTTCGCGTCCGCCAACCCGCGCTGTAGTTTTGTCGTATCCGCACCAATCTCTGCGTATAAACTTCCGATGCGTCCCGCCATTATTTACCGCCCTTCCCCGCTAGAAACGTCGCGCGCCTTCGCGCCTCAGCGATGCCCTTGCTACGCCCGTCTGTGATCTGTATCCATTCGTGTAACCGGGAGAGTGGCAGAGCCTCCACGTATTCGAGCGACCAATGAAAATGCTCTGCCATCTCCCAGATGATCTGTTCCCACGGCGCAGGCTTACCGTCGGCGTAGTTGAAGTAAACCCGCTTGCCTAGTTTGGGTCGCTAAGTGGACTGTTCGCCTTGGCGAAATACCCCGCTACTAACCGGCGGTAAAATTGCCACGTAAGCCCGCGAATCCATTCCACCGGCTGCCCGGTCACTTTGGCGAGAAACCCATCGTCCTGGTCTTCCAGCATCGAACCCTTCGCGAACTTGCGGTGTTCGGTGACGGTCACGGCTTCCACGTCGAAAGTGATTTCAACGTTTCCAATTTTCAAATCGCTCATGGTCTACCACACTCCATAAGTCGGGTCGCCGTTCGATTCCCAACTGATGTCATAGGTCACGACATCGGCGTAAGGAACCGAGCGCGAGATACCCAGTGACAGCGCGGGCAGGGTGGTTTTCGGCTTTCCGGCCACAGAACCGGCTTCGCCGAAAATCAACGTACCCACGACGCCAGCCGCCAGCGCGGTAATCAGCGCGGTACCGTCCGACTGCGCGGTCATCGACAGCGCGGCAGTTGCCGACTTGAAAGACGCAATCTTGCGCCGGGTGGCGTCGCTGCCAGCCGTGGCGTCGATGGTTTCAATGGATTCGTTGTACGAGAAGTTGCGGTTTTCAGCCGAAATTACCAACGTCCCGCCGCTCCAAATCCAATGCGCGAATAACGCGCTTCCCGCAAATTCGTTGTTAGCCATTTCTCAAACTCCTTATCAAACGATGCGAATACGGTAGATTGCGCCAGCCATGTACACACTCACCCCGGCGGGCGTTGTTTCCTCAGACTCCAAGTCCGTTTCACGCGCCAGCCAGAAGCAATTCCAGCCAGTCACGGTCATACCCTTGCGGTGTAATAGTGCGCTCACCGCCGCGTCAATGTCCCCGGCGGCCTTCGCGCTTGCCGCGTAGCCCCGGATGAAATACACGTAATCCCGCGCGTCATCCGGGTGGCTGTTTTCGGGTCCGCCGCCCTGCTTGTTGAAAACGACGTAGGGCAGGGGTGCGTTATCCGGGGCCTTGTGGTGGTAGACCGCCGACCCGCCCAGCAATGTGGTGAGCGCCGTTCCGCCGGTCAACGTGCTGTAAATCGCCGCGCTCAACTCGTTCATTCGACTAACTCCTTCCACGCCGCGCCGCTGTTGTACTTTTGCGCCACATGCTCAACGGCGGGCGTCAGAAAAGGATGAGCAGCGACAAACCTTTGACATCCTGACGTTTTACGAAACGGTCTTGTCAGGTGTCCGAACTCAACCGCTTCGGCATAATCTACACACGGGCCGACGTTGGCGATAATGTTTCCGGTAGGGACTGGAATTGGAGAAGTGGTTACTTTTGGATTTGCCGCCTTTGCCGCCGCGCTCGCCGCCGGGTATCCGTTGTAATCATCTGTGACGGTGCAGTGGCTGCTTTCGAGCGCGGTAGTTTGCTTTGGAGCGAGTTGTTTCGCTTCCGATTCAATCTCGAAGGCGATGCGCTTCCCGATTTGTTTGCGCGTCCAATTCAACTTCCCCGCTATCTTGTCCAACTCGCGAGTATCCAGCTTTACCTCATTCACTCGATCACCTCCAACACCACCCGCGTCGATCCCGCCCACGACTTCCCGGCGTCCACGGATTTCACCGAGTACGTCACCGCCCCAATCTTGACGCGGTTTTCGCTCGTGAGCGTCACGCCATGAGGCGCGGTAAACTGGTAGCCATGCCACGGTTGCACCGCGCCGCCGGTCAGCACTTCCCCGCCGCGTAGCGGGTCGATGCGACACAGGCAGGTCGAGGCCGTTCCCCAGGTTTCCGAAAGCCCGCCGTACCCATCCGGGGAGTAGGTGACGCTCAGGATGTAGGCGGTATCAGGTAACAGCGCGTCAAGGTCGGCGCGTAATCTTTCCAGTTCGCCGGTGTCCATCAGCAATCCCCCCGTTCCATCGTCACCGATGACGCCCCGCCCATGGATTCGTAGTAACGCGCCTGTTCGCGGCATTGCGCCACAAGTTGAGAGCGTTTCAGGCTGTGGTTATCGGTTGAAATGTCGTAAGCCGTGGCGTAGTGCGATGCCTTGCGCTTCCACACGTCCGCCGCCGCCATTTCGAGGTTGTACGAGTTCGCCGTGATGAACCGTGAAGCCGCCGCCTGGTCAGTGGTGAACACGATCACGCTCCGCGCCCGGTCGAAGGTGTAGCCAGCCGCCGCGATTTCAACCCCGCCCGCGTCCATCACGCGCATCGAAGCCGTCCCGCCTTCCACGTTTCGCAAGGGGATGCGGTATTCGGTGTAGGTGTATGACCCGCCGCTGTAATCGGGGATCACGTCCAATTGCGTGAACTTCATCGAGATGCGGCGTTGGTCAAGGATGTTTTGTAGCTGAATGTCTGTCCAGTACGGTTGCCCCGCCACGGTGTAATCGTTGCTGCTTGCATCCGTCATCGCGCGTAAGTCCTGCAACAAATCGCTCATCGTTGCGCGTGCGGCAGTCCATTGAACCGGGATGAGCAAACGAATTTCGCTTTTATCCCCGCTGTTAAGCGTCGCGACCACGCTCACGATATGCGTCCCCACAACGGTCAAGGCCGGTACGGTGATAGGCGCGATATTGGAAGCAATCGTTCCAACGGTCGGGTTTACCGCCGTTCCACTTGGGGGCGTGTGCGTTGCCGTCGCGCTAGCTACGGTCACGCCGGTCGGCAGGTCGTTCGTGAAGTCCGCGAAATAGGTGCGAATTTCACTCACAGATTGCACGGCGCATATAATCTCAGTCGCCATAGTTGTCTTCCTCTCTTTCGTTTGCGCGGATGCGCCGCGTGTCTATGTCAATGGTTTCGCGCTTTCCGGTGGTGATGGGCGTCCTGCCGCCCGCGCTCGCGCTTCCCCGCGCGTTAGCCCTCAACGTCTTCCGGTTGCCCGCGCCCGTGGCCGGGAATACTGCCGCCGCCGTTGCCACCACCACCAGGGCGGCGAGCGTCGCGTTGAGTTGCCCGGTGATTGCGCTCGTGCCGTGCGCGTTTGCGGTCAGCGCGCCCAATGTGTTGGCGGATGCGCCCCGGATGGCAATCGTTCCGGTCGATGCCCCGACCAACGTCCCAAGCGTCGAATTTGTCGCGCCCCTGATTGCCACAACCCCGGATGCGTTGGCGGTCAATGCGCCCAGCGTGGAATTTACCCGCCCGTAGTTGGTGTTACCCTGCGCACCCGTCGCGGTCACGGTCAACGCGCCTAATGTGGCGCTTACCTGCCCCTTGATAGGAAGGACGCCAGTAGACGTGCTTATCAATGCTCCGAGCGTCTTTGACACCTGCCCGGCGATAGCCACCTTGCCGCTTGCGCTTACGGTCAACGCCCCAAGTGTTGCGTTCAGCGTTCCGGTGGTGACAATCGTTCCAACCGATCCGCTGGCAGATACAGTCAACGCTCCGAGTGTTTTCGCCGTCGCGCCTTTGATGGCAACGGCCCCGGCACTTGTGGCGGTCATCGCGGCAAGCGTTTTGGACACCTGCCCCTTGATGGCAACGACGCCCGCCGATGAAGCCGTAAGCGCCCCGAGCGCGGCGTTTACCGTGCCGCTGATTCCGCTGCTTCCCGGCGTGTACTCGATGTGCAATGTCGGCGGGTACTCGCCCTCATAGGCATAGACCTGCACGCCCGCCGCGCCGCCGTCGTTCTGGATGAAAATCTGGATGTATGTCGGGTCGTAACTGTCGGCGAGTTCCTGAATGATCGAGACGATGGACGGCGAATCTTTGGTGTTGTAGCCCGTCCACGCCACATCCCAATCCACTTTTGCGGTGGTGCGGGTGCGCCCGTTGAGGTCGTTCAGCGACGTGATGCGTGCCGGGGTCTGCGCGTCTTCCGCGTAGATCGCCAGGGTGGGGGAGGCCGCGCCGCCGTTGGCCTGGTTGACGTTGTCGATGTACGCGGCGGTGATGGTTGCCCCGGCTAACCCGCTGACTGCCACGCGAAACGCATAGATGCAGTTAGTGCCGTCGTTCCCAAGCACGGGATACCCGTTGGCGATGTCAAATCCGTTCCCGTCAAGGGCCACATCATCCGCACCCGCCGCAATCGCCGCGTTTATCGTTGCCATGTGCTAGGCGTTGCCGTCCGTCAGGGTGAACCCGGTAATGGTCACGGCTTGACCGGCGGCGATGACGTAATTGTCAAGCGTCATGTCCTGTCCCGCGCCAACCACGCCTTGCAAGTGGCACAGCGTTCCGGCGTAGATGCGGAAGAAGTCCGCCGTGCCTGCCGCGTTCGCCGTCCCATCTGTCCACGTCCCTGAAATCGCCTTCGCGCCAGCCGTGGCCCCGCCCATCCAGTCGGCGGGCAGCGTCATTTCTGCCAGCGTCCCGCCCGTGATTGCGGCGGCGGTGTTGGCCGGTGCGCCAGCCGTCAGGTCATAGATGCGCAGGGTTGGAGATGCCCCGATGGTGGTTTCAATCGCGTCCAGCCGCGCGTTTCGTACTTCAGCCGATAATTGGATTGCCATATGTCACCCCTTCAGTAACTTTTCAGAAAGCGCGATAGCCGCGCCGATTGCCTGATCCATGTTCCAATACTGATAAGCGCCCAACCGCCCCCCGATATGGAGCCAGCCCGCCCGCTTTGCGCGTTGCGCGTACTTCGCGTGGATCGTGTTGTTCGCCGCGTCGTTTACCGGGTAGTAAGGTTCCCCGCTTGCCGCCGGGTATTCAGCCGTGATAACCGTGTCGTTTCCCTCGTGCGGCCAAAAGTATCCCCAGTCCATAATCCGCGTGTAAGGCACGTCCGCGTCGCAGTAATTCACCGTCGCAGCGCCCTGAAACTGCTTCGCCTTCACGTGCCGCGTGTCGAATCGAAGCGAGCGATACGCCAGCACCCCGGCGTCGTAGTGGTAGTACGCATCCAGCGCCCCGGTGTAAATCACCTGCGCCGCCTGCGCGTTCCAATGCTGTTCATCGGAGAGGTAATCCACGCCGGTTTGCACTTCGATGCCGCCCAGCATCCGCGTAATCAGCGCCGTGTACCCATCGGCGGGTAGTCCCTGATAGGTATCGGTGAAATAGCGGTCATCGGCGATCGTGCGTATAGGTATTCTTGCGAGTACGCCCGCTGGAACGTCCTCGATGGGGCGGCCCCATTGTTTCGCGGTGTAACCCTCGAAAAACGCCTTGCGAATGACGCTCTCCGCTTCCGGCGCGTCTGGCGCAATCCCTAACTGCTCGAACGTGGTGCGGTTCGGGGGGAAGGAGTACAGCCGCCCGCCTACATTGGCTTTGACGCGGTGGATGTAAGGCAACCAGTCGGCAAACCTTCCAACAAACTGCCAGATGCGCTCGCTGTTCGTGTGGAAGATGTGGCCACCGTGAGACGATACGCGCACCTCGTCTACAATGCTGTCGTGACAGTTGCCGCCGACTTCGGCGCGGCGTTCGATCACCGTCACGCGCTTCCCGGCGTCGGTTAGCATCCGGGCGCATGTCGCGCCGTAAAGACCCGCGCCGACTACGAGAACGTCAAGCATGATGCCTCCACGCCGCCAGCTTCCCGTCAGCCCACAACCCACCGTCGCCGTAGTGCATCCCCGGCTTCAGCCCGCCGTGACCGTGCGCGTGCAAACTCCACGGCGCGATTTTCACGGTCAGCCCGAGCTTCGCAAGTTCCCAACTAATCAGCCATTGCTGCCGCGCCATGTGCGAGAACACGCCGCAGATGTCGGCCCAGTCTCGCATGTACTCGCCGTAGACGATTTCCCACGTCTGGCGCGTCATCGCCAGGAATCCAACGTTGTAATCCTGGTGCGTGTGGACGTACTCGCCGTAGCGTTCGACCAGTTCCGCGTCGCTGATTTGTTGTCCGAGTAGCTTCGCGTCGTTGATGAGCGTTGATTGCCACCCGAAGTTCAGCCCAACCACAACTTGGTTGCCCTCCAACGTTAGAAATGCGCGTTCCTCGTCATCCAACTTGCGCTGCATCGCCATGTCACCGTCGGTGTACAGCAAGGTTTCGCTCGCGTCGCCTTTGATGATGTTCAGGAAGCTGCCGTGCTGGATACATTGCGTTTCAGGCGGTGCGCCCGCGTTGAGCCGCGCGTCCATGAATACGGATTGCGTCGCCCCTTGCGTGTAATCCGGCTGGAACCCGACACCAACGAACGACACGGGGAAGTCGGCGTATTGGTGCAAACTTTCGAGGTAGGGCATTATGCGCGGCAGGTAGCCCGCGTTGCATCCGGTGATTAGTCGCATGGTTTCACCGCCACCGCGTAAACGTCGCCGTGATTCGTGTCGTGCGTGATGGACACTTCCACCCAGTCGCGCAACCAGTCCGCAAGTTCAGCCGGGGCGATATTGGCGTAATGTTCTCCGCGCATGTCGCCCTGTGTCCCGTCGCAACGGTGGGGCAGGCGCGGTTCGGCGGCGGAAGTAAGTAACAGCGTCCCGCCCGGTTTCAACGCCATCCACGCGCTCGCAATCTGTCCCGCCGCGTCTGCGTCGTGTTCCATCGCTTCGGCGGTAATCACCACGTCGAAACGCTCTTGCCCGTCGTAGTCCTGCGCGTATCCCATCCAGTCCACGCCCCTCCCAGGCCACGGGTCAACGCCGAAGTATTCGGCAACGTCTTTGAACAGCGCACGCGGAGATCCATTCACGTCATGCGCCCCGAATTCCAGCACGTGCAACCCGGCGGGTAGGTCTTTGATCTTGTCACTCAGGAAAGCAAACGCCTCAAAGTGCATCTCTGCCCTCCCTGACAATCGCCTCGTAAATCGCGCGGTTGCGTTCGCTCGCGTCGTATGCCCCCGGCGTGCGCGAGGTTGTGTAGTTCGACAGGTGGCGCAGTGGCAACCAGACCTGCTTCAGCCCGATGCCGTTCATGTGCGCCCGCCAGCAAAGTTCGTTGTCTTCCCAGTACAGGCCGGGAAATTCGAGGTCATTCCACCCGCCGATTGCTTCGAGTTCGTCGCGGTGCGCAATCAGGCACCACCCCTCTAAATACATGACCGGGATGCCGTCCACGTATTGCGTGTTCATCGTGGGTCCGTAAAGATTGCCGCGCTTGGCGTTCGCCGCGATTGTTTGCCAGTCGCCGGTCGCCTCAACGTCGCTGTTGAGGAATACCACCACGTCGCCGGTCGCTTTCATCAGCCCTTGATTATTGGCGCGCGCGAAGCCATCGTTTTTGTCGTTGCGAATGTACACGCCGCCGAGCCGCTCAACCATCGCTCGCAAGGCTTCGGCGCAATCTGCGTCGCTGGCGTTGTCGATGATGATGACTTCCGCGCCGCGCACCGCCGTTTCGTAGGCGGGTATCAGTTCGGGGTAGTTGTGCCACGGGGTGATGATGGACAGGCTCATGCTTTCACCGCCTCGATCATCTCTTGCGTGCCCGCCAAAACAGGCTTCCAATTACGCTCCAAAACCTTGTCGGCGTCGTAGTACAGCGCCCCATCCCGCGCGCGACTGCGATAATCCTGGTTTCCGCGCACCTCATAAGCCGCTTCCATGCGCTCCGCAATCGCGCCCACGTTCGGGACGTACTGGAAAGCATCAAAGTAATCGTGATAGATCGGCGCGGCCTCTGCCTTGCTGACCTTCCACCCGCTGAAACATAACTCGCCCATGGCCGTCCAGTCGCCGGTGATAACCGGGCAGCCGCACGCCTGCGCTTCAATTAGCGGGATGCCGAAACCCTCCCCTAAACTGACAAGGCTCAACACGTCCAGCGAGTTGTACAGGTCAACCATGTAGGCATCCGGTAATCCGAGCGCGTAGCTGTATTGATCGACAAACAGCACGTCAACGCCGATCCGCAGCCCTAGCCGCTGGCAGAATTGCGGGATGTTCACGACTTCGCCGCCGTGCAAGCCATCATCGGTGTGAAGGTAAAGAAGCGCGTCGGCGTGCTTGCGTTTCAGCGCGGCGAAGGCGGTGATCTGCTCGAAGAAGGCTTTACGCGGTGGGTTGCCTTTGTTGGCGGCAACCATCCCGATGATGAAAGCGTTCTCAGGCAGGTTCATACGCTTGCGTGCTTCGATGCGGTTGATCGGTTTGAACACGTCGCATTCCACGCCGTGCGGGACGTACCACGTGTCAAGCCCAGAGTTGGCGGCCTGCTTCTGCCCGAACTTCGACATCGTGATGCCCTTCGCGGCCTTGTGCGCCACGCGCAGGACGCCTTGCGGGATGGGTTCGTGGTCAATAGGGAACCACGGGAACCACGGCAGGGTCAATTCGTCGGTGATCGGCCAGATGTCGAACAGCGAGATAATCGCGTCGGCCCCGGCGTGTACGGCGTGGGCGTTCATCACGTCTTGCCCGTAGGGATGCTTGACGACGGGGTAGATAGGGACGCCGCCGAAGTTGACTTTACCGCCTTGCAAGCCGTAGAAGGCGGTGATGCTCATCTCGTGGCCTAGCTTTGCGATGCGCGGGACGAACAGGCGGGTTTGCACACCGTATCCGGTACTTGACCAGGGACTATTTCCAAACCAGTTGATCTTCATCGTGTGTATTCCTCTTTACACCCTCCGACTTGCGCGTGGAAACGGGGGGAGGATGCCCCGCTTGTCAGCCCATGAAGCCTATCCACGCGCTTTGTCATCGTTACTTGCCCATGATGTAGGACAGGGACACGAACGAGCCAGCAGTGATCGTCCCGCTGGTCTGGTCGTATCCGAGCCATTCGCCGCCAGCGACGTAACCGTCAGATACGGTCAACGCCGCAGGAACGGTAGCGGAGCCGGTGACAGTCCCGGCAAACGCGCCGATAGTGCCGTTGGTCGCCGGGGTTCCGGCGTTGCTCATGGTCACGAGTTTGCCACCAACGGCAGTACCGATAGCGAACAAGCTCGCGTCCAGCACAGTGATGCCGCCGCCGCCCGTGGGCAGATGCACAATCGGAATTTCCGTTGCGCCGGTCAACACCACCGGCAGGGTAATTACATGAATGTCAAAGTTTCCGGCCATTTCTCACCTTCCCTTAGCTTGACGGAGCGGTAGCATCGAAGAGCATCTTGACGCCGCGAGCGGGCCGCCAAATGCCATGTGCGTAAATGCCGCTCATGTTGAGTTCGATACCGCGCCGGGAAGCATCGCGCTGCCCTTCAACGCGGATGGCACGCCGCCAGTCAATGGCGATGGCTTCACGCGGGAACACGCCGCCGGTGAAGTCCGAGCCGCTAATGCCGCCGAACACCTGGTAAATCGGGACGCCCATAAAGCGAGCCACCAGCACGCTTGATCCACCGTTGGCATTGGTGGCATCTTGCAGAGCGGGGCCATTCACAACGGAAGCACCGGCAACGGACGCGGCCTTTGCCAGCACAGACCACTGATAACCGTGGATGACACAGCTCAACGGCTTCGCGGCGTTCTTGTTGGCGTTGCGGGCCAGCGCGATAGCGGCGGCCACGTAACCCCAGGTGATGGCGGTTCCAGACGCGCCCACAGACCCGCCGGTCAGGTTCGCCATTTCAGCGATGAGGTCGGTTTCAACCTTGTCTGCGGCGGCAAAACCGAGTTCAGCCGATGCGTCGTTGCGGATGTCTTCAGGCACCTCGGACTCCATGCGGGCGTCGGTGATGAAGAACTGCTCGCCGATTTCCGAGGGGGTCAGGGTTTGGTCAACGGAAGGGGTGAAAGCATCGCTGGTCAGGTCGTCGGCTTCACCAATGTCTTTCGCCGTTCCGTTGTTATACTTGTAGCCCTTGCGGGGGTTCATTCCGCTGGAATCGCGGAACACGGTGACGAGGTTTTGCATCAGCGCGGCTTCGCGCACGATGAAAATCGCGTCTTCCTGGATGTTCTGTGCGATGCTAGAAACATCGCTCCAGTAATTGTTTGCGGTCATTGTTGATTACTCCTAGCCAAACAGCCGTTTGCGCCGTTCAGCGTCTGATTCTCCGTTTGACCCGTTTACCCCTGGATTGGTGCCGGGGACGGTTGGTTTTTGCGGTTTAGGGAGCGTTTCAGCCAACGCCTTCGCGTCGGCCTCCAGCTCCTCAGCCGTCGAGCCTTGCAAGCGTTTTGCAAGCTGGGCGGGCAATCCCGCCTTTTCAGCGGCGGCGCGTTGTAACTCCGCAAGCTCGTAGGCTTTCAACTTCGCTTCGAGTTCTTGGGCGCGTTTCGTTGCCTTCTCGGATTCGGTCATCTCGGCCTCTTTCCGTTTGGCCTCGGCGGCTTCAAGTTCCTCTAAGCGTTTGCGGCGGGCGGCGGCTTCCTTGTTCGCTTCTCGGAGCGCGTCCTGCTGCTTCTGGTACTCAGCCTTTGAAAGCGTCACCATCTCGGTTTCGCTCGCCTTCGGCTGTTGTTCAACCACCGTCTCGGTAGTTGTTTGGGTGGCCATCTCGGCCTTGATTTCTTCTGGCATCTCGCCTCTCCTGAATTGCGTGAAATAAAAAAGCGGCTAATTCCTGAACCGCCGATCTCTCGGTAGCTCGTGAATTAGCCGCTGGTTTCCCGGTAGCCTATTTCGTGTTAGCGTTTATGTTTCGGGACGATGCTTCGCTCCATGTCCATGTAATCCTCAAGCAAGCCCAACGCCATGATTAGCAGTTGCCTGATTCCCATCAGCAGGGTGTGAGTTTTTTCACTCATTTTCACCGTTGTAATTCTCGCAATCCATCTGTACAATGTCAGTATTCACGGAGGTGACTATGACGATGGACACGGCTGGAATAATCCTTGTACTTGCCTTTGGCATTGGCTACCTGTACATTCGCAAAAACCCAAAGTATGTCGGCGAGGTTAAATTCTGCCCGTTTGCCGCCGGGATCGGAACCGGCATGATTGTCGCGTCATTCTGGGCGCTCGCCGTCATTGACCGCATGTTTTAGCGCGTCCCTGTCAAATTCATTTTTCAGGTGTTCATACACTTCGCGCCTGACACGCCCCAGGTCTTCGGCCTCAATCAGAAACCCGAGACTGTCGCAGTATCCGGTATACCCGGTGACGATCAACAAAGCCAGCGCCGTTGCATTGTCTTTTGATTTCTGGTTATCGCTCATTTGGTCCTCGCTGGTCGCTTGCCATCGACGGCCTGTTTTACGCGTTCCCTTTGCTTCTTGCGCTCGTCAAAAATAAACTTGGCGTGCGCCGCTAACACCTTGGTGTTGTCCGGGTCGATGTTTATCCAGAAGAAAATCGTCTCGCCGTTCTGTTCGGCTTCGTATGCGAGATAGACCTTCCCGGCAGATTCGTCTAGGCGAAACTCTACGTCGCTTCGATGCCATACGATGATTTCGTCTTTGATCATTTAGTCCTCACCGGCGGCTCTGCGCCCAACAACTGCCACAGCGGGGCGGTGGCCTTCATGTTGCCGTATACCGCGTCGTTGTGTTCTGTCACGATCTCGCCGAATTGAAACTCGCCGCCCTTCCACGCCTCGAACTTTGTCTTACCCAACGCCTGCTGTTGATACGCTTCGGGTTGTTTCTCAAACCACAGCACGCCGCTTTCGATGTCGTTCTTTGCGCCGATAACTAGCGGCAGCATCGCGCAATGACCGCAATGGTGATCGTTTAGTTTCTCGCTCAGCGGGTGTACCGTGCCGTGCATTGCAACGCACGCGGGGCAAGCCTGACGTAAATCAGCGTACCAAATCCAACTTTCCACTACATCGTCATTAGCAATGTAACTGGCGCGGTTGGCTTCGCGGTAGGCGTAAATCTGTACCGTGCGCATCATGCGCAGGCTGTCGGTCAATCCCATCCCGAAGGCGTCTGTCAACGCCCGCCCGATTACTTTCGGATTCTTGCCCAGCCCCACGCCTTCGATGATGGCCTGCGCCACCTGGTCAGCGGTGTACCCCGGCAGTCCGCCTAACCGCTTGTACAATTCGCCGTCGGGCGAGAGGAAGCCCAACAGTTGTTCAATCGCGCCAGTGTTCAGCACGTTGAAACGCGCCGCCAACTGCGAATCACCCAGCGCAATCGCCACCAATGCCCGCGCGTTCGCTTCGCCCATGCGGATGGCTTCCCGCGCCGCCGTTGACATTTCCACTTTCGAGTACGCCGAATAGTCGGAGAGTTCGCCGTCGATGCGTTTCATCAACTCGCCGTAGCGCCGCATCCGCTGTACCTGCGCTGGCGTCATTTCTTCGCTCGCCGCAATTTCAAGCACAAGCGCGTCGGCCAGGTCGCGCACGCGGGCGAATAGCCCTTGATACGCGGTGATGAGCCGCCGTTCCGCTTGCAAGTCCTTTGCAATCAGGGCGCGCTTGAATTGTTCGGCGAGTTCGATGACGGTATCAGGCATTGGTCGGGTTCTCTAGTTCGCTCTTTGTTTCAACCTTTCCAGTTGTTCGAAGCTCAATTATTACTCTTGTGTATCCGTCTGTGTATCTGACATCAATTTGATCTATCGTTGCGTCTGATATTGAAATAGCCTTCCCGTCGTTATTCCATATCAACAAACGGCACAACTTGCTAATCACTCCGTACATTCTGTCCTCCTCCGTTCTCAAACGCCCTCAAAATAGCCGCGCCAACGTTGTCGCCGCTGGCTTTCTCCGCGTCCATGCGCTCCTGTTCTTGCGTCCAGTCATACCCGCGCTTGTCGGCGATGGTCTGCCGCGACACGATCTGCATGTTCAAATCGGCCTGATACGCTGTGCTGATTTCGGTTTCGTTGACCGGCAGGAAGTCAGGCCACACGCAAACGGCGGGCAATGGCTTCTTGTCGGCGATGGTTTGCAAGCGAATAACTAAATCCTCAATGGCGTCGCCGAATAACTCGCGCTTTGTTTTGACAAGGTTCAGGTTATCCTGGTACAGCACTTTCAGCCCGAAGTTCGTCAACGCCCCGAGCTTGTCTTGCATACTGTCGATGTCCACCACGCGCGCATTGTCGAACATGGTTTGTCGCAAAGTGCGCAGGTATTCCATCGAGCCGGATAAATCGCCAAGCTGTTCAAGTTGGCGCAGGTCGGCGTCTTGCCCGACTAACTTGATGATCTGATCGACGCCAACGTCCAACTTTTCAAAGTCGGCGTTGACGCTGTACATCTTGGGGTGCGCGTAGATGCGAATGATCTTACTCAGGTTAGACGCGACGAAGTTGACCCGATCTTGCAAGCGAATCAGGTTGGCGTCGATGTCGGGTTCGCCGTAAACGCTGTCAACGCTGGGGAGGTTTTGCCAGTGAACAACCGGCGCGAAGTCGTAAGCCCACGGCGTGCGGCTGTCCTCAATCCAACGTGCGCCGTCGCCGCTGTCGCTGTGGTAGTCGATGATTTCCCATGACCCGCCGTCCAGGTGTTCAATCGTGCGCCGACGGGCGCGTTCCTTCCCATCCGGTCCCGTGATCTTGTACTGGATGACGTAGCGCAGCACGATCTCGAAATCCTCGGGCATGGTTTCAATCGTGACGAACGCCGGGTCAAGTAAAGTGATTCGTGGGTATGCCTTGCCGTCCTTCCCGAAAACCGACCCGCCCGAAAGGTCAAGGTATCCCGTGCCGGCCTCGGTCGCGGCCAACTCTGCGCGGTGGAATAGAATCTCTTGATGGTTGGCGTTTAGGCAGGCCTTCACCCACGCTTCGCGCTCGTCCTCGATTTCGTCATCGCCCTCGAAGTCCAGGGTCACGCCGCCGCCGATGACCTGCGAGGTCACGCGGTTGGCAATCAACCCGGCGAAGTTGAGGACAATGTTATCGTCAAACTGGTTGTCTTTGACTTTCAACTGCCGACGATGAAAGCCCTCACGATAATCGCGCGCGGTGGCGATGGTCTTCCCGCTGGCTCCAATCAGGCGGTCAGCGAGTTTGTTTGCGATTGCGTTGTATACCCCGTCAAAAAATCCCATGTTTACCACCCCGCGAAAGGATCGTCAATTACGGTTGAAGTCGGACTGGCGGGTTGGTTACACATCATCACCGCCTCGCCAACGTCGGGACTTCGCCCGATGCGTTCTTTAATTTCGTCTTTTTCCTCAATCAATACGCCCGACGTTGTAACCTTGTAGCGTGGTGCGCATAGATCAGCCAACAATTCCGGATCGTTCGGAAGCGCAATATCATCGCCATTGTCGGGGTCGAGCGCGTCGCGCATACGCCAGTGCATTTCTGCGCGCTTGTTTCTCATTTTTAACTTGCCCGAACGGTCGCGGTAGTTTGAACCCTCCGCAACGTTCATCGGGCATACTTTCTCATACATCGGCTTCAGGTGGTCAAACGTAGACGAGCCGACGCCGATAACATCAACGTTGATATAGCCGGGGTTCTCGTTTCCAAGTTCCGCGTGTATCAATGTCGCCGCAGTAGCACCGTCTACCACCACTGCGCCCGGCCAGCTTTTGACTTCCGTAAAATAGTTGTCATAGCGCCGTGCGAGGGTCATCTTGTCTTTGCCTCCCCGCGCCGCGTCCACCCCAACAGCGACAAGCGGAACGTTTGGCTTTTCGCGCTCCAACCATCGGCGTTGCGCGAGTCGCACCCATTCTGTCGGGATAACCTGGAACGGGTCTTGTACTGCACTTGCGCTAAAATCGCCGTATAGCAACATGGAGCGCAGCGGTTCCGGCATAGACTGAATAACCGAGCGATAACGCGGGTCGCTTGACAGGTAAACGTTGTCATCCAAACGCGCCGGAATAAATGTGCGGCTTCGGGGGTAAATAATCTCGCCGTCCACATCAACGGGGTTGCCGTCTGGGAATTCTTGTTCTCTCCCGCCGACCGTTGCGTACCAGCGAAGTTCTCCCGCCTGCGCGGGGTGGGGGTGCTTCTTGTCCAGCCACGCGCCCCAGCGCCGCATAACCCATCCGCCAGCCTCGTCGATGGGCGGGTTGCCCGTGGCAATAATCCTTGCCCGCTGCCCAGATTCGGTTGTGCGGTTCCAGCCGCTAATAAATTCATACTGTGATTCCGTGAACTCTGGCAGTTCGTCAAACGCTTTGAGGTCGTGGGCGCGTCCCTGCCAATTCGATTTGTTTTCCTCAAATTGAACCGCGCCATACTCAATCGTCCGCCCGTTTGGGAACGTCCAAATTTTATCGGCTTTGTTTTCCTGTGCGTTTGTTCCGATAATCTCACGGCTGCGGCGCATGATTCCTTGAAGGTTGGGATATACGCGGCGAAAGATTGCGGAATGTTGGTGGCATTCCGTTGCCATGCCAATGACAAGATCGGTTTTTCCACCACCCGCAGCGCCGCCGTAGAATAGTTCATCTGCCCTCGAAAGGAATGCTAACCATTGCGGCTTACTCTGTGGAACCCATAGCGCCTTGCGGCCCCGAACCCTGTCCAGAAATGCTTTCTCGGAGGGCATCAGCGAGTGTAGATATTGACCGATCAAATCTTTCATCTGATACCCCGTTTTCGATTTTCTCTCCTCCCGTTGTAATATCAACGTTGTTTGTAAACAGCTTGTGGAACTTTCCCATGTCGCGTAATGCCTCGTGGCGACTATAAAGCTCTATCTCTGTTTCGATCACTTCCTGATCTTGACCGTCATCACTCTTTGCTAAGATGGTCGTTACTTTTTGCTTTATCTTTTTGATGAGGTTCGTTTTTGGGTTGACGATTCGTTTCCCGTCCTCTTTTTCCTCAACCAATCGGAATGTAAAACCGGATGGAGTAATATCCATCAAGTCGGCAATATCACCCCTTGCAATATCGGTCAAGCCAAGCAATACCTCGTCGGCGCTCATCACCCTTTCGCGGATGGCGTTAGAAACCTCAACATTTTTCAACAGGCGCGAACCCTGAGAATAAGCGGTCGCCTCCGAATAGCCGGCGCGAATAGCCGCCTGTGTTGCATTGAAGTCAACCAGGTATTCGGCTATGAATCGCGCTTGCCTATTCGTGATTGCCATCACCCGCCCTTGTACGCCTTCAGGAACGCCTCGACGCCAGCGACAATCGCGGCCTCAAAGTTGCCGGTCGGCGCGGGTTCCGGTTCCGGCTCCGGCACGGGGTAATTCTCCGGCTCCACGAATCGCGCGTCAATCCACACGCCGCCCCACGCAACGGGGTGAAGGCTGGCCGGCCACGTGGTTGGCTCCAATTCGATCATGCCCTTGCCAACATTGATCTTATGGACCTGATACAACTCGCCTTTATTCAGCTTGCCGATGTTCTCGTTTTTTTCAGCGCGAGAGTACGCGGTAACGGTATCGCCCTGGTCTGGCGCGATTTTGATAAGCTCGCCAACAACAATTTTTAGGATATCCATAGTTTTCCTTCCAGCGCTTCCACGCGCTTCACAAGGTCTAATAGAATTTCGTGATCGGTCGGCTCGTGCGCCAGGCCAAACGCGGCATTGAACGCGGCCAAATCGCCGTTGTAATAGTCCATGTCCAAGTCTTTCGACTCCGCGCCAAATTTCAAGCCGTCGCCCTTCGCGCTGTACTGCCAGAACATCCAGTCTTTCCACGGTGCGGGGATCGCCGGTTTCGCCACGCCGTAATTGGCGATCCACAGCGGGCGGGCGGCGAAGTAATCCGCGTGTGTCCCGTCCCAAAACTCGCGCCAGTACGACGGCCCGGTGTAGATCATCACCCTGCGCCCGAGCGCAATCTCAACGGTGTTACACGCGGCGTAAAGTCCCTCGGTCGCGGCCTTCTTGCCCTGGATATTGGCGCGGCACTCGTAGTCAATGACTGGTGTTAGCTCCCCGCTGTCGTTTTTCAGAACGCCCGCGAAGAACTTGCCCTGTGCCGCGCCGGTTGTAGTCCAGTCCAAAAAGTGATACGCGCCGCGCGGAACCCCGGCGGCCCTCGCGTTCTGCCAGTTTTTCAGAATGTCCTGGTCCATCCAGGTAGACTGCGATGCCTTGATGAAAACGTAATTAGCACCCGCTGATCTGGCCCTGTTGAAGTCGACCATTTGCGGCGTGCTATTGTCATCCTGCCAGCGCGAAACGTCTATACCAAGTAAGGTCATGGCGTCCCTATGTGTCCAATGATTCCCGGAAGAACGCTCGTGAAAACGTAGATGATGATTGCGCCGACGATGGTATAGATAAGCCCGGTGATTCGGCTCGTCATCTGGTCAAGCGTTTTTTTGATGTCCGCGTAATTGGTTTCGAGCTTTCCAATGCGCTCTTTCGCGCCCGGCTTTCCGTTCCCGTCGATGAATTCATCGTGCTGCGAAACGGTCTTTTCGAGCGTCTCGACCCTACCAGTAAGTTGCGCCGTTGTCAGCGTCGTTGTCGCCATTGCGTGCGCCCTACGCCGGTAAAGTTGGCTTGACGAAAAACTTTTGCACAGCGTCATGCAGGAACGACGCGCCACGCCCGATTGACAGCCCGGTCAGCAAAATGCCAAACGGCGTGATCGGAATGTCGGCCCCCAGGAAGACGCCCAACAGTGAGAGCAGATCAAATTGATAAACAAACGCGCCCACAACGCCAACGGCTGCGGACACGTAGATCAACGCCCACTGGTACGGTTTCAGCACCGGGGTATGTTCGCACAACTGGCCGAACAGATATTCCACGAGCGCCTCAACCAAGAAAGCGAGCAGAAAAACCACACCCAAAATCGCTAATACTGACATTGTTTTACCCCTGTGCTACTCTATAAAGCGTTTGTTTTATTGACCCATTCGGGTTATAAATTGTCGTTTTTACCAAGTTTGTTCCGGGAACCCTAACCCCGTCTAGCGGCTCATTCCACAAAAAGCCATAACCATCATCATCACCCTCGGTCGGTTCACCGTCCGAAGAATCGCCATCACTCCACTCGTGAACAAACCGCGTAAATTCATCAAAGTCCATCTCTGGATAGGCGCGGGCTTCAGACAGGTTTGCCGCCGCCTCGCTTGAAATTGGAGCGCAATACTCGTCAAATAGTTCAAGGTCGTGGTTGTGTCGGCGGGCTCTGTCAACCTCTCGTTGTTCGTCGTGAACAAGAAGGTTGACCCAATCCGGCCACTTTCTGGGATTTCTTCCGTAGGCTTCGCGACAATCCTTGCAAAGTGGATCGCGTGACCTTATTGACTTTCCACAAACGCATTGACGAGTTATCAACGTTTCCCTCCAATATCCTGTGGCATAACTCAAATAAAATATGCGACTTTGACAGAAATGAATATATTTTCTAATAATCGACAAACGTTCGATTGATCCACCCCCATCATTTCGCCGATCTCTGCCTGCGTGTACCCCTGCGCGTAAAGAAGCGCCGCCCTCCGTTGCTTCGGCGTGAGGGCGGCGAGCGCGCTTTCTAAGTCCATGTATTCGTCAAGTTTGTCGGTCGGTCGGTCTGTCATTCTCCCCCGCTAATCACCAGTAATTTTGAAAATAATGTCGGGCCTAAGGTGTTTGAGCATCTTGACTTTCAACTCGCAATCTTCCTGTATGATCGGCTTGCGCTTCCCCGTCCGCTTGTCAAGCCGCCACGCCTTCACGTCCTCGACCACCAATGCGCCGCTTTCCGCAAGGATGTACGAAAAGTCTGGCGTGTAAGTGATTGCTCTCACGCGCTCCCCGTTGTCCATCACGAACGCCGGTTGAAGCGTGTACTTCGGGTGGACGCATAGGTCCGCAATCCCGCCGCACTCCTCATCGGCGTAGAGTTCCAAATAGCGGTCGGCCTCGTGCTTCGAGTCGAACGTAATCCCGAATAGCGTCACCTTGCGGCTGCGCTGGCGTGCGCCAGTGGCGTATGTCGTGCGGCGCTCAGTCATGATTCGCTCTCGATCCCGCACGTCACGCACGCACTGGCCTCATCCAGCCCACACAGCAGCGGCGCGTCGATGCGCTTGTTCTGATACCGTTCGCGTAATTCCTTCAGCGTCAGCGGCTGTGTTTCGCCTGCCGTCTGCGAACGTAGAATGGCATAGTCCTTTCGCTTTGGGTGGTCGCGCATTTCCTGCTCCCAGGCTTCGATTTCGGCGTAGCGTTCGGGGAAGTTGGCGAGTGTCCGCAACCAATCGCCTTGTCCTTGTTTCACGCAACGCCCGCCGCAGTTGGCATGTGTGTAACCGAGCGCATACATGCGCGGCGGTTCAATGCCCCAATCCTCGCGGGATACCTGGGTATAAGGTCTAAACTCAATCGGTTTCCATAGCAGCGGGAAGTCAACCGTATAGCCCAACCCCTCGTAGTTTCTGCGCGTCGGTTCGCACCGATGCACCTCCGCGAAGTCATACCCGATGTGAACAGTTACCGGCTCGGTTTGCTCTGCCAACCACGCGCGAAAAAGTTCGATTTTCAGCCGGAAGGTACACGGGGCGAGTTTGTTGTTTGGTATCACGTGCTGAGCACGTGATACCTCGTATGGGTTGCGGCCCTCGACTAATCGGATGATTTCAACGTCGAATCTCGCGGCGAACTCATCCATAAATCGATAATTGTCATCATCCTCGAAAAGTGTGTCCATGAAAACGATGCGGATATTTTCCTTGCCGTAGCGTTCCAACACGCGGGCGGCGGTGAGCGCGGAAGACAACCCGGATGAAAAACTAACGGCGTGTATCATTCCACCGCCTCCACCCTGCACCCGGCGCAGGCGCGTTTGTGATCCAGCCACGCCTTCCACGCCGCGTCAATGGCCTCCACCAGCGCCACGTATGCCTCGAAGGTATCCGGCCTGTCGCGGTCCGCTAGGTCGCAGTACGCC
>Ga0208789_1000427_pt1 | contig 41427 bp, 30 predicted proteins | sample Methanotroph_Enr_FD_187368 | JGI IMG/M metagenome (GOLD analysis project Ga0208789, IMG submission 187368) | Enriched soil microbial communities from Old Woman Creek wetland in Ohio, USA - Methanotroph_Enrichment_5 (SPAdes) (version 2) | ecosystem: Environmental > Terrestrial > Soil > Wetlands...
TGAAAAAAAAGAAGGCGGTCCATTGGCCGCCTTCTCATCAAAACATGCTTTTATAATTTAATCGTGATGATTATGATGCTCATTTTCATGATGGTGATCCTTTCTAAGGTTTTCCAGGATCAACAGATATAGTTGTTGGTTGGAAGATGCCGATATCACGAGCCTTCCATTCGTAAGGGTAGCATTGTCGAGTGCTGCAAGGTCAACCTTCACAAGCAACTGATCAAGATAAATCTGGATGTTGGAGGTAAAATCAGCTGCACCGCCTATTACGATTGAGTCTGATTTTTGTACCGTTTTGAATGCTATCGGGTCGCTTACCGAAATAACTATAGGCGTGGTAATGCCGGCCGTATTAGTATAATTACCTGATAGATAGAATAGGGGTTTGCCGTTGGCATCCTCTTTTTCCGATCGTACCTTCAGCGATATTTTTTCGTAGGTACCGGCCGGAAGTGCAATAGATCCGACTGTAGCAGAAAGATCGAACAGATTTATGGTTTGCGGACCCCTCCATGAGTATTCAATCTCGAGTGAGTCCCTGTTCGTAATGGCACTTTTCATTTCCGCCTCAAAACTAACCTTTGATACAAGCATGCTGGCCGTATCCCACACCACTGTAGCAGTTGAAGCCGACGACGATTTCATCCCGGTGCTCTGTACAGGCAATGTGACGGTCTTATTGAGTCCCTGCATCTTGAGACTCAGGGCCGAAGTTGAATTGACCTGCGTATCTTTCTTGCAGGAAGAGATACCGGCTACAGCTATTGCAGCCAGTATAAATAAAGAGATTTTTGATTTCATAATCCGAAATGGTTTAGTTTATACTATGGAGGGGTAACGCCATCATATTTAAAATATTCTATAAGTAGGATGGATTTTCTCATAGTTTAACATTCTTTGTGAGCCGGATAGACTGGCAACAGAACATGAAAAGTTTCCGGATCGCCTTCAAACAATTGATAGCAATAGGTCACTTAATAAAATCAATTATGGCATTTCAGGCTCTGATGATTTCAGGCACTGGTTTGTTTCCAGAACAAATCAAAATGCGGGATGATGTATTGCTCAGGGAAGTGTTAAACCCTTTATGGATTTGCAGATCATGCACGATTTTTATTATCGGATAATCCATCTGTTCATTTCTTCCCTGTTCAAATTAGTCGTAATAGCAGACTTTCAATACTATTTTTGAATTTTTTTTTTTAATTATACGAATTTGTAATATTTATTTGTTTTAAATCTATTAATCATTCATACATTAGCTGCCCGATTATAAACTTCAGATTTATTCATATAACCTATTGTAAGCATGACAATTAAGAGTATTATTCCATTCTTTCTGCTAATCTTTCTGAGCAGTTTTGTACAGGCACAGCGACCATCAAGGATCAGCATTAAAGGAAATCTGCAGGATAGCCTGCACGAAGCCATTCCATTTGCCACAGTTATGCTGTTAAACCCCGCCGATTCGGCATTGGTTAACTTCACAAGCAGCAACGACAAAGGCGAATTTGCATTTAACAATGTGAAAAACAGCATGTACCTGCTTAAAGTTTCGCATATGAGTTATCTGCCTTTACAGAAAATGATCCAACCCTCAGCCACCTCAATTAATAACCTGCAGGTAGTTGAAATGAAGCCTATTGCATTATTACTGTTGGAAGTGGTAATACGGGCAGCCAAGGCTCCTTTACGTATCCGTGGAGATACTGTGGAATATGATGCCACTACTTTTAAAGTATCACCTGGATCAACCGTTGAGGATCTGCTCCGACGGCTTCCCGGGATCGATGTGGATGCCGATGGAAATATCAGCACCCAGGGAAAAGATGTAAAGCGTCTGTACGTGGATGGGAAAACATTTTTTGGCGACGATCCGAAAAGTGTAACTAAAAACCTTGGAGCCGAATCCATTTCAAAAGTTCAGGTGTATAATGAAAAATCAGAACAGTCGAAACTTACCGGCGTTGATGATGGCTCTAAAGAAAAAGCGATGAACCTGGAACTGAAAGAGGAGTTTAAGAAAGGTTCTTTTGGAAAAGTAAGCGTGGCGGCAGGTAATGAGGAACGCTGGGCCGGCCGTGGAAACTACAACCGTTTTAACGACAAAACCCAGTTCTCTGTCATCGCGTATGGCAACAACATTAATCAAACCGGGGTAAACTGGGAAGACTACGGCGAATTTAAAGGTAATAATTCCTTCACTCAATTTGATAATGGCGATTTTGGATTTAGCAATTCCTTACGGAACATATATTTTTACAGCGGCAGCGAATCACCCCTGAACAATTACGATGGTAAAGGGCTGACTAAAAATTACGGCGGAGGTACCAATTTCAATTATGATCACAAAGGGACCAGATTCAACTCAAGCTACTTCTACAACCAGACGCAACTCGATTTTATACAGAAAAGTTCCCGGCAGACTTTCCTGGATGCGAATTCAACTTTTACAAAAAAAGATACGCTTCAGAATGATGATTTCAGGTCAAGCCACAGCATAGGAACCCGATTTGAACAGGAATTTGATTCCAGCAATAAACTGATTGTGAAAGCGAATTTCCGCTATTCATCCAATACGAATAATACAATCAACAGCCAGTTATTTACGGATTACGCTTTACAGCCTTACAATTCGCTGAACCTGGATAACAGCACAACATTATACTCCTGTAAACTTACATCTGCAGCTATTTACCGGCACTTATTCAAAAAGAAAGGCCGGGCTTTTGCCATAAGCGGCGGGTACAACGCCAACCTGAGCAATGGAAACGAAGAATATAATTCAGTTAACAGGTTTTTTCAGGCTTCCACCCCCACGGAACAGATCAGACAGAGGTTCTTTAACGACAAAAATGTTTCGGAAGTAAAAGCAGGTGTACTTTACACCGAACCACTGTCGAAAAAGTGGGTTTGGGAATTTTTCTATAATTTCAGCCAGCTTAGCAACTACAGTAACAGGCATTTATCCAGGCCACTCGCGTTTCCTGTAGTAATGGACACCCTGAGTAATTACTATGAGCAGGTAACTTTATACAATCGTTTAGGCTCTGTACTCAGATACTCCTTCAACGGGCTTAATGCATCAATCGGAATTGCGGCCCAGCAACTGAATCTTACCGGGCAATATGCGTTAAACAAAGATATGCCATGGGATACGAACGGCGTTTCCAAATCATTTGTGAATTATACACCAAACCTTAACATCAATTACGAACTCAAGAATCATATAAGGCTTGAGTTAGGATATTCAAACAGTATCAATGCACCGGCGTTCAGCGATCTGCAACCAATTAAAAACACCAGCAACCCTGCTTACCTGGTTGTCGGCAATCCTGACCTGATACCTGAAAATTCGCATACCATAAATACGGGATTGTACTATTGGAACCCGTCCTCGTTTGCCAATATCGGAATGAGCGTTGATTTTGGAATCACAAACCACCCGATTGTATATAACCAAAGTACAGTTTTTAAGGAAGGAACCGGGATAGTGACCATTTCGACTCCCGAAAATATGGACCAGAGCCAAAGCATTAATTCCTGGTTATGGTCGAATATCCCGATAATTAAAACCAAGCTAACCATCGACTTTAATGCCGGAGTAAATTTCAATAATTCGCCAACCCGGATTAATGAGATCCTTGACCATACAAAATCGAATGGACTTAATTTGGGCAGCAATATCAATTTTACACCCGGCTCCAAACTTGTGCTTTCAGCTGGCGGTTCAGCGGGAATTAACAAAATCAGGTATATCGAAAATAAGGAGCATAACCAGGATTACTACAATTACACAGTGCGTTCATCTGTTAAGTGGCAATTTCAGGCAAGGATGTTCTTCGAAAGCAACTTTAATTACTCTGTTTTCAAGAACAAAAATTTTGGTTTCGACCAATCCATTCCGTTGTGGAATGCTTCGGTACGACGCATACTGGGTAAGAAAAACAAGTTTGAAATGCGCCTGGCGGCATTTGATATTTTCAATAAAAACATAAATATCAACCAATATGCTTCTCAAAACTATATCCAGACCAGTAATACCAATACCCTGGCCCGATACTTTATGCTTAGCGTAACATACAACATGAAAGGCTTCGAGAATAAAATCCAGAAAAATCGTTTTATGTAACGTGTCTTTCCTGTTTCAGCCACTATTATTTATTAAAGTTCAATTAACATTAAATCAATCATACAGAATGAGAAAGCACATTCAGATTTATATATTCATCCTAACAGGTTTTCTGATTATTCATACCATCGAACTGAAATCCCAGCCGGTGCAAGGCACCATCAGGTATCTTCGCACACAGAACTGGGCAAAGATGATGGCGTCGGTTGATTATATCAGCAAACAACAGCGCGACCGCATGATGTATATGTGGGGGACCCGTTCGGAATGGAAAACATTTACACTCCTTCATTTTAATGCGACCGAATCGAAATATGAAAACTCTGAAGAAGAAGCCGAGCCGGGAAATGAAGGCTGGAGCGACCGTAAGGAGACTTTTTTTATGCAATGCAATTTCAAGGATAATACGCTTTATAATGGCATCACTCTGCTTGGCAAAACCTATCTTATTCACGATTCGATTGTGCCTCCTGCATGGAAGATTCTGAACGATATGAAAGAAGTTGCCGGGCATATCTGTATGAATGCATCCTGGACTGATACTTTGCGGAAACAGAATATCCTGCTGTGGTTTGCACTCGATATGCCGGTCAGCACCGGCCCTGATCGTTTTATCGGACTGCCGGGAGTGATACTTGAGGTTGATATTAACAATGGCGCTTTACTCATGATTGCCGATAAAATAGACCTGAAACCGTTGACAACCGAGCTTGATGTTCCACAAAAGGTAAAAGGCAGGAAAATTGACATGGCCGAATACACCCGGTTGCTTGAAAAACAGATCAGGGAGCGAAAAGCCGCTGAAGAGCCCTGGTTTTGGGGGATAAATTATTAGGCACTCAATTAATACGGGAAACAATACCCAAACAAGCTGAAGCTGATGAAATAGCCTTAATTTTGCAAACGCATTCCGAAAAAAACATTCTGGATTTTCGTAACCTATTCCTCCTGGACTCATCAGTTTTTAATACATGAAATTTAAATTAAACAAGGGATTTATTTTCTTTATATCCCGCGCCATCCTGTTTACTGCCTTTATTAACACAGTGACAGTATTTCCCGCTGATGCCTCCAAGGAGCAACAATTCCAGGAAATAAAGAAATGCCTTTTTGTAAATCCGGCCCGTTCAGCGGTACTTTCAAAAGTGGAAAGTAATGATCTGAAATCGCTGAGAAATTCTGTTTTTGTATCAGGTATAAGTTTTGACGAAATCACTGGCAGCAGACTTACTTCCGGCGAAATGGCCGGTTACAATTTACTGATTATTCCTGCAGCCACAGCCAAAGCCCTTTCAGCGAAACAATTATCGGATATAAAGAATGCCTTGAATTCGGGATTAAACCTTCTTTTTGACGGAGTTACACCTTTGAGTCAGGAACTTGGTATCACTTTGCAGGAAAAGCCCCAATCCATAAGCCAGATTCGCGATCTTCAATTCCCGGACAATATTCTTTACTGGACTACCATATCAAGAGTATTACCCATTGATACAGCAGGAAAAAGCTATAAAATTCTTTGCATCGATAATTCTACCAAAAAACCAATAGTTGTTAGCAGTTTTTTCGGTGCTGGAAGGTTTGTCTATTTCTCGACTTATTTTGATCCAAATACGATACAGGGATATTCACGGTTCCCCTATCTTATTGAAACTTTGAAAGCGGAATTTGATATTAAAATGCTGGCTGAGCGTAAATCCATGGAAATGTATTTCGATCCCGGGATGCGCGATACGGTTAAAATTGAAGACCTGGTTCAATACTGGCGGAAGAACAAGATTAAACGCATTCATGCTGCCGGATGGTATTATGACGAAGATTTTGATTACGCAAAACTGATAAGGACCTGTCATGAGAACGGGATATTAGTCTATTGCTGGTTCGAAGCGCCGATGATAAGCCGGAACTTTTGGGACAAGCACCCGGAATGGCGCGAAAAAACGGCCTTTAACAAGGATGCCAATATCGACTGGCGTTTGCTGATGAATCTCGCTGATTCCAACTGCCGGGAGCAAATATTTGAAGAATGGGACGAATTCCTGTCAGCCAATGACTTCGATGGGGTGAACTTTGCCGAATTGTATTTCGAACCTTCACCGGTGGGACCAAACCTCCCTGAAAACTTTACGCCTATGAATCAACAGGTCCGGAACGAGTTTAAGAAACAATCAGGTTTTGATCCGGTCGAACTGTTTAATAAAAACAGCCCACATTTCTGGAAGAAAAATCCCACTGATTGGAAAACCTTTGCCAATTACCGGAAGGACCTTTGCTTTGAGCTGAAAGATCATTTCCTTGGTTTCCTTACCAAAATAAAAAAGCAGAAAAAAGATTTCGAAATAATGCTCACCGTTCTGGATGTGAGCCTTACCCCTGAATTGTCAGATTTTATTGCTGAAGATACCGGGAATACGCTGAAATTATATGCTAAATACGGTGCGGCAATGCAAATTGAAGATCCATCGAACTGCTGGGGACTCACCCCTGAGCGCTATCTAAAAATGGGGAAATATTACCGGAAATATATAAAAGAACCCAATAAGCTTCTTTTTGACTGCAACGTAGTAGGTAGTCATGAAAAAGGGGAAGGAGGCTTTCCATCAGAAAAACCTAGCGGAGAAGAGATACGGCAGATTACTTATAACATGAGCCTTCATATTAACCGACCGGTCTTTTATTCCGAAGATGCCATAAACAAAAATGATTGGCTCAATATCAGCAATACACTTGCCCGCGACACGAAAATTACTGCGATTCAGCCAAATGCCTGGAAGGTGGTGGCAAAAAAAACCGTTATCATCCACACCGGGCTTCAGGTTGCCCTGCTGCGACTTGATGGCCTTCCGTGGTTTGCCTGCCAAGGCGACGGTGTGATTATTCCAAAAGGCGTGCATACCCTGGAGCTTAACCAGGTTCTGTCAGGCAATCCATTCACCAGGATCATTAACATTTCGGGGGAACTGGTATCGGCTCTTTTTAATCAGAATGGAATTGAGTTTTCGTATTCCGAGGATTTCGTCCCCTGCTATATTACTATTGACGTTCAACCGGCATCTATTTTCATTGATGGCCAGAAAACGGATTGTCAGGTTTATAAAAACTCAGATTCGGAATTCACTGTGAAACTGCCGGCCGGCAATCATAAAGTCCGGGTTTTGTAGAGCATGATTTTTTCCTACTTATTCCAATTTATTTTGGTTCAGGAAAACAGGAAGAAATCTATTTTACGACTTCTTCTTTCTTCTGCAAATCAAAACGAACTGTTTTGTCCCATTCGTGTGTTGCTTTTTTAATGTTCTCAAGATAAAACGCCTTGAGCATTACAAAAATCCATAACTGGCAATAGGTGAAATACATGATCAGTATCAGTCCTAAATTCCCCCAGGTGTCTTCTTTATCAAACGAAACGGCAAGCAGTATCTCAAACATAAACAGAACGATGGCTACTATCCAAACAATGGAGTACGGCCCGGGAAGCGGGATGCTGATTATGCCAAAAAGACTCAGAAAAAAGAGAATATCCGAAACCAGGATTGCAATAAAAAAGACGTAGTATAGCGCCAGGGTATATAACAGGTCGAAACGAAGTTTCTTATTTTTAAAATTAGGGATTTCTTTGATAAATTTAGCAAGTACATAATTATTGCCGCGAACCCAGCGGACGCGCTGCTTTATCCATACCTTCCATTCTTCGGGCTCTTGCTCATAAGTGATGGCATAAGGCACAAATTTAATTTTATATCCAAGTTCATAAATCCGGATGCTTAATTCGGAATCTTCGGTCAGCGCTTCTTCATCCCAGCCTTCAAGTTCATCAATAAGCCATTTCCACATTATCAGGTTGGTTCCCGGCAAGGTTGCTATGTTATGCAACTGCCAGCGGCCAGCCTGCAGCATAGATTGGAAGCTCAGTGTTTCGATATTGATAAACCGGGTCAGCAGGTTGCGGTTTTTATTTACTGTACGGAATTTCCCAATCACAGCGCCAAGTTCTTTATTCGAAACCAGTGAAGCAACCAGGTAATGCAAGGCCATAGGATCAGGTGTATTGTCGGCATCATAAATAGCAATAACCTCCGAGGTCACCTGTTTTACGCCCAGGTTTAAGGCACGTGATTTGCCTTTGCCACCTTGACCAAGGGGTACATCATACAATACAACACGGCTATCTTTCGCGGAATAACTTTCAATGATCTCTTTGGTACGGTCTTTCGAGCCATCGTTGATCACCATGATTTTTAATTTATCCTTCGGATATTGAAGTTTAAGCATGGCTTCGATGGTGTTGGCTATCACAACTTCTTCGTTATGAGCCGGGATCAATATGGTGCAGGTGGGAAGATCATAGCTTTGTTTATCAACTTCCCGCTTTTCTTTCATGGATTTGATAAAATTTATATAGCCATAAATGCTGAAAATAAATTGGTAACCGATCATGAACCAGATCAGGATGACAGTAATAAGGAAAAGGGCTTCGAGTATAGACATTGAAAGGATTTATTGCATTAAATTTTAAAATTACATGTCATAGCGCTTGCGAATAAATTTCAGGGCAACAAACATTATTACCAGCAAAACCACAGCTAACAGGCCATAAATAGCAATGGCGCTCATTGACCATAAACTGGCAAGATTGATTCCATAACTAAAACTGTCGCCAGTAACGATTTCCACCAGGTGCTTACCCGCAGGAAGCATAACGGTAAAACAGTCATTTCCTCTCAGCACTTCAAATCCGTAGTCTTTCCCGTCAACCTGTATTGAAGTTGGTTTATTGTTAAACGATGCCAGTGTTCTTTCATCGCCTTTGTAGTTGAATGAAACTTTACGCATTTCGTAGTCGATGCTGAGTAAATTGCCGGTAAACGAAAGCAACTGAGGTTGCAGTTCTTCCGTCGAAAATCCGGGAATATCATTCAGATGAATTTTGATCGTATGTTCGCCCGCCGGAATGAGGTAATTATTTTCCCTGTAACCGATAACATTTTCGCCGTCGACACTGATTGCTTTGATGTTTTTAGGCAATTGAAGAACAAACGAATACGGGGAACTTCCCTTGAACCCGCCATCAACAGACTTATAATTTACCATCCCGGAGCTGGCATACGAAAAGAATGAAATATCCTGCGGGTTACAGCTCGATTCGCTGTAAATGGTAAAGCGTGGTGCCCCTTTCGAAGCCGCATTAATCAGCTGGTAACTTTCAATACCTGTTTGAATCAGCGTAGGGAAAGGAGTAATCTCATCTTTTCCCCTGAAATTCAAAATATTGAGATCGAGCATGAGTTTGGTTGAGTCACTCATTTTCTGAGCGTATAACCTGCCCATTTCAATATACCGTTTGGGATTTGTCGACCACTTATTCTCAGGATCTTCAGGTTGCAGCATAAAGTTATATATCTTCTGCAATTCGATCATCTTATCAGAACTAACACCATGATATGCTGTAACTTCAGGTGAAAAATAGGAGTCGTAAAATGTAACAACTACGGTAAATCCTTTCCTTGATTTAGCAAAATTATATACTGAGGAAAGCAATGCATCATGAAGTTCATAAATTTTATCAACACGGTAGCGCGTAACTTGTTGTTTGACCTTGGGATTATTTTTCCAGTAATATGGTGAATCCGGTTTAAAAATGTCTCTCAGATCATACCCGTATCTACCTTTAAATTCCTTGCAGGCAGAAGGATGCATCGGCGTAAAAACCATTGGATCGCTGAAACCTTTACCCGCTTCGAAATTCAGCTCTGCAATATTGACTCCATCGAAATCATATTTTTTCAACAGGTCAAGATAAACCTCGGTTGCCGCATTAAAACATTGCTTATCAGTCATCGCAACCGGATACCGCCACGATGCTTTAAGCACTTCATCTTTATGGATATCCTGGTTCAGGTAGTTTTTTTCTCTCCACTCGGGGTGTTCGGTCCAGAATTTCTGGCTGACCTGAGGAGGCTCAATCCAGGCATACACAAGGATTCCGTTGGCGTGGGCCAGTTTGATTAAACGGGCATAATCGTAGGTGTATTTTGGATACTGGTGCCAGCCGGCAACATGAATTACACGTATGCCCGACTTCACCCAACGTTTTATAAGTTCTTCCTCACTTGTATTTTTCCGGAAACCAGGATCAAAATACATATCGAGGTTCTCACGTTTAATAACCGGCTGCAATCCCAGAAACCGGTCAACATACTCCATAAAATAAGGATAACAGGAATATCCATAAGGCGTTGACGGATCCAATGCCGTATTCAGATATATAATCTTCCCTTCTTTTATAATCCTTCCAATTGCGACGGGCAGACCGCTTGAGGCATCTTCGCAAAAAATCTCATCATCGGCATTGTAGTTGAATTTATAGGCCAGCGGGCTGTTTTTCCATGAGATAGGTTCTTCCGGATAAAATTTATCACGGATAAAATGAAGATTAAACTGGCTGTTTGTGAAAGTTACTCCTAATTTCTGGATCAGGTTATTTTTACGGTCTGTTACAAGATTACCTCCTTCTTCCACAAACTCAACAATTTTATCCGAAGCATCTTTCGAAAGCAGATCAGCACTTGTAAAAGGTACAATCAGAAGATTGCAATCCGTGAGGTCAATATGTTTATCATCAATAAATAAAGTATCGACAGGCACATTGATACTCGAAAAAACGGCAACATACGAGGCCTGGTCATAATATGCAGCACCGAGAGCAGCAGGATTCCAAAGCACTTTCACCTTAGCCTGTTGCCAGTTGGGATTCCCCAGGAACGACCTGTAGGTCTTATTGAATTGAGAAAGGACCTTCTCCTTTAAAGTTGGCTCTTTAATTTTGTACTCAACAGCTTCCGCAACATAGGTTTCACCGGTTTTTAACGTGATTTTCCGGGTTATGTCACCTTTAAGCTGGGTATCCGAAAAAGTATTTTTGATCAGTTTGTTATTCTGGTCGAAATACTGTTCATGTAAATATGAGTTATCAAGTTTAAGGCTATAGGTTTGAGTTCCATTCAGGATTACTTTATCGCTGGATTTTACCCAATTGGCCTGATCCTTTATGTCAATGAAAGTAAATCCTTTGGCTGATATGCCATCAACCAGGGTTTTTAACATGCTCAGATCGAGGAACGGATGGAAGAAGCCGCAGGCTACTCCATCGCGCACTTGTTTAATACCATCCGTATTCCTGATCAGTGTCTGTACAACGGCTTTCGAATCTTCAATGTTCGGTTTTAAAGGAACATAACCCAGATTTTCGGGGTATATCTTTTGACCGTAGATATCTTTGTTAATGATATAGGGGAAATATTGTCCGTAATCAAAATCGTCAATAACCATGCGTTGTTCAACTGCCGTACTGAAAAACTTTGAAATCACTCCCAGGAAAGTGACAGAAGCCATATAATGAGGCGTTTCCCAGGCAATGGGATGAAGCCCGTTTTTCACAAATTCATCAATCCCGAGTTCAATCTTTTTCCTGAAGTCTTCTGCATTCTCATTGGGAATGGGTTTTGCATTATTGGCATCCCAGAATTCACCATCGTCAGTCGAAACGCCCTTGTATTGGTGGGTGGTTCCATGCATAACGATTGACCCCCCGTTTTGAACCATGTATTTTAGTGCATCCACCAGTTCAGGCCGCTCTGACAAAGTTACCCGCATGTTCTCCTGTGGGTTAACATAAATTGGAACTACTCCTACCAGGAAAGGAATGCCACGCTCTGATAAAATATCGGCTACTTCTCGTAATTTATCCGGATCATTTAAAGGCGTAACATCTTCGATGCGAATAATAGCCTGGTGTGATTCAGGATGATTTTCGTGTAAGATATCATGCAATTTATCAGCAAATAAAAGGTAGCGGTCGTTGACGTCGGCTCCTAAAAAAGGCAAATCAGCAACATATACGAGGTTGCCCGATTTCACCATATATGGCGTTTCGGCCTTGGTTTTGGATGAGAAAGCGGTAGCCCAGACCTCAACGGATTTTTTATCCCTGATCAGGATTTTATAAATTTCGGGCTCTCCTTTTGCAAAATTGTAATTTTTAGTTCTTACAATATCAAAACCACTCTGATTGTCCTGCTGCGTAACGGAAAAACCAAACCTCTTCATGACATTTTCTTTCCTGCAGAATTCAGAAAAACCACTATTGAGCCAGATTACCGGTTTTGCGGTAGTAATTACATCATGGCATAATGCAGTTGGTGGCTGGTTTTCAGGTGAATAACCCACATAAAACAAATAATCGTACTTGTCGATATCGTGGCTTCTGTAACTGTTTGTACCCTGGATTTCCACCGAAGTATTGAAATGGCCCATCAATTGTGCCAGTTCCCTCCCCTGCCCCGTTGCTTTACTGGTAAGACTATAGTTACCTTCAACCAGTATCAGCACCTTTTTTAATGGATAATTTTCAGCAAATCCCGCTAAAACCGAAAAGGTAAAGGCAAATAAAATAATCAGGCTTTTTTTCATTCGTATCCGTTTGGGATTATTGATATGATATAGATGCAATTATTGATGCGGAACAAACTCTTCAACCACCTCATCCGAAAAGCCAAAATAGTTCCTGATGATTTTAATGGTCCGGATTGCTGACAAACCATCCCCGTATGGATTGACAGCATTGGCCATTTTATCGTATTCAGCTTTATTATCAATAAGTTGGACAGCGGTATCAAAGATATTTTCTTCTTCAAGACCAACCAATTTTACTGTGCCGTAGTTAACTGCATCAGGCCTTTCGGTAACCGATCGCAGCACTAGTATGGGAATTCCGAAATGAGGTCCTTCTTCCTGCACCCCACCCGAATCGGTGAATATAAGGAATGATTTCGCCATAATGTTCACAAAATCAAGATAATCGAGTGGTTCAATCAAATGAACATTATGAACATCCTGCAATACCGGATAAACCACTTCACGAACGATGGGGTTCATGTGAACCGGGAACAAGAATTCCAGGTCAGGATATTTAAGGGCAAGCCGCCTGATGGCTTTGCTTGCGCCTTCCATCGGCAAACCCCAGTTTTCACGACGGTGCATGGTTACCAGCACAAGTTTCTTCCCCGTGCTAACAAGTTCATCCAATATGGGTAAAGAGAACCTGTAATTTTCGTTCACAGTGTATTCAAGGGCATCAACCACTGTATTACCGGTAATAAATATAGTGGAAGGATCCACATTTTCTTTGAGAAGTGAATTTTTGGCTGTTGCTGTAGGCGCAAAATGCAAATCTGTAATGCATCCGGTAATTCTTCGGTTTATCTCCTCAGGGAAAGGATTGGCTTTGTCGTTTGTACGCAATCCAGCCTCGATGTGCCCCACAGGAATCTGGTGATAAAAGGCAGCCAGGCTTCCAATACAGGTTGTGGTTGTATCGCCCTGTACCAATACCATATCCGGTTTTTCTTTAGTAAATATTTCATCCAACCCGGTAATGATCTTGGCCGTCAGGCTCGATAAAGTCTGTTTAGGAGCCATAATATCCAGATCATAGGATGATTTTATTTTAAAAACATCCAATACCTGGTCGAGCATCTGACGGTGCTGCGCTGTGGCTATGATTAAAACATCAAATTGTTCAGGAAATTTTTGTAATTCAAGAATGATCGGTGCCATTTTTATCGTATCCGGCCGGGTACCGAATACCACTGCAATTTTCTTTAAACTCATCAAATATATTTTAAAAGTGCAAAATTACAATATATTAATACTCCTGCTAATTAATTGCAGTGGTCAAATGTTAAGTCTGGTTAAAATTTATCGAATAATCCGATAAAACATCTGCCGGATAGCTGATAACCGGAAAGTATCTTTTGGGAATTTGTAAAACCACGGAAAACATGTATAAGTCGCAACAGGAATTTGTTGAAAAAATTACAATTTACTTTCATAGTACCTTGCCTCTCAGGCAAAGCAAAACGTGTATGCAATCATGAAAACATCAGGAAGTATTATCCTGTTTCAGGATTTCGGAAATCTTTCAGCAATAAAATACAATAAATATCAAGTTTGGATGTTATACTTAAGCAAAATGTGAATACTTTTGTATAATAAATATTTTAGTAAATAGTAATCACTATATCCATCATATGAAGAAAATAGCAGCATTCTTTGCATCTATAGTAATTCTCACGATACTGCTTTCGTCTTGTGGTACATCTGACAAATGTGCTGCCTATGGTGAATACAAACAGTACCGTGTTGAAAACAAGTAACTTATCCGGTTTCTGGCATAATTATTTCATCACATTCAATGCAACCAAACCGTAGCTTAGTTGTTTAAACCCTAAAGACAGAGCACATGCGGTTATTTCTGGCAATTATAGTAATCACACTTGCAGGCATTTTACCGTTATTAACTGAGGCCCAGGATATTACACAGGCTGATACGGTCGACATGGGGTTTCTTTTGCGACGGGAGAAATCAGGGAATATCATGCTTCATACGCTTGGTTATGGTTTAGGGTATCGGTTTGGAACCAATAAAACATATTACAAAAACCGCATGTTCGAATTTGATCTCCTCGAAATGCGTGCTCCCAATCAGACCCGCCGGTACAACGAAAATTTCCCCAACCCGCGCAGTTATGTTTACGGAAAATTAAACAATCTCTATATTATTCGTGCAGGCATCGGACAACAACACTTACTAAACCGAAAGCCATATTGGGGAGGCGTTGAAGTGAGGGCTTTTTACTATGGCGGATTAGATCTTGGGCTTGCCAAGCCAAGCTATTTGTACATTGCCTATTATTCAGTTGTTGATAACCAGCTTATAGTCGATAAAACAGTGCTCGAACGTTATGATCCGGAAAAGCATTTTCCATATATAGGTGCAAATTCAACATGCCTGTGCGACATCTATGGCCGCGGACCCATTTTAAGTGGATTTGATAAAATAAAGCCATACCCGGGATTGTATTTCAAAGGTGGTTTTAATTTTGAATTCAGTGCCCAGAATGACAGAATCAAAGCTTTAGAAGCCGGAGTTACAATAGATGCATTTCCGAAAAGAGTCCCAATTATGGCTTTTAAAGACCCCAACTTATTGTTTATTACAGGTTACCTGAGTTTTCATTTCGGGAAACGTTATAATTAATTTTTACTTTAACTTAGACACTTTTAAAGATTGTAAAATAATTGCATTTAAAAAAGTAAAAGCTGCAGGTTGTGCCCGGGATTAATGTCTAATTGCATTCCGATTGCTGCAGCCATCAAGCCTTTCTTAAATGTATAAAAAATTTCAATAAAATTAAAAATCAGATATTTAAATAGTCTCCTAATTTATATCCAATTAACTTATGAAATTTAAACATCTACTCCTTGTGAGCATGGTCATCAGCCTCTCTCCAACCTTACAATCACAGACCCTGGTAAAAGAAAACAATCTTTGGTCGAATCTGGTCGAAGTGTCACCGAATACTTTTACATTCCATTATCAGAAAATCCATGGCGACACAACCATCGATGCAAAATCCTACAAAAAGCTGCTGGGTACTACGAGCAACCAATTAAACAGCTGGAGTTATGAGGCCGCGCTGAGAGAGCCGCAGCCCGGAAAAATCTACAGCAGAAAGAAAGGTTCAACAAATGAACATCTCTTGTACGATTTCAATATTGCGGTGAACGATACATTTACCGGATATTACAATAATTGTGAGTATAAAATGAAATTGAATTCCGTTGAAAATATATACCTGATGAACGGAGAGGTGCAGAAACAATATCATTTTAGCGGAACCGGACTGAGTGGTTTCTTTACTGAAAACTGGATAAACGGAATAGGGAGCGATAATGGTTTAACCTCTGCCGGGATATACTCTTGCACAGTTGTTTCTGATACGGCTCCCACACTCAACTGTTTTACTGAAGATGCCATTGTTAAAGTATATAACAATGCTGATTATCCATGTTATTCTCTGGTCGGGATTACAGAAAATCCGGAATCTGTATCACCTCAGGTAATTCCGAACCCGGTAATTGATGTTGCCACTATACATCTGCAGGAAGCTAAATCAAAAGACCTGAATTTGTCGGTTTCCAATTCGCATGGGCAGGAAGTAGCGCAGTTTTTTTCCAAAAAAGGCAATCAACTGGTTTTTAACCGTAAAGGCTTGACCGCAGGTATCTATTTTTATAAGGTTTATTCAGGAGCTGACCAAATCGCGAATGGAAAATTCGTAGTTCAATAATTTTACTTTCAAACCAGATATATCTGTCCGAAGTGCAGTGTGCATTGTGTTCAGTGCTTTGGGCCAAATGCTGTGCTGGTTCCACCCTTCGCCTCATCACACCTTTGCCCTTGCTCCCGCTCTGTACTCTTACTTCATTCCCTTTATCTCCATTTTCCTCAGTTTCGGCGCCAAACCGGCGGTTGCCAGTACGATCATTACAGTCATTCCTCCACCAAAAACCACGGATGGAATAAGGCCTAACAGCTTTGCAGCCAATCCTGATTCAAAAGAGCCTAGTTCGTTGGATGATCCGACAAACAGGCTGTTCACCGAAGCAACACGGCCACGCATTTCGTCAGGGGTATACATCTGAAGAATAGTTCCACGGATAATCACGCTTACGTTGTCGAACATCCCGCTGAGCGCAAGCAAACCAATTGAAATGTAGAAATTTCCTGATAAGGCAAAAAATATGATGCATGCCCCAAACCCTCCTACGGCCCACAACAATTTAATACCTGAGCGGTGCACCGGCGGATAATATGCCAGGATCAAGGCCATCATAACAGCACCGAAGGCTGGGGCAGCTCTCAGGAAACCCAGACCTTGGGGCCCGGCATGTAACACTTCGGATGCAAAAACCGGAAGTAATGCAACTGCACCTCCAAATAATACGCCAAACATATCAAGCGCCAGCGCTCCCAATAAAACCTGATGACCAAATACAAACTTTAAACCTGTCGACAGGCTTGTAAATATCTTTTCGCCGGCTTTCCGTGCAGGCAGCGGAACCGATTTGGATGTATAGAAAAAGATAAGGCTGATTACGGAAAAGAAAACAACACAGATAAAAGCAGCATGTATACCTGCAAATCCATATATCAATCCCCCGACAGCCGGACCCGAAACGGCAGCTATATGCCAAATGGTACTGTTCCAGGTGGATGAGTTGGCATACAAGCTACGAGGCACAATCTGGGCCATATATGCCGATTGGGCAGGAAAAAAGAAAGCCCTTGCCAGCCCGGTGATCGCAATAATAATATATAAAGGTAAAACACCTGCCGTTTGGTACAATACCGGCATTATATAACTCATATACAGTAAAACAATGGCACATATAACATAAACTGTTGCAGTTATGGCTATTATAAGCTTCCGGTTCACTATATCGGCCATATGACCTGCAAATAAAGCCACAGTTAGGAAAGGAATTGCCTCTGAAAGTCCTATAAGACCAAGTGATAACACATCATGAGTAAGATCGTAAACCTGCCAGCCTACAATTACGCTCTGCATCTGTATTGCAAAAGTGAGAAAAAACCGGCCTGTAATAAAACGCCGGTAACCCCCGATTCGCAATACGGCATAAGCATCATTCTGGTAAAAAAGAGATTTAAATCTGCTCAAAATTTATTTATTAGGGAGTGGAAGTGAAGTTCAAGTATTTGAAACATTTAAAAACGGTTAATATTCCGGTAATTGTGATTGCAAAACACGTCACAAACGGACCGATGATTTGAAATAAGCATTTAAGTTTTATTGCATATTACTTTCCAGATAAATTCCGGAACGCCACTCCATCCCAAACAGGCACCGCTTTTGACGTATTAATCAGGAAGCAATGGCGCAGGTCATCGTGCTGACCAAGTTTGACCAAACGCTGGTAATGACTGGCCTTTTTCGCTGCTTCCTGTAACTCATTTTTTGATGATTTCCAGAGAGTCAATGCAGTTTCTGATGCGTCGCAAATATGGGAGAACTGGCCTGTTTGTTCCAGAGTTTCGACCAGTGCACCAGCACAAAGAGTATCCTCTAGACTGAATGTATTTTTCCATCCTGAACAAAGAATGACGACGTTTTTTTGCTGTTCGTTAAGCCATCCGGTTATGGAACGGAGGTTTGCAAATGCGGCAACTGCAATATTACCTGAATTTTTCGCCATTTCAACCGCCTGGGTTCCGTTGGTAGTTGAGTATGCCAGGTTTTTCCCCTTTAAGGTGCTTTGTAAAAATACAGTAGGCGAATTGCCGAAATCAGCAAAATCAACCTTATTGCCTTCACGCTCTGCAGCAGTGAGATAACCTTTGTTTTTGTATTGAAGCAATTCATTAAGACCGGAAACAGGAATTACAATTTCGATTCCGCTTTCGAATGCGGCACAAAAAGCCGTGGTTGCGCGCAATACATCAATTACAACTACTATATATTCGCCATTAGTGATCCGAAATTCAAATAAAGCAGGCGTTAAAATAACTTCAATACTTTTCATGTCACAAATCTATAAAAATAATGCGCAGCACAAATTTACATTATGCTGCGCATTTCAAGCTACAAATCTTTTGAACCAGGGATTCAGCCTTTGTAAAATGGCATTTTAACAACCTGGGCTTTCAGCGCTTTTTCACGGATACTGATAAATATTTCGCTTCCGGATTTCATATACGCTTTGGGAACATAAGCCATCCCTATGCCTCTCCTGACTGATGGGCCCATGGTTCCGCTGGTAACTATGCCAATTTTGTTGCCTTCAGCATCCACCACATCATACCCGTGACGGGGAACACCTTTGTCGATCATTTCGAACCCGACGAGACGACGTGATGTACCTTCGGTTTTTTGTTTCAGAAATAGTTCCTTATTGATAAAATCTTTTTCATCCGTAAACTTAGTGATCCAGCCCAGTCCTGCTTCAATTGGCGAAGTAGTATCGTCGATATCGTTACCATATAGGCAGAAACCCATTTCGAGGCGCAAAGTATCGCGGGCCGCAAGTCCGATAGGTTTGATTCCGTATTCAGCACCTGCTTCCATAACAGCATTAAAAATTTTCACAGCATCTTTGTTCTCCATATAAATTTCACATCCGCCCGAGCCAGTATAGCCTGTTGTCGCAAAAATCACATCTTTCACACCTGCAAAATCAAGTTTTTTAAAAGTGTAATATTCCATATCAGTGACTGTGGTTGTGGTTAGCTTCTGCATCGCTTTTAAAGCCAGCGGTCCCTGAACGGCAAGCTGCGCTATTTCATCGGAGGCATTATATATCACTGCACCCACTTTATTCTGGTTCAGCAGCCATGCCCAGTCTTTCTCAACGTTCGATGCATTTACAACCAGAAGGTAGGTTTCAGCATCAATACGGTATACCAGCAAATCATCGACAATACCACCTTTCCCGTTCGGGAGGCAGGAATATTGAACCTTCCCGTCATGAAGAACTGAAGCATCATTAGTGGTGACATACTGGATAAAAGCCAAGGCTTTCGGACCTTTCACCCAGATTTCGCCCATGTGCGAAACATCAAAAACGCCAAGCTTTGTGCGAACAGTTTCATGTTCATCATTAATTCCTGAAAACTGGATCGGCATATTGTATCCGGCGAAAGGCAGCATTTTTGCGCCAAGTGTTTCATGAATTTTTGTAAATGCAGTATTTTTCATGTAATAAATATTTATATGTTTAGTTGTTTTTTCAGTAAATAAAGCAAGACATGCATTCTGCAGATTATTGTATGTAATATTCCCCGTTTCCTGCGTGCGACAAAAGTAAGAAAATGGAAGCACCCGGAGCTATTTACACCTATTAAGTTTCGGAAATTATTCCATCATATTTTCCGGTTAATATCAATGAAAAAATAAATGATCAGAATATTGCACTTTATTTTACAAAGCCATGCAACCATTTTCGGAATCAGGTCCCCTTTAAACATATTTCAACCACGCTAAAAAGTTATCACATTTCCGGGTGGCTTTTTTCTATTTTTGCAGAAAAATTGATCTATGCTTAAAATTGGAGTTATTGGAGCCGGCCACCTGGGTAAAATTCACATTAAATGCATCAAAGAAATTCCGGAATTTGAACTTGTAGGATTTTTTGACACGGATGAGTCAATCGTTCAATCCGTATCCAACGAATTCGGAATCAGGAACTTTGATTCCATTGATGAGTTAATCAGCAAAGTAGAAGTTATAGATATTGTAACACCTACCATCGCTCATTTTGGACTTGCAGCCCGTGCATTAAAACAATTCAAACACGTATTTATTGAAAAGCCAATTGTAACAACCCCTGAAGAAGCGCTGAAACTGATCGATATAGCAAGCGAGGCCAATGTAAAAGTGCAGGTTGGCCATGTTGAACGCTATAACCCGGCAATGGTGGCAGCGCGGCCGTTCATTGACAATCCCATGTTTATTGAAGTTCACCGTCTTGCCGGTTTTAACCCTCGAGGCACAGATGTGCCGGTTATACTGGATCTGATGATCCATGATATTGACATCATCTTACACACGGTTAAAGCCAATCTGAGGAAAATCAGCGCCAGCGGTGTAGCTGTGATTACAGATACTCCTGATATTGTGAACGCCAGGCTTGAATTTGATAATGGCTGCGTTGCCAATCTCACCGCTAGCCGGATATCGCTTACTCCTATGCGTAAAGCCAGGTTTTTTCAGCGTGATGCCTACATTTCAGTAGATTTCCTGAATAAAAAAACAGAAGTGGCATTTCTCAAAAACATCAATGGTGGTGAAATAAATCCGTTTTTACCCATTCTTGAACCTGGAAACGGGAGAGAAGCAAAGCAGATTCATTTTGAGAGACCCCTGATCATTTCCACCAATGCCATTCAAACGGAACTTTCAAGTTTTGCAAAGGCCATCATTGAAAATATTACGCCCGAGGTTACCATCAGCGATGGATACCAGGCGTTAAAAGTTGCTTTCCAGATACTCGGAAAAGTTGAGAGCGCAGTAAATCAATCAAAATCTGCACAACATTGACTATGAAAATAAATTAAACGTTTCAGCATCATAACCTTGCGATCTGCTCTACAGGGCAAAACATAAATTGCTCATTTAAATGAAATCGTGTTATATTTTGATACACTTAAAAAATGACTCTATCTTTCAACCGTATCATTCTGCTTTTCTGCAGATAAACAACCAGTAATGAATAAAAAAATACAAACTGCAAAATTCGTAGTTGCTGACCTGCTTTCAGCTGCTATTGCATGGAGTATCTTTTTTTTCCTTCGCAAATCAGCTGAATTACAGGCTATGAATGATACGCTGCAGATCGTACTTAATGATACTAAATTTTATACCGGAATAATAGTCATTCCGTTATTCTGGCTCTTTTTGTATTTATTATCAGGATCCTACCATAATATTTACCGCAAAGCCCGTATGCGCGAATTAGGGCAAACCTTGCTGATTACCATCATTGGTGTTGTTATAATATTTTTCGCACTCATTCTCGATGATGTTATTAAAACCTACAGAGATTATTACCACCTGTTCATCAACCTGCTTCTGCTACACTTCCTGATCACTGTTACATTCAGGCTTATACTTACATCACGAAACCTGCATAAACTCAGGCATCGTATCATTGGCTTCAATACAATTATAGTCGGAAGCAATGGAAATGCAATCTCCATTTATAATGAAATTGAAAGCCAGCCCAAGTCTTCATTTAACAGGTTTGTGGGTTTCGTTCATGCAGTTGAATACCCAAGTTATAAACTCGAGCAGTTTATTCCCAACCTGGGACATTTCTCCAACCTGCAACACCTGATCACCGAATTGAAAATTGAAGAAGTGATCATTGCAACAGAACGTTCAGAACAGAGAACTATTGAACAAATCATAGCTGAAATAGAAGATACAAATGTTCTCATAAAAGTAATTCCTGATATGCAGGACTTCCTGTTAGGCACCGTAAAAACCACTTCCATTTATCAGACACCGCTTATCCAAGTGTCATTCGACTTTATGCCTCCCTGGCAACTCAGCCTGAAACGGTTTCTGGATGTTGTTCTATCAATAATCGCAATAGTGGTTTTATCACCGGTATATCTGTTTTGTACGATTGGCGTTAAATTGTCATCGAAAGGCCCGGTATTTTACACACAGGAACGCGTAGGGATCAGCGGAAAAAAATTCATGATACCTAAATTCCGCTCAATGATTACCGGAGCTGAGACAGACACACCTATGTTATCGTCAAAAGATGATATCCGGGTTACACCCTTTGGCAGAATGATGCGAAAAACACGTCTCGATGAAATACCTCAGTTTTTAACAGTTTTGAAAGGTGAAATGTCCCTGGTAGGCCCAAGGCCGGAACGACAGTATTTTATCGATCAGATTGCAAAACGAGCTCCCCATTACCGCCTGCTGTTGAAAGTAAAGCCAGGTATTACTTCATGGGGACAAGTCAAATATGGTTATGCCGAAAATGTAGACCAGATGATCGAGCGCCTGAAATTCGACATCCTGTATCTCGAAAACATGTCGCTGGCAATGGATATCAAAATTATGGCTTATACATTGCTGACAGTGATGAAAGGAAGCGGACAGTAGGGCCGCGGATTTGGATACAGGAATAACCAGGCAAGGGAACGAAGAGAGTGAATGATGGGCGAAAAACAGAAATCACAAACCCGGGAATACATGAAAACTTTGGTTTTACTACTTCTTTTTCCTGTATCTCTGATTTTAAGTTGTGAAAAAGATACATACCAAAGCACCGGTACAATTATCGGACCTGACATCAGGATGTGTGTTTGTTGTGGGGGGTATTTCATAGAAACAGATGGAAATCAGTACCTTTTTGAAAAATCAGAATTGCCGGCTAATTTTACTTTCACCGACAGCCAGCTACCCTTACATGTTAAATTGGATTGGAAACCGAAAACAGGTGGGTGTGCTGGTTTTAACCGGATTACGATATCAAGAATAAGAGCGATACCCTAAAATGAAAACACTAATCTCCATCACATTATTTACAGTAACTGCATTTTTTTTCGCTGCTTCCTGTACGAAAGAGGAAGCGTCAAATGTCCCTGTTTCTGGTGATTACCTCCCAATGCAGGTCCAAAATAACTGGGAAATTGAACATACCGAAAAGATGACGATTACCGGAACTAAAGTTTTTGATAACAAAACTTATTTTGAATTCATCCAGGGCACTGATACAAATTATTACCGTAACGAAAATAATAAGATATACTGCAGACGATCAACTGAAGCTGAATCTGTGAAATTCGATCTAACTGCCGGTGTTGATAAAAGCTGGCAATTTGGATCCTGGACTGTAAGCCTGGTTAGTAAAACGGATACTGTATTGGTCAATCATACTAAAATCCCTAATTGTTATCAGTTCTTTTTTGATATACCAATGGCTGCAGATGATGAGCATAGTATATGGTTAGCCCCGGGAATCGGTTTTATTAGGATAGATTGTGGGTTTTGCCCTTACCCTTTTCTTAATCTGATAAAAGCAAACATTAATAATGTTGAGATCACATTCCCGTGATCATGTCCTGAAAATATGTTCGGATATTATTTTATCAGATAGTTCCATTTTCAATCATCAGTACAATTCGCTCAATATCTGCGTCATCGCCGAGTGGATCGTATTTTACTTTCAGGTTATAACCAAACAAACGTGCAAACGACTGGTAAAAGAAAGCCCTGAAACGTCCCCTGAAATCTTTAACGATATCGTAGGAGCTATTATTTGTCTGCCTGTCAATTAATTTCAATAAAATCTTCCCCTGCGTGATGGTGAGGTCTTTTAGTTCGTTACCAAATTGGGCTTCAATTTCATCCTCCGCCTGCTTCATCATATCTTTCTTCACTTTTTCACTTTTAACTGCGGCTATTTTCTGGCTGTATTCATTAAATTTAATACCAGCCAGTTTGGCATAAGGATATGCCTTTTTAACATTCCGCACCATGCGCTCCCACTGCCGTGCTTCAAATGAATTACGGAATGACTTATTGCCCCATATGAAAACTTCGCCAAGGTACATAACTGGAATGGTATCACCATTAACCACAATGGATGAACAATGATAACCTGCAGAATCATGCGGGTTAATAATGCCTTGCGCAGAAATCAGGAATGGTACCAGTGCCAGTAAACCAACCAAAATGAACCTCATTGTTCAGGTTTTCTTGAAATGATTCAATAAGTATGCCATTGTTATAACAATCCAAAAGGCATTTTTATTGGATGGCCTAATTAATCATCCGGATAATCCTATCCGGGAAGGAACGTTATGCTACTTTCAGCCTTGCAATATTGGTTTTACCAAGCTTTTCGGCTGCATAAGCGCGATCGATGATCAGGTCTGAATGTTTTGTCTGCGAAGGGATATCGAACATGGCATCCGTGAGAATGGCTTCGAGTATCGAGCGTAAGCCACGTGCCCCGGTGCGGAATTCGATAGCTTTATCAACGATATATTCATATACATCATCGGTAAAACTAAGTTTAACATTATCCATCTCGAAAAGGCGAACAAATTGTTTTATCAGGGCATTCTGCGGCTCGGTGAGGATACGGATAAGTACTTCGCGGCTTAACGGGTTCAAGTAAGTAACTACCGGGAATCGGCCAACCAGTTCAGGAATGAGTCCAAAACTTTTTAAATCCTGTGGAGCAACATATTGTAGCAGGTTGTGACGATCAATAACCTCTTTTTCACGGTCATTGCTGTAGCCGATGATATTGGTTTGCATACGTGCAGCAATTTTTTTATCAATTCCATCGAAAGCACCCCCTGAAATAAACAGGATATTGCGGGTGTTGACCAATATCATTTTTTGTTCGGGGTGTTTTCGTCCACCCTGAGGCGGGACGTTTACATCGGCGCCTTCGAGCAATTTAAGCAAAGCCTGTTGAACACCTTCGCCTGATACATCACGGGTAATGGATGGATTATCGCTTTTGCGTGAAATTTTATCAATTTCGTCAATAAAAACAATACCTTTCTCGGCAGAAGCTACATTATAATCAGCAGCCTGCAACAACCGGCTCAGGATGCTTTCAACATCTTCCCCTACATAACCGGCTTCGGTAAGTACGGTAGCATCGGCAATGCAGAATGGGACCTGCAACAAGCGGGCAATAGTACGCGCCAGTAAAGTCTTCCCGGTACCGGTTTCGCCTACCAGGATAATGTTCGATTTATCAATTTCCACCTCATCCTTGTTTTTCGAAGCAGGCTGATTAATACGCTTAAAATGATTATATACTGCAACTGCCAGCACGCGTTTCGAATCGTCCTGCCCGATCACATATTTATCAAGGTACGCTTTGATTTCCTGGGGTTTCGGTGTTTCGGGCGTCTTGGCATCGCTATGTTTAACATGCTTTATCTCCTCGCGCATGATATCTTTGGCCTGGTCAATGCAATAATCGCAGATATGCGCTTCGAGACCGGCAATCAGAATATTGGTTTCGCGTTTGGGTCGTCCGCAAAATGAACAGCGTTCTTCTTTTTTTGTCATAATCACTAATTTAAACTACCTTTTCATCACCACAAGAAGCAACAAAATTATCTTCGAACCAAGGCTGATTAATTATTAATAACCTTTCATCCGCAAAGTTATAAAAAATCCGGCAAAAAGTAGAAATTTATTCTACTCCTGCCGGAGGAACAGTACCTGTTTAAAGCTATTTTATTTCCTTCACTTCCCGCACCAAAAGCTCATCAATCATTCCGTATGCTTTGGCTTCTTCAGCAGTCATCCAGTAATCGCGGTCCGAATCCTTCTCGATTTTCTTAAATGTCTGCCCACTATGGGAAGCAATAATATCGTATAATTCTTTTTTAAGTTTCAGGATTTCACGTGTAGTTATTTCAATATCCGAAGCTTGTCCTTCGGCACCGCCCATAGGCTGATGGATCAATATCCGGGAGTGCTTTAAAGCCGTGCGTTTCCCTTTCTGGCCTGCACAAAGCAAAACCGCACCCATGGAGGCTGCCATGCCGGTACAAATGGTTGCTACATCAGGAGCAATATACTGCATGGTATCATAAATGCCCAAACCGGCATATACCGAGCCCCCGGGCGTATTAAGGTAAATCTGGATATCACGTTTTGAATCAACCGATTCGAGGAAGAGCAGCTGTGCCTGGATAATATTGGCAACATAATCATCAATAGGGACGCCCAGGAATATAATTCGGTCCATCATTAAACGCGAAAAAACATCCATCGTTGCAATGTTCAGCTGGCGTTCCTCGATAATAGTAGGTGAAATATATCCTTGCGAAACTGATGCATACCTGTTGAGTGAGGTACTGCTGATGCCGCGGTGATGAACGGCATATTTACGGAATTCGTTGTTCATGTTCATAGATTAGTGTTTTTCGGCATCTAATTTAATAAATTCATCGTAACTGATTTCTTTTTCGTTCAGTTTAACTTTTGATTTAACATAGGCAGAAACACGCTGTCCGTATAAGGAATCGACGATGCGGCGTACTTCTTCAGGCTTATCTTTTAAAAATGATTCAGCGATGGTTTCAAGTCTTTCCATCAGATCCTCAGTCAGTTGCATGGTACGCCAACCCTGGAGATAATAATCCTTGATATAATCCTTAATTTCCTGATCACCGACTTCGATACCAGCTTCTTTTATGATCTTGTTTTCGATCAGCTGCCATTTCATACTTTCGGCATATTTGTGGTAATCACGGTCGATGTCTTCGGCGGTCAGTTTTCCTTCGTTGCTTTCGAGAAGCCAGCGCCTCATAAATTCATCAGGAAGGGTAAGTGTTACCGACTCTACCAATTTATCCTGCATGTGATGTGCGAACAAATGATCACTGTCAGCTACAAATGCATTTTCCGATTCTCCTCTTATTTTATCACGAAATTCCTCTTCTGTTTTAATTTCAGCACCAGGGAACACTTTTTCGAAAAACTCTTCATTCATCTCAGCAGGGCTCATTGTACTGATTTCGGTGATGGTATACCTGAAGTCAGATTCCATACTTTCAACTTCTGATTTAGTAATGCCAAGCATAGCAGAAGCTTCAACAGCATTCCCGGTGGCTTTAAGCGGATTGAACACAACAGTATCACCAACCTTTGAGCCAATAAGTTTGCCTTTAACATCCGAATCAGCTATCAAATCAATTGTAACCTTAGATGAATGAGTAATTCCTCCTTCGAGGCTATTACCGTCAGTACCAAGTTGAACAAATTCGCCAAACAGAACATCTTTTTCACCGGCAATCTCCGGATTTATCATTGTTCCGAACCGCTGACGCATATCATCTGTGTATTTATCAAGCATGGTATCATCCACTTTTATAACGTGGTAATCCACTGCGATCGTTTCATCCAGCACAACATCGAATGATGGAGACATACCCAGGTCGAAAAAGAATTCAATATCCTGACCTTCTTTCCAGTCGAATTCCGGCGTGAGCGTTGTATTTGGCAGTGGCTGTCCCAGTATATCGAGTTTTTCATCTTCGATGTAATTATGCAGTTTGTCGGAAACCAGTTTATTTACTTCTTCAGCAAATACGGCTCCTCCATATAGTTTTTTAATCATTCCGAAAGGCACGTGACCCGGCCTGAAACCTGGCACATTAGCCTTGCGCTGATAATCTTTTAAAATCTTTGTAACACTTTCATTGTGGTCAGCCGGGCTGATCACCATTTTGATGGTAGCGGTTAATTCGCCGGTATTTTCCCTGGTAATTTCCATTGTAATAAAAAAAGATGAGTTTGAATATTCTGTATTAAATTGATTATCTGATACTTATTATCAATGCAATTGCAAATCAAATAAGTTTGCAAAGGTAATATTTTTAATGATTTATTTCACTAAACTGATAAATAATGTTGAGTTAACACTACATATTACAGATTATTAACAACAAGCGGAAGAATAGTCTGATTTCGAAACATTCTTCTTTTCAAGAAAGCATAATCAATCCAAAATATGTTCGAATCAGCTGATCTTTACTTATAAATATTAAGTACTTATTTAGTTTTAAAACTTTTCCCTTCAACGTAGGTCGTAAAGTTCTCACCGTCTTTTGACATTTCAAATTTTGTATTCACTGTTTCATAATCAAGCATAGTATATGTCAGTCGAAAAACGGGGATATTGGGAATTTTGCCGCTCGTTAAGACAATTGATCTATTAGTATATGCTATTGAATAATTAATGGTGTGTCCTTCATTGTCGAAATAGATAGCGCTGGAAGGATTTCCGGAATAGTCAGGATACACGATCATCAGGTCATCATGAATCACCCTGGATTTATTTTCTGCGGCCGGGTATTCCGAATGACTTTTCCTGACCAGGATTTTTTTGTCAAGATCCAGGCTAAAAGCAAAGAAACCACCGCCTCTGCCGGGAGTACCGGTGCCCTCACCTATCCATTCGCCGATTAACCAATTCCATTTATCCCAGCCCGGGATTTGTTGTCCAAAACTGGTGGTAAAGATCCCGAACAAAATAATGATCAATATTAGCTTTACTTTCATAGTAGCGGGTAATGATGGGTATTAAATAATTATGGCAACTTTTGCCTGTGTTGCAGTATTGTTAATCCGGCAAAGGTATTATTCTGTTTCAATATTATATTTATCCAATAGTCCAATTACTCCCGATTTTGAGAAACGCGCCTTTTTTATCCGGTTTCTTTCGGGATCAAAAGAATAATTGTAGGAAGTAGTGAAATCAGCTTTTTCGAGGTTTGTGTTATAAAAAACAGTTCTTTGCAGGTCACAGTTTTCGAAAACAGAGCCGGAAAGGTCGGTTTCAGTAAAATCAGCTTCCTGAAGATTACAGTTTTCAAACCTGTATTTCTTTAGTTTAAGTTTGTAAAAAACCGACATCTTTAGAATACAATTCCTGAAACTAACTGAAAACAGGAAACTGTTGCACTCCTGAAACTGAATACCCAGCAATTTACTATTAAGGAAACTGATATCATGAAGAGTGGTTTGTTTAAGTCTGACCAGGCTAAAATCGCAACCATCAAATTTACATTCCCTGAATATAAAACCGGATAAATCAGTATTATAAAAATTACAGTTTTTAAACGTACAATTCTCAAATTCGCCTTTAATTAAAGGGGAAGCAGTAAAATCGATTCTTTCAAAAGTCATGTTATTTGATACGGTGTTCATCGTTAATCAATTAAAAGTTTTCTTATGCGAAACGGCAGATAGCAACGAACTATTCCATCAAATTTATCAAATTCTTGATTCGGGCAATATAAGTATCGGAACTAAAAGCAAAAAGCCGCTTTCCAGCAGCTTTAAACCAATATTGTGCGGATGAAGGGACTCGAACCCATACGTCTCACGACACCAGATCCTAAGTCTGGCGCGGCTACCAATTACGCCACATCCGCAGTTTCATAACGAAACGCAAAGGTAAGATTATTTCCGGGTTGACAAAATATATGCTTCGGATTATTTCAGCGAATCCAATGCCGACTGATAATCTGGCTCTACAGTAATTTCAGGAACCTGCTGCGAATGCAGAACTGTACCATCCTTATCAACAACAACCACGGCACGTGATAATAGCCCTTGCATCGGGCCATCGGTAATCATAACACCATAAGATTTGCCAAATGCGTTGCCTCTGAACTCTGATGCAGATACTACATTGGCAATGCCTTCGGCAGCACAGAAACGGCCGTGTGCGAATGGCAGGTCTTTTGAAATACATATTACGACTGCATTCTCAAGTTTGGCAGCTTCTACGTTAAAACGCCTTACTGAGGCCGCACAGGTTGCTGTATCAAGACTGGGAAAAATGTTTAAAACCAGGCGTTTGCCTGCAAAATCAGTGTTTTTAACATCTGACAAATTGGTCCCAACAAGCGAAAAATCCGGTGCTTTTGATCCAACAGCTGGTAAATCACCGAAAGTATTGATGGTGCTGCCTTTTAAAGTTATTTTTGACATGATGAAATTTATTAGTAAAGGTTTTTAAAATATGTTTAATGCACATTGCAAAGTTACATGTTTAAAAGTCACATATTTCAGTATTTCAGAATTAATCTGAATCTTCTTCTTTTCTCATTTAATTCCCGCTGACATTTAACAGCTTCACAACTTACTCAGTACTATTAACTGGTTTGCGTTTTAATTTCTGACCGGGTTTCAGATTTTTATTCAAGCCCTGGTAAAGCGCCTGCTGAATCTGGGTCCGTATTCCCAATTGTGCCAATTTATTGGGTTCGGCATCAGGATTTACACGGTTTGAAAGGAAAACAAGGAGAAGATCATTATCCGGGTCAGCCCAGATATACGTGCCGGTAAAACCGGTATGACCAAAACTTTTAGCCGAAGCTTCCTCGCAAGCCGGGCCGGGATCTGATGGGAAAAGTTGCGGTTTGTCGAATCCCAGCCCACGACGGTTGCCTTTATATTGTCTTTTAGTAAACAAAGCCACCGTTTCGGGTTTTATGTACTGCCTGCCACCGTATGAACCATTCTGAATCAACATCTGTAACAGAACAGCCATATCATTTGATGTGCCAAACAATCCGGCATGACCAGCAACACCACCAAGCATGGCAGCTGCCGGATCATGTACATCTCCCTGGACAAGCTGATGACGGAACAAAGTATCATTCTCCGTAGGCATAATCCGGCTCAGTGGAAATTTATCGCGTGGATGGAAGGTAAGGGTATTTAAACCCAGAGGTTTATAGAACTGTTCATTCATATATTGGTCAAGGCTTTTCCCGGTAACCTGTTCAACAAATTGCTGCATCAGGATAAAACCTAGGTCACTGTATTTGTATTCTTTTTTAGCTGAAAGCGGTGAGCTGATAATGGAATCAATGATAACCTGCCTGTAGTCTTTCCTGAGATACATCCCTTCTGCAACCCTGAATGGAAAATTATCTGAAGCTGAAGTACTGTATAAAGTGCTGTCAGGATATCCGTTTTTCAAGGTTTTCTGGTAAAAAGGGATCCATGCCACCAACCCGGCCTGGTGGGTCATCACTTCGCGGATGGTGATTTTCTTTTTATTGCTGTTTTCGAGGTACTTCAGGGTTTTCGAAAGCGGTTCATCCAGGTTAACCAGGCCCAGATCATAGAGTTTCATCACCGCCAGGGTGGTTGCCGCCACTTTGGTTACACTGGCCAGATCGTACAGATCATCATTTGTCACAGGCTGTTTATACAGGTAATCGCTGTAACCAAATGCCTTCCGGTAAAGCACATTCCCGTTTTTAGCAATTAATACCTGGCAACCGGGATAGGCTTTTTTATCCATACCGGCTTTTATAATCGAATCAACAACATCCAGGTCTGCTGCACGAAGTCCCTGATTATCATAAGGATTATAACGCAAGCATCCTGAAGTAGCCGTTGTAAGCCCTGATTGTAATGGAAAAACAGTGTTCACTCCTACAGGAAGCTGTCCACTTGCGGATGATGCGCCAAAAAGCATCTGGGCGACAGCATCATAAGCATTGTCATTATCCTGGTATGCAACCACAAGTGCTTTTGCCTTATCAATATTCCTGAAAAGGTTGATACTATAGGGGAGTGTAAATAAATTCAGAATACACGATTTCGAATCCAGTAAAGAGTCAACCAAGCCAATGGTTACATCCGATATTCCAAAGTTCCGCGCCGGTGCCGGAATCGTATTATTTATTCCGATTATTACCAGGTTATACCCCGCCAGTGCTTTATATATCTGATAAACGGATTGCTCATCCGCATTCCGGGGCAAAGTGTAATGATCCGCTTTTGCATAATCATTAATTCGCTTCTGAAACATTTTAATATCAGTATAACCGATCATCAGCGTTGCAATCCTGAGAGTATCTGAATTTCGGACCGGGAGAATAGTATTTCCCTGACCGGGAAGGCTGTCATTTTTCAGCACTGTGATTGCATTCCTGTATAATTCAAAATTCAGGTTCTCATCATGCGGAATATGAAGATCATTGTAAAGATTTTCTATCTTAACAGGCTGTAACCTGTTTAATCCGGCTTTATATTTATATGCAAGAACGCGCTTACAGTGCATGGCCAGCTCATCCTGCGAATATTGACCGCTGTCGATAGCCTGGGTGATCGCAGCAACAGCCTTATCAACTGAAACGGAAAGCAGAAGTATATCATTTCCTGCTTCCAAAGCTCTTAATTCAACAAAACCGGGGCTATCATGATTTGAAACGCCTTTCATATCGAGTGCATCGGATAATATCAGTCCCTTGAAATTCATTTTTTTTCGCAAAAGCGAATCAATCACCAGGGGCGAAAGGCTCGAAGGAAGATTTTTAGTTGAATCAAGAGCCGGTATATCAAGGTGTGCAACCATCATGCCATCCAGACCTGCTTTAATAAGTTCCCTGAACGGGTAAATATCAAGTGTGTCGATTGTAGTTGCAGAATGGCTGATAATAGGCAAGGATTGATGCGAATCGGTATCAGTATCACCATGACCGGGAAAATGTTTGGCAATTGTAATAATACCACCTTGTTGCATAGCTTTCATATACAGGATTGCCTTCCGGGCAACATCCTCTTTTTTTTCACCGAAAGAGCGAATATTGATAACCGGGTTAGCGGGATTACTGTTTAAATCAGCCACAGGTGAATAACTAACTTGAACGCCCATCCTGCGGAGCTGTGATGAAACGGCACGCCCGAATTCCGTGATCAGTTCCTCGTCCTTCATGGCTCCAAGAGTCATCTGGCGGGCATATGAAATGGTGCTGTCGAGCCTCATTCCAAGCCCCCATTCAGCATCCATAGATATAAGAAGGGGCGTAATCGCCAGGTTCTGGTAGTAATTTGTGAGGATTGCTTGTCTTACCGGACCGCCTTTAAAAAAACACAATCCGCCAATGTCATACTCCTTTATCAAACGGGTTAGTTGCCTGATTTCTGACGAATCAATATCCGAATTGGCACGAAGTACAAACAATTGTCCTATCCGTTGTTGGGGCGTGAGCGCATTATATACGGAGTCAACCCACTGTTGTTCAGCTATATTCATTCGATTTAAGTCCTGCGCCTGGATTGTCAAATAAAACAGTGTGAAAAGCGTTACAATAACGAATCTTAATTTGAATTTTATTATGTTTGTAAAAAGCATCAACAAGTTTATTTAAAAAAACAACGAACTCGGTCACCCGACAGAATATTCTTGTCTAACGGGAATAAAGCTAAAATGTTTTCCAAAATTATTAACATTACAAACAGCTATCACCTTAATGGTATAATTTAGCAAATTATTTAAAAACTCCAGATGACAACAACAGCTCAAATGCAATCTTTAGCCACTCAGGCGCGCAGGGATATAGTAAGAATGGTGCATGCAGTTCAATCGGGGCATCCCGGTGGATCACTGGGATGTGCAGATTTCATGACTGCATTATATACATCTGTTCTGAATCATGATCCCAATAACTTTACGATGGACGGGCACGGAGAAGATATGTTTTTCCTGTCGAACGGACATGTATCGGCCGTCTGGTATAGTTTGCTGGCACGAACGGGGTATTTCCCGGTAAGCGAACTTGCTACTTTCAGGAAATTGAATTCCAGGTTACAGGGACATCCAACCCCGGCTGAACATCTTCCGGGAGTAAGAGTTGCATCGGGATCACTCGGACAAGGGCTTTCAGTAGCCCTTGGTGCTGCACTTTCCAAGCGATTGAATAATGACCCTAACCTGGTATATACTTTACATGGTGATGGTGAACTGGAGGAAGGACAAATCTGGGAAGCAGCCATGTTTGCGTTTGGCCGAAAAGTGGACAACATAATTGCCACCATTGATTATAACGGCAAGCAGATCGATGGCCCGGTTGATGTAGTAATGCCTTTGGGAAACCTGAGAGCCAAATGGGAAGCTTTCGGCTGGATTGTTCTGGAAATGGATGGTCATAATTTTGATGATATCCTTGCTACCATGGCTAAAGCAAAATCGCTTTCCGGCCATGGAAAGCCAATAGTCATTCTGATGCATACCCATATGGGACAAGGTGTGGATTTTATGATAGATAAACACCAGTGGCACGGTTCACCGCCAAGCGACAGTCAACTTGAATCTGCATTATCGCAACTGGAAGAAACACTGGGAGACTATTGAGAAGTGAATCAAAAATAGTGAATGATAAATTGGCGGAGTTGGATATAATGATTTAAAATTTTGGGATTTAATACGAATAAGATAATCCACAAATGGAACTAATTTTTAACAAATGTTCATAAAAGGTGCATCTCGGATGAAGTCATGAAACGAAAAGATTTTTATGCCTTGATTCCCTGAACATCTTTACTCAAAACTTCTTAGACCATACTCCACCTTTACTCTGTTATAAAAAAGACAATATCTTGAAAAAAGCAGCCAGTAACAAAATCCGGATCATTTCAGCAGCAATTATGCTGATGATTGTAATTAGTTCGGCTGCACAAAATCAGCCTGCGGTTGTAAAGAAAACGCCTCCGCTGACGCGCATCCTGTTTATATTTGATGCTTCACAAAGCATGCTGGGCCGTTGGCAGAGCGATACAAAATTTAATATAGCCAAGCGCATCATTTCTGAAATGCTTGATAGTATAGCTAACCTTAAGAATACCGAATTTGCTCTGAGGGTTTACGGTCATCAGTACCATTACCCGCCTCAGGTATGCAGCGACACTAAACTTGAAGTCCCTTTTGCTCCAGGCAATACCGGAAAAATAAAAAGCCGCCTCAGGACAATTACACCCAAGGGCACTACACCTATTGCTTTCTCGCTTGAACAGGCAGTTAAGGATTTCACTCCATGTACCAACTGCAGGAATATTATAATACTCATTACCGATGGTTTGGAGGAATGCGGAGGCGATCCCTGTGCTGTTTCAAAGATGCTTCAAAAAAACGGAATTATTCTGAAACCGTTCATCATAGGGATCGGGCAGGATTTTAACCAGGCATTCAAATGTGTTGGGACCTATTTTGATGCCACCAAAGAAAAAGACCTTAGGAAAGCCCTTGACGTTGTGATTTCGCAGGTGCTCAACTCAACTACTATGCAGGTCAACCTTCTGGATGAATCGGGAAAACCAACCGAAACTGACGCCGGGATGACGTTTACCGATCTTTACTCAGGCAAAATAAAATACAACTTTATCCACACCATGAATAACAGGGGACTACCTGATACCCTGGTAGTTGACCCGCTTATAACCTACCGTGTTGATATACACACATTACCGCCTGTAGTTATTGATACCCTGCGAATCACTCCGGGGAAGCATACCGTTGTTGCGGCTGATGCTCCTCAAGGTTACTTGCAGTTGAAAATGGCCGGCGTCAGCAATGCGTCAAAAGGATTGCAATGCATTGTCAGAAAAAGTGGATCCTATCAAACCCTCAATGTGCAGAATTTTGGTGAGACAGAAAAATACATTACAGGGAACTACGACCTTGAAATCCTTTCTTTACCACGCATCACGTTGAAAGACATTAATATAAGCCAGAGTCATACCACAACTATCGAGATACCAGAACCGGGCATAGCTGTTTTCCGGAAATCCTTCAATGGTTATGGCACTTTATTGCTTAACGATAAAAACAAGCTTACCCGGATTTATGAACTTAGCGAAAACCTCACGCTCGAGACGCTTTACCTTCAACCCGGAAGTTACAGAATTGTATTCCGCCCCAAAAACTCCCGTTCAACCTTATACACAGTTGAACAGAGTTTTGTGATTGAATCAGGCAAAACTACTGATGTTCAATTATATAAATAATATTAAACCCTAAATAAGAGAAATATTTTACCCCGAAAACCAAGCATTATGACCCAATATACTTCTACTGAACAAAAAGATACCCGCTCAGGTTTTGGAGCCGCTTTACTGGAACTCGGACGCACAAATCCGGATGTGGTGGCTCTTTGTGCTGACCTGACAGGGTCTTTAAAAATGGATGCTTTTGCAAAAGAATTTCCCGAAAGATTTTTCCAATCGGGCATTGCCGAGGCCAATATGATTGGAGTCGCTGCAGGGTTGGCCATCGGTGGAAAAATTCCTTTTACCGGTACATTTGCCAATTTCAGTACTGCGAGGGTATATGACCAGGTGCGGCAATCCGTAGCCTATTCTAATACAAATGTAAAAATTTGTGCTTCGCATGCCGGTATTACACTGGGTGAAGACGGAGCCACTCATCAGGCTATGGAAGATTTAGGCCTGATGAAAATGTTGCCTAATCTTACAGTAATAAATCCCTGCGACTATAACCAAACTTATGCAGCCACCATGGCCATTGCTGATTTTGAAGGCCCGGTTTACCTGAGGTTTGGCAGGCCCAAAGTTCCAAACTTCATGCCGGCTGACCAGCCTTTTGAAATCGGGAAAGCAATCATGCTCAGGCCCGGCAAAGATTTAACTATCATAGCCACTGGCCACATGGTATGGCTTGCCTTGCAGGCTGGCATTGCTTTGCTTGAAAAAGGCATCGATGCTGAAATAATAAATATCCATACCATTAAACCTTTGGATGCACAGGCAGTCCTACAATCAGTTAAAAAAACCGGATGCTTGGTAACCGCTGAAGAGCACCTGATGAATGGAGGTCTTGGCGACAGTATTGCCCAGTTGCTTGCACTCCGGATGCCGGCTCCAATGGAAATGGTAGCCGTAGATGATAAATTCGGCGAAAGTGCAACACCGGAAGAACTGATGATAAAATACGGACTTGATGTTCCACATATTATTGACGCTGCCTTTAAGGTTATCAGCCGCAAACGCTGAGCAAAAGATGAATGAACGGCTTACCAATAATGTAAAAACCTGGTGAGTCGTTTTGTTCTGCTCATCGAAAAGCTTCATCCGGATTTTTTTTAAGCTGTTGAGAATTTGATGCTTACTTAGCTTTGCCCACTGCCCATGCCGGAATACACTGACGATGAACTTGTTTTATTATTTCGTGATGCTGCCAAAAGGCATTACGCTTTTAACTTATTGGTACGAAAGCACCAGGAAAAGATATATTATTTTGTCCGTCGCATGGTAGTTGATCATGATGATGCTGATGATGTGGTGCAAAACATATTTATCAAGGTTTGGAACAATCTTGATTCTTTCCGTGAAGATTCAAAATTATTCACCTGGCTTTATCGCATTGCAGTTAATGAATCGCTTAGCTTCCTGAAAAGCAAACAACTCCGCTCCTATTTATCTTTATCATCACCTGAAGCAATGATGGTCAAATCGTTGCGTGATGACAATTATTTTGATGGGACTGAAATACAACGACGCCTTCGCGAGGCAATAATCCGGCTGCCTAAAAAACAGCAGCTGGTTTTTAATATGCGGTATTACGATAATGTGAGTTATGAACAGATGTCTGAGATATTAAGCACTTCTGTAGGTGCTTTGAAAGCGTCCTATCATTTTGCGGTAAAAAAAATAGAAGATTTCGTGACAGCAAATTAAACTTTAATACATTGGCAATGTCATACATATATCATGAAACTGAAACAATACATATCAAATCCACCTAGCGATAAGGAAAAACTCCCTTCGGTTCTTGAAGAATTGAAAAAAGAAGTTCAGGGGTTAAAAATTCCCGATGGTTATTTTGATTCACTCAGTCCAAGAATTGTTGACCGGATAAAAAAACAGGAAAACAGGACTTTCATTAAAAGCATAATTCTAGCATTCCGTAAACCTCTGGTTTGGGCTCCGGTAATGGCAACACTGGTGGTTGCGGTATTGCTGATTTTTATGATTCCGGCTAAAAAAGCTTCAACTATTCCGGTTACAGACGAATGGACCGAACTCAATATGGCTTATGATGCATCCTATGCAGAAGAAGTTTTTCTTGCAGAAAGCCATTCTATTGACAAGGAAATTGAAAGCAAAGACATAAATTATTCTGAACCTGTATCTTTAACGGGGCAAAATGGCCCAACAACGGAAGAAATTGCCAAATATCTTAAAGAGCATGAATTTGATGCTGATCTTTTAAACGAATACTAAACTAAAAATCATGAAAACTACTTTTGTAAAAATCACGAGTACAAGTTTTATCCTAATACTGGTATTAATGATGCTCACAAACCCTGCAAATGCCCAGCGGGACAAACACAAAGACGGACAACACGCAGCAAACCGCGAAAAAATGGAAGCACAACGCGTTGCATTCATTACCCAGGAACTTAATCTTACACCAGATGAAGCAAAGGGATTCTGGCCTGTATATAATGAATACGATGCCAAACGTCATGAATTGAGTAAATCATTCAGGGAATCCAGCCATATGAATAAAGCAGATATCGATAAACTAACTGAAAAGGAAGCTTCCGAAATGCTTGATAACCAGATTATTGAGGCACAGAAATATTTGGACCTGAGAAAAGAATATCACGCCAAATTCAAAACATTGCTTCCTGCCGTGAAAGTATTGAAATTATATAATGCCGAACGTGAATTTCAGAAAATGCTTATGGACAAGATGCATAATAACAATCAGAAACCATCTTCGGATAAAAAGTAATCCATCCTAATAAATAGCAAAAAAAAGAAGGCTGATGTAGAATCGGCCTTCTTTTTTTTAAGTAATTTTATCCGGGCTTGACTTCAACCCATTTTATCCATTCATTGAAATCAGGAATTCCTCGTTGGTTTGGGTGAATTTCATCTTATCTCTCAGGAAATCCATTGCTTCAATCGGGTTCATATCAGCCAGGTGATTGCGAAGAACCCATAACCGCTGGAGTACATCTTTTTCGAGTAAAAGGTCATCGCGGCGGGTACTTGATGCCACAATATCAATAGCCGGGAAGATCCGCTTATTTGAAAGTTTACGGTCGAGCTGGAGCTCCATATTGCCGGTTCCCTTAAATTCCTCAAAAATAACCTCATCCATACGCGAACCCGTTTCAGTAAGTGCTGTTGCTATGATGGTAAGGGAACCGCCGTTTTCAATCTGGCGGGCTGCACCAAAGAAACGTTTTGGTTTTTGAAGCGCGTTTGCCTCTACCCCGCCTGAAAGTACTTTCCCGGAAGCAGGGGCAACCGTATTGTAGGCCCTTGCCAAACGGGTAATTGAATCAAGAAGTATAACCACATCATGACCGCATTCGGTAAGACGTTTGGCTTTTTCGAGTACCAGGTTGGCTATCCGTACATGACGGTCGGCAGGCTCATCAAAAGTAGAAGAAATAACCTCTGCCTTTACATTTCGTGCCATATCGGTAACTTCTTCCGGACGCTCATCGATAAGTAATACAATCAGGTATGCTTCAGGATGGTTATAGGCTATAGCATTGGCAATTTCTTTCAGTAAAACCGTTTTACCTGTTTTAGGCTGAGCTACAATAAGTCCGCGTTGTCCTTTACCAATGGGGCTGAAAAGATCGATGATCCGGGTGCTCAGGCTTGAGCCTGGATGACCGGTAAGTTTGAATTTCTTTTCAGGAAATAGCGGAGTAAGATAATCGAATGGAATACGGTCGCGGATTTCCTCGGGAAGTTTGCCGTTGATATTTTCAACTTTTACAAGAGGGAAATATTTTTCACCTTCTTTCGGCGGGCGGATTGTTCCTTTTACCGTATCGCCGGTTTTAAGCCCGAAGAGTTTTATCTGCGATTGCGATACATATACGTCATCAGGCGAACTGAGGTAATTATAATCGGACGACCGGAGAAATCCATACCCATCGGGCATCATTTCGAGTACACCTTCGCACGAAACTATCCCTTCGAATTCCCAGGAGAAATCTTCCCGTTGTGGTTGTTGCTGAGGTTGTGGTCTGCGCTCAGGGCGATCGCTGCGTTCGCTGCGATCGTTACGTCCATAGCGCATATCCCGTGAAATATCATTGGTCCGGGCCTGTTCTCCCTGTAAATTTCCATTTTGTAACGGCACCTCATCGGCATCTTCATCCTGTACTATTTCGTGAATGGTCAGGATTTCAACATCCGGCTCTTTGAAATCGAATGAAGGAATAAATTCGTCGTGTATACCGGATTTTTCCTCATGCAAAGCGGCATCATCTTCCCTGTTCATTTTCCTAGGTGTCGGTTTCCAGTCACTTTTCACAGGCTTTTCGGTCACAGGGGCAGTAGCATCGTCGGCATTAGCCTCAGGTGTTTCTGCATTTTCGTCCCTATCCTGCGGACGACGGCCCCGGCGACGTCGCTCATGGAATTCCTGGAGTTCCCAGGCAGGAACATTAGTAGATTCAGGGCGTTCGAATGATTTAACCGAAGGCGTATCATCATCTTCAGGCTTGACGTTATCCCTGTTAAAACTCCTGCGAGGTTCGTAAGGAGTTACCACACGTTTTTGAGGCTCGGATTTGTCAATAGTCTTTACACCTTCACTAACGGAGTCAGCAACCGCAGGTTTCTCTATTTTCAATGAAGGAAGTTCGGGCTCGGTGGTCTTAACTTCACCAGAAATCAGTTCCTGCTTTGGCTTAATTTCTACCTTTCTGACTTCTTTCAGCTTTTCCAGGGGAATGCGCTGACGTGAACCTTTCTGAGGAAAAACACGTGCTTTTTTTTCTGCTTCCAGAATGTCGGGTGTGGGATTAGCAGCCTGTTGATCAAGGATCTGGTATACCAGATCCTGCTTTTTCATGGTTTCGCTTTTGCGGATGTTAAACTGCTTTGCGATGTCACGCAATTCATTTAGCAGCTTACTTTCTAGTTCGCTCTTATCGTACATGCGAATTGGGTTGATTGGACGAATAAATGGGAGTTTAAATCGTATGAATTAAAATTATACTTTCATGTGAAAACCTGAAGAAAAGGTAGCTTAGAATAATAACCGGGAAAAATCAGGAAAATTCAGAGTGGATTGTATTAAAACTGTGCAAATATATGAATGTTTTTTGGATCTGATCAATTTGTTCACATATTTATTTTAAATCTAAATAAAAAAAAATAATTTAAACATGCCTGCATATAAAAACCATAGAGTTAATTACATTCGCAACTTGTAAACTTCTATTGATAAATATGGCATCAGCACAACGTTCCGACACTTTCAGGCATAAAGGATTGCGTAAAAAACTTATTGATTTACTGCGTGTTAAAGGCATTACAGATGAAAATGTGTTGAATGCAATGAATACAATTCCCCGCCATTATTTTTTTGATTCTTCGTTCCTGGAGTTTGCATACGAAGACAAAGCATTCCCGATAGGTTCAGGACAAACTATTTCGCAACCTTATACAGTAGCTTTCCAGAGTGAGCTTTTACAGGTCGAAAAAGGGATGCGCATACTCGAGGTCGGAACCGGATCGGGATACCAGGCCAGCATTCTTGCCGAAATGGGTGCCAGGGTGTATACTATC
>Ga0208789_1000428_pt1 | contig 41390 bp, 38 predicted proteins | sample Methanotroph_Enr_FD_187368 | JGI IMG/M metagenome (GOLD analysis project Ga0208789, IMG submission 187368) | Enriched soil microbial communities from Old Woman Creek wetland in Ohio, USA - Methanotroph_Enrichment_5 (SPAdes) (version 2) | ecosystem: Environmental > Terrestrial > Soil > Wetlands...
TTCGAATTGTCAAAGAGAAAATCAGATCATTTATTGATGATTTCCGTGATTTAGTTATGGTACTCGCTTGTGCCTTGTCTAATTTTAAACTAAAATATCAATAACAAACTAACTTATATAAACTCTATTAGCCTATTAGAAATTATGATTAAAATAATAATTGTCGATGACCACGTTCTGTTTCGTGAAGGCGTTAAAGTTCTGATTGATTGTGAAAATATCGGAGAAGTTATTGCTGAGGCTGACAACGGGCAGGCTTTTCTCGATTTGTTAAGTATGCATCGCCCTGATTTAGTAATAATGGATATAGAAATGCCAATAATGGGAGGGCTTGAAGCAATACAAAAAGCAAAATTAATACAACCGGATATAAAGATATTGGTTCTCACAATGTTGAGCGAGAAAGAGAATTATCATGATATGATAAATGCCGGTGCAATGGGGTATATGCTGAAATCGTCCGGGAAAACAGAGTTTGAAAAAGCGATAAAAGTCATAATGACTGGAGAACTTTATTTCTCAAATGAGTTGATACGTCAGATTATTCTGGATATGGACATGCCAACCCCAAATCATGATTTTGAAAAACCGCTGGTAAAGGACATTGAGTTAACTGTTCGTGAGAAAGAGGTTTTATATCATCTTTGCCAGGGACTAACAGTTACTGAAACTGCGGAAAAACTGTTCCTAAGCCCCAAAACCATTGAAGTTCACCGTTCTACTTTAATAAAAAAGACCAATACTAAAAATACTATTAATCTGATTTTACATGCCATAAAGACTAAAATGGTGGAAATTTAAGAGAATATATTTGATATATACATTACGAAAGCCTGCATGAGTTTAAAAACTTATGCAGGCTTTGTCATTTATGCCAATTGTATTTGTAAAAAATAGTCCAAACAGTTTTAGAAGAAACTAAGGATTTACACCATATAAAATTCAGGAATTGTCCTATCTGTTTTTGGTATTAACACTAATTTGCGCTTAACAATATATCTCTAATTTTGGATAATTAATACTTGTAAACATATTTCAATTTATAAGCACAAATATAATATTTTTACTTCATTGATATACAGTGTTTTGTTGTGATTTTAGGTAATTAAATATGTAAACTGCGTTTAAAATTAATCATTGCATCAGCCCGAAAAAATACAAATACGCTCAAGTTTTTATGACGCATATTTTTAGGTGTAATTTAAGCATCATGAAATATCAAGTGACATACACAAATCCAAAACGGATATTAGCTCAACTGGCTAACTAAACAATTTTAATTATGAAAAAGCTGCTTGCCCACCAAACTATCTTATTGAACGCGTATATTATCAGACTTATAAATACGTTTTTGAACCAAAAGATATGTATGCTTTTGGGTGTGGTATTGTTTAGTCTATCCAGTGTAGAAGCGATGACTTATTATTCAAAAAGTACTGGTGCTCCTGAAGTTTTAGCTTCTTGGGGTGTAGGCGCAGATGGCTCAGGAACAGCCCCGATAAACTTTACCACTAATGGTGATGTGTTTATTATCAGGGAAACATCTACAATGACAACAAATAATAGCTGGACTATTGGCGATGGTACAAATGTAGTAACACTTCAGGTAGATGGAAAATTAGTTTTGGGTCAAGGTGATGCTTTGACAATTAGTTCATACTCGTTAATATTTTTTAATTCTAGTAATCAACTAGGAATTGGTAATGGGAATAAAACATTCAACCTTAATGCACATGCTACTTTTAAAACAGTAAATCCGAATGGAATTGCCGGTACACTATGCTCGCTTCCAGCTGATGCAGGGAATTTTAAAATTAAATCTGATCTTGCTGCAAATTACGAATTTAACGGCACAGCTGCACAAGCTACTCTGGGCTTACCGGCTGTTGTTAATAACCTGACCATTTCCAATATTTCGGGAGTTGTAACGTTGGCAAGTGCATTAACTGCTACTACTGTTACAATTAAGCCGGGAGCAAAATTGACTCATACTGCAGGAACTTTGTTGGTGACAACATTATTTGATATACAGAGTAACGCTACTGATAAAGGAACCTTTGTTGTGAATGGAATCGGAAACGTTAATGCTGCAACTACAAATGTTCAACATTATTTAACCAGTAATCGTAATTGGTATATTTCAAGCCCGGTAACAAATGCAACTACTACTGATCTTAGCACGGCAGGCTCGGTAGTGAGCTATAATGAACCAACTGAAGGCTGGATTACCGAAAATGGTACAATACTTTCTCCGATGAAAGGTTATATTGCCGTTTCGCCAACTTCTAGCGGGCTGATTACGTTTCGGGGAGCTTTGAATACCGGAAATAAATCTATCAGTTTAACGCGCACAGCGGCTAAAGCGAAAGAGGGTTTCAATTTGGTTGGGAATCCTTATCCAGCTTATGTTGACTGGGATGCGGCTGTTAAAACAAATTTGGAATCAACTGTATGGTACAGGACCAAAAGTACAAGTGGAACCTATGTTTTTGATACATACGGAGCAACTCCGCAAATTGGTACTGGGCTAAATGGGATTGGAAATGTGACGAAAAATATACCTCCTATGCAAGCATTTTGGGTTAGAGTAGTTGCTGGTCAGACTTCCGGGACTTTGGCTTTTGAAAATTCAATGCAGACACATCAAGATGTTCCCACGAATAGATTCAGAACTCCATCGGCAATCCAATCTGTGCAAAAAGTGCTACGATTGAAAGTTTCAAATGGCAATAACAGCGATGAAGCTATAATACTGTTCAACCCGAATGCTCAGGATGGATTGGATGATTTCGACTCGCCAAAAATGACAAATGCGAACCCGGTTGTTCCGGAAATTTATACTTTGGCCGGAAATGAGCATGTTGTTATTAATGGCTTTAGCAATGTAAACTATGATACCGAAATTCCATTGGGATTTACTACCGGTGAATCGAATACATTCTCAATTAAGGCTACCGAAATAAATAACTTTGATGATGGTACGATAGTTATTTTAAAAGATAATCAGGTAGATACAGAACAAGAACTTTCGTTGGCTAATTCCTATAGCTTTACTTCTGATGCTTTTTCGTCGACGAGTCGTTTTAGCCTTATTTTCAGAACTAATTCAATTACAACTGAGACAAGTAAAGGTATAACTGACCAACGAGTTTCAATGAATAAAAATGAGAATAATCAAATTACAATTAATTGTATGCCTGATTTGAGCAATCAAAGTTTTGTATCAGTTTATAATGCAGTGGGTAAGTTGCTGTTGTCAAAACAAATCACGAGCCGTATTTCGGTGCTGGATGCTCCTCAGAATGCAGGTATCTACCTGGTGGCGGTTGTAAATGCTGGAAAATGTATAACAAAAAAAATGATTTTTAATTAAATTGTTCCAACTTGTGTGTTTTGTGAAATAAATGACATGAGCGGGTCTAAAAAAAAAGAAAATGAAAACTACTACACAAGCTAATGATAAGCGTAGCTATAGCCCACCAATAATTGAGCAAATTATGCTCGATCATGAGATTTCATTGGCAATGGAATCTGATCCGCCGATCTTCGAGTCGAAATGTAATTTAAATACTCCTGAATATTTTAATAATGATCCTTTAAAAATGGATTTAACCTAGACCTTGACTTAATTGTATTTTTGAATATGGTGGGTTTACAATTTTTATTGATAAACCCACCGTAGATCATTTTCTTCGGAATTCTTCTACAATTTTCTAGAACTAAACGAACCTGATTTAAATATGAAAAATTATGAAAAGAGCTTTATTTGTAATCGGTCTGGCACTGTTTATACAATGTTATACAGTTGCTTTCTCAATAAGTATTAATGTTACTGCTCCGGGTACATTAAGTACTTTGCTGTCGGCAAGTCAAAAAACAACCCTTACTGACTTGACCGTTACCGGGTCTATAGATGCGCGTGATGTAAAATGCATGCGGGATGAAATGCCATTATTGGCAACATTAGATTTAAGTACAGCAAATATTATGGCATATACCGGAACTGCCGGAACTTATTACTCTTCTACAAAGAGCATTATTTATCCGGCTAATCAAATGCCTGCCAATTCATTTCTTATGAGCGGTACAAATGCAGGAAAAGCAACTCTCAAAAGTTTGAAATTTCCTGACTCGCTGACATCTATAGGTGTTCAGGTATGTTATTCGTGTACAGGTTTGACGGGTACCTTAGTTATCCCGGCTTCAGTTACTTCCATTGGAAGTCTGGCTTTTTACAACTGTAGCGGACTTTCAAAAATCATAGTTGACTGTGCAACACCACCATCCATTCAATTCAGTACTTTTATGAATGTAAACAAGAGTACTTGTATTTTAAATGTTCCTCTTGATGCCAGACTAACATACAAATCTGCAAATTATTGGAATGAGTTTGCTGCTATCATTGAGCCTTTTAGCGTTCTTGTAAGTTGCAGTGCCGGTGGCGAAATAATTGTAAATACAAATACAGTTGTAAAAGATAATTCGGTCATTCCTGTAAACTCAGGTTCATCACTTACTTTTACTTTTAGTTCCAATACAAATTACAGGTTGGCTGGTTTGACATATGATGGAGTAAATGTGGCGAGCAAAGTGGTTAATAATCAATATACTACTCCTGCGGTTTCGAAAAATGCTGTTGTGCTTGCTACTTTTGCTCTCAAACAGTATAATCTGCTGATTAAAAACAGTGAAGGTGGCAGTACAAAACTGATTTGCGATTATGGGGCGACCCCAACGTTTGATTTAAATCCTAGTGAGGGGAAAAAGATTGAAGCGGTATTTTTTAATGACCAGAATGTTACAGCCTCATTGATAGATGGAGTTTTTACAGTTCCACCAATTACAGATAACTCTACATTGAAAGTTGTTTATAGCACATTAACCGGCATGAGATCAGAATCGACTGTTGATATAAAAATCTATACTGGACAATCTGAAATTATAGTAGATGATTCCTGTATCGGAGATATTGTAAGGGTGTATACGATGCTTGGAAAAGAAATAAAAGAAATTAAGTCTAATGGGGAGCGCATTATAATTCCTTTGGCAAAAGGAGCACTCTATATTGTAAAGGTTGCCAATAAAACGGCTAAAGTTGTGTTGTAGAATTCGCAAATATAGGTTTTTTGATTAATAAAAAAGTTTGTCTCATTTCATTTTGAGACAAACTTTTTTTGTTTGAGAATCTGACTTTTTGCGGGGTTAATATGTGTCTGTTGTCAGCTCATTACACACGCCATGGCAATGCTGTAGAATTTAGAATCCACACTCTCGCTGCGCGAAGTCAGTATTACCGGTTTGTCCGTTCCTTGCAGCAATCCACACATTTCGGCACCTGCAAATAGCGACAATCCCTTGTAAAACGTGTTGGCGCATTCAAAGTTGGGAAAAATAAGAATGTCCGAGTCGCCCAAAACCGGTGTTGGTACATTCTTAATACTTCCTTTCTCTACATCTAAAGCCAGAAAAATATCCAGCGGCCCGTCCATGATCACATTGCCAAACTCCCCGTTGCGCCACATTTGCATAATGTCCAGGTAATCCTGCATATAATGGATTTTCGGATTGGCTACCTCTGTGGCATGAATAAGCGCTACTTTTGGTTTTTTTATGCCGAATTTATTGGCTGTATTAATGGCATATTTAATCATGGCTGTACGTTGAAGCAGATTTGGTGAAGGAATGACCACCGGGTCAGAGAAAATTATCAATTTGTGGTATTTTGGAACTTCCATAACTGAATTGTAGCTCATTACCGTTCCTGGTTTTAAAATCCCTTTTTCTTTGTCCAGAATGGCCCGCAACAGTACATCTGTGTTTACCAACCCTTTCATTAGAATGTCCGCCTCTCCCGATTTTACCATGCGTACAGCTTCTTTGGCTGCTTCATGTACTTCAGGAACATCAATAATATGAATGTAGGGAGAAAGGTTATGTTCGAACAGTTCGGGCGACTCAATGGAAGCCACATCACCAACAAGGAATGCCTCCACAATGCCCATGTCCACAGCCCGCAAAACGGCATCCAGCGTGTGCGAATCCACGGCGTTGGCTACGGCCATACGTTTCCGGCAATTTACACTTTTCAGGTGTTCAGTAAGTTCAGCAAACGACGAAATCGATTCCATGCAAAGTCATTTTCAGTGGATTTTCAAGACAAATGTATGAATATTATTTTAGTATAACAATAAACTTAGTGCCACGCATGGGGCTGTTTCTAATTATTTGTTTTCTAAGTTTTTATAAAAGTATTTTGTAAACTTAATATTGCTTTCTGTTTTTCATATTTTAATTGGAAAGTAAAAAGGAATTTCTTTCTAATTTGGGTTTTAATTTCGAAATGAAAGAATGCTATTTCTATACCCCCTATCAGATACATCTAAAATTTATTATTGACAAGTTGTTTATTTAACTAATAATTCTTATAGAAACAATTTTATAGCACTAAAATCTTGATTTAGAAAACATATTTTTCGTAAATACCTGCTAATCACTTAATATTAACTAAAAAGCAAGCTAATTTTAAAACAAACTGATTTTTTTTGTATCTTTGAACGTTTTTTCAAAATCCAAACAAAATAGTTCAACTGTTAACTATCAACTAATAACAATAATTACCATTCATGAAACGATTCAAATTACTGAACAACATCTTCGGGTGGGTAGCATTTGCAATAGCTGCCGTAACCTATTTGCTTACTATTGAGCCTACTGCGAGCTTTTGGGATTGTCCGGAGTTTATTTCTACGGCTTTTAAATTGGATGTAGGCCATCCTCCCGGATCGCCTTTCTTTATGTTGTTAGGACGCTTTTTTACGTTGTTTGCATCCGATACAACCGAGGTAGCAAAAATGGTTAACTCCATGACGGCCTTGTTGAGTGCTTTCACTATTTTGTTTTTGTTTTGGACTATTACGCATTTGGCCCGCAAAGTTGTAATTAAATCGGAAGAAGATTACACGCTTGCCAATACAATCGGTATTTTAGGTGCCGGTTTGGTTGGGGCATTGGCTTATGCATTCTCGGATACTTTCTGGTATTCGGCTGTAGAAGGTGAAGTGTACGGGTTTTCATCGTTCTTTACCGCCATTGTTTTCTGGATTATCCTCAAATGGGAGCGTGTTGCCGATCGTCCGGGCTCGGATCGTTGGTTGATTTTCATGGCTTACATGATGGGTCTGTCCATTGGAGTTCACATCCTGAACTTGCTGGCTATTCCGGCAATTGTACTAGTTTATTATTTCAAAAAACATACACCTACATTCAAAGGTATTTTGCTGGCATTATTGGCCGGGGCAGGTATTCTGGGTGCGGTTTTGTACGGGCTTATTCCCGGTTTTGTACAGGTTGCCTGCTGGTTCGAGCTGCTTTTTGTAAATACACTCGGATTCTCTTTTAATACAGGATTATACGTATATATATTGTCGTCAATTGCCCTTTTGATTTGGGCTATTTATGAGTCTACCGTAAATAAAAACTATTTACGTATGGCCATTTCGTTTGTGTTGACGATTTCTTTTGTAGGAATTCCATTCTTTGGATCACATGTAATCATTGGGATTCTTCTGATTATTGGACTGGGACTATTTTTCTATTTCAAAAAACAGTTGGTTAACCCACGTTGGATTAATACTGTTTTATTAATGATAACCGTTTTGTTAATCGGTTATTCTTCTTATTCTGTTGTTGTTATCCGTTCAGCGGCTAAACCAACTATGGACCAGAACTCGCCGGATAATGTTTTCGCGTTGAAGTATTATTTCAATCGTGAGCAATACGGTGACCGTCCGTTGATTTACGGGCCGGTTTACAGTGCTCCGGTGAAACTTCGTGTGGATGGAAATATGTGTGTGCCGGAGCAAACCCAGGGTGAAGCACAGTACGCCAAAAAGCCAAAAACTTCTCCAGCTGATAAAGATAAGTATATGGTTACCGGTTACAAGACCGATTACGTAATGGATGAGCGTTTCAATATGCTTTTTCCACGTATGTACAGCACTACTCCCCAGCATATTGAGGCCTATAAGCAATGGGGCGATATTTCGGGCGAAACGATTACATACGACTATTGCGGCCAGCAAAAAAGCGATGTGAAACCTACTTTCGGCGAAAATCTTCGTTTCTTCTTCGACTATCAGGTGAATTTCATGTACATGCGTTACTTTTTCTGGAACTTTGCCGGCCGTCAAAACGATATGCAGAGTTATGGTGAAATTGACCGTGGTAACTGGATTACCGGAATCGGATTTATTGATAACTTATTGATAGGTGACCAAAAAAATCTTCCGAGCGAACTTAAAGACAATAAAGGACGAAATACATACTTCCTATTACCATTGTTACTTGGTATGCTTGGTATGATATTTCTGATTTACGGTGGAAAAGAAGGTGTTGAGGGGTTCTGGGTGACTGGATTGCTATTTCTCCTTACCGGTTTGGCTATCGTGTTGTACCTCAACCAGACTCCTTACCAGCCGCGTGAACGTGATTATGCTTATGCAGGTTCGTTTTATGCTTTCAGTATCTGGATTGGTTTGGGTATGCTGGCAATTTTCAAATTCTTTGAAAAATACATTCCAAAAACCATTGCAGCAGTTGTAGTTACCATTTGTTGTTTGGGTGTTCCTGCATTAATGGCTCAACAAAACTGGGATGACCATGATCGTAGCGGACGTTACACGGCTCGTGATTTTGGTCAGAACTACCTGGCTTCTTGTAAAGAAGATGCTATTATTTTTACTAACGGTGATAACGATACTTTCCCGCTGTGGTATAACCAGGAAGTGGAAGGCAACCGTACTGATGTTCGCGTTTGTAATTTAAGTTACCTGCAAACCGATTGGTATATCGGCCAAATGAAGCGTGGTGCATATAAATCGGCTCCGCTCCCTATTTCATGGGAATACAAAGATTATATGGCTGGTAAAAATGAAGTAGTAAGTGTAGAGGATCTATTGAAAAAACCGGTTGATATTAAAACGGCATTTGACTTTATGCTTAGCTCTGATCCTCAGACTAAATATCAGGGCGAATCATTTATTCCTACAAAGGAATTGTATTTGCCGGTTGATGCACAGGAAGTAGTGAAAAATGGCGCGTTGCCACTGTCAAGAGCTTCTGAAATTATTCCACAAATCGATTTTTCATTGAACAGAAGACTTACAAAAAGTGAGTTGATGATTCTTGAGCTATTGAAAGAAAATCGTTGGAAACGCCCGGTTTACTTTGCTGTAACGGTTGGCGATGATTATTACCTGGGGCTTCAGGATCATTTTGAACTTACAGGGTTAGCTTATCAGATTTTGCCAATAGGTGTAAAAGGTGCCGGTTCCGGTGTAAATGTAGATGAAATGTACACCAATATGATGACCAAATTTAAATTTGGCGGCATTGATAATCCCAACATTTATCTGGACGAAAATATCCTGCGCATGTGCCGCACGCATCGTATGATGTTTGGTAATTTGATAGGTGCATTACTCGCCAAAGGCGACAGCGTACGTGCTAAAAAAGCATTGGACTACTGTACTAAAGTTATTCCGGGAACAACTGTTCGTCATGACTATACTTCAACCCAACTGGCAGAATACTATTATAAATTGGGTGAAACAGCCAAAGCAAACGAAATTCTGGATGCGGTAGCCAAAAACAGTGTTGAATATCTCGACTGGTATCTTTCCATGAGCTCAACAAATCGCAATAGTGTTACGAGAATGATTGGCCATAATCTGGCTGTGCTTCAACAAATTCTCAGAATTAGCGATGAGGCAAAACAGAAATCGATAATGGATAAATACTATCCACGTTTTCTTGATTATACCAAAAGAGTACAAATGTAAATGAATGTTCAGTTTCCCGTGGTTTTACGCCCATTTATGGGGAAACTTGTATGGCGCAAGAATCCATCGGAGAAGGTGATTTATCTCACTTTCGACGATGGGCCGGTGCCTGAAGTAACTCCTTTGGTTTTGGATATTCTGGATAAATACAAGGTTAAAGCTACTTTTTTTTGTGTTGGTGATAATGTGCAGAAATACCCGGAAGTTTACGCGGATGTTTTGCAGCGGGGACATAAAACGGGAAACCATACGTACAACCATTTAAAGGGCTTTTCTGCAACAACTCAAGAGTACGTTGAAAATATAAGTAAAGCCTCTGAATATATCGATAGCAGGCTCTTTCGTCCGCCTTACGGACGTATAACTTACCGTCAACGGAAATTGTTGAGGCCATTGTACGAAATTATCATGTGGGATTTGATAACGCATGATTACAACCGGAATTTATCTGTCGAAACAATATTCAAAACTGTGCAAAGGTATTCCCGGAATGGTTCAATCATCGTTTTTCACGATTCCATAAAGGCAAAAAATAATGTGTTGGAAGTTTTGCCTATGGCTATTGAATACCTCCAAGCCGGAGGTTATTCTTTTGGAGTGCTTTGATAAATTGGTTATTGAAAACTAATAATACAATACTAGCTTAATTCTCCGCAATTTATCCTGATTTATCGGGAGGGGTTAATTAGTTGATTATGAAAGAATCCATATTACATTACGTTTGGCAGAATAAGCTTTTTAATGTTCATAACCTGCAAACAACCGACGGTGAGTTGGTTGAAGTTGTTGATGTGGGTAAATATAATACCGATTCGGGGCCCGATTTTTTTAATGCAAAAATAAAAATCGGTGATACGCTTTGGGCCGGTAACGTGGAAATTCATACTTGTTCTACCGATTGGAATAAGCACAATCACCATACCGATAAGGCATATGACAGCGTTATCCTGCACGTGGTTTCCGAAACGGATGGAGAAGTTTACCGGATCGATGGTGAGCGTATTCCTCAGGTTAAACTTACTTTTCCGGCTTCTGTTGACAGTAATTATGAGCAACTAATCAATGATCAAAAGTGGATTCCCTGTGCCGATAAAATTGGGTTGATACCCGATATATTTATTCAGAGTTGGAAGAGTGCATTGCTCACCGAGCGTTTGGAACAGAAAATGAATGCCATTCAAAACCTGCTGGCTGAGAATAATCAGCATTGGGAGGAAGCATTTTATATAACTTTGGCTCGTAGTTTCGGTTTTGGAACGAATAGCCAGGCATTTGAAAGCCTTGCAAAATCACTGCCGGTTTTGGTATTGGGAAAGCATAAAGACAACCTTTTTCAATTGGAAGCGTTGTTGTTTGGTCAGGCTGGTTTATTGACGGATGACCTGGCAGATGATTATGCCCTGAAATTGAAACAGGAATACACTTTTCTGCAGGCTAAGTTTGAGCTGCATGCAATTAATGGTTCCCAATGGAAATTGTTACGGTTGCGACCCGATAATTTTCCACACGTCAGAATCGCGCAATTTGCTGCATTGATTCATTCTTCATCCAAGTTATTTTCTAAAATTGCAGAAAACCCGGATATTGAATATTTGCAGGGTTTGTTTTCATGCGAACCCTCTGCTTTCTGGAAATCACATTATTTATTTGCTACAGAAAGTGCATTGAAATCCAAAAAGTTAGGTGTATTGTCTGTAAATGCAATTTTAATTAATACAGTGGTTCCTTTTTTGTTTTGTTTTGCAAGTCAGAAAGGAGACGACGATTTGAAAGACAAGGCTTTACAAATTCTTGAAAAAATGCCGTCCGAGCGAAATGCTATAATTACCGGATGGCTAAATACAGGGATAAAATCAGAATCGGCTTACGATTCACAGGCTTTATTGCAACTGAAAAAGCAATATTGCGACGAAAAAAAATGTTTACGGTGCCGGATCGGACATAAAGTGTTGACGCTTCCGTTGACAGTGTAGTTTTTATAAAGATATGAGAAACAGAACAAAAATACAAACCGCTTTAATTATTGTCGGAATCATGTTGTTGGTTTATGCCTGTGCCAATAAAGCCCAGGGGCCGACAGGCGGGCCGAAGGATGAAACACCCCCTAAAGTGATGCGGTCAGTTCCGCTGAACAATTCGCTGAACTTCTCTAAAAAACAAATATATATCGATTTCGATGAGATGGTTTCTATTGAGAAAGCCAACGAAAACGTTATAATTTCGCCTCCACAGGTTAAACCGCCCGATGTGAAATCTTCAGGCAAAAGGGTTTCTGTAATTTTCAACGAAGACTTGTTGGATAGCACAACTTATTCGATAAATTTCGGGAATGGGATAGTTGACTTGAATGAAAAGAATGCCATTAAAAATTATTTGTTTTCCTTCTCTACCGGAAATCAGATTGATACGTTGAAGATATCGGGAACGGTAATTAATGCAGAAGATTTAAATCCGATGTCAGGTGTTATTGTTGGAATTTACGTTGAAACCTCAGATTCAGTGTTTTATAAAAAGCCTTTTTTGCGTATTGGTAAAACCGATGAAAATGGTCGTTTCTCCATCGATAATGTAAAGCATGGTGCCTATAAAATTTTTGCACTTGGCGATGCAAATCACGACTATTATTTTCAGTCGGGGGAAGGCCTTGCTTTGAATGACTCGCTTCTGACACCTACTTTCACAAGAGAACAAATGCAGGATTCTATATGGAAGGATTCCCTGCATTTTGATAGTGTCCGAACGTATATAGGGACACGTTTTTTGCCGGATGACATTACACTAAGGTTTTTCAAAGAAAATAAAAAACGTCAGTATTTTGTGAAATATGAACGAAAGGAGCCATTTTCGTTCAGTTTATTCTATAATACCACCGCAACTGAGTTGCCTACTATAAAACCGTTGAATTTTAATTGGGAAGGCAAATACCTGCTTCAGAAAAATGCAACATTGGATAGTTTAACCTTTTGGATTACTGATTCTGCTGTATGGAAAGTAGATACGTTGCAAATGGCTGTCACATATTTGAAATCGGACTCGGCCATGAAGCTTGCTCCGGTGACTGACACATTGAATGTTTTTATGCGAAAAGCCCGGGTTAATCCAAAGGCCAAACCATCCAAAACTGCACCGAAAGTAGAAGCGTTGAAATTAAACAGTAATGTTGCACCTTCGTTTGAAGTTTATAACCCGATCATTTTGAAATTTGATGCTCCTATAGCCAATATGGATCTGTCGAAGATAAAACTTAGCCAAAGAGTTGATACTATTCTTAAACCCATACCTTTCAAGTGGCGGCAGGTTGACTCAACAAAAACAAGTTTTGCCGTTGAAAATAAGTGGATTCCGGAAGCTTCGTATGAGTTGAAAATTGACTCGGCAGCATTTGTAAGTATTTACCAGAAAGTCAGCAATGCTTTCACCGGCCAGCTCAAAATCCGTTCCTTGGATGAGTATTCAAGTGTAAAGTTGTTTTTGGCCCGGTTTAATCCTAAAGTGATGTTGCAGGTTCTTGATCCTAAGGATAATTTGCTGGCTACTAAACCGGCAGCTGAAAAAGGAACTGTATTTGAATATCTGAAACCGGGCGATTATTATGTGCGGATGTTTATCGATGAAAATGGTAACGGGAAATGGGATTCAGGGGACTTGGCAACACGTAAACATCCTGAAGAAGTTTTTTATTATCCGAAAAAATTAACATTAATGGCAAATTGGGAATTTGAAGAAACCTGGGATTATACAGCGGTACCATTACTGAAACAAAAGCCAGCCGAGTTACTGAAAGATGCTTCAAAGAAAAAGGAAGGTTATTAATATAGTCTAAGATATGATTATGTGATTTTATGCGGCAGTAGCTCAGTTGGTAGAGCTTTAGCTTCCCAAGCTAAAGGTCGCGGGTTCGAGTCCCGTTTGCCGCTCTTTTTCTATAGTATTAGAATGATTTGACTAAATGCAAAAGATGGATATCTCATTTGAGGTATCCATCTTTTTTGTGTTTAGGTTAATATTTATATAGATTTTGTTTGTTAAAGCGAATAAATGTTTTTATATTTGGCCAGATTTTGTTAACCTAAAAAATGCAACTATGTGGAAAGACATTTTCTATTTTTCCAGAGGCCAAAAATCGGGGATTATTGTGCTGATTGTGCTGATTGTTTTAACTTTTTCCGCAAATTACTTTTTGCCCTACTTCTTTCCGGTTACTGAAGAGGATGGATCTGGTTTTTTAGCAGAGGTTGAAATTTTTAAAAAGTCACTTGTTTCCCGTGATAGCCTTCGGCATGCAGAATGGCTGCGACAGTATGAAGAGCGTCAGCGTCTTTATGAAGAGAAATACAAAAACTATCCTTCGTATCCGGTAAAAACTGTTTTTGAAAAGAAAAAAGATTCATATACCTTGTTCCCTTTTGATCCGAATACCATTGATTCTGCAGGCTTTGTACGGTTGGGCCTGAAATCATTTATAGCTTCTAATATTTTGAAGTACAGAATGAAGGGTGGAAGATTCAAGACTGCTGCAGATTTTTCAAAAGTGTACGGTATCTTTCCCGATAAAATAAAAGAACTTGAACCATACATTACTATAGCTGAATTAAAGCCCGTGAAAAATGAAACAACACCGGCAAAACGAACGGATATAATCGTTGATCTGAACTCAGCTGACACCACTTTATTGATGCAGGTAAAAGGAATTGGTCGCGGTTATGCCAGAGGAATCGTTCGTTTCAGGCAATCAACCGGTGGATTCATATCTATCGATCAGTTGAGCGAAGTTTATGGCATGCGTCCCGAGAATCTTGAAAGAATACGCCCATTTTGTACAATAAACACAGCTTTGGTTCAGAAAATAAAAGTCAATACTGCTACCGCCCAACGGTTAGATGCACATCCTTATCTTAACTTTTATCAGGCTCGGGCTATTTATGAACTTCGCAGGAATAAAGGAAAACTCCGTGACGTAAATGAACTTAAAGTATTATCTGAATTGACCACAGATGATTTGATGAAAATTAGGCCATACCTGAGTTTTGAATAAATAATTTCCTGTTTTGCCGTCTTTCTTTTAAAATTCCGTTTCATTATTCTGATTTTTCCCTACATTTGTTTTTCTAAGAATTAAATAACCCAACTTATGAAAACGATTTCAGGAAATATTGTGGATGTGATTTCGAAAACTATTACAAAAGGAATTGTCTTGTTTGAAAATGGTAAAATCATAGATATTCAACCCGCCGCCGAAGTCGAAGATCAGTTTATTATTCCCGGGTTTGTCGATGCGCATATTCATATTGAAAGTTCGATGATGTTGCCGGCTGAGTTTGCCACTTATAGTGTTGTGCATGGGACGGTGGCTTGTGTTTGCGATCCACACGAAATGGCAAATGTATGCGGGGTGGAAGGCGTTGATTATATGATTGAAAATGGAAAGCAATCGCCGATGAAATTTTATTTTGGCGCTCCTTCATGTGTTCCTTCAACGAATTTCGAAACTTCAGGAGCCATTCTCGATGCTGAAGCTGTTGATCTGCTATTGCAACGCGACGACATTTATTTCCTGGCTGAAATGATGAATTTTCCCGGAGTAATCAGAAATAATACGCAAGTTCATTTGAAACTTAATGCAGCAAAACGACTTGGGAAGCCGATTGATGGTCATGCTCCGGAACTGTCGGGTGAAGATTTGCGGGCATACGCTGCCGGTGGAATCACCACTGATCATGAGTGTATGACTATAGCCGAGGCGGAAGCCAAGATAGCTTTAGGAATGACCGTGCAAATCCGTGAAGGAAGCGCTGCAAAAAACTTTGACGATTTGTTGCCATTACTCGACAAATATCCTGATAAAATTATGTTCTGTTCCGATGATAAGCATCCGCATGATCTGATTAAAAATGGACATATTAATACATTGGCTCGCAGGGCTGTTGAAAAAGGCTATGACCCTTTGCTGGTTCTGCGGATTTGTTCATATACGCCGATCAAACATTATAAACTGGATGTGGGGTTGCTGCAGATTAATGATGATGCAGATTTTCTAGTGGTGAATAATCTTGCAGATTTCGAGGTGAAAGCCACTTATATTCAGGGTGTACTAGTGTCGGAAAACGGGATGCCAACTTTTCCCCGCTTTATCCCGACGGAATTAATGAATCAGTTTAATGCTGAGAAAATAACCCACAGCCAGTTAAAAGTTATTCCTACCGGAGAAAAGTTGAAAGTTATTCTGGTTGACAATGGACAATTATATACAAAAACAACGCATAGTAAACCTAAAATTGACAATGGGAATGTAATTTCAGATATCGAAAATGATATTTTGAAGTTGGTGGTTTATAACCGGTATCAACCTTCTCAACCTGCAATTGGATTTATTAAGAATGTTGGGCTGAAGCGTGGAGCCCTGGCTTCTACTGTGGCACATGATAGTCATAATATTGTCGCTGTTGGTACGTCGGATGAGGAAATTGTTTCAGCCATAAATAAGATTATAGATAGTAAAGGAGGTATTTTGGCTTGTGCAGGCGAAGTTTGCTGTTTGTTGCCATTACCTGTTGGCGGTACCATGTCCGATGCTGAAGGACACGTTATTGCTCAACATTATGAAGAAATTGATGCAATGGCTAAAGAACTTGGATCGACTCTTCATGCTCCTTTCATGACGGTGGCTTTTATGTCGTTGCTTGTTATTCCTGAACTTAAACTGGGTGACAGGGGTTTATTTGATGGACGAATATTTGAATTCGTGGATTTAATGGAATAATATTAAAGAATATCAAGTATAAAACGAGCATATTCTACAAACACCAACGTATTATGAAACAATTAATTTTAGTGATATTTATTTCCATTTTTGTTATTTGCGAAGCGCAAACGAAGTCGGATATTAAGCCGAATATGAATACGTTAGAAGATTTTTTCCGTTTCGAAAATGTGGAACAGTTGACTTCTTATTTCGGAAATAAAAATGTATTTTCTGAAACTGTCTATTTTGCTGAACCCTCGAGTGGTGGAAAGCCTTATTTAGTTTCAGAGGTAAATTTCGGAACTACGCAATCGATATTGGTTACCTGGAATAGCAATGGGACTGAAGTATGCCAGGTTCAGGTAAGTAGCCATTTCCAAGATCATGAAACAGGGAAAACGAGAATAATTCCGAATGCATGGAAAACAAAGCAGGGATTATATGCAGGTATGAAATTATCTCAAATTGGAAGGATAAATTGGTTCCCGTTTTCATTCAATACCCAACTGGCTAAAGAAGTTGAAAATAGGGGAGAGATTCTTTTGTATTTCGGTTGGATTAAAAAAGATATAAAAGTTCCTTTTTCGTCTCAAAAACTGGTTTATCGCTATACATTGGACTTGAAACGCGTGAGTGATTACTTCCCGCAACTTTCTGCATTTACCTTGAAAAGCAATAATAAGTTAGTCAAAAAGTGGAATCCTACGTTGGAGTTGATTACTATTTATCGGGAAGGGCTGAATCCTCAAAGTGTCAGTAGTAAATAAAAAAATCCCTTGCAACTCTTAATGTTACAAGGGATTTTGAAATTATGAGGTCAGCTTATTTTACTGTATCCATGTGTGCGATCAAATCTAACACTTTGTTAGAATAACCCCACTCGTTGTCATACCAGCTAACTAATTTTACGAAGTTACCGTTCAATGCGATACCTGCACCTGCATCAAATACAGAAGTGCGTACTTCGTGAACGAAGTCAGTAGAAACAACTGAATCTTCAGTGTAACCAAGAACTCCAGCCATTGTAGTTTCAGAAGCTAATTTAACAGCAGCTTTGATTTCGTCATAAGAAGCAGCTTTTTCCAAACGTACAGTTAAGTCAACTACAGAAACGTCAGCAGTTGGTACACGGAAAGCCATACCAGTTAATTTGCCATTCAAAGCAGGAATTACTTTACCTACAGCTTTAGCAGCACCGGTAGAAGAAGGGATAATGTTTCCTAAAATTGAACGACCACCACGCCAGTCTTTTGCTGAAGGAGCATCAACTGTTTTTTGAGTGTTAGTAGCAGCGTGAACTGTAGTCATCAAACCTTCAACAATACCGAAGTTGTCATTGATAACTTTAGCCAAAGGAGCTAAACAGTTAGTTGTACAAGAAGCATTAGAAACTACGTCCATGTCAGCTTTGTATTCGTTCAAGTTTACACCGCAAACAAACATAGGAGCATCGTTAGATGGAGCTGAGATAACCACTTTCTTTGCACCGCCTTTCAAGTGAAGACCTGCTTTGTCGATAGTAGTGAAAACACCAGTTGATTCAACAACATAGTCAGCACCTACAGCACCCCAACCAATGTTAGCTGGATCTTTCTCAGCAAAGAATGCAATTTCTTTACCGTTGATAACCAATTTACCGTCTTTGTGTTCAGCTGTTCCCTGGAATCTTCCATGAACTGTGTCATACTGCAACATGTAAACCATGTAGTCAATATCCATAAATGGATCATTTACTGCAACGATCTGAACATCGTTTCTTTCTTGAGCTGCACGGAAAACTAAACGTCCGATACGGCCAAAACCATTGATACCTACTTTAATCATTTTATTTATTGTTTAAAATTGAGTTTTCTAAATTGCGCCACAAAAGTACTAAATTCTGTCCGATTGACAAAGGTACCCGTCATATTAATTACAGTTTTTTTCTTATTGTAAAGTAGAGATGGCAAAATGTCAATTTGGTGCTGATTTTGAGTTAAATAAATGTAAATATTTCGCAGGATTTAATTGGCTAAGAATAACTTTTTTCAAAGAAATCATTTTTGTTTTGAAATAATCATATTTATACAGTGTTTATTCGGTCTGAAAAGGCAACCCACTTAGAATTAAAGTACGGACTGCCTTGTTAAAATCAAAAATTTCAAAATTTATTTTTCTTCTTTTTTGCATGAATTCATACCAAATAATGCATAAATCGGGCAGAAACTAACAAGGCTGGTTAGTGTAAGGATTAGTGCAACCACAAGTCCAATAATTCCGAGAGTTTCGGGTAAAATTCCTGTGTAGTAAAGCACGATTATAACTATAGCAATTGCTAAACGGATTAATTTGTCGTACGAACCCATGTTTTTTTTCATAATAGTTTGTTTTGAGGTTTACAAAAGTCAACATAAAACAAAATCACAGAGATTTATGTTCAGTTGACCAATTGTTGGAAGAATATAGTTTAAATTAAATTGCTGATAAAAAGCTGTTAAGTTTAATTTTTAGAAATGATTTGGACTGTTCAGTATAAAATCCATTTTGTGTCGCTTGTACTTCATTTTTTCTTGATTATCTTTGCCCATCTAAAATCATTTAATAAAGAACTAGAATAATGGAAATTTCAGGAAAAATTATTGCCGTATTGCCTATTGCAACCGGACAAGGAAAAAACGGAACTTGGCGCTCACAGGATTATGTGTTGGAAACAGCCGATCAATATCCCAAAAAAGTATGTTTCAACCTTTTTGGAGATAAAATTGATCAATTTCCGTTGGCAATCGACGATCAGGTAAATGTAAGTTTCGACGTGGAAAGCCGCGAATATAACGGACGTTGGTACACAACAGTACGTGCATGGAAAATTGAAAAAGGTGCTGTAAGTGCTGCTTCGGCTGTATCTGCACCGGTTGCTTCATTTGATGCAGCTCCGGGCGCTGGCGAAGGAAGTGATTTGCCTTTCTAAAAAGAGTCAAGAACCAAGAGTCAAGAACCAAGATTTTGGACTTGGGGTTTTGGTTAAATTAAAGTCTTGGTTCTTGGTTCTAAAATCTAAAATATGAGCCAATCTTCAAAACAAAAAATATTACTTGGAATGAGTGGCGGCACCGACAGTTCGGTTGCTGCCATTCTTTTATTGGAACAAGGCTACGAAGTCGTGGGCATAACGTTTCGTTTCTGGGAAGAAGGTGAAAATACTCACTTGCAAGATGCGGTTCGTTTAGCAGAAAGACTTGGAATTGAGCATATAACTTATGATGCGCTTGATATTTTTCGTTCCAATGTTGTACAATATTTTGTAGATGAATATCTGGCCGGTCGCACCCCGTTTCCATGTGTGAAGTGTAATAACGAGCTTAAATGGAAGTTGATTCTCGAAGAAGCCGACCGGCTTAGTTGCGAAAAAGTGGCAATGGGGCATTATGTGAATATTATTCAGGAGAACAATCATTATTTTGTGGCCGAAGGAAAAGATCCGGACAAAGATCAATCTTTCTTTTTGTGGGGGTTAACACAGGCGCAACTTTCCCGTATTGTTTTTCCCCTTGGGCAATTTCATAAAACCGAAGTTCGCGCTATGGCTGCCGAACGAGGTTATAAACGGGTTTCGGAAAAGAAAGATAGCTTGGGAGCCTGTTTTTGCTCCGGTGATTACCGGCCATTTTTGAAGAAACAATTGTCTGAACCTGAGAAGTATATTTATCCGGGGAATTTTTTGGATGAAGAAGGTAAGGTGCTTGGAACACATGAAGGATTTCCGCTTTACACAGTTGGACAGCGTCGTGGTTTAATCCACCTGAACCGGAAAGTTTTTGTGAAAGAAATTCGTCCGCAAACGAATGAAGTTATTCTGGCGCCTTTGGCCTCGATGTACAAAACCGGGTTTCTCGTTCGGGATGTAAATGTGGTTGATAAAAGTCTGTTTACTGACGAATTTGATGTGTTCTGCCGCATTCGTTACCGCAAACAAAATACATTAAGCCGGATTATTTTTCTTGAAGATGGAAAAGCAAAAGTAGAACTTGCTGAGCCATTGGAATCAATAGCACCCGGACAAACGGCTGTATTCTATAGAAATGGTAAGATTTTGGGTGGTGGATTTATAGAATAGTGGAAGCTGTAAGCAATTTGGCGATTGGTAATTAAGAACTTTATTTTAGATATAAAGGATTACTCCAAATAATTATGTCTTGTTTGCTTTTGTCTCTGATGATTTCACCATATTGGTTATCGCTTGAGCATTTAGTCGAATCAATAAATATGAACCCAAATCTTGTTGATTTTACTGATTGTCCGAAAGTTCCATTTCTTTTTGTGAGTGTTGTCTTGTAGGTAATACTATCATTAGAATTCAATTTTGTAATAATAGGGAAGTTCCTATCGCAATCAACGCTATTTATCTGGATGTAATCATTGTTGATAATAAAATTGTCTTCCCAAGAACAAGTCATAATCCAAAAAGAAATTGGTTTCTCTGACTTGTTTTTGATCGATATTTTTACATCATAAGTTTTAAGTTTAAGGCTGTCAAAATTGACATAGATTGAATCAAATGTTCGAATTAGATTTGCATTAACCTCAATAGTTGTATTTTCATATTGTTTGCTGACATTGCATGAAAAAAAGATGATCAAAATAGAAATAATAGTGAGGTTTCTCATGTTTCTCGTTTCTTAATTTTCTAATACGTAAATTGCAAAATGCCCTATATCTTTATTTGCCAGATTGCAATAACATGACAAACGCTTCCGCCCAGCACAAATAAATGCCAAACGGCGTGCATATATTGGATCTTTTTGAACGAATATAATACCGCACCAACCGTATAAAACAAGCCACCACCAATAAGCCAATAAAGAACCGATATTGAATTTGAGGCATTTAATGCGTCAATAAGTGGCTTAAAAGCAATTACCACTACCCAACCCATGGCCACGTAACAAATCGTTTCAAGTTTGCTGCCGTTTTTTAGTTTCATAAAGCTCAGCAAAATTCCAACTGCTGCGGCTGTCCAGATCACTCCAAACAGCGACCAACCCCAGGCACCGTTTTCACGTAATACGACTAATGTAAAAGGAGTATAACTTCCTGCAATCTGCGCATATATGGCTGCGTGGTCGAATTTTCTGCGAAGTGGCTTTATTTTATGATCTTTCTCTGCGTGATAAAGTGTTGATGAAAGATACATGAGCGTCATAAAAATGATAAAAACGATATCGCTGACAATCGCCCATGGATTATGAGAGGCAATGGCTTTTTGAATTAATAACGCTCCGGATGCTAACCCGAAAACGATTCCAATGGCATGCGAGTACGTATTGGCTCTTTCTTCTCTGACTGAATATCTCATTTTCAATTTATTGATCTTAATGCCCGTTCAATTACATTGCTCTCAAATCCGCGACTTTGGGCAAAACGGAAAAGTTTACCTTGTTTTTCGTATTCGTACTCGTATTTCAATCCTACAAGTTTGGTCTTTAAAATTGAAGCCAGCATTTCTTCATACTCTCCGTCGTCAATTGTGCTTAATGCATTATTTATTAGTTCGTTGCTCAAACCTTTTTGTTTCAATGCGTAAGATATTTTTATTTTGCCCCATTTGTTGAACCGGAATTTATCTTTCACGAAAAAGTTACAGAAACGTTTCTCGTTGATAAAATCTTCTGTAATTAAACGATCTACTATCACGGCTTTATCATCGTCGGAAACACCCCAGACATTTAGTTTTTCTTCCACTTCCGACACGCAATGTTCAGAAATAGAGCAATAAGAAGCTGCTTTGTGCAGTAATTCATCCAGCGAATATTCTTTTTTCATAATGTTGTAGTACTTACAGGGAATACAAGTAAAATTAACTCACAAATGTAGCTATTTTCTTTGTTTCATGGGATGTTATTCTGCTTCAAAAATATATTTTTCAGAAAAATGAAAACTTTAGGTAACAAAATATTGTTTTATAGATAAAAAATGTAACTTTTCAGCGTAAATGTTTACAATTAGAACTATGAAATTAACGAAGAAACAACAAATAGAGCACAAAGCAAAGGAACTTTTTTGGAAGCATGGCTTTAAAAAAGTGACTATTGACGAAATATGCAAGAAGGCAAATGTCAGTCGTAAAACGTTTTATACTTTTTACGAGAATAAAACGGCGTTGGTGTTATTTATACTAAAAGAAATGACTGATGAAGCGTTTTCCGAAACGCGTAAGATTATTGATAGTGAGGCAAGTTTTTCTGAGAAGCTTGAAAAAATGTTAGCTATGAAATTTGAACGCAGTAGTGACTTTTCGATGGAATTTGTTGCTGACTTTTACAATCCGGATGCTACAGAGATTCTCGAATACTTTAATAGAATCATCACTGAATCAATGGAGCTGGTTTATGATTTTTATGGAAATGCACAAAAAACAGGTGAAATGAATCCGGATTTAAACCTTGAATATGTGATGTGGATGATGCAAAAACAGGTAGAGCTTTGCAGCTCGCAGGAATTTATGGAAATGTTTCCTAACGTAGAATCAATGACAAAGCAGGTTTCGCAAAGTATTATTTATGGTATTATGCCTGTAAAACAAGATGATAGAGCCAAGATAAAAGAACCAAGACATGAAATGTAAATTAATTGTTGTTCTTGTTTTGTTATTCTTTCTGAACGAATTGCCAGCTCAGAACGATTCAACCCACTTGACATTCAACGGTCAGGTGACGGCGTGGGGAATTGTGCAGTTCGAAAACCCGCTTCCGACTCAGTTTGGCGGACGGTTTGTACCTACTTTATTAGGGGATTTTAAACTGACGCCTAACACAAAACTGGATTTTGAAGCATCGCTAAATCTGAATGGTTCAATAAATTTCACGGGTCTGAAAAAAGATACCATGTCGGGCCAACTGAAACCTTACAGGGTATGGTTGCGCTATTCGGGTGATAATTGGGAGGTGCGTGCGGGGTTGCAAAAAATTAATTTCGGGTCGGCTAAAATGTTTCGTCCGCTTATGTGGTTTGATGCCATGGATGTTCGTGACCCGTTGCAATTGACCGACGGCGTTTATGGTGTGTTGGGAAAATATTTCTTTCAGAATAATGCCAATTTGTGGGCCTGGGGATTAATAGGAAATAAAAATCCGAAGGGATATGAACTTTGGGGAACATCGCAATGGAAGCCAGAAGTTGGCGGGCGTTTTGAAATGCCGGCCGGACCAGGTGAAATAGCTTTAAGCACAAATTACAGAAAATTGAGATTTCAAAATCCCGTATCAAGTTCGTTGGACGTGAATGAGCTAAACGAATCTCGGGTTGGATTGGATGGCAAGTGGGATGTAGGAATCGGCTTGTGGTTTGAATCGAGTGTGACATTCACTGATGTGGGAAATATCAACTCGCAATACTTACCGAAAGTACAGGATATGTGGAACCTGGGTGCGGATTATACCTTGCCAATAGGAAGTGGAGTGGGAGTGATGCTGGAATATTTCAGATACCATGCCGGTGATAAATTTGTGGTTTTAGGTAATTCTGTGAGTGTGCTTGGCGCCATGCTGACCTATCCGCTTTCCATGTTAGACAACTTGTCAGGGATGGCTTTTTACTTGCCCGGGCAAAATAAATGGATGAATTACCTCAGTTGGGGGCGAACATACGACAATCTGAATATCTACGCCATTGGTTACTGGAATCCGGACAATGTTCAGTTGGCGTTGACGCAATCGCAAAGCCGCAATATGTTTGCCGGAAAAGGAATTCAAATTATGCTGAATTATAATTTTTAATCGAACTTTTCCATAGTTTAAACCCTTGGAAAAGTTGAAAAGATAGACTAAATATGAGAACAATCGTTGAAGTAAAGAAATTAGTGAAAAGATTCCCTATCGGAACGGGTTCATTTACGGCCCTCGATGGTTTGAACCTGCAATTTTCCGAAGGTGAATTTACCGGTTTGGTAGGGCCAAGTGGCTCCGGTAAAACGACTTTGTTGAATATAATTGGTTCGTTGGATATTCCTTCGGAAGGTGAAGTCGTGGTTTTAAGTAATTCGGTTGGGAAACTTACGCCGAAAGAAGCTGCGAAACTCCGAAAGGAGAAACTTGGTTTTATTTTTCAGCATTACAACTTATTGGCGGTTTACACAGTGTTCGAAAACGTTGAATTTCCGTTACTACTCATGAATATGTCGGCCGACGAACGGAAGCAGCGGGTGATGGAGACGCTGGACTGGGTTGGGCTGACTGATAAAGTGAAATCGCGTCCGGCTCAGTTATCCGGAGGTGAATGCCAGCGTGTGGCTATTGCCCGTGCCATGGTAAAACGTCCGATGCTGGTGCTGGCCGATGAACCAACTGCGAATTTGGATTCGGCTAACTCACACAATATATTGCAGACTATGGTAAAGCTGAATGAAGAGTTGAAAACGAGTTTTATTTTTGCCACACACGACGAAAAAGTAATCGGCTACCTGAAACGGATAATTCGTTTGCAAGATGGAAAAGTGGTGGCTGATGAGGTTGTTACACCAATACATTAAATAGAATACCTATGAAACTATTTAAAACAGCTTTCAGAAGCTTGATAGGCAACGGTCTGAAAACCTGGCTCAATGTGTTTGTACTTTCCATTTCCTTTGTGCTGATTCTTCTTTTGCAGGGGATTTTGAAAGGCTGGAGCAATCAGGCAGTTGATGATACCGTGAAATGGGAAATTGCTGATGGCCAGTATTGGCAGTTGAAATATGATCCGTTCGATCCGTTTACATTCGATTCCAGTACGGTTCAAATTCCTTCGGTTTTCAAAGCGGATGTAGATAAACATTTAATCGAACCCATTTTGATAACGCAGGGAAGCATCTATCCACAAGGAAGAATGCAGGGTGTGTTGTTGAAAGGAATTCGTCCCGACCAGAAATTGCTGAAGATACCAACACAAAAGTTGCTGACCCAGACTCCCCCTTTGGGGGCTGGGGGGTCTGAGATTCCGGTCATTCTGGGCGCATTTATGGCCAGGCAAACCAAGCTGCACATAAATGATTTAGTCACACTGCGCTGGCGCGACAGAAATGGAACATTCGAAGCGGCCGATATTCGTGTAGTGGGTATTTTCAAATCGTCGATACCGACTATCGATAATGGAATTTTGTGGATTCCGTTGGATCGCCTTCAGAAAATGACGATGAACGCCAATTGTGCCAATTTGCTGATCAAATCACCTGAAATCAAACAAGTAAAAGTTCAGGGTTGGGATTTTAAAGATGTGGCTGAATTAACGGCATCCACTATGTTACTGGTGAAAACCAAGTCAATTGGAACCAGCTTCCTGTATATTATTTTTCTGCTGTTGGCTATGTTGGCTATTTTCGATACGCAGACTTTGTCTATTTTCCGCCGTCAACGGGAAATCGGAACTATGGTGGCCCTGGGAATGACCCAAAAACAGGTAGTTTGGCATTTTACGCTCGAAGGAACTATAAATGCGGTGCTCGCCTTTGTTGTCGGGGCAGTTTGGGGAACTCCCATTTTGGTTTATATGTCGCTAAAAGGATATTCATTCAATATGGATGCCAGTGAAATAGGAGTGCCAATGGCAGATACGATGTACGCCACTATTACTCCGCAGTTGGTTATCAATACCATGATTTTCATCCTGATTGTTACTGCCATCGTCAGTTATTTGCCGGCTCGTAAAATCGCCAAAATGAATCCTACGGATGCAATCAGAGGAAAAGTGAAATAGTTGATTGGTGATTAGTCTAATGGGTTGAGTGGATAAACCACATTATTAAATTGACCCAATTGTAAATCGTAAATTTTAAAATCGTAAATTATGATTAGATTCTTATTAAACGGATTATTACGGGATAAAAGCCGGAGTCTGTTGCCAATAATAGTTGTTTCATTGGGCGTGATGATCACGGTTTTTCTGCAGGCCTACATGAATGGTATTTTTAATGATAGCATTGAAACAACAGCTAAATTCTCGTCGGGGCATGTGAAGGTTATGACCGAAGCGTACAAGGAAAACCAGTCGCAAATGCCCAATGATTATGCTGTCATGAACATTAAATCGGTGATAAACAAGCTGAATAAAACCTATCCTGATATGACCTGGACGGACCGGATTCAGTTTGGCGGATTGCTGGACGCACCGGATTCAATGGGGGTGACGCGTTCGCAGGGAAACGTGCTGGGAATGGGGATTCATTTGCTGGGGAATAATGACGAGATAAACCGAATGGATTTGAAATCAAAACTGTTCGCTGGTCGTTTTCCTCAAAAGCCAGGTGAAATTATGGTTACCAACGAGCTATTCAAAAAAATGAATTTGAAACTTGGTGATCGGGTGACTTTGATTTCGAATACCATGTACGGCGACATGGCCATGTACAATTTTGTGGTGTGCGGCACTATTCACTTTGGTACGCAGGTGTTGGATAAAGGAATGGTGGTGGCCGATATTGAGGACATTCGTGTGGCATTGAATATGGAAGATGCTGCAGGCGAAGTGCTGGGCTTTTTTACGGGTGAGACCTATGACAATTCCAGGGCCAAAGAACTTGCTGCAGGATTCAACCAGGAGAATACAAATAAATCCGATCAGTTTTCGCTGGCTATGCTGCCTATGAGTGGAATCAGTGGCATGGATTTTATGATTGCTTATTCCGAAAATGCGCAGTATATCATTATTTTTATTTTCGTTTTTGCCATGTCTATCGTGCTCTGGAATGCCGGACTTGTGGGCGGATTGCGCCGGTATGGCGAGTTTGGGTTGCGGCTGGCCATTGGCGAAAACAAGCATGAGATTTATCGCTCGTTGGTGGGTGAAGCCTTGCTGGTTGGTCTGATAGGTTCTTTTATCGGGATAGCTCTCGGCCTTGTTTTCTCGTGGTTGATGCAACATTACGGCATTGATGCACGTAGCATGATGAAAAATTCGAACATGATGCTGCCAAGTGTTTTCAGATCGCAAATAAACACCACCACTTACTTTATCGGGTTTATTCCCGGCGTGCTTTCAACGGTTATCGGGGCTTCATTGGCTGGAATCGGAGTCTACAAACGGCAGACAGCTAATTTGTTTAAGGAACTGGAGGGATAATTTAATTTTAGATTTACGATTTTAAATATACGATTGAATATGAGAAAATACATTTTGCTTTTAATGTCATGTATCGCATTGGCGAGTTTTGCCCAAAACTATCCTTCGGGGAAATCTATTCTCGATAAAGTGGACAATAATATGTCTGCCAAATCGCGTGTCTTAACGGCTCGCATGGAAATCAATTCCGCACGTGGCACACGAACCATGGAGTCGAAATCGTGGGGAATGGGCACCGAAAAGTCATTCACCGAATATCTGGCTCCGGCGCGCGAGAAAGGTACCAAGATGCTGAAACTGGACAATCAGTTGTGGATTTATTCACCTACAACCGACCGTGTTATTCAGATTTCGGGCCACATGTTGCGCCAATCGGTGATGGGCAGCGATATGTCGTACGAGGACATGATGACCGACCGTCCGCTGCTGGAACAATACAAGGCGGAAGTGACCGGCGAAGAAACTGTTGACGGGCGCAAATGTTGGGTGGTGAACCTGACAGCAATCATTGCCGATGTGAATTATGCCAGCCAGAAAATGTGGGTGGATGAGGAACGGTATGTTCCGCTCAAAGTGGAGCTGTTTGCCAAAGGCGGAAAGTTGTTGAAACGAATCACGTTCAGCGACGTGCAACGGATTCAGAATCGTTGGTATCCTAAATCGTTTGTATATAAAGACATGCTCAAGGATGGTAAGGGAACCAAAATGATTATTGAAGAGATTCAGATGGATGTGGCCATTCCGGCTTCTGTGTTTAATAAAGGAAATTTGAAATAAAAAAAACGCCTCGTTTGTCAAAACGAGGCGTTTTTATTGTCGTAGGGAAAGGTCGCGACCTTTCCCTACATTGGTAATTAATCATTCGCATTTTTTTGTTTTCTTCTTGCCCGTAGTCTTATTATCCAGCGCCGGATTAAGAAATACAGTCCTACAACTGCCAGCCAGAGTGGCCACAGATTAAACATACCCAGAGTAAAATCTACCAGCCCGAACCACCCTTCAACTACCGATTCCTTGAACTTTTCCCAGAAACTGTCGCGCTTTGCGGGTTGGTAGGCAAAATCTTTTTCGGTGGAAATGGTCAGGCTCAATGTGCTGTAATTCACACAATCGTTCAAATAGCGCAGCCGCCCTTCCGAGCTTTCAATTTCTTCTTGTAAGTTTCTTATAGCTTCTTCAATTTCCACAATATCTTTCATAACATTGGCTTTTTTCATTATCTCGTTGTAGCGAGCCAATGCATTCCGTTTGCTGGCCAGGCGGGTTTCCAAATCCGCAAACTCTTCGGTGACGTCGCGGGCAGATATTTCTTTGTAAAGAACTTTGCAACTGCCGGTTTCGGTTGAAACTACAAACTTTTCAAAATTAGCCTCCGGAATGCGGATGGTCAGATCGTAGCCACTCTCATTGTTGTCATTTTTTAGATTTTCATTAGCATAATATCCGCCCAGGCTTTTCAACAGGGTGTCAATTTGCTGCTTGGCTACCTGTAAATCTTTTACCTGTAATCCCATTCGACCGTCTTTAATAATTTTCTTTTGAATAACGGGATTAGGCGCTTCAAATCTGACTGAGCTTTTAAGTGCTGGAGGTGGTTCTACGCTTTCCACTTTTTTGATATGGGAGTCCTGAACCCGGGCTGGTAGCAGTTTAGTCATTACAGTAGGTCCATACTCTACTCTCATTTCTTTTTTGCCACAAGCCACCAGGCCAATGAGCAATAAAAACAACATTGATTTTTTCATGATTTCTTCAAATTAAAAGAGTTTATTGTATTAGTATCCTTTAATGATATTAACGAATATATACAAGTTTTATTTTAAATTTCAAAGAAAATGAAAAAGAAAAGTTGAGTAAATGTTTTTACTTCCTCTTATTCACAAGATAAATCCCAACCAGTACCACTACCGCTCCGCCAATTTCGTGAAAGGTGAGTATTTCGCCTAAAAGCAGTACGGAGAATATGGCAGTAAAAACGGTTTGGCTCAGCAGGCTGACCGAGGCAATTGTCGGGCTGATATGTCCCAATGCCTGATTGATAGCCAGCCAACCCAGGAGTTGCGGAACCAGTCCCAATGCTATTAATGCCAGCCAACTGTGATTCCTAAAACCCCAGAGTGGGGTGGAGGTAAACAGGCAAATCAGCCCCAAAACCACCGTGCTGGAAATCATTGAAATGGCGGTAAATGAAAATGTGTCGAGCGTGTTCCGGCCTTTCCGTACGGTTATCAGGTAAGCACCATAAAACATGCTGGCCACGATTGCCAGACCGTTTCCGAGATTCAGATTTGCTTCCAATATCTGATTCAGACCAATGATAATGGTTACGCCAAAAATAGAAATAGCTGTTCCGATCCAGAAAATCCGGTTTGGTTTTTCTTTCATAAATAGTAAAGCGCCAATGCCTACCCACACCGGAGCCAGATTGGCCAAAAGGGTGGAAATGGAAGCTTTCGAAAGCATGATGGATGTGTTCCAAAGCGCTATGTCGCAGGCAAAGAGGACGCCGCAGATAATGGCCACTTTTATGCCTCTGAGGTCGGTAATGGGTTTCTTGAAGTAGAGCCAAACGGGTATGATTCCCAATGTTCCAAAAAATAAGCGGTAAAATCCGGAGCCAAATCCGCTAACGTCAGCCAGTTTTACCAAAATGGCCGACCATGAAATGCACAGCACGCCAAACAGCAGCAGGAGGTAGTGAATCCACGGATGGTCTTTATGTAGTTTTACGTTCATATATTTTTTTTCTTACTGCTTACCTCTTACTGCTTACTTCTTGCTTCTGACCATTCTGTCGTTTCCGGAAATGTCTTTTCGTAATTCAATGTCCTGAAATCCCAACTCTGAAAGCAAATCAACCGTTGCTTTTCCGTACTCGCGGTTGATTTCAAAATACAGTTTCCCATTGTCTTTGAGATACTTTTGGGCAAAAAGTGCTATTTCCCGATAAAAAAGCAGCGGGTCATTATCAGGAACAAATAATGCCACGTGTGGTTCATTTTCCAATACGTTTGGATGAATCTGAGATTTTTCGTTCTCCAATACATAAGGTGGGTTGCTGACAATTATATCCCATTTTTTGTCGAAATCCGGAGTGTTCAGAATATCCACTTTTGAGAAATTTACGTCTAACTGGTTGCGGTTAGCATTGCTTCTTGCCGTTTCAAGTGCTGTTTCCGAAATATCAAATGCATCAACTGTTGCTTTTGGAAATTCATGTTTCACACTAATGGCAATACACCCACTTCCGGTACCGATATCCAGAATTTGTAAATTTCCACTGCGGTCATTCTCATTCCGTATCCAGTCCACCAGTTCTTCGGTTTCCGGCCGGGGAATCAATACCGATTCGTTCACGTTAAAAGTTAGTCCGTAAAACTCCGTTTCGCCCAAAATGTATTGAATCGGAATAAATAATTTCAATTTTTCTATAAAACTTTCAATTACATTGTGTTGTTCATTAGAAAAAAGTGTATTTTTGTTAACGAGTATTTTGGTGCGTGAAAAACCGGTCAGCTTTTCGAGGATAAGATAACTGAAACTTTTTATTTCGGTTTCGGGGTATAATCCCTGAAGTTCGGATTTAATATGTTGAAGTACGGCTTGCATAGTGCAAAGATAGTTTTAATATGCTAATTTGCCAATAAGCCGGTGATTACAGTGCTATGTGATTTTTTATTGTAAATTTTATGGACTACGAATTAAAATACATGCTCCGTTGCCTTCAGTTGGCTGAGCAAGGTGGTGGCTACACTGCCCCAAATCCGATGGTTGGTGCCGTGTTGGTGTGCGATGACGTAATTATTGGCGAAGGTTATCATCATCGCTATGGCGAACCGCACGCAGAACCGAATGCCATTAATTCTGTGGAAGATAAAGATTTGTTGAAACTTTCTACCCTCTACGTAAGCCTGGAACCTTGCTCGCATTATGGTAAAACCCCACCTTGTGCTAATTTGATCGTCTCAAGCGGAATTCCCCGGGTTGTTATTGGAACGCTCGACCCGAATCCAAAAGTTGCCGGCAGTGGAGTGGAAATTCTCCGAAATGCAGGTATTGAAGTCACAGTTGGTGTGTTAGAAAACGAATGCAGGGAGTTGAACAAACGTTTCTTTATCTTTCAGGAACAAAAACGTCCGTATGTTTTATTGAAATGGGCACAGACCAGGGATGGTTTTATTGACCGCAAACGGATAGATATTTCCGAGGTTCCATTAGCTATTTCCAACAATATTACCAGGCAACTGACACATCAAATGCGTTCAGAGAATCAGTCGATTCTGGTTGGTGCCAATACTGTTTTACTCGACAATCCTTCACTTTCCGTGCGGAACTGGTCGGGCAAATCGCCGATACGTATTGCTATCGACCGGCAAGGACGAATTCCGGAAAACTATAATATAAAGGATGGAAGTATTCCGACCCTTATTTTTACCGAAAAACCTCAGCCAGACCGGAAAAATGTGGAATATATCCAGATTGAATTTGATGCTGAAAATTTGAAGACAATTTTGCAGAAAATTTATGAACGGAATATTCATTCTGTACTTGTAGAAGGTGGTGCAACTATTCTGAATAGTTTTATCGATGCAGGACTTTGGGATGAAGCTAATATCGAAATCTCGCCAGTTTGTATTAATGATGGTGTGGCAGCACCAAAAATTATGGTACAAGAAATCTCGTGCAAAATCTTCGAAAATCATCAATGGCTTTTTCTTAGAAATAACAAATACAATTCTTTATGACACACATCCTTACCTCATTTATAATTGTTTTGTATGTTTATACCATGATCAGTACCATTTCGGTATTGTTGCTGGAAAATCGTAATCCGGTTAAATCAATTTCATGGGTGTTGGTTCTGATTTTTCTACCGCTGATAGGAATGTGGTTGTATCTTCTGTTGGGCCAGGATTATCGAAAGAAAAAGATCATTTCTAAAAAAAGTATCCGAAGTGTAATCGACCGGCCTGTTGCGTCGTTCGACCTCCAAAACCTGGATACCTCTATGATGTCCGTCAATCAATTGAATCTTGTAAAACTACTATACAAGAACAGTGAAGCAGCTGGTTATGCCGATAATAAGATAGACCTATACATTGATGGAAAATCTACTTTTGATGCTCTTTTTGATGCAATCCAAAGTGCAAAAGATCATATTCATATTCAGTTTTTTATATTTGAAGATGACTTGATTTCCAATCAATTGCGCGAATTGCTTATCCGTAAAGCAAATGAAGGAATCAGGGTTCGTATGATTTACGATTACTGGGGAAGTTTTAACCTGTCAAAAAAATACCTGAAATCTTTAGAGGATGCTGGCATATACTTCCAACCATTTTTGCCTTTTCGCTGGCAGATTTCCCGAAGTAATAAAATTAATTACCGCAATCACCGGAAGTTGGTCATTGTCGATGGAAAAGTAGGATTTACAGGCGGTTTGAATGTGGCAGACAGGTATGTTTACGGAAATAAACTGGGAAATTGGCGCGATACTTTCGTCCGGTTCGAAGGTGCAGCTGTTCATGGCCTTCAGCTTTTGTTTATGATAGATTGGTATTTTGTAGATAGAAAATTTGTTGAGGGACCCCAATACTTTCCGGAGCCGGTTAAATTTGACTCGAATCTGGTTCAACTGGTGAGCAGCGGTCCCGATACTGATTGGGAGACAATTATGCAGGGAATTGCTTCGGCCATTATGTCGGCAACCAAATATATTTACATTCATACGCCTTATTTTATGCCAAACGATGTGATAGCGAATAGCATGGAAATTGCATCTTTAAGTGGCGTTGACGTTAGGCTTATGATTCCCCTGCGATCGGATTCAAGACTCTCGGATGCAAGTACCTTCAGTTATTTGGGGCGTGCACTGGAGGCAGGAGTACGAGTTTTTATATATAAAGAAGGATTTTTACACAGTAAGGCAATTGTAATCGACGACTTTATTTCTATTGTTGGCTCCACAAATATAGATGAACGCAGTTTCGATCAGAATTTTGAAGCCAATGCTTTTATTTATGATCCGGTAACCGGAGAAAAACTGAAACATTATTTTTTGAAAGATGAAGAGAATTGTCGTGAACTGACCCTAAAGGCCTGGAATAATCGGAGGCACCGTCAGAAGCTGATAGAATCATTTGCCCGTTTATTCAGTCCCTTAATGTAGAAAACTTAATAAAACGACTAAAAAAGCAGTTTGAAAATTTTTCCTGAAAAGATTTTTTGATTACTTTTGTGTCACTAAAAAATCAACGGGATGTAGCTCAGCCCGGTTTAGAGTACCGGTCTGGGGGACCGGTGGTCGCAAGTTCGAATCTTGTCATCCCGACTGTTGATTATTAAAGGCTTACATTAATTTGCAAGCCTTTTTTATTTCCAAACATTACACAAACGTTACACAAAATAGATATTTAATTACAAAAAAATATAATCTTTTATTAGTGTGATTGATTTCATTATTAGGCTTTTAAAAGAATAACTTCTTAGTTATTCGAAATACTCCATCCATCTTACTCAATCTCAATAATCATTTTTAAGCCCTAGTGATTTCATCACCAGGGCTTGTTTTATAGCGTCAAAAAGCATCGTTTAGCGTTGTTCATGTATTTATTACACAGTTGATTGCCTTGTACATTTACAAGAAAAAATCAACTGTATGAAAAAAGTATTATTCAAACTGCCTGATTGGTGGAAAGCTGAAACTCCTGTTCTGGCTCGTTTCTTCCAACTTATTTCCAGTGCCATTGCTGCGCTACCTTTGTATTACGCTGCGCTACCTGTGGAGTTTAAAGCAACTATTCCGGATTGCTATCTGAAGTACATTGCCATTGCCGGTGGCTTATGTGCATTTATCCTCCAATTCTTCAACAAGAAACAATCATGAGCAAACTAGGAAAATACTTCTCATTGGAAGAATTGACAGTAACCCATGAGAACCTGGACAACACACCCGGGCCGATACAAATTAAAAAACTGAAGGAGCTGGTAAAAAATATTCTGGATCCACTCCGGGAAATGATTGACGAGCCAATAGCCGTGAATTCCGGCTTCAGAACATTGGCTGTGAATAAAGCAGTTGGCGGGGCTCAAAAACCCATTAGCCAACATACCAAAGGTGAAGCCGCAGACATTGAATGTTTTGATAATGCAAGGCTCTTTCAAACCATTCGTGACCACTTTCAGTTTGACCAATTGATTTGGGAGAAAGGAAATGATAAACAACCCGACTGGGTTCATGTCAGCTTTAAAAGCAAAGGAAACCGCAACCAGATACTCAAATACAAAAACGGAGAATATATACAACTATGAAAAACTCAAACATTATTTTTAAAATCATAGCGATATTTCTGGCACTGATTATCTATTCAGTGTTTTTGTTTCAGAAATGCGATTCTAAGCAAGAAATACTGCAACCGACAACCATTGACCAGCTAAACATAAACGAGTCGAAAGAAGATAGTTTAAACTCCGCTAGAGCTTCTTTTCTGCTTAATCAGAAAGATAGTATTATTCAAACGCTAAAGTCAAAACTAGTGAAAGAAAAAGCTAATACAGCCACTCAAAAAGCAGAAGCCAACAAACAGCACATTCTAAACGATACCTTACTGTCTCAATTCGAAAGAGACAAGGACCTGAGCGCTTGCGAAGATCTTGTCCAGGGTTTAAAGTTTGAAATAACTGAAAAGGACAGCGTTATAGAAAGTCTCGATTCTGAAATAGAAAACTATTCTTGCGAAGTGAAAGAACTGGAGGAGAAAGTAGATATACAAAAAAGCGTTATCGACAGTAAACAAAAGCTGATTGCTTGTAAAGACTCAACAATAAACTTTTACAAGGTTCAAAACAAGAAAACAGACTTTTGGAATAAGGTAAAAATCAAAGTCGCTGGAGTAGTTATATTAATTGAAACTATAGGATTGATTCTGAAATAGATTTATCGTATTGGCTGAATAGCATCAAAAAGCATCGTTTAGCGTTATTTATATATTTATAACACAGGCATTTGTCGCTGTAAATTTACAATAAAAAATATTAGTACAAACAGTTAAAAACTTACAACTATGGCAAGACAATTAGGACATGTAAAGTACAAAGGTACAATCGGCGAGATTCGCCATTTCAAGATTAAAGGTATGACCGGCAACTTTGCCGGATTAAAGGGTGGTGCAACAGCAGAGCAAATCAAGAATGATCCCGGGTTTGTCAGAACCCGAGAAAACATGAATGAGTTTGCGGCTTGTGCCCTTGCCGGTAAATCTGTTCGCGTGGGGTTGAACCTGATCATTAAACAAATGAGTGATGCGCAGCTGACCGGGCGATTGACAGGTATCATGAAAAAAATCAACCTGGAAGATCAGACTGAAGCTCGTGGTTATCGGGCTATCTTGGTTTCTACTCAAAGCAAATATTTGCTGGGGTTGAATTTCAATAAAAACTTCAGCTTTGACAGTTCGTTCATCGCTCCGTTTGAATTAATAGGGAATGTTGACCGTAACAGTTCAACTTTGACAGTTCCGGCATTTAGTCCGGCAAAATCTGTGATTGCACCTGCTGGTGCCACTCACTTCCGATTGATTAATGCAGTGTCCGTGATTTCGGACTTTGCATTCAATGCTACAACCGGTATTTATGAGCCAATTCAACCAGGACTGAATGAAGTATCAAATGTAGGTTACTCTGCCTACCTTGATATTAAGCTGGACATTGCAGCTCCGACAGTTATTGCGAGTGCTCTTCCTGGAGCACCAGAAATGAATGACGATGTGACTGTGTTGAACTCGATTGGTATTGAGTTCTACCAGAAAGCCGGTAATGATTACTACTTGTTGAATGCTGGTCACGCACTAAAGATTCAAAACACATTCTAAAAACCAGTACCTGGTATTAATTAGCGAAAGGGCGTTCCGAAAGGATCGCCCTTTTTCATTCCTGGGAATTAAGGTGGATTTATGGCTGATTCATCATGGGTGCACTTATGTAGCCTTTATGTTGGACTTTTGTAGGACTTATTTATTACTTGAGTATATGCAACAACTACAGGTGCCGCGTTTTCATTGGCATTTTAAACCGTAAACACTTTCTTTCTCTTTCTTCACACGAAGTGTAAACCATCTTTTCTTTTTCTTATAGGATAAAACCCCAAAGACGGAAGTAACTCACATTATATTGCACAAAGTGCCAAACACGTTTACAAAGAATGAAAAGCGATAAATGCCCCTCCCAAAAAGGGGCTGGGGTTTTCATTTTTTGTATTCCGCTGTCCCCTATTGGTCAAAAGCGGTTCGGGAAAAACTACCTTCTATAACACGAGATTTTTACCGAACGGCTTTTGCGGGGCATTGAGAGTCAACACGTCACATTTCTTATTTGGTTTTTATAAAATTATTCATCGCTTGCGGTTTTAGAAAAACCAAATAAGATATGTGTACCGCTCTGCCTATTTGATAAATGGTTTTGATAAGCTATTCGGTTATCAATATCATTTATCGGCGATATTGCCGGAACGGCTTTAAACGCAAGCTATGCTTGTTTAATTCTTGCCTTACTGCCTATTTGGCGATTAATGGGGTGGACTCGTCGCAGTGGAAAAAATATACCATTGGAAATGCGTTGGAAAAGGGCATGGGTGGCGACCGAATGGAACGGAACAAAGGGTGGGGGAATGAAATGGAGCTTTACTGGCTGTTTGTGTGTGGCTTTATTTGAGCGAGGATTACAGCCGATAAGCGAAATGGATTGACTGCGTTGATTTGTGTAGTGGAATGAAGAAGGCACTTATGCCGTGCGGTGCTGAGGTGGGTGAAATGAACTGAACGCAATGTAGTGAAGGGTGGACGCGTAGTGAGGAACGAACAGCGTCCCCCGAAACGAAATGAGTGAATTGAATGAACCGACCGCAAGCACATGGAAATAAAACCCGACCTATTTTTTCCGACTGCAACTCTAATGGGTGGTGGGGTCTTTGAGGTTTCGGGTTGGCGGTACGCCTAAACAACTCACCGATTAGGTGTGATAAACTTGCCGCTCTCCCGGTAGGGGCTTAGTCTTCGGGCAGCGGAGCGGGGCAAAAGCGTTGATCTTGTGCGGCTATTATACATAATGGGGTTATAGGCTTTTTTATTGGGTTTATCCCCAGCTGAAAGCTGAAAAAGCCTATTAACTACATGTTATGTATAATAGCTTTGAGTTGTTTTTTTCTGGCACAAGCGTGCATGGTGGTGGCGGTTGGAATGCACAGCGTCTTTTTGCTCTTGTGGGTGGATTGAAACAGTGGTTTTGAAAAAACATCACTGTGAATGTAGGGTTGATTGCAAAAAGTGTGACAGAAAAAAACAACAGAAGGGTGGATTGTGCGGAAGCCTGCAAAAAGACTGTGCAAGCCATGAGGTACGAATGGTGAGGATTTTTGCAGGCTGGGGACTTTGCCCGGCGGAGCTGCCCGTTATTATCTATCAGGTGAAACCTGACCGCTTTCTGCCTGTATTTACTTGTGTGTAACTACTCAACAAGCTACTATTTCTATAATTGTTTGATTTTCATTTCGACTAGTCGAAATGAAAATCAAATGCTGGGTCATTTGTTTACTTCAACCCCCAGTTGCGCTTCGCTTACTGGGGGCTACTCATATTTAGCCACTCCGTGGCATAAGACCTTATATCTCGATTTGTCTGCTACTTATATGTAATTAATCTAAAGTTAGTAATTGCAACAGAATAATTTTTACATTTGGATTTCAGAGAACACCCCTTGGTTGCGGAGTTGCGGTTGCGGAGGGCATCAAAGCCTTTACTGAAAAGGATTGTAGCGATTTTGCCCCGCAACTAAACTGATTTTTGAAAATTGATTTTTCTTATTTTGGTTGCGGTGTATTTCTTCTGAAAGGCTTAATAGTAAAGCTTTTCAGCTAATTTTGACCGCAACCAATTGATTTCCAAGATTTGGTGTTAATTCTTTCAAATGAGATGTTGAACAAAAAATGGTGTAATTAATCAAGTTTCTCTAATTATTGATAAATTTTGTCGCAGACAGAGAAATAACAAGCAAATTTTGTCGCAAAGAATTCACATATGTCAATAGGTGAGCTAAAATGTCTGAAATTATTGCTTCAGCTGAATTTCTTCCCCTGTGCGTTTTGTTAATTCAGTGAGTTGAATTTCGGTTACGGTTGCTTCGCTGGTGTTTGTAAACCAACCGCAAAACAGAACTTTCTTACTGCTGAGCGATTGCACTACTTTCCAACAATAATCCGGTACTGCTATACGCCCGATTTTCTTTTTACCAAAAGTACCCCCGCAAACAATAAGTAATGAATCGGATTGAGACCATTGACGAATGAGTGTTTCGTTTATTTTCCAAACTCCCCGGTTGAGATTAGGCGTTTGAGGGAGGCAGTTGTAATAACGAAAGGTTAGCTCATCCTTGCTACAATCGTAGGCGAAGTCTTCGGAATTGGCCAGATGACCTTTATCGTAACCGGATTTAGCATAATCTTTATCCGTAGCTGTTTGCAGACTGTCAATGTCGTTATGAAAACGGAATTTAGTACGGCTACACTCTCCACCGCCACGGTATAACTTGTAGCTTACCCATAAAGGCTCATGCAGCGCATTACTGAAATTTACGGTATAGACCTCCCGCTTTACTATGCTTTGAGCCACCATATTCCCGCAGAGTACAGATGCTACTAACAGGAAAAGCAAGTTTATTCTGAAATGTTCTTGCATATATTTCATCGTATCTTTCATTAATTCAATTGTATGGCACACTTTACAAAAGTGCGCCAGCAGCGTTGAAGATAAATTATTGAACATCTTTTGGATCATTCTCACCAATATAGAAATTTTCAGTATAAAATGCTTTCTTGTCGAGGCGGATTACAGGTATCAAGTATTCAGATGCTTGTCCTTCCATTCAAGCACTATTTTTTTATTGAGTTTTGCAATGTCACAAAAAAATTCATTGACCACTAACGGATCTCCCTGAGGATTTTCATTTGCATTTCTAACCATGCACATGGTACAATATTCTTTATCAGGACATTGAATACATTTTGGAAAATCTTTTTTTTGCAAGCTTCTTAAGTATTGCACTTTTTGCGAATTTTCCCAAATATCATTGAGAGAAGCTTCTTTTATATTACCAACAATGTAATCTTGCCAGCCAGCACATGGAAATATATTTCCGTTGTCTGCTATGCAAATAGAAGAATGACAAACACTACAAACAAAATCGTTTGAAGTCATATTTTTTTTCTTCTCAGCTTCAATTTCTATTTGTTCTATATATTTTGAATCATTTGCAACTTTGTCATTAATAACCTGTTTTATTTCATTCATTGATAATCGACAACTTAGATTTTCTGTTGTATTATTATATCTAGCTATAATGCCATAATCAACTCCAACATGAATTTTATGCTTTTCCGCCCATCTTATAACTTCATCATAACAGTTTTTATTCTGTTTCATAATTGGACAACTTATTTGCAAAGGAATATCGTTTTCAATTAGTTTTAAAATTGCATTTTTTGTTTTTTCAAGACTTCCTTTCATTTGGGTTATCTCATCGTGAATATTAGAATCCATAGAGTATAATGAGACTTGAACACCTAAAAGAGGATTAGCCTTCATTTCTTTAATGATTTCATCATTAAGTAATGTAAGGTTACTGAGCACATTTACAGAAAAATCATATTTTTTGCATTTCCTTAAAAAATCGCAAAAGTTTTTGTGCAACATTGGTTCACCGCCACTTAACGTCAAATGCAATAACCTCATATTTTTACATTGATCTAAGACATTATAAAATAAATCAGGTTCGATATAACTTACTTTGTTATCATGTGGAATATAGCAATGTATGCATCTTTCGTTGCACTTGCTTATAATTTCTATGTGCAAATTGGTAAGTTGAGGTTTGTCTTTAAAGTATTCTTCTAAAAAATCTTGTGTCGATTTTTCAAGATACATATTAGTTGAAGAGATGTTCTTTTGTACTGTTTCAGATTCTAAAGTTTTATAGGAAAACTTCGTGTCTTTATCATCACATTCTTGCATAGTTTCACCTGAAACAATAAATCCATCTCGTTCAAGTTTGAAATAAAATTCACGTGCATCGTTTTTTATTAGTTCAATGTCAACATCTGTAAATTGCTTTTTAATTTTTTTTGTGAGTTCATCAAGGGTTTGTGGTTTTCTACCTAAAGCAGACATAAATACTGCCCCACTTTCCGATAGAATTTTGTCACCGATGTAGTTATCGTTGTTATCAGTTTGTTTATATCCGAAATTCCTTTTGTCCGTTATATACCCAAAGGACTCAAAATCCCGGAACATAACATTCGATTTTTGCTTGAAAAACATTTTATTATCTCCTTTACATAAGTAATCAGGTGATGAGTTTTAATTCTAAAACATCATCACCTGATTTGATTGTTAATTAACGTCCACCTGGTGCTGGTGGATTACAAGGTCTTCCACTCGGCATACTATTGGGACGGCATTGTGCCATCTGTACTGTACTTTGTGCCAAAATTTCGGGTTTTGTGTAAATCATTTGTTTTCCTCCTTTCTGAGAAAATTATTATTGTTATAAAACACGATGTAAAAATACATACATATTCCGGAGCATACCCACCCACTTTAGAATAGAAACATTTCAGTTTCAAACTGAAAGTTAACCATTCAAAACCACGTTTTTCATGTCCGTTTGCCCTAAAAATAGGTATCAAACAGAATGAA